>Ga0209253_10003898_pt1 | contig 13044 bp, 12 predicted proteins | sample FrelakmetBRP12BR_FD_187145 | JGI IMG/M metagenome (GOLD analysis project Ga0209253, IMG submission 187145) | Freshwater lake sediment microbial communities from the University of Notre Dame, USA, for methane emissions studies - BRP12 BR (SPAdes)... | ecosystem: Environmental > Aquatic >...
GTCCGCGCCCATGATCCTGTCAAACAGGTCGGGAAAATCATCCACAAGCGTGCACTCACCGCTCGCATAACAGGTGCCGCAGGCAGTGCAGTACCCGATTTGGAGTGTGTAGATGTCTACAACCTCTGTCTCTGCCCCTTCCGCTTCTGCGCCTTCAAGCACGGCGTTGACGAGCTTTAGGGTATTGCTCTCTGTTCCCCTTGGGCTTGCATTGATTCCAATTACTTTCATCATTGAACCTTCCTTTGCAAATCCAAAATCAGCGGGTGAAGGAGATAAGGGTGTTGCCGGGCAGTGTGGTTGTGAGGATGAGAAACCCACAACAACGTATCTTTTTTGCCGGATCCCACGGCCGGCATCAGGGCGGAATTGGGATTCCAGGGAGGCAGCGTCACAAGGAGAATCTTCAAGGATGAAAAAAGGAAATAAAATTCAGTAACGGTTAATTCTTATTAAGAACCCCGCGTGTCACTCGACCCTGTACACCAGGTCGCCGGCATGGACGGTCTGTTCCACCTTCATACCGATGTCCTGGCCCTGTGCCGCGGATGTAATGGTCGTGTGCTCGACCTGCATTGATGACACGGTCTGGTAAAAATCCGTGTGCATTCCCCTGATATGGATCCTGTCCCCGTTGCTCAGGTTATCCTCAAGCATGATGACCGCAACACCGATCTTCGGGAAATAGTGCGTTACCTTGCCAGCCACATTCTCCATTGTACACTCCCCAATGAAAGAGTAATGCAGCCGCCATTTCATAAATGTTGTTGCTTGCGTGAACGCACCGGACACTTTTTGCCCCCAACTGCTCTCCCTTTTTTATCCTGCCTGTTCTTGAATGCAGCACGGAGAAATGAAACGTCGCCCTCACCCGCATCCAGTTCATAGAGCATGGTGCCGTAGCAGGGCTTGGTAAACGGCATGAGGATCTTTGCGTCTTTTGGCAGAATCCCGACAAGCATTGGTGATTTCAGGAGAATCGGCACGTCCCGGAACACAAAACCGGGGGGCAGTGTATAATATTCCCTGCACGTTTTTCTGATATAACTGTTGACCTTCCGTACGGTCGCATTTTTCATGATGATGACCGACCAGAGCTGGTTGAAGCAGGGGGTCTCAGGCATTGGTGATGAAGTGGGAGTGAAGAAAGAAAAAGGTTCTTAATCGAAAGGGTCTACTTATCCGTATGAACCGGGGCACGATCAAGCTCCCTGACTTCGGAAAACAGTGTCTGACGTGAGCAATCACCTATAATGAAAAGGGCTGTCTGGCAGGAAATCTATGGGGAGAGACATTCATGACAACTGAAGTCCGCGAGCTGAAGCGTGGTGAATTTTCCCTTGCAGAAAAATTGTGGGAGCAGTACCGGGGCCAGAAAGCGGATCCAGTACATGAGAGGATATTTGGTGTATTCGTGGATGGAAGCCTTGCCGCGACAGCCCGCTACACCCGGCACCCGGACGGGAACGAGATGGACTGCGTCTTTGTCCCGGAGAAGTTCCGTGGGAAAGGGTACGCGAGGGACGCCGTGCAGGCACTTATCGATACATGCGGTTCGGACACGATTTATATCCACTCGACCATCGTGCTCATCACGTTTTACAAGACCTTCGGCTTTGTGCCGATCCCGGAAGAGCAGCTCCCGAAAAGCATCCGCGAGCGGTTCCTCTTCTGCTTCGGGGAGATGCAGGGTTGCAATGTCTGCCCGATGATACGAAAGCCGGACGGCCGGGGCCCGTGAACACGTTCCCGGTCCAATCCTATCCCTTATAACCTCAAAACCGGAATTTATTGGCACCGATGTCTTCATTCCAGCTCACCTCCACGTTCCCTCCTGCCGGCTCCCAGCCGGAAGCAATAGCACAGCTCAGGAAAGGCCTGGAGAACCACGCACGGTACCAGACGCTGTTGGGTGTCACGGGCTCGGGCAAGACGTTCACGATGGCAAACGTGATCGCCGCAGTCAACAAGCCGACGCTTGTCATCGCCCACAACAAGACGCTTGCCGCCCAGCTCTACCAGGAGTTCTGTGACTTCTTCCCGCACAACCGGGTCGAGTATTTTGTCTCGTACTATGACTACTACCAGCCCGAGTCCTACATCCCTGCAAAGGACCAGTACATCGAGAAGGACTCTGCGATCAACCCGAAGATCGAGATGCTCCGGCTCTCCGCCACTGCCTCACTCTCGCACCGGAGCGACGTGATCGTGGTCGCCTCGGTCTCCTGCATCTTCGGCCTCGGCAATCCCGAGAACTTCCGGAGCATGGGCTTTGAGCTCGCGGTCGGGCAGAACATATCAAGGAATGCGATCATGAGCCGGCTCCTTGACATCCAGTTCGAGAGAAACGACATCGATCTTTCACCCGGCAGGTTCCGGGTGAAGGGCGACACCATCGACATCGTGCCGGGGTACTTCAACAATATCATCCGGATCGAGCTGTTTGGCGACAAGGTCGAGCGGATCCGGGAGGTGGACAAGAACACGGGCGCAAAAAAAGAGGAACTGAAGTACTTCCACGTCTACCCCGCCCGGCACTTCGTCACCCCGGACAGCGCGAGGAAGGCAGCGGTTGCATCGATTAAAAAAGAGCTTGACGACGTACTGCCTGCGCTCGGGATGATCGAGGCGCACCGGCTTAAGCAGAGGACCAGCTTTGACCTCGAGATGATCGAGGAGACCGGCTCCTGCAAGGGAATCGAGAACTACTCGCGCCACTTTGACGGGAGAAGACCAAATGAGAAACCCTACTGCCTGCTCGACTACTTCCCCGATGACTTTTTATTGATTATTGATGAGAGCCACCAGACGATCCCGCAGCTGCACGGCATGTACAATGGTGACCGGTCGCGGAAAGAAACGCTGGTCCAGTACGGGTTCCGGCTCCCGAGCGCGCTCGATAACCGCCCTCTTAAGTTTTTCGAGTTCGAGCAGTACATAGAGCAGGTGGTTTTTGTCTCCGCCACCCCCGGCCCTTATGAGCTGAAGAAATCCACGCAGGTCGTTGAACAGATCATCCGCCCGACCGGGCTCGTTGACCCGCAGGTGGAGGTACGCCCGACAGAGGGGCAGACCGGGGACGTGATCCGGGAGGTACAGGCCACCATCATAAGGGGTGACCGGGTGCTTATCACAACGCTCACCAAAAAACTTGCCGAGGAACTCTCGGAATACCTCGCCGACCGCGGCATCCGCACCCGGTACCTCCACTCCGAGATCCAGACACTGGAACGCACGGAGATCATCCGCGAGCTCCGGCTGGGCAAGTTCGATGTGCTGGTCGGGATCAATTTACTGCGGGAAGGGCTCGACATCCCCGAGGTCGGGTTCATCGGGATCCTTGACGCTGACAAGGAAGGGTTCCTGCGCGACGCACGGAGCCTGATCCAGATCATCGGGCGGGCAGCACGGAACGTGAATGCCAGAGTTATCCTCTACGCTGATGCGATGACCGACTCGATGAAGAAGGCAATCGCAGAGACAAAGCGACGGCGCGATATGCAGGTCGCTTACAACCATGAGCACAACATCACCCCGCAGACAATCAAAAAACCGGTGAAAGAAAAAGAAGTCGACCTTAAAGATACAAAGCATGTGCCGAAAAGCGAGATTCCCAACGTTGTGATCGAGCTTGAAAAACAGATGCGGGATGCGGCAGAGGACCTAGAATTCGAGCGGGCGATCGCGCTGCGGGACCAGATCAAGAAATTACACGAGCGGCTGAAAGGCGGGAGCCGGTAAACCGATGTCAGGAGTAACCGGCGAGAACAAAAAAACAAAGGAGAATTATTTTCCGGCCGGGCCGGTGTCTTTCCGTGAGCCGGTGGCTGCCTCGTCCTGCGCGATCTCCTCTGCCCCCAGCATATAATACCGTTTAATAAATTCCCTGACCTTGTCGGATTCAATCCACCCCATATCCAGTTGTGTGATGATCCGGTCGATCTCGCGTGCCTGCGTGAGGATCTTATTTGCCAGTTCCTCGGCTGCAAGGCTGGTCAGGCCCACGATCACGGCAAGGGGGTTCCTGATATGGTCGCCAAGGATTGCGAACTGCTCGATGTTCTTCTCGATCTGCTCCAGTGCTCGTCTCTTTGCCATCTCCATCTGCTTGCGATCGGTGATATCAATAAACGATGCCATGATGCAGACCGGTTTCCCGTTATCATCATATACCATGTTTGCCGAGAGGATGACGTAGAAGGGGGATTTGTCAGCTTTCTGGAGGATAAGTTCCCCCATCCAGTTTCCGCGCTCTGACAACGCCGCACGCAGTTCGTCGATGCTCTTATGCACCCGGATAAAGTCGCGTGCCCGTTTACCGGTATATTCCCGCTCATCGTACCCCCCCATCAATTTGAGGAGGGAATGGTTGACATAGGTGATGTTGTAATCGAGGTCAAGCATAGCAATGGCATTGATGGAGGACCGGATCGCGTGGTCCTTGATCATCAATGCCTCTTCTGCTTTTTTACGGTCGGAAATATCCACAAGGGCGCAGACAAATGTATCGTCAGCCAGCATGCCGCCGGAGAGCAGCACCCACCGGATCCCTGCCATCTTTGTATAAAAGCGGGTCTCGAAATTCTCGACGCTCCCCACCTTGTTCAGCTGGGAGAAGAATAGGTCGCGTTCAGCCGCATCTACCCAAAGTTCTGAAAATGTGAGGTGCGTGAAATCATCCGGGTTATACCCGAGCACGGAAGCAAAACGGTGGTTTACCTCAATGATCGAGAGATCTTTTGCATTGACAAGTCCGGTGCCCGCTTCGGTGTGGTTGAAGATCCCCCGGTACTTCATCTCGCTCTTCTGCATATGGATGGCGAGGCTTGAGATGACCGCGGCAACACCAACAAAGACAACGCATTTGATGAGGGCTGAAACGAGCGCGGGGGGTGACCCGTTCATTATGATAAAAACGATGGTGAAGTACGCGGCTGAGACGATGAATGAGTAGATCATGCCCCGGTTCGGGTACCAGTAGGCCGCAATCGCGATGGGGACGTACAGCAGGTGGGCGGCAACTTCAGAGGTGCCGGTGGAGATGGAGAGGACATTGATGAGCAGTGCAAGGATCGTGGTATTGACAATGATAAAAAGCCACATATCCACGATGCTTTCTTCCCGTGCGTCGTAGATGAACTGCTTTACCATGGCATCCCGGTCCAGATCTGTCGTACCTGCCGGCACAGGGTCCCGGTGCGGCGCAGCCCCCGGACGCTCTGCCAGTATGAATCCTCACACCACAAAAGTTAATAATGTTTTGCTGGATGCCAACAGAACCTAGATAACATGACCTCTTGTAAGGAGGTAACTGGTGCAATGGTTCGAAAACAAACCGTGAACCTTCAGACCCCCATATGTTCGAGCAGGCCGAGCGCTGCAACCGACAGGAGGACCGCAGGGACAATGACAACCCACTCGTTGACCCCGAGCAGGTGGGGCAGGGTAATGCTTGAAAATTTCCCTTTATTTAGGATGCGGGCATTCAGGAACGAATAGAGTGCGGCAAAGAGCGCCGACCCGATCAGCATGCCGGCAAATCCCCCGAACAGAGCATCGAATGCACCGGTTCCGACAGCGCCGGCAACAGTACCGGGGCAGTACCCCAGCAGGGCAAAACCGACACCGAAGATAAGCCCGCCAATCACGTTCGAGCCAACAGAACCTGACACCACATGGAGCCGGGCGAGCCCCAGCGTTTTTAGCACATGAACCCCGACCATCCCGACAATAACGGCAGAGAGCATCATTTTCAGTACCGTAAAATCGGTGAGCAGCAACTGGCCGGTCACCACATTATAATCGGTGACACCGGCTTTCTGGAGGAGGAATCCGAAGATGATCCCGACGCAAAGCCCGATGATTACCTGTGCTTTTTTATTCTGGTGAAGAGATACGAGCATCAAAGTCCTCCCCATCACGAACCTATAATCCTGAACAGGACAACCGCTGTTGCGATACCGCCGATAAAGAAACAAGCGGCTGCGGCAATGCTGCCCAGCGAGAGCTGCATGGTGCCGGAAATCCCGTGTCCGCTGGTACAGCCGCCTGCCCACCGTGACCCCAATGCCAGCAGGATGCCGCCGATGACTGCGCCAGCGAGCCGTAGCAGGGGGTTGTAACCGAAGGATACGCCCCAGAATGCCGGGACCCAGGCAGGATGAAAGGAGCCGGAGAGCATTGCTGAGATGAATGCCCCGATGATAATGCCCGGTACTATCATGAACTGCCAGTCAACTGCAGGAGGCGTGAGCCGGTAATACTCGTTTCGTCCGACTGCCTCTTTTGAAACGGCACGTCCGATAAGGCCGCTCATCTTGGCATATGCGGTCGATGCCCCGAGGGGACGGTCTGACAGGATGAAGGTCAGGCACCCTAGTATCCCGATTCCCGCGCCAGCGATATAGGGCGACCAGGTGCTCTGCATCAGGTATTCGATCATGATATCCCATGCATACTTGAGATGATGAAAAGAAAAACCAATGCCATGAATCCATGAACTACTGACGGACAAAAAAGACCTGCTTTTTTCACCGTAATGCACCGATGCACCCGGCGCTCATACCAGCCGGATTAAGTTTTCGCGCCCTTTCCTGACTTTCTGGATAACCCCGCGACGGTGAAGCTCGTTGAGCACGGAACTCACCGTTGATTTGGGCAGTCCCAGGGCTTTTACGATCTCCGACTGGAAGAGTTCCCCGCCATGGCTTGTTACAAGCTGGATAATTCTCTCTTCCAGGCTTATCATCTCCGAATCGGATAATGGAGCCGCCGGTTCTTCAGGTGCCCCTGTCTCCTTCCTGCGATGTTGTATAAAATAAATGAAAAATCCCGCCAGTGCGATCAGGGCAATGACAAGACCGGTGGCAACAAACATCATGGAAAACACCGGTTGTTCAAAGGCAACCCGGGGCTCACCCGCCCCGAATGAACGCAGGCCATACCAGATAAGCCCGTCATGGACCTGATCGGGCGCCGGCTCAGCGGTTTTTACCGCATACCCCTCAGGATAGCGTATGATGAGGGTAGTATCTTTTGCAAGGTACAGCCCGCCCGCAAATGCATCTCCGATGGTGAGATCATTTCCGGACCGGGCAAACCCCTTCCAGAGACACGAGTAGATGATGACCCCGAACCTGCCTGTGGGGGACATTTGGATAACCGCATCACCAGCGAAATCGCTGACGTCCATGTGCCGTGACGTGGCAACCGCCGCCTGAGCAGCGGACCGCTGCATCAGGTCCCTGAACTGGGGCAGGTACACAGATGTGAGGTCGCGGGAGTAGTTGTCAAAGGCGTTTTGATCCTCGTCCGTGCCAAGAAATGTCCTGTACTCGACCTGCCAGAGTGCCGAACCATCTTCCTTTATGTTGATGGTGTAGGTGATGGTGTACGAGGGATCGGGTGCTGCACTGCCAATACAAGGGATACAGAGCAGGAGCAGGACTGCAATCGCACCAATACAATGCCTCGTCATCGTCACCATGCGGAATCTTCTTAGGGATCACTACCACGTTCTGGTATAAAAATGAAATAATTTGTTTTTAGTACACCCTCAAGGGTAAGGTAACAGAGCGGATTATGGGGTTATTTGCCACGGGAATTGTCCCGTCCGTTATCATCTGCGTCGCTTTTGCCGCTGTTGTTCTCCTGTCCCGGCGGGTTCTTTGCAGTCTGTGGTGCTGCTGTTACTGCAGGTGAACGTTCATCCTGCATTGTCTGTGTCGTTATCGTCCCTTGATCAGTGGTCCCGTTTTTCCATGGTTGTCTCTTATCCTTCTGCTTATCTTCAGTTCTGGTCTGCTCTTGCGTCTCGACATGTTCACCCTCATTCCCCCCTTCTCTTTTTTGCTCCTTGAGTTCGATCCTTACGAACTTGAGGATTGTTTTGTTATCGCTTGTCATCACCCGGTCGAGTCTGATCGCTGTCTTTGCCTCAAATTTCTGTTCGAGTGCGACGCTGTTATTGTACGCCCGCGCAAGGCCGGTATTGTTCGGGTGCGAGAGCAGGAGGGTCTCAAGGACCAGCTGGTGTTTGGTGACCATCTCCTGCGCGTGCAGGAGTCCCGTGGCGTCTGACGGGTATGCGGGAAGCGAAGTTTCCGTAAGGTTCAGTTTCTGCCAGTACAGCTCAAGAGCCCGCTCCGCATATGCGGTCCTGTTCATCGCCATTTCCCGTTTTGCCTCGGCAATGCGGATATTGGCGTGGTTGATCCTTTTATCGAGCCGTTCGGTTGCGTTGAAGGTGAAGGTCTCGTCAAGGTCCTCCATGGCAACCTTCAGCCCGTACAGGGCGTTGTCGGCACCAATCGGCCCGTTATATGGTTCAATGTCGTCTGTGATTTCTGTGACATGTCCCTCTGTTGCATTGTCTGCCTGCGCAGCACATACTCCTGAAATACAGAACAGTGCGAGCACAAATAATCCCAGGAGCACAATATTTCGTTTTTTCATACAATGGTTCTCCCTTCCGGCACCTGCCATCAGATTTCTGTTGCATTGCCGGGGAATTAAGCGTGGTCACAGTTTGAGGAAAAACCGGATTGTCCACACCATGTCCAATTTCCACGCGACCGTTCAGGATCGTCCGGAATCGCAAATTGAGTCAGGACAAACGAGCAAAATAATCAGGGAAAAAACACGGGAAAATACTGCCCGGGCAATCTCCGGATCCTGCGGGCGCGCAGGAACCTACATCATCCAAGCCCCCACTGCGAGAGCGTGGTGCGCGAGGGGTCGACATCCGTCCATTCCCACCCGAGTGCCTCGATGATGCGCGAGATGGGCTGTTTGATTGTCTTTTCAAGCATCAGTTCCCAGTCAACGACAAATTCCATGGGCACCTGGTCAGCGTATTCAAAGCACACCACATCGGTCTTTGGATATTTTCCTGTCACGTTCTTTATGTAGATGCGCTTTGGTTTGCTGCCTTTCCCGAATTCCGTATGGAGATACCTGTTTGCATATTTCGCGCCCCGGACCTGTGCATCGTCGGTCGCGTAATCGTCAAGGTTCTTGCCGATCCCGCCCGGAATCCCGATCTCATCTAATGAAAATGTGCCTGACCGGTACTTTTTGATGATATCTGATAAAAACGTCTTGACTTCACCATACCCCGCGCCGGAGAGGATCAGTTCCATGATCTTTTTCTGCACGGTCTTTGTAATCTGGGGGGTATCACTCCGGCGGATCTCAAAGCCGACGATATCCAGCTCACTGATGTCCTTTCCTTCCTTCCAGACCAGCTGCCCTGCATACCGCTTCTTCTTCCCTGCCTGGAAGAACCGTGCATAAATCTTCTCAAATTTGATGGAGAAGTAATGCGCATCAGCGTTCAGTTCACGTTTCGCGAAGTCCTGGTAACTTGCATTGAGCTGCTTCTCGATTGATGTGGCAATTTCGATGGTTTTCTCCTGGTCACCGGGCGGGAGCTGGACCATGCAGGAATCGGTGTCGCCATAGATCACGGTATAGCCCATCCCCTGGATCACACGGCGGGTGTGCTCGATGATTGCCCGTCCCACCGATGTGACGGCAGCACCGATCTCACGGTCGAACAGCCGGAACCGCGTGTACCCGCTCACGCCGTAGTACGTGTTCATGATCACCTTGAGCACGTTCTGCTGCATGTCATAGAGGACATAGGAGGAAGAACCGAACGGGAACCGGTTCCGCAGCGCTTTTTTGTCGTCACGCTCTTTCATGAGTTCGGCAATGATGCTCCGGGTGAGCCCGTCGGGATGTTTTTTAAACCTGATCCCATTGGGGGCCATGAGCTCACCGTTCTGGTCTTTGGTTTCCGGCGACGCGTTGATGGTCATCATCGCCATCGGGTACAGGGATTTGAGATCCAGGACGACAACATTCTCCCGGACGCCCCTGCTGGGCTCAAACACGGTTGCCCCCTCGAACTCCTCGGCATTTGCAAAACCCTTCGACGGCAGGACGAAGGTGCCATGCGCCTTTCTCAGAATATAGATATCGACAACACTCGAGGAATTCAGGGTCTTGTCAAGCGGGCAGCCGACATAGCGCGCGATCTCGCGGTAGAACCCGATGATGTTGTCTTTGTTGTTGATTGCCACGCAGAGTTCCACGTCCTTGAAATTGTATTCGATGAGGAGCGCAGGCTGCTTTTTCCAGAGCTCGGAGATCGTCCCCGTGTACCGCACCTTGTGCTCACCCACCTCGTCAAGGGCGACTGCATCAAGCCGGTATGACTCTTTCTGTGTGGAGTGAATCTTCTTGTAAGCGGTGAGGAGATCAAAGAGCGCCCTGCCGCGCAGTGCATCCTCCCGTTCAGACTGGCCAAAGAGGCGGGCAAGGGACGCGGGAGAAAGGCCCAGTTTTTTCATCCGCCCCATGATGTAGGGCATATCGAATTCGACAAAATTCCAGCCGGAAAGGACATCGGGGTCACGGCTGCCGATGTAGGCGGAAAATGCCTTGAGCAGCCCTGTTTCTTCGGGATACGTGCAGACGGTGTGGGTGCCTTTCTTGAAGCAGCCGTTTGAAAGGCCGCCGGCTCTTTCCTTGTCGGCAATCTCGGGCGGTGGTGTGCTGCCGGTGAGAAGGAACGTTGTGTAATCGTTATCAAATGAGTCATAACAGGTGATGCAGATGATCGCGTCACGCTGCGGGTCGGGGAACCCGCGCTCGTCCTCGCATTCAATATCCAGGATACAGATCCGTACAGGAGCGTCGATCTCGACGGGCAGGATATCGTGGTAGTCCGCCGTAGTGTCAGGCGCCTCAATGCCCCCGGTTAACCCGCAGTCGATCATGAACCGGGTGGCAAACGGGATGTCAGCCTCGAAGTGCCGGTACCGTTCACGGAGATCCCGCACGTCAGTCGGGCGCTGGGTCCACATCTTTTTCAGCGCTTCTCCCCTGATGGAACGGTACACTGTTGCCGGCTCAACGTTGATGCGTGAATCATGCGCCATCGTATCCGCCTGGTCAGACGGCACGTAAAAATACGGTTTGAAACCGGTGACATCGATGCGTACCGCGACGCCGGCGCGGTCACGCCCGAAGATATGGATGACCGGGCCTCCCGGCGCGTTGCTGTACTCAACCTGGTTGATGGCAAGCTGCAGCCTTCCGGGCCGGTCGAGCGTTGACGGTATATTTACCGGATACGGTTTTGTTGATGAGGCAATGGAAGCCATCTCAAACCCCCGCCTTCCTGCAGAGATCGCCGATGAACAGGGATGCCTCGTTCATCCTCTTCTGTTCCCAGTTGTCAAGATCCCATTCCTCGATATGGACGATCCCCTCGCGCCCGATCCGGGCAGGGACGCCGATCGAGGATCCTGATATGCCATATTCGCCGTCAAGCACGCAGGAAACGGAGACCAGATCCCTCAAATCATCAGTGACGGCACGGATCAGGTGGACAATATGGAGGGCAGGGCCAAACACCGTCCCCCCCTTGCCCCTGATGATCTCCATACTTGCACCACGAAGTTCAGAAAGGATCTTCTCCCGGTCCTCGTACGGGACGTGTTGCGAGAGCGTCGAAAAGATTGGTACCTGGTGCTCGCCATGCTCTCCCAAAACAAACGGGAAGCCCGTGATGCCCCGGTTCCGGAGGGCGAGGGCGAACCGTGCGCTGTCCAGCTGGCCGCCAAAGCCGATGCAGCATTCCCGGGAAAGCCCGGCGTTTTTGCACAGGTAATAGTTAGTGACATCCATGGGATTGGTTACGGTAATGAGAATCCCGGAAAAACCCTTAAGGACCTGTACTGCTTCCTGGGCCACGGGAAGATTTGCCGAGAGCAGGTCAGCCCTGCTCTTTACCGAGGGGTTGCGCGGCAGGCCTGCTGCAAAGACACATATGTCTGAGTCCCTGATATCTGACGGGTCGGTACTGATTGCAGTTGAAAGGCCGGTATGCTGGAGGTCGAGGACCTGTGCATGAAGATGCTCTGCAGCGCTGTCGTACAGGACAAGCCTGTCAACGATCCCCAGGGACGCTGACAGATAGGCGACTTCACCGCCCACCCTGCCGACGCCCATGACTGCAAGGCGCACCATTCGATCTCAATATGGGTATGCTAATAATAAATAACGACCATTTCATGTTGAATGGTATCGATCAGGGCAGGCCCGGTAAGCGTGGGGGGCGTCCCGATCAACAACCACCTGATCCTTGCCGCCGGGATTCTTGGTTCGACAGGAGCCTCGCTCTCCCGCATGCTCAATGCAGGCGCCGGTGCTGTCGTGACAAAATCGATTGGCCCGGAACCAAAGGACGGGCATGCCGGCCCATGCGTCGTGGTTCTCGATGACGGGATCCTGAATGCCATGGGGCTGCCCAACCCGTCAAAAGACTTTACCGGGGAGATCTCACCTCTCAAGGGAAAACCGGTCATTGTAAGCATCTACGGGGGGAACCCCGAAGAGTTTGCGATGGTTGCCGAGTGGTTCAGGGGAATGTGCGCGGGTATTGAACTGAACCTGTCCTGCCCCCATGCGGAAGGGTACGGTTCGGCGCTGGGCAGCGATCCGGCGCTTGTCGAGTCGTGCACGCGTGCCGTGAGCCGGCTGGGGATGCCGACCTGGGTGAAACTGACCCCGAACGTAACCGACATCACCGCAATCGGGAAAGCGGCGGAACGGGGCGGTGCGAGTGCAATCGTTGCAATAAATACCGTAAAAGCGATGCGGATATCGAGTTCGCTCCGCCGCCCGGTGCTGGGGAACCGGTTTGGCGGACTCTCCGGGAAAGCCGTCTTTCCCATCGCGGTCAGGTGCGTGTACGAGCTCTTTGAAGCATGCACGATCCCGATTATCGGGTGCGGGGGCGTCAGCTCAGCAGATAACGTGATCGAGATGATGATGGCAGGGGCGCGTGCGGTGGAGATCGGCAGTGCCGTGATGCCGGATGTGCGGGTCTTCGAAACAATCGCAAAGGCGCTGTACGCCGATGACGGTGTTCCAGCTGACAGCATTGTGGGGTGCGCCCATGCCTGACCAGCTCCCGCGTGCGGTGACCATCACGGGGATCCGGCAGGATACGCCCACCATCCGTTCGTTCTT
>Ga0209253_10003899_pt1 | contig 13042 bp, 9 predicted proteins | sample FrelakmetBRP12BR_FD_187145 | JGI IMG/M metagenome (GOLD analysis project Ga0209253, IMG submission 187145) | Freshwater lake sediment microbial communities from the University of Notre Dame, USA, for methane emissions studies - BRP12 BR (SPAdes)... | ecosystem: Environmental > Aquatic >...
ATCGCCTGCCGCCGTGCTTGAGCCCCGGACTTCGAGTACCGGAAGATCCTCACGTTCGAGCCAGGGGACCAGCAGATTCCTCACCGGGCGTTTTCCTGTTTCTTCCGCAATCTTCAGGAACTGCTCTGTCGACAGGGGTTTCTCACGGAAGCGGGAGTGGACGGCATTCATCACTTCCCCGAAAACGGTGTTGCCGAGGGCAAGCCGCAGCTGGTGAAGGGCATATGTCCCCCGAATTCGCGGGATCAGGTAGTTGCTGTACCGATCATAGACGCGCGCTGCTTTCGCCGGAGGCACGGCACCTTCACGGTCAACGGTGTAGAGAAGGCGGCAATTCATTTCCGTGAGCTGGTCGCGCAGAGCGGGCATCGCCGCTCCGGGGTCTGCGGGCAGGCCGTTCAGCATGTTCCAGTACGCCGCCGTACCGCTCACGAACCAGTTATCTCCCTCTGACGCAGGATACACCGTATTCATCCAGAGGGATTTCTTTTCGAAACCGTACACCTCTTTCACTTCGGCAAAATTCGGTTCCCTGCGCGGTTCCACCGGAGGATGTGCACGCGTCCCCTTGAGCTTCTCCGCCACAAAGACGGGGTTGATCACTGAATACCCGAGCGAGAGATGCGGCTGCGCACCGGGCAGATCGGGCATGAGTCTGCTCCCCTTTTCCGGAACCTTCTCCCGCAGCGTGACTTTCCCGTAGTGTGCAAGGAACATCATATGCGAGGCCATCTCCCCGTCGGTGACCTTTCCGTCGCAGGCATGCGGACGGTTGATCGGCGACGTCGCCAGCACGTTCACCCCGCTCAGAGCATCGATCTTCCCTTTCTCACGCTGATAGTACTGGTAGAATGAGAGATCGCGGTTCACGTTCCCGTAGATCAGGTCGTACGGCGCATTCGTGGGGTCGGGCACATACTCCTTGCGAACCTCGGGATCCTTGGCATTGTTGACGCTCCAGTAGAACCCCTTCGTGTTCCCGGGAAATTCACCGGTGGAACTCCGCCAGAGTTTGTGCTTCTTTGTACCGAGCAGGAGTATGGCGATCTCGTCCGTCTTTGCATCACCGATCAGCCAGTCATTTGTGTACAGGCCATTGTTTTTGGTCGTGAGAATCCGAACGACATCATCGATGCTGGAGGCGTACTGGGCGGCTTTCCGGATCCGGGACGATTGCGGCTCTCCGTCGATGTTAAAGGGGGTCTGCATCACGGTGGTTTCACCCATCATGATACCGGCCGCATTGATGTAGAAATCAGCCCCGGAGTGGATTCCTCCCGGAAAGGTTTCGTACACGAGACGGTGTCCTTTTGCCGGAACGACGTCACAGATCACGTCCCAGTGCACCCCGGTGTACCCGCTCCACATGAAGAGCTGGCCGAACACAATCCTGCCGTCCCGCGTTGCGGGGCCGTTGGCCAGAAACGATGAACACTTATGCAGGCGTTCCGCAGCATTCAGCTCCTCCTCTTCTTTCTTGAAACTCCTGCCGCTCAGTCCATGCACGGTCTCATTGAGCGCGCCGCCGAGCTGACCGATATCCACGGCCGAGTTAACGGTGACGATATCCAGGAAGTCGACCGCGCGTCCGGCATATGTTCCGCCCGCCTTCGCCGCACCATCGGCAATTCCTTTCATCTCTTCAAGGTACTCCGGATCGTATTTGCGAAGCATCAATGCATCGGCCAGCGTCCGCAACTCATTCCATCCTGCCCTGGCGTTGTCCCCGTTCTGGCGTATCGCCAGCTTGTCGATGTAGGCGACAATCTCTTTCGACAGGAGAAAGCCGTATTGATAGCCGCGCGTGTACGGTTCCCCCTCGATATGCACGAAGGTCCATCCTTTGTCGGTGTAGCGAAACGCCGGGCCGTACCATTTCACCGTTTCGAGCGGGATGTATTCGGCGATTTGTTCGACCTGCTCCACCTGGAGGTCATCGAACCACGCCTCTCCTGTTGCGGAACCGTTCAAACCGAGGTGCACACGCGCACGGTCCTCCTTCTGAGTCGCAAAGAAGAGCACTTCGATCTTCATCCATTCCTGCGTACCGCCCGCGGCAGGCGCATGGTTGGTGAAGGGGAAAGAAGCCATGGTGACTGTAGCCGCCACAGCCGTCGGGTATCGTGATGTGGGATCGGACACGGCCCTCGCTGTCCGCACCCAGCCGGAAAGCCGGTATAATTGGCCGACGGTCAGCGTCACAGGGGAGGATTCGACTGTTATCGACCCAGGCTCGCGTGTCTCGAGATGCAGGCTCCTGGTGCCCGTGTGGTTGAGACTCGCGTCAACTCTCACCGCACCTGCCGGGGCCGGCACAGGCAGGAGAATCGACCACCCTGACGGCAGAACACTTCCACCTCCCTCCTCGAACCCGGAGTTTGGTAGTGGCAGGGTCCGCGTCTGGCCGAAAGCACACAGAGGAGAGAGCATCATTGCTGCCGCACAGGTAACGAGCGTACACACGATGGGGCGAAGGGTCATGAACAATCCTTATGAGTGTTGGGCGTTCAGAACGAAAAGGAGCGACAACGCCGCCGGCATGACAGAAACCGCTTTCACATCCATGCATCAAACCGGACGAGACTCGCGTGGCTGATGCGGCCCGCCGCTGTAAATGTACGTCTTTCCCTCGATTTTCGCCATCTCCTCCGGCATCTGTTTTGCAGTTCATGCCTCTTCTTCCTACATTTGTTCATGTTACCTGTGCAACAGCGTTGTATGTGTGAAAATGGGATTCATAGAGTTCAATAACATCTGCAAGTCTTTCGGCGGCACGGTCGCCCTGGACAATGTGAGTCTCTCCCTCGAGCGGGGCGAAGTGCATGCTCTCATGGGAGAGAATGGCGCCGGAAAATCGACGCTCGGGAAGGTCCTTGCCGGGCTGCTGCGTCCTGATCACGGGACGGTCATCGTCAATGGCGCCCCGGTCCGATTTCCCTCTCCCCGCGAAGCGCAACTGGCAGGGATCGGCATGGTCCACCAGGAACTCGCTTATTGCCCCGATTTGACCGTCGCGGAGAATCTCGCGCTCGGTCGTTATCCGCGCCGGTGGAGAGTGTTGCTGGACCGCGCGGCAATGGTGCAGCATGCCCGCCGGATGCTGGCGGACATCGCACCGGAGCTGGATCCGTCGCATTCGATGCGTGATCTCTCCGTCGCGCAGCATCAGATGGTCCAGATCGCCGCTGCGGTCAACTCCGGTGCAACGATCCTCATCTTTGACGAACCCACCAGTTCACTCTCCGAACCGGAGGCACAACGGCTGTTCAGACTGATAGCGCGCCTCAAGGAAGGGGGTGTGACCGTCCTATACGTCTCGCACCGTATGGCGGAAGTATTTTCGTTGTGCGACAGAATCAGCGTTTTGAGGGACGGGCGTTTGGTTGGCACTGCCATGGGACGCGAGGTGGATCAGAACGCGATCGTCCGCATGATGATCGGACGTCAGCTTGAGGAGTACTTCCCCGGACATCCCGGTACACCCGCGGGCCGGGAAGTGCTGCGCGTCGATTCTCTCTCGTCGCCGGGCTTGTTTAACGATGTCTCGTTCACGGTCCACGCAGGAGAAATCCTGGGAATTGCCGGACTTGTCGGTTCGGGCCGCAGTCAGGTGGCCGCCGCGATTTTTGGCCTTGACCCGCACGCACGAGGTTCGATACGGATTGACGGACGTGACGTTACGCGCGCTTCGGTCCGCTCCCGCATGCGGGCAGGGATTGCGCTCGTCCCGGAAGACAGGAAACGCCAGGGGCTGGCGCTCATGCTGAGTTGCCGTGTGAATTTCTCCCTGACCCTTCTGGATCTGTTGAGGCGGTGGATCTTTCTGGGCCTGCATACCGAACACCGCATGCTCACGGAGGCGTTCCGCACGCTCTCAATCAAGGCTGCTTCCTTCGAGAATCCGGTATCCAGTTTGAGTGGCGGCAATCAGCAAAAGGTGGTGCTGGCCAAGTGGCTTGCCCGGGCATTCTCCCTGCTGATACTTGACGAACCCACACGTGGGGTGGATGTGGGAGCCAAGGCGGCCATCTATGCTTTCATCGAGGATCTTGCGCGTCAGGGCCGGGCGATTATCCTGATTTCCTCCGAGCTCCCTGAGGTGATCAATCTGTCAACCCGAATTCTGGTCATGCGGGCGGGCGGCGTTGTCGGGGAGGTACAGAAGCGGGATGCGACGCAGGAGTCACTGATGCGGATGATGTCGGGGCTCGACATCCGCCCGCAATGAGATCCTCCTGTCACACACGGCACGTGTGACACATGCGTCACAGAGACAATCGGGTCTCCAAACCGACCCAGAATGATGCACAGAGGCTCGGAGACTCAGACACAGTCAGACACAGTTTGCAGCATGCGCGTCAGGATGAGGCACGCAGACATACAGACGTTACACCATTGGAGGTATGCTATGGATCAGAGAAAAGCCCGAACGATACGCAACAGGGCTGTGGAGTTTCTCAACAAGGCGCACATCGTGCTGACACCGAAGGAAGTGCGCAACCTCGAAGTGGCCGATTTCGGTCTGAACGATATCGATACCATCGGCCTCGAACTTGTGGTGTACGAGAACAACGATCGGTATTGCGCCAAGGAGCTGGTCCTGCTCCCCGGGCAGACCTGTCCGGAGCACCGGCATCCGCCGCGGGATGAACATAATGCCGGTAAGATGGAAACGTTCCGGTGCCGGTGGGGCGTCGTGTATCTTTACATCGAGGGAACTCCCACGCGCCGGATGAAGGCCGTCATTCCCGAAGCCTATCAACACTACTTCACGGTACATCATGAGATCATCCTCCAGCCCGGAGACCAGTACACGCTTCCGCCCGACTCGCTCCACTGGTTTCAGGCCGGTACCCGGGGCGCAATCCTGTCGGAGTTCTCTTCCGCCTGCGACGATGCCACAGATGTATTCACCGATCCCCACATCCAGCGTATACCGGTAGACGAAGCATGACATCCAAACAGCGCTTTCTCGCGGCTCTTGATCGCAAGACACCGGACCGTTTGCCGGTGACAACCCATCATGTGATGCCGTTCTTCCTCGACACCTGCATGAACGGAATCACCAACGACCGGTTTTTCGATCACTTCGGACTGGATCCGATCCAGTGGGTGTCGCTCTACCTGCCGGACCCCTCACAGGGAGAGTTTTACGATACGGATCACGTGCCGGGATATCTCGAACCACACCGGATCTCGTCCGACCGCTGGCGCATCACCAGTGAAGAACTACCCGACCCCCAGTACAAGACCACACGCTTCACGTTCCATACGCCGAAGAAGAATCTCACCACCGTGCTCCAGAGCAACGAGCACACGGCGTGGGTGAGCGAGCGGTTGGTAAAAGAGAAATCAGACATCGACATCATCGGAGAGTACTGCACCGCGCCGCTGTGTGACGTGGCTGCGGTCAACCGGCTGGCGGAGGAGTACGGTGAGCGGGGTTTGATCCGCGGAACCATTCCCTGTTTTGATGTGTACGGACAGCCCGGGTGCTGGCAGGATGCCTCGGTATTGTTCGGCATCGAAGGTCTGATCATGGCGACGTACGATGATCCGGAGTGGGTGCACGCGTTCCTGAAGATTCTGCTCAAACGGAAAATGCGGTATGTGGATTCCCTGAAGGGCGCGCGGTATGATGTGCTGGAACTTGGCGGAGGGGACGCGTCATCCACCGTGATTTCACCGAAAATGCTCGAGGCATTCGTTGCGCCGTACGACATGCAGATCATTCGCCGCGCTCATGAAGCAGGCCAGCGGATCGTCTACCATACCTGCGGGGGGATGATGCCGATTCTGGAGAGGCTCGCCGACATGGGGCCGGATGCCCTCGAGACGTTCACGCCTCCGGGTATGGGCGGGGATACGGACTTACAGGAAGCCAAGCGGCGTATCGGGAGGCGGGTTTGCATGATCGGTGGATTCGATCAGAAAGAGCATTTCAAAGGGTGCACTACGGCAGAAACACGAAAAGCGGTACGGGCCTGTTTCGACGCTGCCGGAGAAAACGGCGGGTATATTCTCTGTCCCTCCGACCACTTCTTCGACGCGGACCTCCCCCTGCTGGAGGCTTTTGCGGATGAAGCAAGGAAGTGCGTGTACTAGGGGGTCGTCTATTTCTCCGCAATCACCAGCATCTCGAAATCTTCAGTTGTGAGCGTATCACTCCTGCTGAATGCTCCCAGTTTGGCCCCGAAGATATCCACCGTTTTGAAGTCGATCGATCGCAGCAACCATGTAACTTCCGAAGGGACGTAGTAGCGTTCGTTGCACTGAAGTTCTCTTGCATTACCAAGGTCATCCTGGACGGTGGTGATGTTGATATCGCGGAACGTCATCAAGTCGAACGAGTTCTTGTCGTACGTTGCGTTTCCTTCCTGCGTCTGGGAGGCAAGAAATTCCTTCACCGAGTGAAACAGCGGGAAAAGCCCGTTCAATGTGGTGAATATCAGTTTGCCGTTTTTGCGTAATGCATTGTGTGTGTTCTTGAGTATGGCAAAATTCATTTCATCTGTTTCCATGAGCGGGAACGCCCCCTCGCACAGCATGATCACCAGATCATATTCATTGCTGAAGGAGAGATATCTCGCGTCCGCCTTCCGGAAATCGGCATGAACGTTTTGTTCGCTTGCTTTTTGTTTTGCCCGATTCAACTGGGAATCGGACAAATCCACGCCGGTCACGGAATATCCCCGTTTCGCCAGTTCTATTGTATGCCGGCCGGTACCACAACCCACATCCAGAATCCGAGTGCTTTTGTCGAAGTCCATTTCACGTTCAATGAAGTCGCACTCCCCGGCCGTTCCCTGCGTGAAGCTCTCTTTGTCATAGGTCTTCCCGTAGTTTTCAAACAGCGCTTCGTACCACTGTTTCATGTTGCCACCTCCCTTCTCATCCATAACGTTCCGGAAACAGTAAACGCAACAACGATCAGCGCACCAGGAGGGAACACTACTGAATGCTCCTACCGCGAGAAGCCGATGTCGGGCAGGACATTGACCGCGGTCTCCTACACTTTCGGGATTCTTCTCTTCCGTCGCTCCTGCGAGGCCGGGAGGATAGCAAGGATTGCTTCCATCATGACTCCGCTCACCGTCAAGGCTGCCCCGGTGTAGAAGAACAGCTGCTCCTTCTGGAAATAGCCGTATCCCATCAGAACGATGCCGGCCAGCATGCCGATCGCCGCAATGATTGTCCGGAGGGGCACCTTTCTATGCTGTGTACCTACCTCTTCGATCATGTCATGATCCTCCCGTGTTGTTGTTCCAGGTACTCATCATACGGGTTGGCAGACCGTTTTCAGCCCGCGCAGTATAGCTCCACACACCTAACCGGCTTCATCCCGGCCCACCGCTCGAATCGCTCCAATTGCCAGCAGAGGGCCAAAGAGATTGGCGGCTCCTCCGTGCTCAACGATACGCCCGTCAACGACTTTGTCGATGTTTACACCGGTGAACGTGACAACCTTCCCCGTCGGTTCTGTGCCGAGCCAGGCACCCAGATGCGTGCCGGTGGCAGTAATGCATGTCGCCACCCAGTCTCCTTCACCGATTTGCTGGTCGACCCTCACGATGAGATCTGGATAGGTCGTGCGCACGCCTAGGACGTGTTCTTTTGCCCCGGGGATGCCGAGCGGATATCGTTTCCCTTCGTACACTTCCAAATAGTCCGGCGCAATGAACTCTTCCAGATTGGTGACATCGCCTGTGTTGACGACTTCTTCAATATACCTCCGAACGAGCAGCTTCTTGTCGTCAGTAGACATCAACAGACTCCATGATGGGAACGACCTCGAGACGTGAGCTGGTGTATTCCCGGGGCATGATCACTCTTCCGTTAGGAGTTTTCGATATATACGCGTGGCATTTCCCGAGTGCTCATATCCGTCCTCAATGCGCTCCCAGCCGTACTTTTCATAGTATCCGTCATGGTCCGTCGTCAAGTATAGAATCGAATACCCTGCCTTTTTCGCTTCTGCCTCACCATGTTGCAGCAAACGGCTGCCAAGGCTATGTCCTCTCTCCTGTTCGATCACGTACAAGCCTGCCAGCCACGGACAAAGGTCATGCCGGCTGATAAAATCATTGACAACAAGTCCATAACACCCAATTATTCTGCCGTGTTTTAGCAGAACATAGAACCGGGGCAGGCCGTTGTTCCCATCTGTTGAATGTATGATGGCATCATAGTAGAAAGCATAGTTCCGGTCAGATCCCCACGTACCATGATAGAATTGTATTGCCTCATCAATGCCGCCGGCATACTTCTTCATGTTCACAATTTCAAACACAACACATCCCTTCCGCTTTGCGCATCTCGAAGAGCGTGGAGTTTGCCGCAGTCCATTCTCGACATTGAGAACAGGCCCAGAGCAAGGCGTGGGAAAGCTGGTGGGGCTGGCCGTCCCCCGGTGGGGAAAATTACACCGGAAGTACGGGATTGTCAAGAGAAATGCGGGAGATCGCCCGCAGGAGAGCCCGAAAAGGAGAACTCGAACGGGTGAACTCCAAAGAGAATAAGACTCCTACAACAGACGATTACTGACAGTACGCTTTGAGCTCCACACCAGCTATACGCCCGGCAAGGACAACGCTGTCCGCCCCCGCGTACGGGAAATAGAGATCCCCTTCGAAGAAGTACGCCCCGCAGATAAATACCACGTTGTTGACGCCGAGATCGGCGTCACCGGTTGTTTCGGCAGCCGTCGCGGGACGAAGTAGCGGCTCATTGCGCTTCACGATGAAGTCGCGTGACGAGGGGTCGGCGATCGCTATCCCCAGATCATACTCTCGTTCGCCATTGGTCCTTCTGTTTCCGATGTGGTAGATCACCAGGAACCGTCCATCAGGAAGCGGGAGGGGAGGAGCTCCGCCCCCAATCCAGACATCCTGGAATTCCGGATTGGGCAGGGGCTTCATCACGGCGCCCCCGCCCGTCCATCCTCCGAGGATGTCCTCTGCTTCTGCAACATGAACCGCCAGGGCATCAGGTCCTTCCATCGGCCGGTGAAACAGGAAGTACCTGCCATTCACCTTCTTCGGGAACAAGATACCATTCTTGTTGTCGATGCGGTTGAAATCCCCGTCGAGCAAGCCGTGCTTCTGCCAATGCACAAGATCATCGCTGCTCGCCACAGCAATACGCATCTTGTTCCTCTCGGTTCCGGATCCGTAGCCGCAGTACATCATGTAGAACCTGTCACCGATTCTCGTGACGCGGGGATCTTCCACTCCAAGTTCGTCAAACGTATTCCCCGGCCGCAGGATCGGCTCGACATGCCTGGCAAGCAGCTCCAGTTTCGGTGTAAGGACAGCCAGCCCGATAGAGGAACGACGATGGTCATACTCCGGCCTCTGTGTTCCCTGAGCCCGATAGAACAGGAAACAGAGCGCAGGCTCGGCCCGGAGTCTGTCTCGCATCCTGAAATCGAAGGGAAGCGCAGAGATGGCACGCTCCAGCATTGAGCGATCCTCAATCAATACGGCCGCCGGATTGAACGTGACCTTGTTTTCCCAGGGATGGTGTTCCTCCCTTCGCACAAGCGGCCGACCGTCATTGAGCCGCTGGACTTTCGGAAGAGCAGCAGACAGTCCCATGAATACCCTCAGCCATTATGTATGGACGCGATTGAAAAGACCCTCGAGACGTGTAACAGGCTGTCTCTCACCTTACCTCAGGCATTCTCTGCGGACGCGATTGAAAAACCCGCGAGACGTGTAACAGGCTGTCCCTCACCTTACCTCAGGCATTCTCTGCAGACACGATTGAAAAACCCGCGAGACGTCACACAGACCGTCCCTCACCCTACGCCAGCAATTGTATTCGGAGGCGTTTGAGAATGTCCTGGACGGCCGAACGAGATCTGAATCTGATTTCTTTCGTTGTGCCGGCATCGATATCGACACAGTTGTCTTCGAACACCGCATCCTCACCTTCGATCTCGACGAAGACATCCCTGGCAAGGTGCTCCGCGCTCAACCGCAACATAAACCGACCGTTTCCTTGATCATGCACCTCGCTGGTCGGGCACCGGCCGGAGAGGCTCATATGTTTTGGTTCTTCAAAATAGAACCGGTTTTCCCCCACAAGGGATCCGTCGATGACAAGCCGGACGTGAAGGTACTCTGCATCGCGGCGCAGGGAGTCCAGCCCGGACTCTTCGAGGTGAATGGCTTCCAGAGAGGAATCCCGCGGGATCCTGACCTGATGTTCACGCGTCCATTGGGTGTTCCCTTCGACAGACATACGCGCGAGCATCAGCGTTCCATTGAGAGAATCAGGTTTATCATTCGTAATCCAAACGCCGATCCCGGCTTCTGATTTCTTGAAGCTTACCAGGACCGGGGCGAAAAAGCGTTTGGCATAGAAATACGCGGGCTTTGGCCGGAGAGCGCTGTCAATCACCGACCAACTCGAGACAGGCCAGCAATCGTTGATTTGCCAGAACAGCGATCCGGCCGTGCCGTACTTTCGCCGGCGCCAGTGCTCGACGGCGCACTTCAGTGCACCTGCTTGGACAAGTTGAGAGAGATAGATAAAACGGGAGAATGCAGTTTCCACACGATAGTGTGCCGCCAGGAACCGCACCAGTCGTTCCGGCCCCTCCACCTGCTTGTTGTGATGCTCCATTACCCGGCTCTGCACAGACCTGTCCCCGGGAAGAGTACACTCTTCCATGGTCTTCACGTTTGCGGGTGATTGGAACCCGAACTCGCTGACGAACCGGGAGTTATCGTTTTCGTATTCCGCAAAATCTTTCCAGGCACTCCAGACCGTCCACTGATGGTGATTTCCATTTCCCTCGGCATTGGGGAACCCTGTGCCAAAGGGAGAACTTCTCCAGTACGGGCGCGATCCGTCAAACGCTTTGCACGCTGCGGGCAGGAGATCGCGGAAGATCTTCGCTCCGCGCATCTGATCCGGGCCCTTGTCCGGATTTTCCGTGCAGTACAGCCATTCGCATTCGTTGTTCCCGCACCAGAGCACAATGCTTGGATGATTGCGGAGTCGTTTGATGGCCTGCTCGGCTTCCGTCCTGACTTCCTTGTGGAACCATGGTGTATCAGGATACTCCCCGCACGCGAACATGAAATCCTGCCATACCATCAATCCGTGCCGGTCACACAGTTCATAAAACAGCTTCTTTTCGTATACCCCTCCACCCCAGACGCGCAGCATGTTCATATGGGCGTCTTTGGCCATCTGAATCAGGGTCTCATACCGTGAATCCGGGATCCTTGGCAGGAAGTTGTCCGCGGGAATCCAATCGGCCCCTTTGCAGAACACCTTGCGCCCGTTGATGACGAAGATGAATGATTTTCCTGCCGCATCCTTTTTCTGCAGCAGCTCCACTGTCCGGAGGGCGAATGGCACAACCAGATTGTGGAGCGTTTCGGTTTTTTCCACCAGCGAGAGGGATGCGGAATACATCGGCTGTTCCCCTTGCCCGTTGGGCCACCAGAGGTACGGCCGGGGTATCCTGACCGTCAGGGACACGTGCCTTCCGCGGACAGGGCAGGTCTTTTCGTTCCGGCCCTTTCCTCCTTCAATCGCGACCAGCAGATGTGTACCCTTCCGTGCACCCCCCTCCACATCAACCGATACGCGCACAACCGCTTCCTTCACGCTCAACGAGACGACCCTGATGAAAGGATCGCGAAGGCGTGGTCCCGAAAACGCCTCAATACTGATACCTTTCCATATGCCGGATGTGGTCAGCTTCGGACCCCAATCCCAACCAAATGAGTATTGTGCCTTCCTGACGTATGCACGGTGGGGCTCGAGCACCACTCGCAGAGCGCCGTGCGTCGCTTCCAGGCTCTGTGCCCTCTTCACGGGAGAGTCGAACCGGATCTCGATTGTATTCTCCCCCGGACGAAGCACTTTTCTGACATCGAACGAGTGGCCGATAAACATGTTGGAAGACTCACCGACCCCTTTCCCGTTGATGTCGATGCTCGCATACGTATCGAGGCCCTCTGCAGAAAGCCTCACGACGCTCTCTCGAAGAACATCAGCAGGCACGTCAAACACCCGCCTGTATACCCAATCCATCTCTTCGACCCATTGGACATCATTCTCCTGCGTCCGGTAGAACGGGTCGGGAATGATCTGCTCTGCCATAAGGTCGGTATGGACGGTTCCCGGAACGGTTCCGGGCATCCACTCTTTTAGCCGCGACTGCCCTGCAGAACGCGTGGCGTCGGATTCAGCTGCTCTGAACTCCCAGGTCCCATTCAGATCGATAGTTGTCATGGTGTCATTTCATGAGGAGCATTTTTTGGGTGAGGCGGGTTCCACCGGAATGGAGCTGGCAGAGGTAGACGCCGCTCGCCAGCGGTCCGGCAGCCCATTGAATTCGATACACTCCCCCGGGGAGTTGGTTCTGCACGAGAGTTGCAACACCTCTTCCGAGGACGTCATACACATCGAGTGAGACAGGCGATGCAGCTGCCATTTGAGGAACGGCGAATGTGATCGTCGTCGTCAGATTGAAGGGGTTCGGGAAATTCTGTTCGAGCGCAAATGCCGTAGGAATCCTCGGGGTGTTTTCCTCCTTGACAGCCGTCGTGACAAGTGAGGCGATTTCCTGCAATGAAAGCGCATAGTTGTAGAGCCGTATGTCATCCAGGATTCCGTTGAAGTTGTAGTTGTTCTCACCGGGGAGGCTCTGTCCGATCGTGAGCGCAGAGGCGGTCGGATTCATCGGGCCGGAGAAGGCCGTGAAGGCATCAAGCAACCCGTTCACATAGATTTCGAGTTCGGATCCGCTGTAGACGCACGTCACATTGTACGTCGTGTCACGGGTCAGTGAGGTCTCCGCATCAAGATCTCTGACCTGGCCGGTCGTTGTCCTGACGGTGAACCGCAGTGCGTTCGTCAAGGGGGAAAGGGAGAGTTTCCATCGGTTCTGCCAGTTCCCGTGGGAGACCGGATACTGTTCCCGTCCCGTGTAGAAACCGGTGACCTTGATCCACAGGTTCACACTCATCGCGTTCTGGAAATTCAACCCGGTGTCATTCGGCACCACGATGGACCCCGT
>Ga0209253_10003900_pt1 | contig 13041 bp, 11 predicted proteins | sample FrelakmetBRP12BR_FD_187145 | JGI IMG/M metagenome (GOLD analysis project Ga0209253, IMG submission 187145) | Freshwater lake sediment microbial communities from the University of Notre Dame, USA, for methane emissions studies - BRP12 BR (SPAdes)... | ecosystem: Environmental > Aquatic >...
TTTACGCTCTACGGCACGGAGTCCATCAAGGGGTCAGGCTCCGACAAGGTGGATCAAGACCCGGTCTGCGATCGCAGCAAGCGACCGAAGATCTTCAAGGTGGAACCGGACGAAGCCAAGCCCGGTCAGAAAGTGACGATCAAAGGCGAGAATTTCGGCAGTAAAGAGTGCTTCCGCGGCGTGGCTTTCAGCGCAGCCGGGCCGGCCAAAATCGAGTACACGTTCGTCAACGAAACCACGATCGAAGCGACCGTGCCTGATGTCCATGCCGGGATGTCGTTTATCGATGTCGTGGCCGGGGGCGGCAACGCCCGATCCAAAGGCTTCTTAGTCCAAGCCAAGTAACCAGGTCGTGATGATTTCTTCCTGCGGGAGAGGCTCCAGCCTCTCCCCTAAGAATCCTCAATCCACTCCCTTTTCGCCCCCAATCTCTCGACAGGACTTTTGAGTCTATGCTAGGTTACGCGCTCCCTTGCGCCGGATTTGGCCGTGTGCGGGGTCTGCTGTGGCCCAGGTCAGTTCCCTTATGTTTAAGAAAATTCTAGTCGCGAATCGCGGCGAAATCGCCATGCGCATCATCCGCGCCTGCCGCGAGCTGAACATCGCCACCGCCGCCATCTATTCCGAGGCAGATTCGACCGGCATCTACGTCAAGAAAGCCGATGAAGCCTACCTAGTCGGTCCCGGCCCCGTGAAAGGCTTCCTCGATAAACAACAGATCGTCGATCTCGCACTCAGAATCGGGGCCGATGCCATCCATCCCGGATACGGCTTTCTTTCTGAAAACGCGGAGTTTGCCGAGCTCTGTCAGGCTTCGGGTATTACGTTCATCGGTCCCTCTCCGTCCGCCATTAACGCCATGGGCAGCAAAATCAAAGCCCGCGATCTCGCCAAAGGGATCGGAGTCCCGGTCGTCCCCGGTACCGAGGGCGGCGTCACGGATATTCAAGAGGCCCTGGCCTTCGCCAAAGAGGCCGGCTATCCGGTCATGATTAAAGCCAGCGCCGGTGGCGGAGGGCGCGGACTCCGCGTCGTCCGGACGGATGCCGAGCTACGCGAAAATATGGAAGTGGCTTCCCGCGAGGCACTGGCCGCCTTCGGAGACGGCGCGGTATTCATTGAGAAATATGTGGAGCGCCCACATCACATTGAGTTCCAGATCCTTGCCGACAAGCATGGCAATATCATCCACCTGGGTGAACGGGATTGCTCCATTCAACGCCGCCATCAGAAACTGATCGAAATCGCGCCCTCCTTGATCCTGACCCCGCGCCTGCGAGCCGAAATGGGAGCGGCTGCCATCCGGATCGCCCGGGCCGTCTCTTACGACAATGCCGGCACCGTCGAGTTCCTGCTCGATCCGGAAGGCCGGTATTACTTCATGGAGATGAACCCGCGCATTCAGGTCGAGCATACGGTGACCGAACAGATCACCGCCATCGACATTGTGCGCAACCAGATCTCGATCGCCGCCGGCAAGCCGCTGGAGATTCAACAATCTGACGTGACGTTGCAGGGCTTCTCCATTCAATGTCGCATCAACGCCGAAGACCCTCGCAATAACTTCCGGCCCTGCACCGGCACCATTACCGCTTATCTGTCTCCGGGCGGAATCGGCGTCCGCATCGACGGCGCCGTGTACAAGGATTACACCGTCTCTCCCTACTATGACGCGCTGCTGGCAAAATTGACCGTCCGCGGACGGACATGGGAAGAAACCGTCAGTCGTATGCGCCGTTCGCTGGAGGAATATGTACTGCGAGGCGTCAAAACCACGATCCCCTTCATGAAGGCGATCATGCAGGATCAAGACTTCAGAGCCGGGCGATTCGACACCTCGTATCTCGACACGCATCCGGACCTCTTCAACTACGACGAAGTTGAACAGCCGGAAGATCTGGTTCTCGCCATCTCCGCGGCCATCGCCGCCTACGAAGGCCTGTAACCGGTTCGCCCGAAGGCACCTGGCAACATCACGCACCACACCTATTAATCAAGAGTACGCAACGACGATGGCGGCACGACGAACAGCACAAGCAAAAAAGACAGCGACCAAGAAACCCGCTCGCGGACCGGTCGTGCGCACCTCGCGCACGAAAACGGCCAGGCCGGCGGAGGTTCAGCTCCATCCGTCCCCTGGACACAAGGTGCTGATCACCGATGTCGCCCTTCGCGACGGGCATCAATCCCTCCTCGCCACGCGCATGCGCACCGAGGATATGTTGCCGATCGCGCAAAAGCTGGACGCCGTCGGATACTGGTCTCTCGAAGTGTGGGGCGGCGCGACGTTCGATACCTGTTTGCGCTTCCTGAAAGAAGATCCGTGGGAACGGCTCAGGGCGCTGCGGGCTGCCATGCCCAACACCCGGCTGCAGATGTTGCTGCGCGGGCAGAACCTCGTCGGCTACCGGCATTATGCCGACGACGTGCTGGAGCGGTTCATCGAACGTTCCGCGACCAACGGCATCGATGTCTTCCGCATCTTTGACGCCCTGAACGACGTCCGCAACATGGACCGTGCCATTCGCGAGGTCAAAGCCTGCGGCAAGCACGTCGAGGCGGCCATCAGTTATACGGTCAGCCCGGTCCACAGTGTCGACCGGTTTGTGAGCATGGCCAAACAGCTGGAAGATCTCGGCACCGATACGCTCTGCGTAAAAGACATGGCCGGCCTGCTGGAGCCGATGGAAGCCTATCACCTCATCAAGCGCCTGAAGAACGCCGTGAAGGTCCCGATCCATCTGCACTCCCACTACACCTCCGGCATGTCATCGATGTCAGCACTGATGGCGATCCTCGGCGGACTCGACATGCTCGACACCGCCATGTCTCCGCTGGCTGGCGGAACGTCCCATCCGGCCACGGAAACAATGGTCGCGTCGCTCAAGAATACGCCTTACGACACCGGGCTTGACCTTGCCACCTTCCTGCCGATTACCGAACATTTCCGGACCGTGCGCCGCAAGTATCGCCAGTTTGAAAGCGATTTCACCGGGGTCGATGCCGAAATTCTGACGTCCCAAATTCCCGGCGGCATGCTATCGAACCTGGCGGCACAATTGACGGAACAAGATGCGCTGGATCGCATGAAGGAAGTGCTCGATGAAGTCCCGCGCGTCAGAAAAGACATGGGCTATCCGCCGCTGGTCACTCCGACCAGCCAGATTGTCGGCACGCAAGCGACCCTGAATGTGCTGACCGGCGAGCGCTACAAGGTCATCACGACGGAAACAAAGAACTACTTCCTCGGGCTCTATGGCCGCGCGCCGGGCCAAGTGGACCATGACATCCTCGCCCGGGCCATCGGCGACGAAGAGCCGATCAAGACGCGGCCCGCAGACCGGCTGGAACCGGAACTGGAAGCCAGCAAGAAAGAGATGCCGGCATCCGCAGAGACCGTGGAAGATCAGCTCTCATTCGTACTCTTCCCGGCCATTGCCCGCGACTTTTTCGAGGCCCGCGAAAAAGGTGAGCTAGCCCCGGAGCCGCTGGAAGCAACCCAGGCCAAGGGTCCCGCCGTTGCAGGCGAACTGCACCTGGCGCCGGTTGAATTCAACGTCACCGTCCACGGCGAAACCTATCATGTGAAACTCTCCGGCTCCGGTCGCAAGGTCGACGGACGGAAACCCTACTACATCCGCGTGAACGACAAGCTGGAAGAAGTCTCGCTGGAACCGATTCAGGAAGTGCTTGCCGGCGTGCCGGAGGCGCCTGACACCGGCACGGGATCGAAACCAAAGCGACCGCGCCCCTCCAAGCCAGGCGATGTCGCTCCGCCGATGCCGGGACGTGTCGTGAAAATCCTGGTCGCCAAAGACGATCGCGTGAAAACCGGCGACCCGCTCCTGATCATCGAGGCCATGAAAATGGAGAGCCGGGTTCCCGCACCGATCGACGGCAAGGTCTCGGCCATCCTTGCGGCAGAAGGCGAGAACGTCAAAACCGACGAGACCGTCATCCAGCTGGAATAAATCGTCACGCGCCACCCACGCACAGGACCATCCGTGCAGGCCTTCCTTCGAATGATGATCGGTGGGCTCCTGTCTATGACGCTCGGATCCTGCACAACTCCCGATCCGCTTCCCCCTTGGTTCGACTCTTTCGAACGCCTCCCGCTGAAGTCCGTCATGGTCGATGGACAACGCATCTCGTATCTGGACCAAGGCCAGGGTCCGCCCGTCCTCCTGATTCACGGATTCGGCGGATCGATGTGGCAATGGGAACATCAACAGTCGGCGCTCGCCACACGGTTCCGGGTCATTACGCCGGATCTTCCCGGATCAGGCCTCTCCGACAAACCGGACATCGCCTACACACCGGACGAGATGCTGCATTTTCTGACTGAATTCCTGGATGCCCTTCGAATTCCTCAAGCCTCGCTGGTGGGCAATTCCATGGGCGCAGGACTCGCCATCGGCATGGCGCTGGATCACCCGGATCGCGTGTCGAAGCTCGTGCTGATCAGCGGGCTCCCGCCACGGGTCATGGACCATTTGGCCAATCCGTCGATCAAGCGCGCCCTTACCGCCGGCACGCCGTCGTGGCTCGTCTCGTTCGGGAACTTTCTTTTCGGCGGCCTCATGGTCGATCGGATCCTCAAAGAGATCGTCTATGACCACACCTTGCTCACGCCGGCGATCCTCGAACGATCGAATAGAAATCGCCAACGGCCGGGACTGATCAAGCCGCTCATGACGGTGGGTGACAATCTGCCGGCATGGGAAGAACGCTATGCACCACGCATCGGCACCATCACCCAGCCCACCATGATTCTCTGGGGCGAAGAGGACCGGGTATTCCCCATCAAGGCGGGAAAACTCCTGCATGAGCTCATCCCGAAATCTGCATTTACTGCGATCCCACGGGCCGGTCATATTCCTCAATGGGAACAACCGGAACCGGTGAACGCGTATCTCAGATCCTTTCTCCTGCCTTGAGCACCCGACGTCAGCCAGCTATACTTTCAACAAGTATCCTACCCAACCGTGGAGCGCACAATGACAAGACACCGCCCTGAAGTGCTTATGATCGGCTTACTTCTCACAGTCGGATTGGCCGGATGCAGCAGCTCCGGTCGACTGCTGGACTCCGGTTTTTCTTACAGTAATCTGCCGGTGGCCGGCGGAAGTGTCGTCGCAGGCGAAGGCCACTCCGTCCTCTTCAAGGGCAGCCCCTTAATGCTGTCCGGCACCGGCATCAAAGTCGGTGATCAACTACGCGAGGTGAAGCTGACGGATCGGGATCTCGCTTTCGTCAACATCGCCCACACCGCCGGCTCCGGGAAGGTCCGCATCATCAGCGTCGTCCCCTCGCTCGACACCAAAGTGTGCGAACAACAAACCCATCAGCTCAGCGAAAAGAATCACGGATTGGATAAGATGGTCGAACTCATCACCATCAGTATCGATACCCCCTTCGCGCAGAAGCGCTTTGCCACGGAAGCCAAGATCACCAATGTCACCTTTCTATCCGACTACCGCGGTGCAGATTTCGGCAAAACCCATGGCCTCTTCCTGCGCGACCCGCACTTCCTCGCCAGGGCAGTCATGGTTGTCGATACACATAACGTGATTCGCTATCTGCAAATTACGCCGGAGCTCGCCCAACTCCCCGACCTCGAGGAAGCCTTCAAATTCGCCCGCTCGCTCGTGACCGCGAGCTGATATGGCCAATTATGATCTCCTGGTGATCGGCACCGGCCCGGCGGGACAAAAAGCCGCGGTACAGGCCGCCAAGCTCGGCAAGAAAGTCGGTATCATCGAGCGCAAAGCCGTCGTCGGCGGCGTCTGCATCAACACCGGCACCATCCCCAGCAAATCCCTCCGGGAGGCGGTGCTCTACCTGTCCGGTTTTCGGCAACGCAATCTCTACGGCGCAGGGTATCGCGTCAAAGACACGATCACGATCGAAGACCTTGTCTTCCGGGCCACACACGTCATTACGAACGAAATCCGGATCGTCCAGGATCAGATGCGGCGCAATTCCGTCGACATGATCTACGGGGCCGCCAGCTTCGTGGACCAACACCGGCTGCGCGTGCACCAGGCCGCCGGGACCGTCGAACATACCGCCCACTTCATCGTCATCGCCGTCGGGACGGAGCCTGCCAGGCCGCCCGAAATCCCCTTCGACAATGCATCCATCATCGACACCGACGGGCTGCTCACGTTGAAACGCATTCCGCAATCCATCGTGATCGTCGGAGGTGGCGTGATCGGGACGGAATACGCGTCCATCCTTGCGACCATCGGCGTCCCGGTCATTCTGATCGATAAGCAGCCGCGCCTGCTGGAGTTCGTCGATGCGGAAATCATCCAGGCCCTCCAGCAACAAATGAAAGAAATCGGCGTCACCCTGCTCCACGAGGAGGAAGTCGTCAGCATTCACAAAGAACCGAGCGGACAGATTACCGTGACCCTGCAAAACGCCAAGCCCATTGCCACAAGCACGTTGATGTATGCGATCGGACGAGTCGGCGCGAGCCGGGGGTTGGATCTCGAGCAGATCGGGCTCACACCGGACAGGCGAGGCCGGCTGACCGTCAATGAGCATTTCCAGACTGCGATCCCTCATATTTACGCCGCCGGAGACATCATCGGTTTCCCGGCGCTCGCCTCCACGTCGATGCAGCAGGGACGCCATGCCGCCTGCCACGCATTTGGCCATCCGGATCGGATGGACAACGCGCTTCTGCCCTACGGCATCTACTCGATTCCTGAAATCTCCATGGTGGGCCGCACCGAGGACGACCTTGCCCATGCCGGCATCCCGTTTGGAGTCGGAGTCGCGCGGTACCGCGAAATCGCCCGCGGCCAGATCATCGGCGACGAGACCGGCATGCTGAAACTGCTCTTCCATCGGCAGACCAGAGAACTCCTCGGAGTGCACATCATCGGGGAAGGCGCCACCGAATTGATCCATGTGGGGCAAGCGGTCATGGCCTACCGTGGAAAGATCGACTACTTCATCGACACCGTCTTCAACTACCCGACCCTGGCCGAATGTTATAAAGTCGCCGCATTGGACGGCATCAACCGGCTACCCAGGCCCTGGCCGCCGACGCCGTGAGGCCGTGAAGCGTCGTTCGTGAAACGTGAAGCGCAAACGGTACGACCCTCCTCCTCATTTCTTTCTTGCGAGATACGAGGTACGCTTCACGAGCGACGAGTACTAAAGAAAGGAATTCCATGTCGTTTACCAATCACCTTCGACAGCTGGCTCAACCGATCTGGGAGGCTCAACTCGCTCATCCCTTCGTCGTCGCCCTGGGCAACGGGACGCTGCCGGAACGGAAATTCAAATACTATATTCTGCAGGATGCCAGATTTCTCGGCGAACTCTCACGGGTGTTCGCCGCAGGGGCGGTGAAGGCTCCGGATGCGGACAGCGCGCTCCGTTTTGCCAAGCTGGCGGAGGAGACCATCATAGTCGAGCGCAGCCTCCACGAAAGTTACGGCACACAGTGGAAGATGAGCGCCAAGCGGATGTCCTCCGTGCCCATGGCCCCGACTAACTATGCCTATACCCGCCACATGCTGAGCGTGGCACAAAGCGGATCAGCCGCGGAGATTACCGTCGTCGCCCTCCCCTGCGCCTGGATCTACTGCGTCGTCGGCCAGCATCTCCTAAAGAATGGCCCCCCCAAGAAGAATCACCCCTATCGCAACTGGCTCATGCTCTACGCCTCGCCGGAATTCGCCGAAGTCCAACGCTGGATGAGAAAGAAAGTCGATCAGTGGGCCAAGACCGCAGGGTCTGAGGAACAGCGCCGGATGGAAGAATCGTTTGTCATCAGCTCACGCTACGAATGGATGTTCTGGGAAATGGCGTGGAATGAGGAAGAATGGCCGGTCTAGGACCGCTGACAACCTTTCGTCGCCAGCCAGTGTGCTCTGGACACCTGATTCAACCTGAGTATAATGGCCCCACTCGTATGATCAGACAGTTTCTCGCGATAATCGGACTTCTGTGCAGCACGCTGTTTTCCAGTCATGCCTTTGCAGCCGGAGGCTACGAAGAAAGCCTCAAGACCCTGGCTGAAGGAGTCATCGCCGAATCTTTGAAAGCCAAGAAGGAACGCCTGGCGATCATCGACTTCACGGATGCCAAGGGAGTCGTCACCCCGATGGGGCAGTTTTTGGCGGAGGAACTCGGCACGCAATTACTGGTTGCGGGCGAGGTGAAGGTCGTGGAGCGCAAACTGGTCAGCTCCACGCTCAAGAAACGGCACATTACCCAGCTTGATGCGACTCCTCCCAAGACCCTGAAGGGAGCGGCAAAGGCCATCCGGACCGATGCTTTTGTCGTGGGGTCGTACATTGAGTCGCCGGATGAAATCCTGGTCACGGTCAAACTCATCAACCCGTCGAATGCGCAGGCGATCGGAGCCGCTCGGGGCATGATCCCGAAAGCAGGGCCGCTGGCCGAGATGTTCAAAGAGGCCGATGCGCCCCCGCCCGTGAAAGTCGAGCCACCGAAAGGGCCAACCACGCCGGAGGGCCTGGGATTCCATCGAAACGAATACTATGAATTGGTCGTGCGGGCGCTCAGCCGGCAGGACAACCAGATACGGATGGATCTGACGATTGAAAACCGATCGCCTCGCGATGTAAAACTGCTCTGCCTCCTGCAAAACACACTCTTGAAAGACGACCGGGGTGGGCAGTGGGCGCAAAGTGTCGAAGGCAATCGCGACGGGCTCTGCATCAGAGGAGTGGAACTCTCTCCTCGGGAGAAGGATCGGGCGGTGTTGACCTTTACGGCGCCGGCTGATTCGCCGGCGGCCTCACAGTTCACGCTCTCCTTTCATGAAAAATCGCCTCGCCGCGATGCCACCTTTGCGATCGAAGGTCTGACGGTTGAGACGCCGATACCTCCGGCTGCCACAGTGACCCCTTAACGAATCGGAACGATCATGGCTTCACGCACGTTGAAACAAGTCCTCACCATCGCCGGGTCCGACTCGGGCGGAGGCGCCGGGATTCAGGCAGACATCAAATCGATGTCGGCAAACGGAGTCTTCGCCATGTCGGTGATTACCGCCGTCACGGCGCAGAACACGGAAGACGTGACCGATGTGTTCGAACTGCCGACCTCCATCATTGCCTCACAGCTCGATGCCGTCTTCGACGACTTCGAGGTATCCGCCGTCAAAACCGGCATGCTCTCTTCTACGGCAATCGTCGAGCTCGTAGCGAAGATGCTAGCCATACAAAAGGTGACGAATCTGGTGGTTGACCCGGTGATGATCTCGAAATCCGGCCGGGCGCTCCTGAAGCCGGATGCCATCGAAACCCTCAAGAAGCTGCTCTTTCCGCTCGCGCTCGTCGTGACGCCCAATATCCATGAGGCGCAACAGCTTTCAGGCATTGCCATCAGCACCCTGGCCGATGCCCGACGCGCCGCGAAGATCATCCATGGCTTCGGCTCACAGTATGTGCTGATCAAGGGCGGCCACCTGCTCGCCGAGCGCGCCACCGATCTGCTCTATGACGGCCGGTTTTTCAATATTTACAAAGGCGAGTTTATCGATACCCCGCATACGCACGGCACAGGTTGTACCTTCGCCTCGGCCCTTGCGGCACAACTGGCGCGCGGCAAGGCCATGACGGATGCGGTGCAGGCCGCGAAGACCTATCTCACGGAAGCGATCCGCCATAGTCTCGCCATCGGGCATGGCACCGGTCCGACCAATCACTTCTACTTTCTCGAAGCGTAGGGAATCACGATGTCGCGACTTCCTGGACGGCCGCTCACGTTCCTTCTGACCGGGTTCTCATGGCTGCTGCTCGCGTCGCTCGTCGGGCTGGCCATCCTGGTCGGCCTGGTTCGAGGCACACCGCTCCCCCATTGGATACGGCATGCCCATGTGCACGCCGCCCTCGTAGGCGGAGTGGCGCAAATGATTCTGGGGGCATTGCTCATCTTCATCTCTCCGCTCCTCCTGACCGGCCGCACGCAGCGCGAGTCGCACCCGCTCCTGTTTGTGACGATCAACGCGAGCGCCGCGGGAATGATCGTTGGATTCGGACTCCACAACTACACGGTGATCGGCATCAGCGGACTCTTCGTCGTCGCGTCATTTCTATGGATCACACGCGATACCTGGATCCAGGCCCGGCAAAGCCTCAATGCCCCTCCGCTGAATCTCTGGTTTTACGCTCTGGCAGGGCTGGCGCTCTTCGGCGGATTGGCCTGCGGCGAAACCATGGCCTTTGCTTGGGCACAACAATCCTTCGGCTATATCCGTCTTGCGCACATCCACCTCAACATTCTCGGATTTATCACTCTGGCCATCGTCGGCACGATGCATAATCTGCTGCCGACGGTCTTAAACGCGCCGCTCTCCAGTCCCCGGCTCGCCCGGGTCGTCATGTGGCTGTTCCCGCTGGGATTGGCCGTGCTGATCGCAGGATTCATGAATTCCTCGGTGATGATTGAAATGGCCGGAGGGGGCATACTGGTCCTTAGTGCCCTCCTCTATGCCTCCAATCTGTTCACCACCTGGTTACGGTCGAACCATCAGGGCAGTGCCGCATCGGATCACCTCCTGATCGCCACTTTGTTCCTGGTGCTCACCCTGCTGCTCGGCGTGCTCGTGGCGGCCAACAATCTGGCGGCCACTCCCATCATGCCCTTCGGGTCGCTGCACTTAGTAGCGTACACACACATGGCTCTGATCGGATTCGTCCTGCAAACGATCGTCGGAGCCCTCTCCCATCTCGTTCCGGTTACGCTCAGCGTGCGCCGTGTACCAAGCCCGAAAAAGCGAGGCCCCTACCTCGAACACCTGACGGGCGTTATCAATCGTTGGAGAACCGTACAGGTGGCGAGCCTCAGCATGGGCACGATGGGATTGGCCCTGCTCGCCTCACTGACCTGGAATGTGCCGCTTTCGTCGCCCTACATCCAAGGTGCCATGTGGGTTTCGTGTGGCCTGCTGCTGACCGGCCTGACCGTCTTTTCCGTCAAATTGGTCACCGTACTCTGGACCGATCCGGAACAGACCGCGGCCTCTCAAGCCTAACGGCGTATCACTGAACCGGATAACCGACTCTGCGAGAATCGTCCTCGATGGAACAGGATCTTTCGTTTCCCGACGCCCAGGGCCATCGCGTGGCCGCAGTCCTGGCAACCCCTACCGGAAATACGGATCGGATCGCCGTCCTGTGCCATGGTTTTCTCTCCGGGAAACGCAGCACCACCAATAAAACGCTGACTCGCCTCCTCAACGCTCAAGGCATAGCTACCTTCGCCTTTGACTTTTTCGGACAAGGAGACAGCGAAGGCCCTTTTGAGGCGCTCACCACAACGACCACTGTGGCGCAAGCGAATGCAGCGCTGGATCTTGTCCGGCAAAAAGGATTCAGACAGCTGGGCTTGATGGGATCCAGCTTTGGGGGGTTGGTCGCCATTTTAACGGCGGCGCAGCGCCACGATCTTGCGTGCCTGGCCTTGAAATGTCCCGTCGTCGATTTCGCTGAGGAACTACGGCTGACCCTCGGAGACGCTGAGATGGCGGCCTGGCAATCGACCGACACCATCCCCAATATCATGGGCGGGACAGAGCGCATCCGGCTTCGCTATGCATTTTATGAAGACTGCCTTCGCCGGATTGCCTACGGACCTGCGAAAGAGATCACCGCGCCGACCCTCATCGTCCAGGGAGATCAGGACGAATGCGTTCCCTTGCATCAGAGCCAACAGCTGGCCGCCGCGCTGACATGCCGCAACCGCATGGAACTCCTCCCGGGCGCCGACCATCAGTTTACGAAGAGTGCGGATTTTGGGCGGATGACGACCCTTATCGCGGAATGGTTCGCAACACACCTGACATGATTACAGAAGATGAGCGGCGCGAAACAGTGCTGCGGCTCTATCCGATTTTTAAGGAAGAGGTCTATCGAAGGCGCGACCAGATGATGCGTTGGACCGCGATCGGTGCAGGATCGCTCATGACGCTGCTGCTGATCGTCCTGCTGGTCCCATCTGTCCACCTGCTCGCCTTCCCTGCCCGGCTGCTCCTCGCAAGTGGAAACCTGCTCCTGACCCTGACCTTCGCCGTCATAGTTCGGCAACATCACGACCGCCATCGGCAGGCCAAACAGCAACTCATTAAGCTTGAACAGGCTCTAAACCTCTTCGAAGAAGGCCCCTGGCCTGTTGATCGTCCGATGTACCCTGATGACTGGCAGACCGATTGGATTCGTGATCGCAGTCTGCTGCACTACCTTGCGATTCTCACTCTTCTGACCGGTATGACCCTCGTCGCTATCATGCTGCCAGCCCGATAGCGAATCCCGGCTTCGTTTCCAGCTACCCAATTCGATGCGTAGGTATACTCCTCCCGCTGTACCAGTTCGTCCTAGCATGCAGGATTTTCCCTTCACGGCACGTATATCCGTCAATACCTTCAAATATTTTCAAAGTCGAATCAATCACTTAGGTCGATCGATCTCGCAGAATCATCTGATACGCCATGGCACATCTATTGCTGTGAAGGAATAGACTAATTACCTGTAGCTGGCTTCCAGTCAAGATCGGGCTAACGTGACCATTCCAGAATTCGCATATCCCTCACCTCGCACCAGACACACAGTCGGCCTAACCGCCTCCGCTTGGTTCTTGACGATGGCTTTCATGGCCCCCGCGCTCGCCGGAGAAACCGACTCTCCAAGACGGCATAGCCTCATTCACCGCCCGGCTGCTCCAGCATCGCCGGTCGTCGCCCATCCGGAATCCTCAGTTCCACCTTCCCGGCCTATCGCAGCGGTTACCCCCTCAGTCACACCCCCCTCGTCGCTGGCACTCCACCATAAATTGATGAAGAAACCGGTAGCTCCAGCGGTTGTTGCTCCTCTCGTCCCTGAGTCCACAGCCGCTCCCAAGACAAGCTCCAGACTTTCGGCAGCGGGAAACCTTCCCGCAACATTGCCCCCGACCGTTTCGGATGGTTTATCGAAAAGCCTCCCGGCATCAGTCAGTGATCGCCCGATCATTCCAATCGCCACGACACCGCTTTCGATGTCTTCCCTCGGCGCA
>Ga0209253_10003902_pt1 | contig 13038 bp, 12 predicted proteins | sample FrelakmetBRP12BR_FD_187145 | JGI IMG/M metagenome (GOLD analysis project Ga0209253, IMG submission 187145) | Freshwater lake sediment microbial communities from the University of Notre Dame, USA, for methane emissions studies - BRP12 BR (SPAdes)... | ecosystem: Environmental > Aquatic >...
TGCCGGTTCTTGGTGAAGAACTCGGAAACGGAAATCTCCCGTTGCCGCGCGCCCATTTCAACCGCCGTGACGGCCGGGGCCACACGAGAGTCGGGTTTCTTGGATGCGGGTAGTTGAGGCTGTTTCTTCGATGGAGAATCGGATTTCGTGGCAGATGTGCGTGGCTTATGCGTGGCCATTCATCCTCTCAAAATATTTACGTGCAGAAACCGGGCTGCATTGATATTGGCTGCTCAAAAAGGCTGCCAGCAAGGCCGCAGCAAGTGAAGGACCGAGGCGTACCCGAAGGGTACGTTGAGGGTCTGAACGATGCGAGAATGAAGCTGGCTGACTTTTTCAGCAGCCTGTTAGGGTGGGAGGAGCGCGCACCTACCGAGGACAGCATAGGTACGGCGGAAATCTCGGCGGGACTTCAGGCTTCCCAGTCAAGCTGGGCTTGCACACCATCCCAACGCTCGATCCCCTGATGAACCATATTCCCTCGGGGCGTTAAGCTCCCCCCACAGGGATACGATATTCCTCCAACGGAGGTCAGTCAAGCGTTGGCGTATTGCAAGATGCCACAACAGGCCATCAGCATTTCAAATGACGACAGGGGTGCGCTACGTCCAACTGTCTTGCATATCTCACGCTGATACCCCGTTATGCATGGCCGTTGCCTTCGGCTTCTTCATATTCGTCGATGAGCTGCTCCAGTTCATCCAGTTCGCCAGAATGGATATTCTGAAACGAGACCCCGAACGTGTCCTCTCCGACCCACTGAACCAGCACATCGTCGATCGAGACCGGCGCCTCAGACCCGGGAATAACCAGTCGTACCCGAATCACCTTGCCGGGGAATACTTCAAGGTCGCAGTCGAACTTCGCTCCACCGACTGAAAGGTCCAGGGTGACCGCTTCAGTTTCATGCGAGTTCCCAGAAAGGAATCCCTGGACCTGTACCGGCACCCGCCGGTGTTGGCGACGTTCCATGTAGTTTCAACACTCCGGTCTCGAAAAGGAGTCAGGGGCTCTGCGATGGCTACCCCCAACATCGCAGAGCCCCCATTACGGAGGGAAGAATTCCGTTACCGGAGCTTGAGGATCTTGCCGTCGAGTTTGGTATCGGCCACGAACTTCTCGAAGTTCTTGCTGTATAGTTCGTTGAGCAACTCCTGCGCATCCTCCGGATCGAACCAGAAGACCTGGTGGGTTCCAGTGCTGGTCAGCGTCTCAAGGAGTTGACTCCCGTCGGCTTGATTCTTGACCTGGACGACCATCCGATTCTTAGCGTTGAGAGTCGTCCGCCCCATACCGCTCTTGGCCTCCACGCCGACATCAACAAGTTTGCCAGTCATCGTCATGTCGGCGCCTGTGGCTCCGGTGCCTTTGGCAACCGTCGCGTTCCAGCCTTTCGAATTCAGATAGTCGGCAAAGGCCTGCGCCGTCACATCCCCGAGGGTGCCACTGGGAAGGCTGAAGTGGCTCTCCCCTCCCCAAAGATGCTGTCTGGTGCCGATGTGCGACCGGTCGGTACGAGTGTCTTCAAACGGCTGAATTGAGATGGTTGCGGCACTTTTCACGACCGCCTTCTCATCGGCCCCATATGCCATAGGGACCTTGAGTGCGATGCGCTCGCCCTTGCTTGCACAACCAGCCGTCAGGACGATTCCGAGGAGCCCGATTCCTACAATGTGAGAATGCTTCACAGATTCCTCCTTCGTGGTGAAATGGTCTGACGCAGGCAGTGATGTCTGCGCTTGTACCGACGCATGTTTATTTCGTCACAAAATGGGCACGACGGTTCTGTTGATAACATTCTTCGTTCTGCTGAACACAGAAGGGTCTGGTTTCTCCGTAACTCGTAATTTGGAGCTGAGAGGCTTGGACGCCAAGATCCTGGAGGTACTTCTTGGCCGCACGCGCCCGCTTCTCACCCAACACGAGGTTGTAGGCGAGGGTCCCTCGTTCATCGCAATGGCCTTCGATGAGAGCCGTCTTGCCCCCATTGGCACGAAGCCAGCGGGCATTGCTATCGAGGATCGGCATGGCGTCCTTGTTGATGTGAAAACGATCGTATTCAAAAAACACGTCACCCAGCACGTTGCCGCCTGACCCAGCCCCCGACAAGAGCGAGGGATTGGATGAGGAACTGCCTGCTGGGATGGTCGCGTTACCGGATGACCGGTCGAACGATCGTTCCACCGGTATCGTCTTGATCGCATCAGGCTTAATCGCCTCGGTCTTGGCCTGACCGGACTGAGAGGATTGATCCCCGGAAGAGGAGCCAACTTTCTTGCCGGAGCAACCGGCGAACAGGAGCATGAGGCTCACACTGACATATAGACTGATGATTCTACGATCCATTAACGGGCCTCCTCAGATTGTCGTGGTCATTGGTCGAACATGTTTCAGCATGGTCTCTGCCAGATTGTCATGCCTCTCTATTTATAGGTATTCAACTGGGGTCCGTCAACCCATAATCTTTCCCCTCCCCCATCCGACGCTGGACTAAGCCGTATTCTGATCACAGGAAGTTGCATCCCTCTACCGCTTTCGCTAAGGTGCGGTGCATGACCCATTCCCTCGCGCGTTCACTCGTCCTTGCTGGCGCGAGCGGGCTCTTCCTCCCGCTGAGCTTCCCGAATTACGACCTCGGTCTATTGGCCTGGATTGCCCTCGTGCCGTTACATTGGGCCCTGGACGGCAAGAGCAAGCAACAGGCGTTCTGGATCGGCTGGCTCTGCGGCACCATTGCCTTTACCGGGATGATGGCCTGGGTGGTGACCGCCATGACCACCTACGGGAAGGTTCCGTTGGTGATCAGCTACGGCATCATGTTGCTGCTCACGGCTTACCTCGGCCTCTATGTCGGCCTCTATTCTGCCGGGGCCGTGTGGTGTCGAACCCTGATTCCCCGCTACGGTCTTTTTGCGGTTCCCTGCTTGTGGGTGAGCCTCGAACTGATCCGGACCTATGCGCTGAGTGGCATGCCCTGGGGTCTCCTCGGCTATTCACAATATCGTACGATTGAAGTGATTCAGATTGCGGATCATATGGGGGTCTATGGGGTCTCGTTTCTCATTGTGCTTGTCAATGTCGCGCTGGCCGAACTCCTGTCCTGGCTGATGCCGCTGCTCCGGGGATTCCGTCCGGCAAAACTCCCATGGGAACTCGTGGCGATGACGGCATTGCTGGTTACGCTCTCGTGGGAATATGGGCTTCGGTCGATATCGGGAGCCCCTTTTTCTGATATCCCTCGCTCATCCATCAGCGTGGGAGTGGTGCAGCCGAATGTCGATCAGGCTGTGAAATGGGATACGGCCTACAGAGAGGAGACCCTCGCACGGTTTGACCGGCTCACGGGGCAATTGGGCCGTGCCACCGATTTGGTCGTCTGGCCGGAGGCCGCGACCCCATTCGTCTTTGAGCGTGAGCCGGTCTATCAACTTCAACTGATCGCACTGGCCAATCGCGCTCAGGCTCCGATCTTATTTGGAAGCCCCGCCGTGCGTTTCTATCCTGATCGACACCCGTATCTGCTGAATAGTGCCTACCTCCTCGCACCAGACGGCCAGGTCCTGGGGCGCTATGACAAACATCATTTGGTGCCCTTCGGAGAATATATTCCCTTGAAATCCTCGCTCTTGTTTTTCCTCGACAAATTGGTCGAAGGGATCGGCGACTTCGAAGCGGGGCCTGGTCCCACGATCCTAACCGTGACACCGAAGCCACAAGCTGCGGCGGCAGGAACGTCAGGATCGTCGCCGAAACCGGTCAAATTCGGCGTGGCGATCTGCTACGAAGTGATCTTTCCGGATTTGGTGCGGCAATTCGCCGCGAATGGGGCAGAGTTTCTGGTGACGATCACGAACGATGCCTGGTTTGGTCGTTCGGCTGCCCCCTCACAACATTTTGCGATGGTGGTATTCCGTTCGGTCGAAAATCATTTGGCCTTTGCCCGCGCCGCGAACACCGGTATTTCCGGCTTCATCGATCCGTTCGGGCGCATCGTCGAAGCGACGCCGATTTTCACAGAACAGACCGCTCGTGGCACGATGCAGGTCTGGCGCCCACATACGTTTTACAGCCGCCACGGGGATGTGTTTGCGTATGGCTGTGTGATAATCTGCCTACTGTTGTTCCTGTTCAGCTATTTCAGGACCAAGGGACCTGAACCCGACACGGTGGCCGCCACACCGATTTAATGTGAAAGGATCGCTCCATGTTGGATGAGATACGGATTCGCGTTCGAGCTGTTGGACAATCGGTATCGGAACTACGGGGGCATCTTTGACTTCGCTCGCATGACGACCGAGTTGGCACATCTGGAAGAACAGACCTCGCAGCCGGGCTTTTGGAACCACGCACAGAAAGCCGCCAAGATCAGCCGGAAAAAATCCATGATCGAGCGCGAACTGCAAGAGTGGCGCGAGATCGATGGAAAGATGAACGATGTAGGCGCTTTACTGGAGCTCGCGGAAGAAACCAACGACACCGGACTCCTGAAAGAATTGGCATCCGAGCTTGACCAATTCGAACCGAAGCTTGCCGCCCTACGGCTTGAACTTTTGCTGTCCGGCGAACTGGATGCCAACAATGCAATTGTGGCAATCCATCCCGGTGCCGGAGGGACGGAATCGCAAGACTGGGCGCAGATGCTGCTCCGCATGTATGTCCGTTGGGCCGAAAGCAAGAAATTCAAGATTGAGACGCTGGACCTGATACCTGGAGAAGAAGCCGGAGTGAAAAGTGTGACGTTGTCCGTGACGGGGCCCTATGCGTATGGCTATCTCAAGGCTGAGGCAGGCGTTCATCGATTAGTACGTATTTCTCCCTTCGATGCGAACAAGCGACGGCATACCTCCTTTGCCTCAGTCTTCGTCTATCCAGAGGTGGATGACGAGATCGACCTCGTCATCGAAGACAAAGACCTTAGAATTGATACCTTTCGGGCTGGCGGTGCCGGTGGCCAGAATGTGAATAAGGTCGAGACCGCCATCCGCATGACGCACCTCCCTACCGGGATCGTGGTGCAATGTCAGAACGAACGGTCACAGCTTCAGAATCGCAATGGCGCGATGAAAGTGTTGAAGGCCCGTCTCTACGAACTGGAGTTGAAGAAGAAAGAGGCGGAGTTCAATGCGATCGTCGGCGAGAAGAAGGAAATTTCCTGGGGCAGCCAAATTCGCTCATATGTGTTCCAGCCCTATCAAATGGTGAAAGATCACCGGACCGGCCATGAAGTGGGCCAGGTCGCCGCCGTCATGGACGGTGATCTGGACGGCTTCATCGAGGCCTATTTAAAGATGAAGCAGCTTGGGAAAACCGCTCTCAGCTATCAGCAATCGGGAACGGACGAGTTCGATAGCTGATCAGAACAAGAAGATCGACAAAGGCGTACATGATGGATGAACTGAACGAACAGCAGCAGCAACGCATCAAGAAGCTCGACGTCCTGCGTGAAGCGGGTGTGGCGCCCTACGGCACGCGATTCGAAGTCAAGGATCGTGCAGGCCAACTGATCAAGCTCCACTCCGAAAAAACCAAAGAAGTCCTGGAAGAAGAAAAGATTTCCTGCACCTTTGCGGGGCGTATTGTCGCGCTGCGGCGCTTCGGCAAGGCAGGCTTCGCGGTGCTCCAAGATGGTTCTGATCGGCTGCAAGTCTATCTCAAAAAGGACCATCTCACAGAGCAAGCCTATCGTGTCGCCGAGCAGCTCGATCTGGGCGATTGGATCGGCGTCACCGGCCTCCTCTTTCGCACCAAGACCAATGAATTTACGGTCGAGGTCACCCAGCTGACCTTCCTGAGCAAGGCCCTCAGACCGCTTCCGGAAAAGTGGCACGGATTGACGGATGTGGAAACCCGCTATCGGCAGCGCTATGTCGACTTGATCTCCAATCCCGAGGTCCATGGCATCTTCGCCACGCGCAGCCGAATCATCGCCGGCATTCGCGCCTTCTTGATCGAACGAGGCTTCCTCGAAGTCGAAACGCCGATGATGCATCCGATTCCTGGAGGCGCGGCGGCGAAACCCTTTGTCACGCACCATAATGCCCTCGGGGTCGACCTCTATCTCCGTATCGCGCCGGAACTCTATTTGAAACGGTTGATCGTGGGTGGTTTCCCCCGTGTGTTCGAAATCAATCGCAATTTCCGGAACGAAGGCATCTCGACGATTCATAACCCTGAATTCACGATGCTCGAGTTCTATATGGCCTATGCCGACTATCAGGATTTGATCATCCTCACGGAAGAACTCATCTCTTCCTTAGCTCAACAGGTCCTCGGTACAACCGTCATCGACTATCAGGGCAAGGAGATCACGCTCACGGCTCCGTGGCGCCGCTGGTCGTATCACCAGTCGATCCTGGAGGTGAACAACCTGAATCCCTCCGTCCTTCAGGACAAGGATCAAGCAATTGCCGCTGCCAAACAGCTGGGCGTCGCGGTCGATCCGAAATGGCCACTGTTCAATATCGTGAACGAGATCTTCGAGGAAACGGTGGAGCCGAATTTGATTCAACCGACGTTCATAACCGATTATCCGATTGAAATTTCCCCACTCGCCCGGCGCAAGGACTCGAACCCGGCCCTAACCGACCGGTTCGAGCTCTACATTGCCGGCCGGGAAATCGCGAATGCGTTTTCAGAGTTGAACGATCCGCTGGATCAACGGGCACGGTTTGAAGGGCAAGCCGCGCAACGGGCAGCAGGCGACGATGAGGCGCATCTGGTCGATGAAGACTTCCTGCGCGCCTTGGAGTACGGCATGCCACCAACCGCAGGTGAAGGGATAGGCATCGACCGCTTAATCATGCTCTTGACCAACCAAGCGTCGATCCGCGACGTCGTGCTCTTCCCACAATTGAGACCAGAGAAATCACAATGACCGTCCCCTACGAAATTTTTGTCGGTCTCCGCTACTTGCGAGCCAAACGGCGCAACAGGACGATTTCGCTCAACACCTTCGTGTCGATCGCTGGAATTACACTTGGCGTCGCGGCCTTGATCGGCACCGTTGGCATCATGACCGGTTTCAAAGAGGACATCCAGGCCAAGATTCTCGGTACGACGGCCCATATCATCGTGCAGGATCGCATGAAAGACAGCATGACGGATTACGACAAGGTCGCGATGCAGGTACAGGACGTGCCGGATGTCGTCGCAGCCACGCCCTTCGTGCTGAAGCAAGTCATGTTGACCACGCCGTCAGGCGTGCAAGGCGTCGTGATCAGAGGGATCGACCCCCAGCGGGAAGGGAAGGTCACGGAGCTGGCCAAGAATCTTTCGGCAGGCGAGTTGAGCGATCTCCAGAAACCGGTCAAGGTCAAGCAACCACCGGCTGACGATCCAACCGGGCCGCCGGTCGAAACGGAAAAACCGGGCATTATCCTCGGAAAAGAGCTCGCACTGCGACTTGGCGCCTTCATGGGGGACACGGTGAATGTTGTGTCTCCACCTGCCGGTCCCATTAGTGCCATCGGAATGGTACCGAAGATTCGGACCTTCGCTGTCGTCGGCATCTTTCAATCCGGCATGTATGAATACGATTCATCATTGGCCTATATCGACCTCGGCGAGGCGCAAAAGTTTTTCAACATGAGCGGCTCGGTCACGGGCGTTGAAATCAAGGTGACCGACGTCTTTCGCGCCGATGAGATCGCCAGATCGGTGGAACATTCATTGGGATTCGCTTATGGAGCGCGAGACTGGATGGCAATGAACCGTAATCTCTTTTCTGCGTTGAAGCTTGAGAAGACGATGATGTTTCTACTGTTAGTGCTGATCACGATCGTGGCCTCCTTCAACATCGTGAGCACTCTCACCATGATCGTGACCGAAAAACAAAAAGAGATCGCCATTTTGAAAGCGATGGGTGCGACGAAGAAAAGCATTCGCCGGATCTTCATGCTGAACGGGCTGATTATCGGGCTGACCGGCACCGCCATCGGCATTCCGCTCGGCTATGCCTTTCTTTGGCTGATTCAAACGTTTTGGACGTTCGATCCAACGGTCTATTACATCTCACGTATTCCCGTGCACGTGTTGGCCTCCGATGTGTTGCTGGTTGCCGGTTCGGCGATCCTCATCAGCTTTGCCGCAACGCTTCTCCCCTCTCGTCAGGCAGCCAAACTCGAGCCGGTGGCGGCCCTTCGCTATGAATAAACTCGTCTCACCACTTAGCCCTCTTGGTGTATATGATTCGCGTCACTGATCTCTCCAAAACGTTTGTCATGGGCGGGAGTGCGCTGACGGTGCTGAAAGGCATCAATTTAGACATTCAACGAGGCGAACTCGTCTCGATCGTCGGGGCGTCGGGAGCTGGGAAAAGCACGCTCCTTCATATTATCGGGATGCTCGATCGGCCGACAACAGGCACAGTCCACTTCGACGGTCAGGATATATTTCAGATGTCGGAGGATGAGCAGGCGGAGTTTCGGAACCGGCGTATCGGGTTCGTCTTTCAATTTCATCATCTCCTACCCGAGTTCACCGCACTCGAGAATGCCTGTATGCCGGCCCTAATTCAGCGACGGCAACAAGCAGATATTGAACCGGAAGCCATCGCCTTGTTACAGGAGGTCGGGCTGGGAGCCCGCCTGCATCATAAGCCCGGTGAGCTGTCCGGTGGTGAGCAACAGCGTGTGGCTGTCGCACGGGCGCTCTTACAGAAGCCTGATCTCGTGTTGGCGGATGAGCCGACCGGAAACCTGGATACGCATACGGGCGACGCCCTCTTTGCCATGATGCGTGAACTGAACAAGGCCCGCGGGACGACCTTCGTGATTGTTACCCATAACGATAAGCTCTCCGCCCAAGCAGACCGGATTATCTCCATGCAGGATGGTCAGATCGTCTGACTCTTGACGAGCCCCCGTTCGTTCACTACACTCTGAAAAATCTACACACGTTTCTGAGAATGACGTCATGATACACACACGGACATCGATTCGGATTCTTATATGTTCCCTGCTGTCTCTGGTGGCGACGCCGGCAATGGCCTTGGAATTTGCCGTCGTCGGTCCCCGTGCGGCCGGGATGGGTGGTGCCGGAGTGGCCGTGACCACCGATGCGTACGCCACCCATTGGAACCCTGCCGGTTTGGCCATGAACCAGTCGGTCGACATCCGGGTGCAGGTTTCCGCTCAAGGGGTCAATCGGGGTGAGTTCCTGCAGACATTACATGACATTGAAGGATTCGACCCAAATGCTCCCAACGCTCCTGCTCAAGCCCAATCGCTTGTAAATAGCATCAACAATGGCGGATCACTCTCGGCTGTGGCAACGGGAGGCCTCTATTTCAAAGGCCATATCGGCGAGCATGCATTCGGCTTCAATGTTTCAGACGTGGCGAATGCAGGCAGCTTTGTGTCTCAGACCTTTACAGCTCCCGGCAATAACATTCAAGGTCAACTCGCCCTTCGCGGTCTGGAACAAAGGCAAGCAGCTTTTTCTTATGCCTATGCATTTGCCGACAAGACATTTTCCATCGGCGTGACCGGCAGGGTTATTCAGGGGGCAGCCTATACTGGAACAGCCACGGTGACTGGCGGGCAAGATGTGACCTTATCGGATAATTTTGGCAAGGCGAAGACCACTACCGCCTTTGGCATTGATTTGGGGGCGATATATCGCCCCTCGTCGTGGCTTAGGCTCGGAGTCGTCGCGAAGGACCTGAACCAGCCCGAGTTCGATGCACCGGACGGGAGCAAGTTCAAACTCAATCCCCAGGTTCGTGGCGGAGTGGCACTGAATCCATGGTCGACTATGACCATGACAGCGGATATGGATATCACTTCCAATCAGACGTTCGTTCCCGGCATAAAGAGTCAAGTCTTGAGCCTTGGTATGGAACAGACGGTTCTATCGGAGTTTCTCTCCTTCCGGGTAGGGACATACAAGAATGTGCAGGATGCAAAATCTATCTTTACCCCGACGGCTGGAATCGGGTTCAGAATATATTCCTTCCGCTTGGATGTTGCCGCCGGCTACGACTTTAATGAGGGTGGGGCGATTGCCTCTGGCGCGCTCTCTCTGACATTTTAAATGGTATACTGACCCATGTTCACGCTTCATCGACTACGACATGCCATCTCCCTCTGCCTTCTTCCTCTCCTAGTCGCCGGCTGTGGCGGCTTACACGAAGTGTGGGAAGGACCAGGGGCGAGAATGTTCAGGCCACAAGCCATTGCCGTGCTCCCTCCCATGGCGAGCCAATACGATAGTGCTCGCGAGGATATTCAAGAGGTGTTGTCTGGCGCCCTGAACAAGATCGCCAATATCGAGCGTGTGGTATCTCCTGAAAATGTAACGGATATCTTTCAGACTTCGAAGGAAGCGTTCGATGCGCTGGTGTTCTACTTCTCACGTCTGGAAATGACTGGTCAGTCCGACAAGGACTCCGCTGTAAAGCTGGGCAAGGCGCTGAACGTGGACTCGTTCTTAGTCGTACGGGTGAACTCCTGGGAATACATGCGGAAGGAAGGCGATAATGTCGGTCGAGTGGGCCTGAGCCTCCGTCTGGTTGATGCCACCACAGGCACCACCGTGTGGAAGGCGCGACATGAACGGTCGAGCAGCTACATGTTCAATCGGCCGAATTTAAAAGATATCGCGAAAGAGCTGGCAGCTGAGATGATTAAGACCATGCCTCCCCAACCCAAACGATAGTCTCCGCCCCGTCTAAGTTCTTTTCATCGCGGTTGAAGAGTCTGCCACTCCTCAGAGATGATGGGGTGCATATGTGTGCGTTCTCATGAGACGTGGGTTGGAACAGACGGCTAGCGTGCGTTGGTCTGAGCCGCACTCATAGCCGTTTTTAATGAGCAGACAAATTCAGCCACCTGCTTCACCATATCCTGTTTCTGCTGGTGCGCAGCAATCTGCTTCACGATGGCACTGCCGACGATGACGCCATCGGCAATGACTGCGACCTTGGCCGCATCCTCCGGCGTCGCGACTCCGAAGCCGACCGCCACCGGCACCTGCGTCACTTTTCTGATCTTCTCGACATTCTTCCCCACATCGGCCATGTTGAGCAGTTTCGCGCCGGTGATCCCGGTGAGGGACACGTAATAGACGAAACCCTGTGATTGGCGTGCCACAAACTTCCGCCGATCCGCCGTACTCGTGGGAGCAAGGAGGAAAATTAGTTGCAGCCCGGCTGCAGCGGCCGGGCCTTTGAGGGGGCCTGCTTCATCCGGCGGCATATCAGGCACAATCAGCCCATCGATACCGGCCTGGACCGCCTCATGGCAGAATCGTTCAGGGCCAAACGCATGAATATTGTTGTAGTAGGCCATCAAGACCAGCGGAATCTGAGTCCTGGCCCTCAGCCTGGTCACCATGGGAAGGATCTTGCGAAGTGACGTCCCGCTACGCAAGGCTCGTTCTGCCGCCTGTTGGATGACGGGACCGTCGGCGATGGGATCAGAAAACGGGACACCCAATTCAATGATATCGGCCCCAGCTCGTTCTAACTCCACGACCAGTTGTTCGGTCTCTTCCAACGAGGGATCGCCTGCCATCACATAAGCGATGAGGGCCTTCTCCCCGTTCTGACGAAGTTGTGCAAAGGTTCGGTCCAGCCTCGATGTCATAGCGTGATCCCTCGCATCTTCGCGACCTGCTGCACATCCTTATCGCCACGACCGGAGAGATTCACGACCAGAATCTGGCTCTTCTTCATCGTAGGTGCCACCTTCACCGTATGGGCAATGGCATGGGCGCTTTCGAGAGCCGGCATGATCCCCTCTTCTCTGGCCAGTAAATCGAACGCCGCCATGGCTTCGTCATCGGTTACCGATGTGTATGAGGCGCGGCCTTGATCCCGTAAATAGCTGTGTTCGGGACCGACCGCAGCGTAATCCAATCCGGCTGATACGGAATGCGTCAGGTTAATTTGTCCGTCATCATCCTGGAGCAGATAGGTCATGGTGCCTTGCAAGACGCCCGGCTTTCCTCCCTCAAAACGCGCGGCATGTTTTCCGCTCGCGACCCCCAGGCCGCCCGCTTCGACGCCAACCATCTTCACCTTCTTGTCCTTGATAAACGCATAGAAGAGTCCCATGGCATTGCTGCCCCCGCCGACGCAGGCGATGAGACAATCCGGCAACCGGCCTTCTGCCGCCAGGATCTGTCGACGAGTTTCACGCCCGATGATGGCTTGGAAATCCCGGATCATCATCGGATAGGGATGAGCTCCGAGAACCGACCCAAGGATATAGTGGGTCGTACGGACATTCGTCGTCCAATCCCGCATGGCTTCGCTGATGGCATCCTTCAGGGTACGACTTCCAGAATCGACCCCCGTAACGGTCGAGCCGAGCAGTCTCATCCTGAAGACGTTCAGCGCCTGGCGCTGCATGTCTTCCGTCCCCATATAAATTTCACATTCAAGGCCGAACATGGCGGCAACAGTGGCCGTCGCCACTCCATGCTGCCCGGCCCCGGTTTCCGCGATGATGCGCGGCTTCTTCATCCGCTTGGCCAGAAGACCCTGCCCGATCGCGTTATTGATCTTATGGGCTCCGGTATGACAGAGGTCTTCGCGCTTCAAATAGATCTTCGCGCCACCCAACCGCTTTGTCAGTCGTTGCGCAAAATAGAGCGAGGTGGGTCGACCGACGTAGTGTTTTAAATAATAGGCCAGTTCGGACTGGAAGCGCCGGTCTTTTTTCGCACGGGCATATTCCTGTTCCAACTCAAGCAGCGCAGGCATGAGTGTTTCAGGGACATAGCGTCCACCGTACGCACCGAAACGACCTTGTTTGTTGGGAACAGAACCCATCGCCGTCCTCACATTCGTTGACTGTCGATGCAGTATAAACGGGGCTACGCTCGGGAGACAACCCTGACGGCTCGAATGAAGGCGCGCACCTTCTCGTGGTCCTTCTGACCCGGTGCCCGCTCCACGCCACTGCTTACATCCACGCCGTACGGTTGTACAGCCTGGATAGCCTTCCCGACATTGTCCGGAGTCAGCCCCCCGGCCAGAAGAATATTCGCAGCCTTGGCTGCTTCTGCAGCAAGTTGCCAATCGATCACCTGCCC
>Ga0209253_10003904_pt1 | contig 13036 bp, 13 predicted proteins | sample FrelakmetBRP12BR_FD_187145 | JGI IMG/M metagenome (GOLD analysis project Ga0209253, IMG submission 187145) | Freshwater lake sediment microbial communities from the University of Notre Dame, USA, for methane emissions studies - BRP12 BR (SPAdes)... | ecosystem: Environmental > Aquatic >...
ATATTATACACAAATTGCGTTCTTTGGTCATCCCCTATTTTGGCGGCGATCGCATCTCTGTTTCCGTGCTGGGGGTGGGTCCTGTCGCGGTTCACCCCCGGCGCCCTCGCGGTCAATCATGTTGTTTTCAGAGCCAAAGACTGGGGCATCATACGCTCGGGACGGCGGGGGGCCCCCGAACCACGCCACCCTCCCCCTCCTATTAGCATAGGATTATCACGGAATTGGAAATGCTTCCTTTGGCGGCGGTGGCACCCCAAATTCAGTAATGATTCAATGGGGGTTTTGAGAGGGGCTTATGCGACCATAGCGCGGAGATCAGAGAAGGAAGCTAAGCCCTTCTCGAAACCCTTTTATTCCGGAATTTGGGGTGTTCCCCTATGGCTGCTTAGCAGAAGTCAACTTGACTATTTTGGATAATATGTTAATATACGGCGTCTCCGAGTCTGAGGCGCTAAAGCGTTAGACGAGCCAGGCCCTCAGACCGATAGGGAAAAACGGGAAACGGTTTTTCCTTCCGTGCTTGAAAAGGAGTATTTCATGAGTCATTCTGTATCCCCGCCATTTAAAATGCTATCCTTGATCTTCGTGGTTCTCGGATTTTGCCTGAGTTCTCTCTCGAGCTTCAGCCAAGAGCAGAGCACCGACAAAACGAATAAGGAGAAGAAACAGAAGCAGGCCGTCAAGATCACCGAGGAGATTCTGGTCGTCGGCAAGGCGCCGCGAGATATTCCCCTGGCCACTGTAACCAGCATCGAGTTTAAGACGATCCAGCTGATGAAACCTCGGGACCTGTCCGAGGTCATCAAATATGCCCCGGGCGTCATGGTCACTGTCGGCAGCAAGGACGAATATACTCTGAAGCTCCGCGGGATCGATTCGAAACGCATCGCCCTGCTCGTTGACGGCGTCCCGGTCGTTGAGCCATATTACGGGTCTTTCGATTTGAAGACCATATCTGCCGGAGGGATCCAGTCCCTGCAAATCACGAAGGGCCCTTCGTCGGTCCTCTACGGCCCGAACACCCTTGGCGGTATCGTCAACGTCATTACCCGACGGCCGGACCCAACCCCTAAAATCTCTCTTAACCTCTCCACCGGCACCCGAAATACCCGAGGCGCCGGCGCCGACGCCTCGTATCAATGGAACAAGATCGGACTCGCGGCCTCCACGCTATACCAGGACTCCGATGGGTTCCGATACAAGGATGCTTCCGGCGTCAAATTGGACCGGTCCAACAGCGACTACCAGCGGTTCAACCTGACCGGCAAACTCATCTACAATCCCTCGAGCCGGAGCGAGATTATGGTCGACGCCGGATATTACCACTCCGCCTATGGCCCGCCGCCCGACCTTTTCGGCAGGCCCCGTTACTGGCGGTTCCCAGACTGGAACCGTACCTCTGTCAATGCAGGAGGGTACACCTCGATCGGCGAAAAGTCCTTGCTTCGGTTCCGCGCCTTCTATGTGAATTACTATAACACGCTGGACCAGTTCACCAACAAATCAATGACGACCCGCCAGTTCGAAAGCACGTTTGATAACTCGGTCTACGGGTTCTTTGGGCTCGGCGACTTTGCCCTGGCTGGCTGGAACTCGTTAAAGGTCAGCGCTTACTATCAGGGCGACAAGGCCCGCCAGCAGGATGACGTCGGGCTGCCCTGGCTCGAATACAAGCAGAACACGTTCTCCGCAGGAGTGGAGGATCACTTCTCTCTTATCGACAAATGGACCCTCATCGCCGGCATCAGCGTCGATTCCTTGGACAAGTACGTCGGCGGCACGACAACCAGAGTCAACCCGCTTGTGGGCGTAAAGTATTCGCCGAGCGAAGCTCTGGATATCCACGTCTCCTACGCCGGGAAGTCCAAGTTCCCCTCTATGAGGTCCATGTATTCATCCTCCAATGGAAATCCTGACCTTAAGAGCGAATATGGCCGCAGCTATGAGCTTTCGGCAACTTATAAAAAGGGAATTTTCATAACAGGGTCAGTTTTTTCCAACATCCTGCGGAACTATATCGACACCGTCACGCTGCCGGACGGTACCCGCCGGTTCTATAATATCAGCAAGGCCAGGATTAACGGCGCCGAGCTCCAGGCCCAGAAAACCTGGACGTGGGGAAGCACGACGCTGGATGCAACGGTCAATTACACCTTCCTCGACCACAAAAACGAGAGCGCCAACCGTCCGCTCGACGTCCTCCCCAAGCACAACCTGAACTTCGACCTATCTGTGACACCCCTCAAGGATCTCCGGCTCAGCCTGTTCGGCCTTCTGGCATCAGAATCGTGGTGGTATGACAACATCGCCTCGAAACTTTTGACGATCCCGCATTACTTCAACCTCGACGTCATCGTGTCCTATGCGCTTCCGCACTTCGAGCCTTTCATCCGTATCACCAACATCTTCGACAAGTATTTCTATACAGAACCAGGGTTTCCGTGGAGGGGCAGGTTTCTGGAGGTGGGATTCAGAGCGGGGCTCTTGTGATCTCCTGAGAAAGTCTTCCGCGAATCTCATGTCGGAAACATAGTGTTCTCGCCGCGGCCGCGCGGAACGGCTTGGGCGGCACGCCTGCTCTCCCTCTTTGCCCTGACCGCTATTCCGACATCCTCCTATACTTATATCAGAGGTGGATAACGCCTGAAAAAAAATTCAAGGGCAAATGACGTCAGAGGCCAAGGTCTCCGGCAATGCCCTGCATGGCCGTAACCGCAATGGAAATGAATTCGTCAAGGTCGAGACCGAGATTCACGCACTGCTCGATTTCCTCTCGCCGGGCGCCGCGGGCGAAGCTTTTTTCCTTGTAGCGGCGTTTGACAAACTCAAGATCGATGGCCGTGAGCTTCTTGTCGGGGTGCATCAACGTGGCCGCGATGATCAATCCGGTCAGCGGATCTATGGAAAAAATAGCCCAGTCCATCCGACTCTCGCAGGGGACTTTTCCCGCGTGCGCCTGGACGGCATGGACAATGTCCGGCGGAAGACCGTGTTCCAGCAGAATCTTGACCGTCTCGGTCGTATGGAGCTCCGGGTTTTTCTCGGTCAACTCGTAATCGAGGTCATGGAGAAGCCCGGCCAGGCCCCATTTCTCAGCATCCTGGCCGAGCCTCACCGCGACAGCTTTCATGCAGGCTTCCACGGCCAAGCTGTGCTTGACCAGGTTCTTGTTCTTGAGGTGCTCTTTGACAAGCTCCTGGGCATTTTCTCTTTTCATGCCTTCGCTCCTTTCTAGAGAATCGTTCCTCGGATATTATTTCTGTTTTTTGATGATCATAAAGGGAAGCTCGGCCTCCATGGTCCGCTTCTCGTCGCTCACCTTCACTCCTACCGCGAAGTTCCCTTCCTTTTCAGGGTACCAGGTCCAGGAGTTTTTATCCGACCCCTTTTGGACAACGACTTTTTCCGTCTCGCTGCGGATAAAGAACTCATATTTGGGCAGGTAGAAACCGACTGGGGAAGCCAGGAAACTGATTTCTGTCCCGGCCGGCTGAGGCGAGCGCAATGAGGGCGTCAGCTTAACTTTGAGGTCTTGGCTCAAATAAACTGACGTCCCCTTGTCGTCGGCGTAATTATGAAGGTTGATGATAACATTGGGGTCATCCCAGAGAGCGTTTGACCTAATCTCCGACTTGGCGTTATAACGTCCTATCTCCTTACCAGTTTTCCGGTCCAGGCAGAAAAGGAGAGGCGAAAAGGACGTAGCCAGAAGTTTGTCCGCACTGAACTCAAGGTCGTATACGCTCCGGGAAGGTGCGATCCACCACCAAAGAATGTCCCCCCCGCGCTTGTTCAAACAGTAAAGAACGCTGTTGGAGGCAAAGAAATAGACTCTTTTGTCGTCCGTACGCGGCGGCAGAAGAATTTTTCCAGCCGCCTTGATTTTCCAGATTCTTTTCTTGCTTTTCAGATCAAAGCACTGAAAAACGGAGTCTTCGGTTCCAAGGTAGAGCCGGTCTCCTTCCACTAGAGGAGTGATTCGAATCGCGCTTCCGATATCCACAATATCCCCGAGATCCTGTTTCTGGGTGAGGAAATACAGCCTGCCGTCAGTGCAGCCGACAATGATCGTCTTTCCCCAGAAAATGGCGCCGGCCTCGATAGCTGCCCCGGCTTTGAGCTGCCAAAGGCCTTCGCCCGAGGATTTGTTTATGGCTAAAAAAGTCCCTTCCTGAGTCCCAATATAAACCTTGTCCTGATCCCAGGATATAGGAGACAAGATTTTTTGCTTAAGCGTCTTCTTCCAGAGAAGTGTCCCCTTCCTATCAATACAATAAAGGCTGTTTTCCTGATCCCAGATAAAAATGCTCTCCTCGGCGACGACAGGCGGACAGCCGAAGGGCGAACCAGCGGCATAGGTCCATTTGATTCTTGGCGTAGAGCTGTCGAGACAGTAAAGGACGCCCTTATCCGTTGAGAAATATAGATCGCCGCCGGCTTGCTGAATGGTCCGAAGGATCTTCCCATCGTAGGAAATCCTGCCCGTGTCCGCCAAAGGAAAAGCCACGCCGCTCGGATAAGGCGGCATTTTCGCCCTGAACGGAGAGCAGGAAAAAGTGAGAATGATCAATAGGAAAGCAAGATGTCGTCTCATTCCTGGCCTCATCCAGGGGCTCATCATACCATTTTTGCTTCTTCCCCCTCAATCTTTACATGAACTGGGGAAGCTGCTATCATGCGGAAGAGAAACCGAGATGGTCAATTACATCCTTCTCTATAAGATCAGAAAAAGGGTCAAAAAGATTCTCAAGGATAAAATCTCCGATGGGGAGCTGGCCACCACCAAAACATCCTGCCTGGGCTGTCTCGCCGATGACATCAGCTGGGCCGTCTATTATCTGCTGAAAGAAAAAGAAGGAGAAGGCTGAAGCCCTAGCGGCCTTCCTCAGTTCTTGCCTTGTCCTTGACCTTCTGCCACCAGTCCATTCTCTTCTTGATCTCTCTTTCCAGGCCCATGTTTCCCGGCGAATAATATTTCCGGCCTTTTAGCTTCTCCGGAAAAGTCTCCATCGGCGTCGTAGAAAAGGCAAAATCGTGGGCGTAAGCATAATCCTCGCCATAGCCGATCTCTTTCATCAGCCGCGTTACGGGGTTCCGCAAATGAAGAGGAACAGGCTCATACGGACTGACCTCGACATCCTTCATGGCCTTAGAAAATGCAGAATAGGCCCGGTTGCTTTTTGGAGCCGCAGCAAGGTAGATCACGGCCTCGGCCAGCGCGAGCTCCCCTTCCGGGGAGCCGAGAAAATCATAAGCCTCTTTGGCCCGGAGAGCTATGGACAGGGCCTGGGGGTCGGCCAATCCGATATCTTCAGAGGCAAATCTCACCAGCCGCCGAGCGATATAGAGGGGATCTTCGCCTGAAGAGACCATTCTCGCCAGCCAATATAAGGAGGCATCCACATCGCTGTTCCGCAGGCTTTTATGGAGGGCCGAAATGAGGTTAAAGTGTTCCTCTCCGCTTTTATCGTAGAGAAGGGTCCTCTTTTGCAGGGCCTCTTGAACTTCTTGCTGTTCAATTCGCGCGTCATGAGCCAGGCTGGCGGCGATCTCCAGGGTATTAAGGGCACGCCGCGCATCGCCGTTGGCATAGTCGACGATAAGCTTGAGGGCTTGGTTGTCAAGCTGGAGCTTTAGCTCTCCCAGCCCCCGCTTCCTATCAACAAGAGCATCTTTAATGATTTGGGCAAGCACCTCCTCTGTCAGGGGGTTGAGGATGAGGACTTTGGTGCGGGAAAGCAACGGCGCGATGATTTCGAACGAGGGATTCTCCGTGGTGGACCCGAAAAGGATAATATCTCCCCTCTCCACATAAGGCAAGAAAGCCCCCTGCTGAGACTTGTTGAAGCGGTGGATCTCGTCGATGAAGATAATGCTCGGCTTGCCGTACATCTTTTTGTGGCTCTCGGCCTTGGCCATGACATCCTTTACTTCTTTGATCCCGGAAAGAACGGCTGAGAAAAAAAGACAAGGAAAATCAAAATGTTTGGCCAGCATGATGGCCAGGGTTGTCTTCCCCGACCCTGGAGGCCCCCAGAATATGAGCGAAACAAGGTGGCCGGATTCGATGAGTTCCGAAAGGATTTTCCCCGGTCCGAGCAGATGCTCCTGGCCGTAAAACTGGTCAAATGTCTGCGGTCTCATCCTTTCAGCAAGGGGGGTAAGCGTATCCTTTTTTTCCATTTTGGCTTTTTTTATTATACCAGATATCCCCGCCGGGTTTAAGAAAACTGGACTATGGGGTAAGTGTCTCCGTTTGTGTTATTTAGTGTGGCGCAGGAAGCCGCCCTTGGCCCCCGCACCCCGGGGAACCAGTCCCGTCGGTTCCCCCCGTCGGAGAAGCCGACGGGTCTCCCTCCGCTACGGGGGCTTCAGGGCGGCCCCCTGCGCACATCATGAAGATCACATATATAAAGATTCTCCCGACCATAGGCAGCATCTCTTTTTCGATGATCATTGGACTCGTCGGCGGCCTGGGCGGGCTACCGCACAACCGCCCGAGGTCTAAAAATGCTTTTGCAGAGGCTGCTGCCCCAGGTGAATAGGGCGCCATAAAAGACGAGCAGGATAACGGGCTCCACGGGAACCCTGAACCGCATATTGTTGACTCCGGCATTGGTGAGGAGGACTGAGACAAGAAAGTTGTATTGGATGGTCCCCTCTAAAAGGCAGAGCCAATGGAAATCATCTTTCCTCTTTCGGGCTGTCCAAATGAAAGCCAGGGGAATAATCAGGATCAAAAGAAGCAACGGAATGAAGTTTTTAAACATAGAGACATAGATATTCAAGAAAAAACCAAAGAGCGCGCTCAGGATCCTGCTGCGTTCAACGAGTATCTTGTTCTGCGGCTTGGTCCAGAACCAGGAGTAACCATAGTAGATCGAGGCCGCGTCCGGGAGGATTTTCAGATATTGCCGGAAATTTTCTTTGATGAGCTTGAGGTCCAACCTCATCAGGATCCTGGAGACTTCGGCCTTGGGGATTTTCAGCTCTTCCGCCAGCCGGTTGCCGAAATCGTAGGGCCGGCCCTTCTCCTCGATGAGGATCTGGGCGTACTTGTCCAATTCGGGGTCGCTTCCCATTTTGTATTTCAGGTAGAACTGTTCCGTGTAATAGCCCAGTTGATAAGGCAAAATCGTCGTCAGGCCGAAATAGTCGTACTTGACCTTGTTCCTCCAGGACCACGACCCGATTCCAACGAGGTTGATGATCAGGAAAATGGCCAGCGGTCTGGCGTATTTTCTAAGAAAATCGCCTTTGAGAATTGGCCGCAGATGGATGACGACAGTCAGGACCAGGAGGCAGAGAAAAAGGGCAGCATAAGTCGGCCGTGTTAGCAGCAGACAAACCGAAAACAAGCCTGCCCAGTACGGGGCCGAGGCTTTCCCCTGAAATATTTTCCAGTAAAAAAGCAGGGCCAATCCCAGCAGGGTGAGGCTCAGCGTTTCCGTAAGGATCACAAATTCGAACCCGATGACGAAATAATCGAGGTTGAAGATGAGCCCCATGGCCAGCGCAAACCCCTCGCTTCGGGTGAGGATCTTGGCGAAGGCATAGACCAGATAGGTGTTCAACACCCCGAGGAGGAAGATTTGGAAAAAGACGATCAAGCGCAGGTATTGAGGCGTGATCGTCAAGAGGTCATTGAAAAATTGAATAATCTCGATAAAAAGAGGATATCCCGGGGTCCGTTCCGGCTGCATATCTTGGAGAACAAGATAGGTGACCGAATCCGTGCTGAGTTGCGGGCTGATGCTCCAAAAAATAAAGATGCGGAGGAGAAGCGCCGCGGTAAGGAGAATAAGGATGGCCCAATGCCGGGCAAGAAAAGAAAGAGCCTTGTCCCTGGCCGAGGTGAAACGCCCCTTATTCCGCACCGGAAAACCTCGGCAAGATTCTCCAATCTCCCCCCTGGAGGAACAGGATCCCGCTCTGCTTCGGGGGAGTCTTCGTGGAGCGAAAGCTGAGGACCAAATGAGGCGGGACCTTTCCGGCATCGTCTGCCGCACGGAAAGAGACCACGTTCCCTCGATCGATTTCTATGGAAAAGCCGGGTGTGGATGGCTCAACCGCGTCCTCGTAGCCATAGGTCACGACTTCCTTCCATGGGTTCGCCTGGCCGGGAAGAAGAAGGTCAACCTGGTAATAATCCTTCTGGAACTGCATTCTGTAGCGGCACTGACGATGAAGGGAGAGTTCCTCAAAAAGATTGATGCGCATGCCGACCAGACGGACGTTCTTGTTCAGAAAATAGGCTTCTCTTCGCAGGAAATGCAGCCCGAAGACGAAGACGAGGAGAAACACTAGGCAGGCTATCCAGGCTTTCTTCACGATTCTTTTAATGAACTGGCTCATTATAATGATTTTGAGCGGGTCGAGTCAACGAGCGCTCTGCCTTGACGCGCCCAAAAAGACATGATATCGTTAGGACAGAATTTAGAGGAATCGAGAAGCGAATCTTGCCGGCGAAACCGATGAAACCCGAAAAAGCACAGGAAAAGCTCTTCTACAGGCTCGACGAAATCAGCCGTATCGCCGAGATCGAACCCAAGGTCATCGAGAGATGGGAAAAAGAATTCCCGTTCCTCCACGCGGGCCAGGCAGGCGGCGGGCAAAAGATCTTCCGCCAAAAGGACTTGGAAGTCATCCTGCGGCTAAAGGAGCTCCTCCTTAAAGAGGGACTGACCCTGGCCGGAGCCAAAAGAAAGATAGAAGAGGAATTCGGAGGGAAGAAGGCCCAGCCCGCCCATCCGGACCTTCTCAAAAAAGCCCTTTACGAGGTTCGCGAGCAGCTCCAGGCGATTGCCAGCTCGCTCGAAAAAGGGTCAAAAAAACTATAAAATTAATCCCCATGTCTGCTATAATACTTCACTCTTGATTCGGGACGTGGCGCAGTTTGGTAGCGCACACGCTTGGGGTGCGTGGGGTCGGCGGTTCAAATCCGCCCGTCCCGACCATTTTTTATTCTCAAGGCTTGATCCCGCGTGCGCGACTTTATTGATCAAGGAGACAAGAGATGAAAATCGGGGTCTGCGGAATTGCCTGCGAAATATGCCCCCGAATGGTTAAAGGGCTTTGCCCTAACGGAGAAAAAGGCTGCACGCCTAGAGAAAACGAGTTTTGCCAGGTCTGTTCCTGCGCCTTCAAGAAGGGTATGCAGTACTGTTTTCAATGTGCGGAATTCCCCTGCGAGACCACTCAGAGCGGCCCCATCAGCTTCGGCTATTGCCAATACATCTCGTCAAAGGAACAATAAGTCATGAACCCTATTAAAAAACAAAAAACAAACGGAGACCTCAGAGGACAGCCTTATGGCGTCCTCAATCTGGTCGGCTATCAGGCTGGCTCTATTGTCAGCCGGGAGATTATCAGCCAGAAAACAGGCACGGTCACCCTCTTTGCCTTCGATGAAGGCCAGCAACTCAGCGAACATACAGCCCCTTTTGACGCTCTGGTTTTTTGCGTCGACGGGGAAGCCGAGGTCCTTATCTCAGGACACCCCCACCGCGTTGGCAAAGGCGAAATGATCATCATGCCGGCCCACCAGCCCCATGCGCTTAAGGCCCTGAAAAAGTTTATGATGATCCTGGTTATGATCCGTTCTTGAGGCGGGGTGATGAAGCCTTTGATCCTCCTCACCAATGATGATGGGTATTTCTCCGATGGCATCCAGGCCCTCGCCCGACATCTGAAGAATCAAGGTGAAATCTTTATCGTTGCCCCCGACCGGGAGAGGAGCGCCACTTCCCTTTCCCTGACTCTCCGGCGGCCTCTTCGAGTCGAGAGAATAAAAAAGAATGTTTTTGCCGTCGACGGCACGCCGGCTGACTGCATCTATCTGGCCGTCAAGAAACTGTTGCCGGGGAAGCCCGAATTGATCGTTTCCGGCCTGAATCATGGTCCCAATCTCGGCCAGCAGGACATCTCCTATTCCGGGACTGTGGCCGCAGCTCTCCAGGGCACTTTTCTCCGGATTCCTTCCATAGCAGTCTCGATCTGGCCCGGCCAAAGAGGAAAATTTGAATTTCATTTCGGGGCCAAGTTTATCTCCGGAGCGGCCGCGCGGCTGCTTCAAAAAAAGCTTCCCGCCGGGCTGACGTTGAACATTAATATCCCTCCTCCTCCCGTTAAAGGCGTTAGAATGACTAAACTGGGGCAAAAGCGGTACAACCCGGAGATTATCGAAAAAAAAGATCCCCGCGAAAAGACGTATTATTGGATCGGCCCGGGGAAACCAAAGCCAATCGGAGATAAGGCCACCGATGTCAGAGCCGTCGAGCTCGGCTATATCTCCATCACGCCGCTTCACACCGATCTGACGGACTATCAGGCCCTGGCACTCCCCTTCCTCAAAAAGATCTTTTATGATTTGGCCTGACGGGCCTCCCGCCGATGGCGGAAGAACTCGACCGCCGCGGGAATGGTGGAAATGATAATGATGGCGATGATCACCAGGCTAAAGTTTTTTCTAACCAGGGGTATGTTCCCAAAAAAATAGCCGCCGAAAACAAAAATCGCCACCCAGCCTACACCTCCGAACACATTGTAGCTGATGAATTTCCAATAGGTCATGCTCCCGACCCCGGCCACAAAGGGAGCAAAACTCCGGATGATCGGGACAAACCGGGCGATGATGATTGTCTCGGCGCCGTATTTTTCATAGAAGCGGTGCGTCCGCTCCAGATATTCTTTCTTGAAGAACCGGGATTTCTCCCTGGTGAAAACCTTGGGCCCGATAAAATGCCCGATCCAGTAATTGACCGTATCCCCTATAACGGCCGCCGCGCTGAGGATAAAGAACAACCACCAGACGTTAAGGGCTCCGGAAGCAGCAAAAGTGCCCGCGGCGAAAAGGAGCGAATCGCCGGGAAGAAAAGGCGTGACCACAAACCCGGTCTCCAGAAAGATGATTAAAAAAAGAATGGCATATGTCCAGAGGCCGTAATCCTGGATCAGCGCGCTCAGGTACTTGTCAAGATGAAGGATAATGTCAATAGCCTGTGAGATGAAGCCCATGGATGCTCCTTGGAACACCCATCATTAATATACTCTCTCTGCCATGTCAAGAAATTATAACTGGGGTCAGGTCTTCATTCTTCACTCTACTCTCGGGAAAATGCAGATAGTATCGTTGAGTGCCCTCCTCACTTTTAAGTCAAGAATGAAGACCTGGCCCCATAAATTTGTTCCGACATGCCCGGAGGGGCGAATTTCCGCTATAATAAAAGGGAAAGAAAATTCAGGAATGAGAAGATGACACCGCAGCAGAAGATTAGAAGAATTGACGCGGCCCTGGCCAAGCTCGCCGGACATGAGGCTTGCTGCCGCCTTTGTCCGCGAGAATGTGGCGTTAACCGAGGACGAGGGGAAAGGGGATTTTGCCAGAGCGGGAAGAAAGCCGCCGTTTCGCATGCCCTGCTTCATTATGGGGAAGAGCCGGTTCTGAGCGGCTGCCAAAACTGCGTCGATACAACGACCGGCGGAGGCTCCCGACGCGCCGGGTCGGGCACAATTTTTTTTGCCGGCTGCAATCTCAAGTGCTCCTTCTGCCAGAACTACCAACTGAGCTGGCTCGGTCAGGGCCGGGTCGTGGGCGATGAGGAGCTGGCCCGAATGATGCTTGAGCTCCAAGGCCAGGGCGCTCTGAATATCAACCTTGTTTCGCCCTCTCACCTTCTCCTTCCCATTCTCAGAGCTCTGCGGAGAGCTTATGTCGAGGGCCTTAACCTCCCGCTTGTTTATAACGCCAATGGCTACGAAAAAGCCGACGTCATCATGAACCTGGACGAGATTGTTGATGTCTATCTCCCCGACCTCAAATATTTTTCTGCTGAAGTGGCCGGCAGATTCTCCGGAGCGCCGGATTATTTTCAACACGCCGGCCTGGCCATAAAAGAGATGTCAATCCAGAGGCCCGTTCTTCTCGTCGACAAGGAGAATATCGCCAAAGAAGGACTCATTGTCAGACATCTTGTGCTTCCCGGTCAGGCGAAAGATTCCCAGGCCATCCTGGAATGGCTGGCCACGGAGCTGTCAACCCACATCTGCTTGAGTCTGATGAGCCAGTTTCACCCCTGTTATAGGGCTCCTGAAGAGCTGCGCAGGCCTCTCAGGCCCGAGGAGTATCAGGACGTCCTGGCCAGAGCAGAAGAGTTGGGATTTGAGAACATGTTCATCCAGCCCGAGGTCTTCGGCTCCGAAGACCATCTGGTGCCGGATTTCAACCTGAAGGCACCGTTTGATTGGGACGGAAAACCGGAAGAGTCCTGAAATCATTCCGCCTGGGCGGTATACGACCAAGGCTTCGGAAGTCTGTATTCTTGAATCCCCAGGGCCAGAGCGATCTCCCGCAGCTTGGCCTGGATCGCGCCGATGTTCCCCGGGCCCATGCGGAGGAGATGCTTCTGGGCTTCGCTCAGTCCTTCCAATTTATCATCAACCATGACATAGTTGACGACAGTCTTCTCCAGGAGGATATCCCCTTCCACCACGGGCGTTTTCAAGAGCTCGACAATCGCCCTAAGAAAGGTCTCCTGGAAATCCTGATCAGGATATCCCAGGTCCCTGTAAGCTTCCTGAAAAAGGGGCTTTAATCCCCGGAAAAGATAGGCGGATTGCTTGCTGTCCAGGGAAACGACAACGTCCACGACGGGATCATAACGGCTGTATCCCTCCGGGTCCGCATAATAAAGCGGCCCCCTTTTGATGATCTTGAAATCACTCGCAGGAATGAAAAAATCGATGTGCGGCCGGGGGCTGAGTCCGTTGGCAATGTTATCCGCAGCGGCAACGAAGCGCCTGATCAGATGCTCGCTGCTGAGCCACACAGGAAGCTTGGGGTGGGAAGAGACCTCCTTAGCCCACTGGCGGACCAAATCATCGCTTTTGTCAAGTTCTACGGGAGGCAATTGGGGGATCGCTGCCTGCTCAGAAGGAAGCGTAGCTTTTTCGGCCGCGCCAGCAGTCTGGGCCTCGGAGGGGACAGGGGTCTTCGCTCCCCTTTTATAGATCAGCAAGTAATAAGCGGCCGCGC
>Ga0209253_10003905_pt1 | contig 13031 bp, 11 predicted proteins | sample FrelakmetBRP12BR_FD_187145 | JGI IMG/M metagenome (GOLD analysis project Ga0209253, IMG submission 187145) | Freshwater lake sediment microbial communities from the University of Notre Dame, USA, for methane emissions studies - BRP12 BR (SPAdes)... | ecosystem: Environmental > Aquatic >...
CACTATCCGCCATCCGCTATCCGCTATCCGCTATCCGCTTCTCTTCCCGAACCAGTTCACCGCCAGCCCCCACGTTCCCACGCCGACCAGCGCCATCAGCACCCAGGTCGGCATGTTGAGGCCGAGGAACTGCCAGTCGAGTTTCGCGCACTCGCCGGACCCGGTCAGGACCTTCGCCAGCACCTCGTGCATCGGCAGCACGTCCATCATGTAATCGAGGCTAGCCCCGCACTCGGCCACCGACCCGGGCGGCTGCGCCATGATCCAGATGTGGCGCGCAGCGATCAGAATTCCGGCGAACGCGGCCAGATCGATCAGCACGCCGTAGATTCGGGCGCCGCGCTCTGCGGGATCGTGGACGAACGCCGCGAGAAACAGCACTCCGGCGCTGATGACCGCCACGCGCTGCAGGATGCAAAGCGGACAGGGCTCGAGGCCCTGCACGTGCTCGACGAACAGCGCGTAACCGATCAGGGCAGCGCATACCACGAGGCCGATGAGGTTGCCGGTGCGGCGCGTGATCCAGTCAGGCATGCGCGATCTCAATTCCCGGTCGTCGCGCCCGCGTTGCCCGGGGCCCGACCGGCACGAAGCACGGCCAACTGCTTCTCCACGTCCTCGATCGAGAGATGCCGGATATCCTTGCCGAGCACCATGTAGATCACGTACTCGCAGATGTTTTTCGCGTGGTCGCCGATGCGCTCGAGCGCGCGCGCCACCCACAGCACGTCGAGCGCGCGGCGGATCGTGCGCGGGTCCTCCATCATGAACGTGATGCACTGGCGCTGCAGCGCCTCGTACTCCTCGTCGACGATCCGGTCACGACGCGCTACCTTGAGCGCGGCTTCGGTATCGAGCCGCGCGAATGCGTCGAGCGCACCGTGCACCATCTCGGCGACCAGCTCGCCGATGTGCTTGATCTCGCGGTATTGGTCGGTCGGACGGTCGATACTGGCCAAGCGCGAGGCAATGTGACCGAGCTTCTCAGTCTCGTCGCCGATCCGCTCGAGGTCGGTGATGGTCTTGATCACCGCGACGATCAGGCGCAGGTCGGAGGCCGTCGGCCCCCGGATCGCAAGGATGCGGCTGCAATCGTCGTCGATCGAAACCTCCATCGCGTTGACCTTGTAGTCGAGGCGCGCCACTTCCTCGCCGAGGCGGCTGTTGCCCGTTGTAAGGGCCTTGACGCCGTTCTGCAACTGCTGCTCGACGAGCCCGCCCATCTGCAGCACCCCGGAGCGGATGCCTTCGAGTTCTGCGTTGTAGCGGCTCAGAATGTGATGGGACAGGTCAGACGTTTCCATGGGGCCTCCGGCAATCGCGGTCATATACAGGAGCGCTGTGACGGGATCAAGAAAATCCCCCACCGCTGTCCTCTCCCGCTGCGCGGGACAGGGTGGCCCGCAGGCCGGGTGGGGGTCTGGCCCCCACTCCCGCTTGCGCGGGAGTGGGCAGCCGAGAGGGCTCCGACGTCGTCAGAACTTGTAGTTGATGTCGAGCTGCAGGCGGTCGTAGTCCAGCTCCGTGCCGACATCCTTGTTGCGGGTGTTGATGAAGTAGGTCCCGTTGAACGTCACGTTCTTGACCCAGGCATAGCCGCCCTTGATGACCCAGCCCTCGGAGTCGGTCGTGCCGTTGCCGAAGTCCGAGTCGATGAACTGCCCGAACAGCGCGTCCTTGTCGATCGACTGGTAGAGCAGGCCCGCCTCCCAGGTCTTTGCGTTGCTCGCCTTGCCCAGCGTCACGCCGACCCCGTACGCCGTGTCATATTCGACTCCGGAAGCCATGTTCTGTGCGTAATCGGCCCAGAAGCTGAATGGCAGGTCGAACAGCGTCGTGCCCATCTCGCCCGACAACTGCAGGATCTCGTAATCGTAGGTCAGGAAGTTGCGCAGCACATTAGTTGCTGGAGTTTGACCGAGCGAGAAGAAATTCCCGGGAACCGTGAAGGTCGTGTTGCCGTTCCCGCCGTTGGCGTAGAGCGGCGACTCGTTCTCGCAAGCGCCGCAATCCCAGTAGTGCGCTGCGAACCGGGTCTCTCCGCCAAGCAGCGGGAACTTGAGGCCCGCCTGCACGCCGAAGACGTTCGAGTCGTTATTCTCGCCGGCCGGGTTCGAGTTGAACTGCTCGGTGAGCCACCATCCGTACGCGCCGCCGAACAGCATGCCGCGCTCGAAAGTGACCGCACCACCCTCCGGATTGAAGTCGCCGTCGTAGAACAGGCTCTGGCCTGGGCGCCAGATCGGATTCTTGATCTTGCCGAGCGTCAGTACGCCGCCGGGCATGAATGCGTATTCGGCGTAGCCGAGGTCGAGGCCGATGCTCTTGCGGGTGCTGTTTGCGCCGAGCGTCTGGTTCGAAGAACGCGGGTCGTCACCGCCGGTGGCCAGCTGCACGACGACCTTGGAGTTGTCGGTGACCTTCGCGTCGAAGCCGAAGCGCGCCCGAATGCGATGACGCGTCTGGTCAGCCGCGTCCGTAGCGGACCCGGACGAGACACGGTCCTGGCTGATCATTTCGTGCCGGTAGCGGAGATCGCCCTTGAACTTGATCTTGGTCGCCCAGTCGGCACCCTTGACCTTGCTGACCTCGTTGGACACAACGGCGCCCTCCTCACGGAGTTCACGGGTCTGTGCCTTCAGGTAGTCCATTTCGGCGTCGCGCCGGTCGACGACCGTCTTGAGATCGGCGTTTTCGGCCTGTAGCGTGGCATTGGTTGCCTCGAGCTTGCTGAGCCGCTGCGCGAGCGCCTCCATCTGCGCCTGCATGGCCTGAACCTCAGCCTTGGTGGCAGCGCCCTTCGTCTGGGCGGATGCAGCCGGCGCGGCCAGCGCCAGCGTGGCGGCGACCGCAGTCGCAAGCACGGTGTTTCTCACGATAATCCCCTCGCAAACGTGGTAACTGAACGACAAGGTGGCACACGGATCGCCGTGTCCGATTTCCCTGGCCAGACGTTATAGGCGTGATTTGTTACAAGGAGATTGCAGATCATGTTGCGATTGGGAGACACGCGCAAACGGCCAAGTCCCGCGCACCATGCCCCGCAGTGATCAAGTCAAGTGCGTCCGCAATGCGGAAAAACCTGATCGGTAAATTCCCGACTACCGAAGATGTTCGACTCGTGACGCCGGAAAATGACAGGTGAACGTGCTGCCCTTGCCCTCGACGCTCGTGACTTCCATGCGGGCACCGTGACGCTGTAACGCGTGCTTCACGATCGCCAGCCCGAGCCCGGATCCGCCGAGCTTGCGCGAACGGCCCGCATCAACGCGGTAGAAGCGTTCGGTGAGTCGCGGCAGGTGCTCCGGGGAGATGCCGATGCCGGTATCCCGGACCTCGACATGCCCGCCCCTCGCGTCCGTCCACCAGCGGATGTCGATGCGGCCACTGGCCGGGGTGTACTTCACCGCGTTCGAAACGAGGTTGGAGAAGATCGAATGCAACTCGGTCTCGGCCCCGAGCAGGAATGCGTCGCTGTCCAGGTGCAGATCGACGACCGCGGGATGCTCGGGCCGCGCCAGCGTCTCCTTGCGGATCAGCGCGAGCATGCCGCCGACGTCCACCGGGCTCCGCTCCGCGTCGCCGCTCTGGGCCTCGAGCCGCGACAGCTCGAGCAGGTCCTGCACGATGTTGCGCATCCGATCGGACTGCCGGCGCATTTCCTGCACGGGCGCCTGCCAGGCCGGGTCGAGCGCAGCGTCGTCCGCCAGCGAATCGAGGTAGCCGCTGATCACGGTGAGCGGCGAGCGTAGCTCGTGCGAGGCATTGGCGACGAAATCCTTGCGCATCGACTCGAGGCGCGCCTCGCTGGTCACGTCGCGCAGGATCAGCAACTGCTGGCCCGTCGTGTTGGTGGTCACCAGCCGGAACAGCAGCCAGCGGTCCTCGTGCTTCGGGAAATGGATGCGGGGCGGCGCGGACGTGCCCCGGCGCTCGAGGTATTCGATGAACTCCGGGTGGCGCACCAGGTTGTCGATGCGCAGGCCATAGTCCACCTTGCGCTTGAGGTCCAGCCAGCGCCCGGCCGTGCGGTTGAACCACAGGATCTCGCGGTGCTGGCCGAGCAGGATCGCGCCATCCGGCATGGCCGAAGTCATGCGGCGGAACTCGCGCAGCAGCACCAGGACGCGCCGCTTGTGGAACACCTTGCGGCGGTAAACGCGATTGACGATCGCGAGCACCTCGCCCCACAGCCCCCACATGTTCGGCGCGGATTCCACGGCGCGCCGTCGCAGCCAGCGCTCGAGGCGAAGTAGATTGAACAGTTCGTAGCAGAGCGCGGCGCCAAGCCCGAGCGCGACGAACAGCAACGCATGATCGAAGAGCACGCCGACCAGCGCCGCCATCAGCAGCGCGGCTGCGATCCAGGCGAGGTGTTGCCAGGCGGGCTGCGACAAATCTTGCCGTCCCCGCCGCCGCTCACTCAGTCTGCGTGGAGAAACGGTAGCCCGATCCCCGCACGGTCTGGATCAGGCCGTCACGCGCGAAAGGTTCGAGCGCTTTGCGCAACCGGCGGATGTGCACGTCGACCGTGCGTTCCTCGACGTAGACGTTGCCGCCCCAGATGCGATCGAGCAGCTGGCTGCGCGAATACACGCGTTCGGGATGCTCCATGAAGAACTGCAGCAGGCGGAACTCCGTCGGGCCGAGGGTCACGACCTGCCCTTCGGCGGTGACCCGGTGGCTTGCCGTGTCGAGCACGAGTCCACCCGACTCCAGCGCTTCGCCGCCGCCGGTCCCGACGCTCCGCCGCAGTACGGCGTTGATCCTGGCCAGCAGCTCCCGAGGACTGAAGGGCTTGGTGACGTAGTCATCGGCACCGCCCTCGAGTCCCGTCACTTTGTCGTGCTCGTCGGCGCGCGCCGTGAGCATGATGACCGGCATGTCCTCGGTGTCCTTGTTGCGCTTGATGGCGCGCGTCAGTTCCAGACCGCTCTGGTCGGGCAGCATCCAGTCCACCAGCAGCAGGTCGGGCCGCTGGTCGGCGATGCTGGCCCGTGCGCCCGAGCAGTCCTCGGCCTCGCGCACGTCGAATCCGGCCCGGCGCAGCCCGAACGCGATCATGTCCCGGATCGGTTTCTCGTCCTCGACGATCAGAATCTGCTTGCTCGCCATGACGCCCCTGAGTTGGCAGTCTCGTTGCAGCAGGATTACAGACCGAAATTATGACACTTGCGTGACGATACGCGCGGAAGGCCGCGCGATGTCGTCACGGATATACACCGGCAAGGCCATTTCGGCCGGCACGCCGCGCCCTGCCGCGAGCTCCAGGGCGCCGAGACGGGCCACTGCGTCCGCACGCGGGAAGATTCCTTCATGCAACTGTAATCCCGCGGCGACGAGACGCCTCGCCAGCACCGGATGCCGCGAAAAGGCGTTTCCGGCCGCGTGGCGAACCTGCGTCATCCCCTCGCCCACCCGTTCCGGTGCGGACACGGATTCCGGCGTCAATCCGACGATCGCTGCGTCGTCGCGCTGATAGATGCCCCAATACACCTCACCCATCCGCGCATCGTTACAGACGAGAATCGTCTCGCCCGCGGCGGCCGGCACCTGCTCCGCGACGGCTGCAAGGCTCGAAATGGCCACAACGGGCAGTTCGGCGCCAAGTGCGAGCCCTTGCACGACGCCAGTTGCGATGCGCAGCCCGGTGAACGCCCCGGGGCCGCGACCGAATGCGAGCCCGTCGAGATCGGCCAGACCGACGCCAGCTTCGGCGAGCAGTTCGTCGACCATCGGCAGCACGAGATCCGCGTGGCTGCGCTCGGTGAGTTCGAAGCGTAGGCGCAGCACGTCGTCGAGCAGCAGTGCGACGGAGCAGGCTTCGGTCGAGGTGTCGAGAGCGAGCAAACGCATGGGAAGCGGATAGCGGATAGCGGATAGTGGCGGAACGGTAGCACCCGGGGCGCAGCGTTGTCGCCACGCACTGCAGGTGAACGCACGGCGGCGACTCTTCACTATCCGCTATCCGCTATCCGCTATCCGCGTCCCCAGCCGTTCCCGCAAGAACGCCTGCACCTCGGCCAGTTCCCGCGTCCGCCGCATCGGCGGCAGGCTCTGGATGAAGATCCGGCCATAGCCCTTGGTGACGAGGCGCGGGTCGCAGAGCATCACGACGCCGAAATCATCGGCGTCGCGGATCAGTCGGCCCACCCCTTGCTTCAGCGCGATCACAGCCTGCGGGACCTGCTCGTCGAAGAATGGATTGCCGCCTTGCGCGCGGATCGCAGCCAAGCGCGCCTTCAACAACGGGTCGTCCGGCACCGCGAACGGCAGCTTGTCGATGATCACGACCGACAGCGCCGTGCCCTTGACGTCCACGCCCTCCCAGAAGCTGCCGGTGCCGAGCAATACCGCGTTACCGGCTTCGCGGAAGGCGCGCAGCAACTGGTCGCGCGGCGCGTCGCCCTGCACGAGCAACGGCACCGGCGGCGCATCGTTCCAGGCCCGCCGCAACTCATCGGCTGCCTCGCGCAGCGCCCGGTGGCTCGTGAACAGCAGGAAGGCCCGGCCGCCGCTCGCTTCGAGCACCCGCAGCGCCGCCTGCACGACGGCTCGCGTGTGACCCGGTGCACCGGGATCACCGAGGCCCTTCGGCAGGTACAGCAAAGCCTGGTTCGCGAAGTCGAAGGGGCTCTCGAAGCGCACGCTGCGCGCACGCGCGAGACCCGAGCGGCGTACATAGTGGGAGAAGTCGTCGCCGACGGCCAGCGTCGCCGAAGTGAGGATCCATGCGCCCGGCTGTGCTTCGAGCAGCGCCGCGAGTTGCCCGGCGACGTCCACGGGCGCGTAGTGCGCGCTCACATTGCGCGCTCCCATCTCGGCCCAGCGCACGCCACCCTCTGCTTGCTCGGCGGTGAGACTGCGCAAGCGAACGGCACTTTCCTCGAGCCGCTCGCGGAGCCGCGCGAACGCACCCTGCCCCTCCGCAGCGAGCGGCGCCAGCCCCTCGGCCAGCTCGGCGGCGCGACCGGCGAGCCCGTTGAGGGCCTCGATCAGGCGCTCGGGCCACTGCGCGTGCTCGAGTCGCGTCTCGGCGCCGGCCATCGCGCCGATGACGGCCGCCACCTGCGCGTCGAGGCCGGTGAGCGCGGCATCCACGCCCGAGCCCATCTGCTGCGCGAGAAGCAGCTCGCCTGCGACGTCCTTTGCGATCGCCGACAACTGCCGCGTGCTGACGCTGTAGCCGAGGAACTGGGCGGCGATGTCCGGCAACTGGTGCGCCTCGTCGATGACGATCGCGTCCGCACCCGGCAGCAGGTCGCCGAAACCCTCCTCCTTGAGCACGAGGTCAGCCATCAGCAGGTAGTGGTTCACGACGACGATGTCCGCCGCCTGCGTTTCCCGGCGTGCCGCCAGCACGAAGCACTGGTCGTATACCGGGCACTCCGCGCCGAGGCAATTCTCGCGCGTCGACGTGACCCAGGGCCAGACCGGATCGGCTTCACCGATGCCGGGCAACTCGGCGATGTCGCCGCGTTTCGTGACGTGCGACCACGCACGCACTTTGGGGATGGCGAGCGCGACCTCGCGCCGCACGCCGCGCGCGTACGCCTGCTGCTCGGCGAGGTCGAGCCGGTGCCGGCACAGGTAGTTCGCGCGGCCCTTCAGCAGCGCGATTCGGACCGGACGGCCGAGCGCGCCGCAGATCGAGGGCAGGTCGCGGTGATAGAGCTGGTCCTGAAGCGCCCGGGTACCGGTCGAGAGAATCACGCGACGGCCCGACACGAGCGCAGGGACGAGGTAAGCGAACGTCTTGCCGGTGCCGGTGCCAGCCTCGACGATCAGTGTTTCACGGCCCTCGAGCGCGGCGGCCACGTGCTCCGCCATCTCGACCTGCTCGCCACGCACGGCGTAGCCGGGCAGCGAGCGCGCAAGCGGGCCCGCGGAGCCGAAGATCTCGGTGAGGTCCGCACGCATGCGCTTCAGCGGAACGTTGCGCGGAATCGCAGCAGCGCCGTGGCCCCGGGCGGCAACGGCCGGCGCAGGTTCCAGCGCAGATGCGAGTATTCATCCGTTTCCGGCCGCGCCTGGAAGCTGCGCCCGCCATCGGTGGAGAACTCGATATCGCTCGCCGGACCCGCGGCTGTGCCCGGCAGGTACTGCATGCCGTAGGGCATGCGCTTGGTTACCTGCACGTCCCGCACCGGTTCCTGACCGGGATTACGCACGCGGATCGTGTAGTGGACCTCGTCGCCGGCGGAGAGCCGGCGCGCGACTGCAAACCGCGGCGGGTCACCCGCCCCCGCCGGTTGCACGAACGTCTCGGCGGTGATCTCGGTCTCCAGGAGGTCCGAGCCGGTCGCGAGCGCCGCGCCGACTGCGCTCATCTCGGCCTCCTGCGCTGCGACGCCGTGCGAGCCGCAGGCCAGCGCGAGACCGAGGCCGGCCCTGGCGACGGCGGCCGAGCAACGAGTACGAGTTCTGGCATCCATCGGCTAGGAACTCTGCGGGAGCCCGTCATGGCAGGCAAGCCATGATTGAGCTGCATCCGAACGCTTTCTGGTCCCCGTGGATTGCATCTGCATTTCCACGGTTTGACATCTCTGGCGAGCGGCGTTATTGTGCAATGCAACAAATGCTGCGATGCAGCACCGTCCGGAGCGCCAAATGATCAACCAGATGCAAGATTTCGTCGCCGAGCAGACCTCGGCCCTCACCGGCCAGATCCAGAAGCTCGGCAAGGATTCCGTCGAGACCGTCCGCGAGGCCGTCGTTGGCTCCGCAGACACGCTGAAGGCCCTCAAGGCCCCGGTCCGCGTTTTCGCCCGCTCGGGCGTCAAGCTGACGACGGTCTCGCAGACCGCCGTGGCGAGCCTGATCGAGTTGCAGTCGGACATGCTGACCTCCGCCCTGTCGGATGCGGCGCTGCGCCTCGAGCGCGCTTCGCGCGCCGACAACGTGGTCGATCTCGTCCGCGACCAGATCGAGCTGATCCCGGCCACCCGCGATCGTATCGTCGAAGACGCGCAGCGCGTCGTGCAGATCTTCAAGCACGCCGGCCGTGACGTCCGCGGCGTCGTCAAGCACGTCTACGAGCGGGTCGTCGAGCCCGTCGAGGACAAGATTCCCGAAGTGAAGGTCAAGGTCCAGAAGCGCAAGCCGGCCGCTGCGAAGCGCGCCGCTGCCAAGACCCGCGCGCGCAAGACAGCTGCTGCTGCTGCCTGAGCAAACCGCGTCGACTGACACTTCTTCAACCGGTCTCCCCCTGATTGCGCCCTCCTCGGAGGGCGCTTTTTTTTGTCGCGCCGGCACCGAGCGGCACGAGCGCGCGCTTGCGCCTAATGCGCACGGCGGAACGCGGTGCCCGGAGGCTATAATCGGGCCTCGCCAGACGAAGGAAACTCACTGATGACCACGACCAACGCAGCACTCCGCGACTGGGTCGCCGAGACCGCCAAGCTCACTCAGCCCGACCGAATTCACTGGTGCACGGGATCCGACACGGAGCGCGACGAACTGGTCCGCCAGATGCTGGCAAGCGGCGACCTGCTGGGACTCGACCAGGCCACCTTCCCGAATTGCCATCTCCATCGCTCGCACCCTTCGGACGTGGCGCGCGTGGAGCACCTGACGTTCATCTGCACGGAGAATAAGGACGACGCTGGCCCGAACAATAACTGGATGGATCCGGCCGAGGCGCACCGCAAGATCGATGCACTGTTCGAGGGCTGCATGAAGGGCCGCACGCTATACGTCGTGCCTTACTGCATGGGGCCGATCCTGTCGCCCTACGCGCGCTGCGGTGTCGAGATCACCGACAGCCCCTACGTCGTGCTGAACATGCGCATCATGACGCGCATGGGAGCACAGGCGCTCGCCCGCATCGAGAAGGACGGCACCTTCGTCAAGGGACTGCATTCGGTCGGTGACCTGAGCCCCGACCGACGCTACATCATGCATTTCCCCGAGGAATTGTCGATCAAGAGCATCGGCTCGGGCTACGGCGGCAATGCGCTGCTCGGCAAGAAATGCCACGCGCTGCGCATCGCCAGCTGGCAGGCACGCACCGAGGGCTGGCTCGCCGAACACATGCTGATCGTGGGCCTCGAGAACCCGCGCGGCGAGGTCCATTACGTCGCGGCGGCCTTCCCGTCGGCCTGCGGCAAGACCAACCTCGGCATGCTGATCCCCCCCGACACGATGCCGGGCTGGAAAGTCTGGACGATCGGCGAGGACATCGCGTGGCTGCACGTCGGCAACGACGGCCGCCTGCGCGCGATCAACCCGGAGGCGGGCTTCTTCGGCGTGGTGCCGGGCACCAGCCCGAAGACCAATCGCAACGCCTACGAGATGATCCATCACGACACGATCTTCACGAACGTAGCCGTGACCGCCGATCAGCAGCCCTGGTGGGAAGGCCGCTCCACCGGCACCCCGGCGATCGACTGGCAGGGCCGGCCGTACGACAAGGCGAATGGCCCGGCCGCGCATCCGAATTCGCGCTTCACCGTTTCTGCGAAGCAGAATCCGGCCTACAACCACTTGATGGAGCACCCCGAGGGCGTGCCGATCTCGGCGATCCTGTTCGGTGGACGCCGCCGCGAAGTCGCCCCGCTCGTCTTCGAGGCTCGCGATTGGGCGCACGGCGTGATGATCGGCGCCGGCATGGCCTCCGAGACCACCGCCGCCGCAGTCGGCCAGGTGGGCGTGGTGCGCCGCGACTCAATGGCGATGAAACCGTTCTGCGGCTACAACTTCGCCGACTACTGGACGCACTGGCTGTCGTTCCAGGACCGCGTCAAGCAGCCGCCGAAGGTCTACCAGGTCAACTGGTTCCGCCAGGACAAGGACGGCAAGTTCCTGTGGCCGGGCTTCGGTGACAACCTGCGCGTGCTGTCCTGGGTGATCGATCGCTGCGAGGGCCGCGCCAAGGCGCACGAAACGCCGATCGGCTTCCTGCCCCACAAGGAAGACCTCGACCTCAAGGGCCTCGACCTGCCCGAGGGCGCGCTGCACCAGTTGCTCGACCTCGACCGCGATGCGTGGCACCGAGAGATCGACGACATCGGAAGTTACCTCGAGGAGTTCGGGGATCGGTTGCCGGCGGCCCTGCGGGCCGAGTATCAGCGCGTCAAGGTGGCGCTCGGCTGAGGTTTGCCAATGCTGCTGCCGGGCTCTGGCGACGGGCTGCCGGGCTCTGGCCACGGTGGTTCGCTGCCCGCCTACCACGATTGAGAGCGGGGGCAGGGGCGTCGGAGGGTGTCCGTCCGTTTGGGCGGTGGCGGTGGAGCGTGCTGAGGACTCGCGGCATCACTGCAGCAGATTGGCCCGGAGTCACCGCTCAATCCGGGCGGTGGCGTGTCCGACATTGCTGCGGACAGCAAACCCCCGTACCCAAAGCCCCGCTGCAGTAGCACGGCCCAGCCACACGCCTTTTGCACTCGGCCGAGTGACCTGGGCATCGCGGTCCACCACCCACGCCACGAGCGCAGCCTCCGGGGCTTGGGACATGGTGGTTTGATTTCCGCAGCGCCGCGCGCCTTGCCACCGCACCATTGTGCGGGCACTCGGGGCAAATCTGCTGCTGTGATGCCGCGAACCCTCAGCCCGTTCCGCCGCTACCGACGCTATGGACGGAGACCCTCCGACGCCGTTAGCCCGCTCTCAATCGTGGTAGGCGGAAATCGAACCACCGTGGCCCAAGCCTCCGGACGGAGTGCGATCAATCCTCGACGGAGTACCGAATCGCATCCGGCGACCCCGGCACCGGCAGGTGCCCGAGCCCGATCAGCCCCTGCCCCTGCAGAGCGACCGAATCACGCCGCACGAACGCTTCCTGGCCGTCCTGCGCGGTCACGAACGAGCCGTTGGTGCTCTGGTCGACCAGCACGACCTTGTTGCGCGCCATCTCGACGCGCGCGTGGGTGCGCGAGATCAGCGGGCCCTTGACGACGATGTCGTTCTCCTCGGCGCGCCCGAGCGTCAGGCTTTCCTTGCTGTCGTCGAGCAGGTATTCGCGGCCGAGATAGTGCAGGCGCACGCTCATGGGCCGGTGTCCCGTCAGCGCGCCCACGGCAATCGACGGCAGCATGCTGGTCGCATCCTCCTGCTGCCACAGCACCTCGTAGAGTTCGACTTCCTCGCTGCGGCCCCGCAGCGGCGTGACGTCGATCTGGCGTGTGACCGCGCGCCACTCCGGCGAGAGCCGTTCGACGGTGTCGGTCGTGAGAATGATCTGCCCGGCCTTGGCCTGGCTGGTCATGCGATTCGCCGTGTGCACCGACGATCCGAAGATGTCCTTGTTCTCGAGCACGACGGGCCCGTAGTGGCAGCCGATCCGGATCGCGACGTGCTGCCCTTGCACCAGCAGGCCGGGATGGGCACCGATGTCCTGCTGCATCTCGCCCGCCGCGTTCACGGCATCGTCTGCCGTCGGGAAGATCGCTAGGATCTCGTCGCCGATCGTCTTGATCACGCTGCCACGGTTGCGCTCCGTGGCGTCGCGCATGATGTCGACGCACGTGAGGATCATGTCGCGGGCCTGGTGGTCGCCCAGCACCTCGTAGAGGCGTGTGCTGCCCACCACGTCCGCGAACAGGACGGCGACTTCCGTTTCATTGGTCATTGGCGAAGCGACCCCACTGCCCGTCATGTGCATCACCCCAGGCCACGGCGAGCCCCGTCGATTATACAGATGCGAGAGAGCTCGACCCTCGCCCGCCCGCAGCCCGCTAGGCGGCCCGCTGGAACACCCGCAGCGAGGCTCGCAGCACTTCCACGCCGGCGTCCGGCCGGACGCCCTGCTCGCCCAGGAAGCGCCGCCAGGCGCGCGCACCCGGATGCCCCGCATAGAGGCCGTGCAGGTGCCGCAACAGCGACGGGAGTCGGTGACCCTCGGCGAGCATGCGCTCGACATACTCCGCGTAGCGCTCGACGATGTCGTCGCGCGCGGGCGGCAACCAGTCCTTGTCGATGAATTCGCCATGCAACTGCGCGAGCAGGTACGGCTCGCTGTAGGCCTGCCGGCCCAGCATCACGCCGTCAAGACGCGGCAGCCACTCACGCACCTGACCGACCGTCTTGAGCCC
>Ga0209253_10003906_pt1 | contig 13031 bp, 7 predicted proteins | sample FrelakmetBRP12BR_FD_187145 | JGI IMG/M metagenome (GOLD analysis project Ga0209253, IMG submission 187145) | Freshwater lake sediment microbial communities from the University of Notre Dame, USA, for methane emissions studies - BRP12 BR (SPAdes)... | ecosystem: Environmental > Aquatic >...
CCCCCTCCCCTTTTTCCCCTCCGCCGGGGGAGGGGAAGAGCAATGTCCGTCCACCGGTTTTCCCGTGGCCACTTTTCTCTCCCCTTGACGGAGGATATACTACACCACGTAGGTAGAGACTTGCTAATTCCTTCCTCCGAGTCCTACCTATGACCCCTGAGCCCTCACCTCAACCTCCCCGAGGTGAGGGCTTTCTTTGTGAGGGGAGGGAAACCGGGCTGATTCGTTTCTGGGTGTCTGAGGGTATTACTCCGGGCAGAAAACTGTTTCTCCCCTTTTGAAAGGGGGTACAGGGAGGATTCGAGGGTCTCGGCTTTCGTTATTCAGGTCACGTGGCGGGCGTCGTGCCCTGCGCTAATGAACCGTCACGCCCCCGGCGAGCTTCTCCAGTACCTCTCTGATCACGGTGAGCATCTTGTCGATGTCATAGGGCTTGCCGAGGTAGCCTCTGGCACCGGCGTCGATCGCCTCTCGCGCCGGCCCGCCTGCGGCATAACCGCTTGCAACGAGGACCCGGCCTTGGGGATTGATCTTGAGGATCTCCTGGAGACATTTCATACCCCCCATCCCGGGCATGATGAGATCCAGAATGACAAGATCGATCCGCCCGTGCTCTTTCCGGTAGATCTCCAAGGCCGCCTCCCCGTTGGCAGCGGCGAGCACGGTGTAGCCGAATTCGCGAAGGAGCTGCACCGCCACGTCCCTGACGAATTCTTCGTCGTCCACGAGGAGAATCGTTTCAGTTCCCTTCTTGACCTGGATGCCCCTTTCCCTCCTCTCCTCCGGGATCTCTGCCGGCTCGTCGACAGTCGGGAGGTAGATCTTGAAGGTAGTCCCAACCCCCGGGGCACTGTGACAGGTGATGTAGCCCTCGTGTTCTTTAACGATACCGTAGACCATGGCAAGTCCCAAACCCGTGCCCTGTCCCGGGCCCTTAGTCGTGTAAAAGGGCTCGAAGATGTGCGCGATGGTCCTGCTGTCCATCCCATGACCCGTATCCGACACACCGAGCATCACGTAATCGCCGGGCTTCGACCCCAGATGGTTCTTGCAGAATTCCACGTCCAGGGTCACGTTCTTGGTCTCAATGAAGAGCCTCCCGCCCTGGGGCATGGCATCTTTGGAGTTCACGGCGAGGTTCATGAGCACCTGCTCCGTCTGCGCCGGGTCGGCACTGACGATCTTCAGGTCATCGGCCAGGTGGAGCTCGATATCAATCATTCTTGGGAGGGTTCGCTCGAGTAACCGTCGGATCTCGTGAACCTCGTAATTGAGATCCAGCGGTCGCTTCCTGCTCTCCACCTTGCGGCTGAAGGTGAGCAGCTGCCGGGTCAGCTCAGCCCCCCGTTTTGCCGCACTGAGGATCTTCTGGAGACCGGCGCAATCGGGGTTGTCCTTGGCCTTGCCCCTATGGAGGAGCTCGGCGTATCCCTGGACCGCCTGGAGAAGGTTGTTGAAGTCGTGGGCAATGCCGCCGGCGAGGGTCCCCACGGCCTCCATCTTCTGGGCGTGCTGGAGCTGGCCCTGGAGCTTCTTCTGTTCGGTGATATCGCGGAGGTTGATGATGCTCCCCACGGGGTTCCCGTCCCGGTCTCGATAGACGGTCCCACTCACGCTCACCGGGAGGATCTGTCCGCCCTTGCTATAACGGCGGCTTTCGAGACCGAAGAGGCTCTCCCCCACCATGAGCCGTTCCATCGTCACCTTCGTCTCCGCCTGATTGTCTTCAGGCACGAACCCTTCCAGCGGCCTCCCCAGGCGCTCCTCCAGGGTCCACCCGAAGACCCGGGTGAAGGCGGGATTGAAGTAAAGCACCCGGGACTCCCGGTCACAGACCACCACAGGATCAGGGTTGGCCTCGAGTACCGTCCGATATTTCTCCTCGCTTTCGCGGAGAGCTTCATCCGCTCGTTTGCGCTCGGTCACGTCACGAACGATCCCACGGAACCCGACGGGCTGCCCGGCAGAGTCGCGCATCAGCGAGGTGGAGAGCTCCAGGGCCTTGATAGTCCCGTCTTTCCTGATGATCTCGTAGTCCAGCATGGTTGCCGGCCTGCCGCTACGAGAGATCTCGTTGAACACACGGAACATCCTCTTCGCCGTTTCCGGGGAGGTGTAGGCCCGGTTGTTCATCCCCCAGACTTCGCTGCGCGAGTAGCCGGACATGGCGCAAATGGAGTCGTTGAAGAAGGTGAAGTTGCCGGCGAGATCGACCTCGAAGTAACCCTCCTCTATATTTTCCAGGATGTTGCGATACTTCTCCTCGCTCTCCCGGAGGCTCTGTTCAGCTTGCTTGCGCTCTGTGATGTCGCGGATGATGCCGGCCGCATGCCACTGATTCTTGGCATTGATCGCCGAGATCGAGACCTCTATGGGAAAGGCGCTTCCATCTTTCTTTTTGGCCTCGAATTCAAAGGCCTTACCTACGACCGGCCCTGTACCCGTATCTCTGAAGGCGGCAAAGCCTTTCTGGTAGGCCTCGTGATGTTCCTCCGGCGCGAGGAACAGGTGAAGATCCCTCCCCAAGGCCTCTTCTGCGGTGTAGTCGAACATCCTTTCCGCTGCCGGGTTCCAGTAGGATATCTTCCCCTGGTTGTCCATGAGGATGATCGCGTCGGGGGCGCTCCCGGTAATAGCCTGGAGCTTTTCCTCGCTGGCGCGAAGGGCGTCCGCCGTCTCCTTCTGGCGGGCGATATCGCTGCTTGCCGTGGTGTAGAGGACAAGAACGGCTAACCCGACAAGGATGCAGAGCGCGATAACGATGAAAAACCCGCTCCTGAGAAGCGGGCCGACGGCCTTCCGCGAGAGCTCGTCGACACTGACGAGATAGACGAGCTGCCAGCCCGGGAAGCGATCAATCGGCGCCCGGTAAATGAGATACTCGTTCCCCCGTCCGTCGGCGGCGCGGTGATCCCCTTTCATTTCGAGGCCGGTTTGGTTCCACAGGCCGTCACCGAGCGGTCTGGCCTCGGCAATTCCGGAGAACAGCTCAGGAGTCCGCTTCCAAAGGGTCTGATTCAGCCACTCCTCGCGATTGGCGCCGAAGATCAGTCCATGCTGATTGACAAGGAAGCTGAGTCCGTGCGACGCGCGGCGAAATTCTCTTTCCAGGGCCTCCAGGGACGCCTTCACGACCACGATGCCTGCGGGGTCGTCTCGGCGGGGAACTCGTACCGGGTGGCTATGGTAAATTCCACGAACTCCCGAGGTGGTGCCAACCCCCATGAAGACTGCCGGCCTGCCCTGGACGGCCTCGCGGAAATAGGGTCGAAAGGCATCGTTCTGCCCTACAATGCGGTCAGACTTCTTAATACTCGAGGCGACGATGGTTTCGCCATCACGGTTCATCACGTAGCAGGCGCTGACCTCGAGGGCCTGCTGGAAATGGTCGAGCACCGCATTGGCTCTAACCAGTGCCTGTGCCTCGCCGTTGACGAGAGCCTCGCGCACCTCCTTCAACCCGGCAAGGGCCCTCGCCGCTCTTTGGTGTTCAGCCAGGAGCGACGACAACCGCGTCGTCATCGCCTCAGCCTCCACGGCTCCTTGTGCTTCAGACTCTTTGAACGCCGATTCCCTCACGGAGAAATAGTAGAAATAGCCGCCAACGGACGCGGAGAGGAAGGCTAGCAGAGCGAGAACGAAAAGGATCGTGCGAAGTCTCATGGGGTGTTGCTTCCTTTGGCGCGCTCCATGATCGACCCTTCAGCCCGAGAGATCTCTGGGGGCGGTTTTCCTCGGGGCAGATGAGCGTTCATCGTGCTCGTGAGGTACTACTTTGTCGGGCACTGGAAAGCATGAATCGTGCCATGGCATGGGAGGGCGTGACGGCCCGCTGGAGGCGATAGAGAAAGCGGGCAGGAGGCAACAGATGTAGGGTGGGCACGGCACCTCCGGTGCGTTGGAGGCTGGCCGTTCGACAGGCTCAGGGTAAAAGGATCGCTTCGCTTGGAGGCGAGCGAGAAAGTTGGCAGCGGGCAGGAGGCAGGAGATGGACGGTGGGCATAGCCCACCGAGGGCTCGGCGTAAGCCGCACCGCCAGACAGGGGACAGAGTTCACCCTGAGTTTGCCGCAGGGCCTATCTCGCCCTCACTCCACCACCCGCACCCCTTCCTGGGTGATCACCGCGTAGGTGAAGGGAGGTCCCACCTCGTCCTGCTCCTGCCCCAGCTTCTCCATGTGCCTCCGAACCATGAGGAGAATCTCGTCGAGCGGCTTGTTCTCCTTACAGAGCTGGCCGAGGGTGTGCTCCAGCCCCATCCGACGGGGAACGGTGTAGGCCACTCCGATCTCATCGCCGTCCAGTTGCGGGAGGCTCTTCTTGGTCCAGAGGAGATACATCCGATAGGGGTGGGCAGAATCCTGTGATGAGACGCCGGCGAGAACGAAATGCACATGGTGGATCGGATCCACGGGGAGCACCTGGCACTTCTTCCGCATGAAGAGCTCGTACTCCGACGCCAGGAAAGGGAGCGCCGCCCGGTAAATGTCCTCTATGTTCCGAAGCCCTTCCTCGGTGATGAACCGCTTCAGGGCGCGACACATCCCCGTACCTTCCGCCGCCCCGCCCGTGAGAATCGCGGCGTGGTCCGCAAGAGTCAAGAACCGCTCCGTCTTCGCCGCAACCATGGTCCCCTTCGGGTCGAAATCCAGGGCCAGGCTGTCTGCGGCCAGCACAATGCCGTGAGCATTCCGACAAGCGACTAGTTGGGACATAGCCACCCTCCTTCCAGGCTCGAGGGAGTAAACAGTGACCGGTCAGTGATCTGTGATTCTTAATGAGAAAGGATAACTGTTAAATGATCAACGGAAAATGATGAATGACGACGGTGCTGCCTGCACACGCTCCGGAATAGCCTCCCACAGGATAGGAACGAAGCGCCCGCCCTTCAGCGCCGGCGTCGGTGACACGAAGCATCGGGCCGGTACGGCTTGCACTGAGTGTTGTCGAAGTGAGACCGGCCCTGCGCATCCGTACCCCCCGGCACATTAAGCCGTAGGCGGGTCGCCGCACCCGCCTCAATCCCTCGCCACAATCGTGGCCATGCCCATGCCGCCCCCGACGCAGAGGGTCGCGAGACCTACCTCGAGGTTGCGGCGGGCCATCTCGTAGACGAGGGAAACCACGATCCGTAACCCGGTGCATCCCACCGGGTGGCCCAGGCCGATCCCGCTTCCGTTCACATTGGTTATGAAGCGATCGAGGCCGAGGCCTCGTTCACAGGCAATATATTGAGCGGCGAAGGCTTCGTTGAGCTCGATGAGCTGGAGGTCGCCAAGGGTCATACGCGCCTTGGCGAGTACCTTCGCCGTGGCCGGAACCGGCCCATACCCCATGAACTGCGGCTCCACCCCGCATACCGCCTGCGTCACCACACGGGCCATGGGCCGGAGGCCCAGCTCCCGGGCCCTCTTTCTGCTCGTGACGATCGCCGCGGCCGCACCATCGTTCAATCCCGAAGAGTTCCCGGGCGTCACGGTGCCATCCTTCTTGAAAGCCGGCCTCAGCTTCACGAGATCCTCGAGCTTGAGCCCGAAGCGGGGGTGTTCGTCCTGGGCGAAGGGCGCCCGCTCCCCAGGCTTCCCAGGGATCTCGATGGGGATGATCTCCTCGACAAAGCGCCCGGCCTTGATGGCCGCCTCCGCTTTCTGATGGCTTTCCAGGGCCAGGCGATCCTGGTCTTCTCTCAAGATACCGTATTTGCCGGCAAGATTTTCGGCGGTCATCCCCATGATCGTGGGCTCACCCAGCAGCCGGCTCCCCGAGTGGAGCGCCTCCCACACGGAGTCCACGACCTCCTGGTTCATGAGGCGCATACCCCATCGCGCGGTGGGCAGGTAGTAGGGAGCGGAGCTCATGGATTCCACGCCTCCCACAACCACCACCTCGGCGTCGCCACCCCGGATCTGTTGCGCGGCGCTCGCCAGGGCCTGCATGGAGGAGGCGCACTGCCGCTGAATGGTAAAGGCAGGAACCTGGTGTGGTATCCCCGCCGCCAGTGCTGCGGTACGTGCCGTGTTCGCCTCATCCGTGCACTGGAGACAGTCGCCGAAAATCACGTCACCGATGAGATTCGGATCGAGGTTATCCGCTCGCTTCAGAACCTCCCGAATGACGAGAGCAGCCAGCTTGTGAGCCCTCACGTCCTTCAGGGCTCCGCCGAACCTGCCGATTGCCGTCCGTACAGCAGCCACGATGACAACATCCGTGTCCTTTGTCATGGCTTCAACTCCCTGCTCTTTGGGGGTCGTCCGCCACCTGCCGACCGCACCCAAGCTTAAAACTACCCCGTCATGGCGACCATCAATCGTCTCAACACTCCCTGGGGGCGGGGTTACCCGCCTTCGCAGTCCCGCCCAGGCAGGGACGGAGGAGGCTGTCCCCGCCCGCTCTTTGTCACTCTGTCCTAGAGGGTATTGGAAATGACCATCCGCTGGATCTCGTTGGTCCCCTCATAGATCTGAGTGATCTTCGCATCGCGCATCATCCGCTCCACCGGGAACTCCTTGACGTACCCGTACCCGCCGAGGACCTGCACAGCCTCGATGCTGGCCCGCATGGCCACATCGCCGCAGTAGCACTTGGACATGGAGCTGAACCGGATGAGCGCGGGGTTGAGCCGACTCATATCCTTGGGCTGCTCCTGGAAGAGGGCGCAGGTCTTGTAGAGAAGGTGCCGAGCCGCCTCCGTCTCCATGGCCATGTCCGCCAGCTTGAAACCGATGCCTTGATGGCGAATGATGGGTTTGCCGAAGCTCTCCCGCTGCTTGGCATAGGCGACGGCGTACTCCAGGGAGCCGGCGGCGATCCCGAGGGCCTGGGCCGCCACGGCGGGCCGGGAGAAATCGAGAGTCTTCATCATGACCGCAAAGCCGTCACCGTCGCGCCCGAGAAGGTTTGCCGCGGGGATTCGGCAGTCCTCGAAGATGAGCTCAACCGTATCCGACCAGCGGATGCCCATCTTGTCCTCCTTCTTCCCCACGGAGAACCCCGGCGTTCCCTTCTCCACCACGAACACCCCCGCGCTCTTGTGGGGCGAGCCCTGCGGGTCGGTCACGGCGTAAACCGTGACGATGTGGGCCACGCCGCCGTTGGTGATGAAATTCTTGGTGCCGTTGAGCACGTAGGAGTCGCCGTCCTTCACCGCCCGACATCGAAGGCGAGCGACATCCGACCCGGCCACTGGCTCGGTGAGGGCGAAGGCGGACAGGTGCTCGCCCGAGGCGAGCTTGGGGAGGTACCGCCGCTTCTGCTCATCATTTCCCGCGAGCATGATGGGGAGGCTCCCCAGTTCCTGGTCGGCGATAAGGAGCCCGGTGGAGGCATCCACCTTGGAAAGCTCCTCGATGGCTATGGCCATGGCGAGCATCCCGGCCCCGGATCCCCCGTAAGCCTCAGGGAAGTCGATGCCGAAGAGTCCGTTCTCCCGGAGGAGATCAACCTGCTCCCAGGAGAACACTCCCTCCGCATCCCGCTTTCCTGCTCCCGGTTCAACCCGTTCCTTGGCCAGCCTTCTCACCATATTCTGCAACATCCGCTGTTCTTCGGTCAGATCGTACTGCATGGGACTCCCTCCCGTTCGACGTTAGGCTCCCCTATTTCATTTCTCGTTCCCACGCTCCGCGTGGGAACGCCTCCTCCGGCCGCTCCTGCGGCCTTCAGGTAAACCGAATTCCCTCCTCCCATGCCAAGCTCACATCCAATAATCCGGCCTGACCCGCGTAGTTCCTCGCGCTCGAGTATCGCCAGTGGGTCGGATCGTCCACATATCCTCTCCTGACCGGATTGGCATGCATGTACTCCACCTTCTGCCGCATCATCGCCTCGTCTTGGATGAGAATCGCATGAACTCCCTCCTGCCAAAGCTGGTGGTCTCTGTCTTGTTTATGGGGGAGCTTTGCACGCCCGAGTTGTTCGAGTATGTGTCTTTCTCTGCGCTCAGTTAAGAAATCGATAATCCCGCGGGCGGTGAAAGACTTAAACCTCTGTAGATTGTTCGGTAGATCTTCTGCCGAGGCGATGAGATGCACGTGGTTTTCCATGATGACGAAAGCGTAGAGGATCAAGTGTTCGTGCTTCTGCAAAAACCGCAGCGAATCCAAAACCTTCTCTACTGCTTCCGGTCTGGCAAAAATGGGGATCCAGCTGACCACTGTGCACGTCACGAAGTGAGGCTGATCCCTGACGACAACCTTGTAGCGGTCCCTGGCCATCCCAGGAGCTCCTGTACATCAGGGGTGATGCTGCAGGCGCAGAGCGCCTGCGCGCGTGTGTTCCCACGCAGAGCATGGGAACAAGAAGACTAATCATGTAGGGTGGGCATGGCCCACCGGGAAAGGGTATCCCTCCCTTATGGTGGGCAGTGCCACCCTACCCAAGGCCACCGGCTCACTTGCCGTAGGCGAAAAACCCCTTGCCGCTCTTCCGCCCGAGGTAGCCGGCACGAACCATCTTTCGCAGCAAGGGTGCCGGCCGGTACTTGTCCTCGCCGAGCTCGCAATGGAGGCCGTCCAGCACGTGAAGCAGGGTGTCAAGGCCCACCAGATCGGCAAGGGCGAGAGGACCGATTGGATGATTCGCCCCGAGGACCATACCCTGGTCGATGTCCTCGGCGGAGGCAACCCCCTCGGAGTAGAGGAAAATGGCCTCGTTGATCATGGGGCAGAGGATCCGGTTGACCGCAAAGCCTGGCGCCTCTTTGACCTCGATCGGCGTCTTCCCGAGCTTTTCCACGAAGGCCTTGCTCACCCTCAAGGTGTCGGCAGAGGTCACGAAGCCGCGAATAAGCTCAACCAGCTTCATGACCGGTACGGGATTGAAGAAGTGGACGCCGATCACCTTGTCCGGCCGGCGAGTCGCGGCGGCCATTTCGGTGATGGAAAGGCCCGAGGTGTTGGATGCCAGGATCGCCGTGGGCTTGCACAAGGCATCCAGTTCCTTGAAGACGCTCTTTTTCGCCTCCATGACCTCGATCACCGCCTCCACCACGAAGTCCGCGTCCGCTACAGCCTCTCTGGGGTCGGTAGTCCCTTTCACCCGGCCCATGACCGCCGCCGCCTCGCCCGCCTCCATCTTCCCCTTGGACACAACCCGATCCAGGCTCTGCCTGATTGTGGCCAGGCCCTTCTGCACAAATCGGTCCTCGATATCCCGCATCACCACCGGGAACCCCGCTTGGGCCGCCACCTGGGCAATCCCCGAGCCCATGATCCCCGCTCCCAATACGCACACCTTTTTGATCTCCATCTGCGCCTCCTTCCTCTTCCGACCTCCACCATTATTTCTCTCGCGCTCAACCGGCAATTGCTTGTCATCATCCCCCTTTGGGAAAGGGGGACGAAAGGGGGATTTGTCCGGTCATCGCCTTAGTGCTTCGATTCGCAAATACGATCACGTATTTTTTCAAGCTCTGCGAACCATCTGCTCACTCCATTCGGCCCGAGCTCATGGCCGAGGGCAGCACTAAGTCCTGAGGGAATAGATTCGTTACCGAATTTATGAATCGAAGGACTTAGCCCGCAAGAGCCTCATCCAGGCGCTCTATGCTCACCGTCCTCACCTCGAACCGATGAAGCCGAAGGGCAGTCGTGTACTTCAGCCCCGCCCCGGTCACGATGCACACCACTGAGTCGGCACGTGTCAGGACGTTCTCCGCGCGAAGCTTCTTCACCGCAGCAAGAGGCACGGCTCCCTCCGGCTGCCCGAATATTCCCGTCCCGGCCATGAGCCCCTGGGCGGCGATGATCTCCTCGTCGGTCACGGTGACGGCGAGGCCGCCGTGTTCCCGGAGTTTTCGCAGGACCTGATTGCCGCTCGGCGGGAAGGGATTCTCAATGGCATGAGCAATGGTTCGAGGCGCCCGTACCCGCTCGACCGTCGGACTCCCTCGCTCGAAGGCGGTGGCGATGGGCGCGCAGCCGGTCGCCTGCGCCGCAATCATCCGCGGCAAGCGGCTGATCGCCCCCACCCGGTGCAGTTCCTCGAAGCCCTTCTGGATTCCCCGGAAGTTGCCCCCGGAGCTCGTCGGCACCACGACGTACGCCGGAGCCTGGAATCCGAGCTGTTCGCAGATCTCGAAGGCAATCGTCTTCGAGCCCTCAACCCGGAGGGGAACATCGGAATTGATGAAGTAGATGCCCCTTCGCTCCCCCACCTCGAGGCTCCGGAAGTAAAGCTCCCCGTAGTCTCCCTCAACCGTGAGCAAGTGCGGACCGTGGATGGCGATGGGCGCGATCTTCTCCTCGGCGATACCTCTAGATACGAGAATATACGTCTCCAGTCCGGCCCGGGCGCCGTAAGCCGCAACGGAGACCGCCATGTTGCCGGTGGATACCGTCCCGATCTTGGGTATGCCGAGGCTCACCGCGTGCATGACGCCGGTGACGGTGCCCCGGTCCTTGAAGGACCAGGTGGGGTTCTGGGTCTCGTTCTTGAAGAACAGGGAGCGCATGCCGAGCTCTTCGGCCAGGGCTCCGGCCTGAAGGAGCGGGGTGTTCCCCTCGCCAAGACTGATCTCCGGGCGAAGGGCGGAAAAGGGAAGGAAGTCCCGATACCGCTCCAGCATGGTGCCGCGGGCGGGGGTCTCCACCTTCTCGAGCCGCCCGTACGCGACCTCGAGAGGCTCGTTACAGCCGGCGCACCGGGGATGGATTCGACTCAGGGAAAACTCTCTGCCGCACCCGGTGCAGATGAGAATCGCGTCCCTTTTCATAGTCGTCTCGCGACTTGCCCGATGAGTCCTCGCGCGAGGATATCATGTAGGGTGGGCATCGCCCGCCAAGAAACGGGAACCTTCTCAGTGGTGGGCGGTGCCCCCCAACAAACTCCAATCCCCGCATCGGCTCGAGTGGGCGGGTACGAAGACCCGCCCTACGCCCTGCACCTCACGCCTTGCGCTTTGCGCCTAAATGAGTGTCGTCACTTCTTCTTCAACAGCTCACGGAAGGGATTGTTAAAGGGCACCGCCTCTCGTCTCTTCTGGCCGCCTCCAGCCGGCTTGGGTTCGCTCCGCCTCGGTCGATCGCCGCCGACTTCCTCCTTCTCTCTGAGCGAGAGTGAGATCCGCTTTCTCTCCAGATCCACTTCCAGCACCTTCACCTTTACCCGCTGGTGCACCTTGACCACCTGGTGGGGGTCCTTGACGAAACGATCCGCCATCTGGCTCACGTGCACCAGACCGTCCTGGTGAACGCCGATATCGACAAAGGCGCCGAAGGCGGTGATATTGGTCACGATACCGGGGAGCCACATGCCGGGGCGCAGGTCTTCCATGGTCTCCACCCCCTTGGCGAAGCTGAACGCCTCGAACTCCTGGCGGGGATCGCGGCCTGGCTTGGCAAGCTCCGCCAGGATGTCGGCGAGGGTGGGGAGCCCCACCGTGTCGGTCACGTACCTCGACGGATCGATCCGACGCCGGAGCTCCTCACTCCTCATGAGATCCACCACGGCGCAGCCGAGGTCGCGGAGCATGGCCTCCACCACGTGGTAGGACTCGGGATGGACGGCGCTCCCGTCCAGGGGATTCTCCCCGTTCCGGATCCGGAGAAACCCTGCGCACTGCTCGAAGGCCTTGGGGCCGAGGCGCGGCACTTTCCGAAGGTCTTTCCGGGAATGGAAGGGCCCGTGCTCGTTCCGGTAGCCGACGATGTTCTTCGCGAGCTGCGGCCCGAGGCCGGACACATAGGTCAGGAGTTGCTCGCTCGCCGTGTTCACCTCGACGCCCACGGCGTTGACGCAGCTAACGACCACATCATCCAGGCTTTGCTTGAGGGCGCGCTGATCCACATCATGCTGGTACTGGCCGACGCCGATGGACTTGGGATCGATCTTCACCAGCTCCGCCAGAGGGTCCATGAGCCTCCTGCCGATGGAGACCGCACCCCGGACCGTGACATCCTGGTCGGGGAACTCCGCCCTTGCAACCTCGGAAGCCGAATACACCGAGGCGCCGCTCTCGTTGACGAGCACGACCGGGATTGTCTCGGAGAGACCGAGGTCCCGCACGAATGTCTCCGTCTCCCGGCCTCCGGTCCCGTTCCCGACCGCCACCGCTTCCACCTGGAGGCGCCGGCAGAGCTCCCTGAGTGTCGCCGCCGCCTTCTCCCTCGGCCCTTCGGAACCGAGGGGATAGATGGTCTCCGTGTGGAGCAGCTTCCCCTGACCATCGAGGCACACCACCTTGCACCCGGTGCGAAACCCGGGGTCGATGGCGAGCACTCGCTTCTGGCCGAGAGGCGAGGCAAGGAGGAGCTCCCTGAGGTTCTCGGCGAAGACCCTGATGGCCGACCCGTCCGCCCGCTCCTTGGTCGCGACGCGGATCTCCGTCTCCATCCCGGGTGCCAGCAAGCGCCCGTAGCTATCGTGGACCGCCGCTTTCACCTGGTGGGCGGCGGCTGATTCTCCCTTGACGAAGAGGGACTCCAGAATACCGAACGCTTCCTCCTCCGGTGGGGCGACCCGGAGGCTGAGGAACCCCTCCCGTTCGCCCCGACGCATGGCCAGGATCCGGTGGGAAGGCGCCTTTGCCACCGACTCCTCCCACTCGAAGTAGTCCCGGTACTTGGCGCCTTCCGCCTCCTTCCCGGAGATCACCCTGGTCCGAAACACCCCCTTTTCCGCAAACAGGGTGCGCATCAACCCTCTCGCCCCTTCGTCCTCGTTCACCCACTCGGCGATGATGTCTCTCGCTCCGGCAAGAGCCTCTTCGGCTGACTCCACCCCCTTCTCGGCATTCACGAAGGCGGCCGCCTCGGCGACCGGGTCCACGGCCGCCTCCTGCTGGAAAAGCTTCTGGGCCAGGGGCTCCAGCCCCTTCTCCCTGGCGACCGTGGCCCTGGTGCGGCGCTTGGGCCGGTAGGGGAGGTAGAGATCTTCCAGGACCGCCATGGTCTCGGCGGCGACGATCTTTCCCCGGAGCTCGATGACCTGTGCCGCCGGGGCACTGATGCCAGGAGCCACCCGGTCGATTCTCCCATCCACAATGAGGAGATCCACTCCCTCGTCTCGCCCCGAGACCGGGTCGACGAGACGTCC
>Ga0209253_10003907_pt1 | contig 13031 bp, 10 predicted proteins | sample FrelakmetBRP12BR_FD_187145 | JGI IMG/M metagenome (GOLD analysis project Ga0209253, IMG submission 187145) | Freshwater lake sediment microbial communities from the University of Notre Dame, USA, for methane emissions studies - BRP12 BR (SPAdes)... | ecosystem: Environmental > Aquatic >...
CGCCGCGCGCGCGCATAGCCGACGATCCAGCGGACGGCGAGCGTGGTCGAGCGCCTCGAGTTGACCTCGATCGGCACCTGGTAGGTGGCGCCGCCGACTCGCTTCGGCCGGACCTCAAGTGTCGGACGAACGTTGTCCATGGCCTTCTTGAATACGGACAGCGGGTCGGTCCCGGTCTTGTGCTCAACGATGTCGAACGCACCATAGACGATCCGCTCCGCCACGGCCTTCTTGCCGTCGAGCAGGACCTTGTTCACGAGCTGCGTGACCAGCCGGTTGTTGTAGACCGGATCCGGCAGCACCTCGCGACGCTGTGCAGCTGCACGCCTGGGCATCGATTCACTCCTCTGCTCACACGAACAGCCCGCCCGCGCTCGATGCGGACGGACCGTCAGCACTTGACTCTACTTGGGCTTCTTGACTCCGTAGCGCGAACGCGCCTGACGGCGATCACTGACGCCGGCGGTGTCGAGCGCTCCGCGGATGATCTTGTAGCGAACACCCGGAAGGTCCTTCACACGGCCGCCTCGCACGAGCACGATCGAGTGCTCCTGGAGGTTGTGGCCGATGCCGGGGATGTAGGCGGTGACCTCCATCTGGTTGGTGAGCCTCACGCGAGCCACCTTGCGCAAAGCCGAGTTCGGCTTCTTGGGCGTGGTGGTGTAGACACGCGTGCACACGCCGCGCTTCTGCGGGTTGCCCCTCAAAGCCGGCGTCTTGCTCTTGTCTGCCGCCTGCATGCGGCCCTTGCGGACCAGCTGGTTGATGGTGGGCACTACTCGTCTCCTTCGTTCCGCTCGAGGTAACGTCCAGCGCAGCTCCCGTGCCGGGTGCCGAGCGCAGCCGCAACGCGTCACTCTAACAAACCACCTGGGCAGTGTCAAACCACGCACCCGGGCGTATCGCTTGCCGGCCAAACGGACGGCCCGCGCGCGAAACGCGCACGGGCCGACACGTGTCTGTCCCTACTCCTTGGCCTGGAGCTTGGCGTGTACGCCGCAGAAGTTGCCGTCCCTGGACTTGTTCGGGCACGGCGTCCCGTCGCCCCGGAACGCACGGCACAAGCCGTCGCTCTCCGCGTGTTTGGCGTGGACGCCACAGTAGCGCGAGTCGTCCTTTGCCTTGTTGGTGCACGGCATCCCATCGCCGCGCACGGCCTCACACAGCCGCCCGGTGGGTTCCTCCGCAACGGCCGGCGTGGGCTCCTCGGGTTCGAAGACATGGCCCTCGAACCCGGTGACGTCGATGTCCTCGTCCTCCGTGCCCTCGAGATCCAGACTCTCGAAGAACGCGGCCGCGTCCTCCTCGGTGGGGCGTCCCTCTTCGAGCGCCGGACCGGGGAGCATCGCCTCGAGTTCCTTGAGCTCCTCGGGGGCGAACTCGGGAAGCGGGCCGCCACCCTCCTCGGCCTGCCACTCGGCCGACTGACCCCGGTACGTGAGGCGCACCGAGCGATACCGCTTCATGCCTGTGGCCGCCGGAATGAGCTTGCCGATGATGACGTTCTCCTTGAGGCCCAGAAGCTCGTCGGACTTGCCGGCGATCGCCGCGTCGGTCAGCACGCGCGTGGTCTCTTGGAAGGAGGCCGCCGAAAGGAAGCTGTCGGTTGCGAGCGATGCCTTTGTGATGCCGAGCAGCACAGCCTGGCCCACGGCCGGTTCGCCGCCTTCGGCGATCACGCGGTCGTTCTCGTCCTCGTACGCGAAGCGGTCCACAAGCTGGCCGGGCAGGAACTCGGCGTCGCCGCTCTCGAGCACGGAGATCTTGCGCATCATCTGGCGCGCGATGACCTCGATGTGTTTGTCGTTGATGTCGACGCCCTGACTCGCGTAGACCTCCTGGACCTCGCGGACGATGTACTCGAGGACCGCCGCGGGACCGCGCAGCGCGAGCAGGTCGTGCGGGTTCACGGAGCCCTCGGTGAGCTGCGTTCCCGCCTCGAGGTGCGCGCCCTCAACGATGCCGGGGCGCAGACGGGCACGGCGGGAGATCGTGTAGCTCTTCTCCTTGTCGTCCTCGGCCTCGATGGTTAGCGTACGGGTCTTCTCGCCCTCCTCGATCGTGAGCGTGCCGGTGAGCTCGGCGAGTTGTGCCTGGCCCTTCGGCTTGCGCGCCTCGAAGAGCTCGGTGACACGCGGCAGACCGTGGGTGATGTCCTCACCCGCGACGCCTCCGGTGTGGAACGTGCGCATGGTGAGCTGGGTCCCCGGCTCGCCTATGGACTGAGCGGCTATGATACCGACCGCCGTGCCGATGTCCACCGGACGCCCGGCGGCCAGGTCGAACCCGTAGCACTTCTGGCAGATGCCATGGCGCGCGTGGCACGTCATGACGGTACGCGCCAGGACCGAGGTGATACCGGCTGCGGCGAGCTCCTTGACGTCCTTCTCGCTGGTGATGTACTCGCCGGCCTCGATGAGTACCTTCTTGGACTTGGGATTGACGGCGGGCTCGAGCAGACACCGGCCCACGAGGTTCCGGACCGCCTTGTCGTTCTCGGCGTCTACCTCGAGCTTGAGAGATTCATCGGTCTCGCAGTCGGCCTCACGGACGATGACGTCCTGCGCAACGTCCACGAGTCGGCGCGTCAGGTAGCCCGAGTCGGCCGTGCGCAGCGCCGTGTCGGCGAGGCCCTTGCGGGCACCGTGCGTCGAGATGAAGTACTCGAGCACCGAGAGGCCCTCGCGGAAGTTGGCCTTGATCGGGCGGTCGAGGATCTCGCCCTTCGGGTTGGCCATTAGCCCGCGCATGCCGGCGAGCTGGCGCACCTGCTTGATGTTCCCGCGAGCACCCGAGTTGGCCATCATGAAGATCGGGTTGAACTTGTCGAAGTTCTCGGCCATCGCATCGCCCACCTCGTCGGTGGCGCGGGTCCATACGTCCACGATCTGACGATGGCGCTCGTCTTTGGTGATGAGACCCCGGTCGTACTGCTGCTCGATCCTGTCGACCACGTCCTCGGCGGCGCTGATGATCTCGCCTTTTCGCGGTGGCACCTTGGCATCCCAGACGCCGACGGTCACGCCCGCGCGCGTGGCGTAGTGAAAGCCGAGACGCTTCAGCTCGTCCAGGATCGCGCCCATCTTCGTCGTCGAGTACGTGTTCGAGCACTCTTCGACGATGCGTGAGACACCCTTCTTGTCCAGGTCGTGGTTGATGAACGCGTGGTCGGCCGGCAGCGACGCGTTGAACGTGATGCGTCCCACGGTCGTCTCGATCCGCTCGCCGGTCTTCCGCTCGCGGTAGGCCAGCTGCTTGTTCTCATCGAGATACTCCTCGACCACGTCATGGTCGAGCCGCACGCCGATGAGCGCCTGCAGGTCCAAATCCGCACGGCTGTCGTACGCGTGCTGCGCGTCGGCAGGGCTCATGAACGCACGGCCCTCGCCCTCGGCACCCTCGCGCACGGTGGTCAAGTAGTAGAGGCCGATGACCATGTCCTGCGACGGCACGGTGAGTGGACGGCCGTGCGCAGGGCTCTTGATGTTGTTCGTCGAGAGCATCAGCGTGCGGGCCTCCGCCTGTGCCTCGGAAGAGAGCGGCAGATGGACAGCCATCTGGTCACCGTCGAAGTCCGCGTTGAACGCGGTGCACACAAGCGGGTGCAGCCGAATGGCTTTGCCCTCCACGAGAATCGGCTCGAAAGCCTGGATGCCGAGGCGGTGCAGGGTCGGCGCACGGTTGAGCATGACCGGGTGATCGGTAATGACCTGCTCGAGAACGTCCCAGACGGCTGCAGCAGCGCCCTTCTCGACCATCTTCTTTGCGGTCTTGATGTTCTGCGCCACGTCTAGGTCGACCAGGCGCTTCATCACGAAGGGCTTGAAGAGCTCGAGTGCCATGACCTTAGGCAGGCCGCACTGGTGCAGCTTGAGCTCCGGGCCGACTACGATGACCGAGCGGCCGGAGTAGTCGACGCGCTTGCCCAGCAGGTTCTGCCGAAAGCGGCCCTGCTTGCCCTTGAGCATGTCCGAGATCGACTTCAGGGGCCGGTTACCCGGACCGGTTACCGGGCGCCCGCGGCGGCCATTGTCGAACAGTGCGTCGACGGCCTCCTGCAGCATGCGCTTCTCATTGTTCACGATGATCTCGGGAGCGCCAAGGTCGAGCAGGCGCTTTAGGCGGTTGTTGCGGTTGATGACACGGCGATAAAGGTCGTTGAGGTCGCTCGTGGCAAACCGGCCGCCGTCGAGCTGCACCATTGGGCGCAGGTCCGGCGGGATGACGGGGATGGCCTCGAGGATCATCCATTCCGGACGGTTCTCTGAGTGCTTGAACGCCGAGACGACCTTGAGGCGCTTGATGGCCTTCTGCTTCTTCTGGCCCTTGCCCTGGTCAATCTCCTCTTTGAGCTCGGAAGCGAGCGCGTCGAGGTCGATCTGCTTCAGGAGGTCCTGGATGGCCTCGGCGCCCATGCCGCCACGGAAGTAGTCGCCGTAGCGCATCTTCATCTCACGGTAGAGCGTCTCGTCGTTCACGAGGTCCCGGGGAGTGAGCTTGCTGAAGCGCTCGAAGGCCTCGCGGATGAGTTCGCGCCGCTCCTCGAGCTCCTCTTCCAAGTCCTTGATGTCGCGCTTGGCTTCGGCGTCGAGCTTCTTGATGCGGTCGGCGGGATCCACGTCCTCGTTGAACTCGTCATCCTCGTCCGGCTCGATCTCGCCTTTCGCGACCGCGACGAGCCGGTCGCGCTTCTCTTCGATGCGCGCCTTCTCCTCGCCCACGTCCCCCTCGAGCGCCGAGACCTCGGACTCCAGCTCGTCGCGAAGCATCGCGAGATCGGCTTCGCGATCCTCCTCGTTCACCGAAGTGATGATGGAGCTGGCGAAGTACAGCACTTTCTCGAGTTCGCGCGGAGCGATGTCGAGCAGGTAGCCCATGCGAGAGGGGACGCCCTTGAAGTACCAGATGTGCGACACGGGTGCCGCGAGCTCGACATGCCCCATTCGCTCACGACGGACCTTGGCACGCGTGACTTCCACGCCGCACTTCTCGCAGATGATGCCCTTGAAGCGCACGCGCTTGTACTTGCCGCAGTAGCACTCCCAGTCCTTCATCGGACCGAAGATCTTCTCGCAGAACAGGCCATCGCGCTCCGGCTTCAGCGAGCGGTAGTTGATGGTCTCCGGCTTCTTGACCTCGCCGCGCGACCACTGGCGGATCTGCTCGGAGCTCGCGAGCCCGATGCGGAGCCTATCGAAGTTGTTGACGTCGACGTCGAGCAACGTTCATTCCTCCATCCGGTCGGTGCCCACAGGCGAGCACCCACCCGTTCGTGCCCGGCCGGCCCTACTCTGCGTCACTGTTGGCGACGTCCTCTTCCTCGACGAGGCCGAGGGAAAGGTCGATCTCCGACGTGTCCAGGTCTTCCAGTGACTCCTCGTCCTCCGAGAGGGAGGTGCGCCGCGACTCTCCGAGGCCGGTCAGATCCAGACCCAGCTCCTCGGCGGCCTTGAACACATCCTCCTCGTCCTCCTTGAACTCGATCTCCTCGCCCGTCTCGGACATGATCTCCACGTCCAGACAGAGCGACTGCATCTCCTTCACGAGGACCTTGAACGACTCCGGGATCCCCGGCTCGGGGATGTTCTCGCCCTTGACGATGGCCTCGTACGCCTTCACGCGGCCGACGACGTCGTCCGACTTGACGGTGAGGATTTCCTGGAGGACGTAGGCGGCACCGTAGGCGTAGAGGGCCCACACCTCCATCTCGCCGAAGCGCTGCCCGCCGAACTGCGCCTTGCCGCCGAGCGGCTGCTGCGTGATCAGCGAGTACGGGCCGGTCGAGCGAGCGTGGATCTTGTCGTCGACGAGGTGCAGCAGCTTCAGCACGTAGATGTACCCGATCGTGACCGGCTCGCGGAACGGCTCACCAGTGCGGCCATCGTACAGAACGGTCTTGCCGAAGCGGTCGATCTGGGGAACGACCGCTTCGAGCACCTTTGTGCCGTAGCGGACATCCGCCTTCAGGCGCATGTTGCGGTCGGCCGCCTCGAGCGTGTTGGAGATCTCCTGCTCGCGCGCCCCGTCGAAGACCGGCGTGGCGACCGGCATGGGACCGTCGACCGGCGCCTTCTGCTTCGGATCGTCGCTCCAGCCCACCTGCGCAGCCCAACCGAGATGCGTCTCGAGCAGCTGGCCAATGTTCATGCGGCTCGGCACGCCGAGCGGGTTGAGGATGATGTCGACCGGTGAGCCATCCGACAGGAACGGCATGTCCTCGATCGGCAGGATCTTCGCGATGACGCCCTTGTTGCCGTGGCGCCCGGCGAGCTTGTCACCCTCCTGGATCTTGCGCTTCTGCGCCACGTACACACGCACGAGCTCGTCGACACCCGGCGACAGGTCGTCGCCGGCGTCTCGGCTGAACTTGTGAACCGCGATGACGCGCCCGGTCTCGCCGTGCGGGACCTTGAGCGAGGTGTCGCGGACCTCGCGTGCCTTCTCGCCGAAGATGGCCCGGAGCAGCCGCTCCTCGGCCGTGAGCTCGGTCTCGCCCTTCGGCGTCACCTTGCCCACCAGCACGTCGCCCGGGAAGACCTCGGCACCAATGCGGATGATGCCGTCCTCGTCGAGGTTGGCAAGCACGTCCTCGCCCACGTTCGGGATCTCGCGGGTTATCTCCTCGGGACCGAGCTTGGTGTCGCGCGCCTCGACCTCGTACTCCTCGATGTGGATAGAGGTCAGCAGGTCGTCTTTGACCACCTGCTCCGAGATGATGATCGCGTCCTCGTAGTTGTAGCCCTCCCACGGCATGAACGCCACGAGCAGGTTCTGTCCGAGTGCCAGCTCGCCCGCGTCGGTAGAGGGCCCGTCGGCGAGCACCTGGCCCGCGGCGACCTTGTCGCCCACGGACACGAGCGGGCGGTGATTGATGCACGTGCCCTGGTTGGAGCGCTGGAACTTCGGCAGGACGTAGGTATCAGTGCCGTCCTTGGCCTCGATCTCGATGACCCTGCTGTCGACCGATACGACCGTGCCCTTGTGCTTGGCCACGATGATCTCGCCGGTGTCGACCGCGGCGCGGTACTCCATGCCGGTGCCGATGAGCGGCGCCGAAGGCGTCAGCAGCGGCACGGCCTGACGCTGCATGTTCGAGCCCATGAGAGCGCGGTTCGCATCGTCGTGCTCGAGGAACGGGATGAGCGCGGTCGCGACCGACACGATCTGCCGTGGGGACACGTCCATGTAGTCGACTTCTACGGGCGCGGCATCGATCGGCTCGCCGCCCTTGATGATGCAGAGCACCTTGTCCTTCTGGAACTTCCCGGTCTTCGGGTCGATCGGCTCGCCGGCCTGCGCAATGACGTCCTTCTCGTCTTCGTCAGCCGTGAGGTAGTCGATCTGGTCGGTGACCTTACCTTTGATGACCTTGCGGTACGGGGTCTCGATGAAGCCGTACGGGTTGATGCGCGCGTAGGTCGCGAGCGAACCGATAAGGCCGATGTTCGGGCCTTCAGGCGTCTCGATGGGACACATGCGGCCGTAGTGCGACGGGTGCACGTCGCGCACCTCGAAGCCGGCGCGCTCGCGGGACAGACCGCCCGGGCCGAGCGCGGAGACACGGCGCTTGTGGGTGAGACCGCCGAGCGGATTCGTCTGGTCCATGAACTGCGAGAGCTGGCTGCTCCCGAAGAACTCCTTGATGGCAGCCACGATCGGCCGGATGTTGATCAGCGACTGCGGGGTGATCTGCTCGACGTCCTGCGTGGTCATGCGCTCTCGAACCACGCGCTCCATCCGCGCCAGACCGATGCGGAACTGGTTCTGGATGAGCTCTCCCACCGAGCGCACACGGCGATTGCCGAAGTGGTCGATGTCGTCGATGGCGTATTCGCGCTCCTCAGCGGCAAGACGGATGTCCCCGTAGCGATGCTCCAGGGTGGCGAGGATGTCCTCGGTCACGTGCTCCTTGTAGTCCTGCTCCCACAGGCCGAAGAGGAACTTCACCATACCGATGACGTCCTCATTGGTGAGCGCGTGGACCTCTTCGGGGACCTGTAGACCGAGCTTGCGGTTCAGCATGAACCGACCGACCTTGCCGAGGTCATACCGCTGGGGATTGAAGAACAGACCGTCCAGAAGGGAGCGGGCCGACTCAACGTTGGGCGGCTCGCCCGGACGGAGACGCTTGTAGAGCTCGATCAGGGCCTCTTCGCGCGTGGTTGTGTGGTCGCGCTCGATCGTGCGGCGCAGCGTGAAGCTCTCGCCGAAGACCTCGACCATGTCTTCTTCGGTCTCCGCGATGCCGAGTGCCCGGATGAGCACCGTGACCGGGACCTTGCGCTTGCGGTCGACCCGCACGTATGCCTCGCCGAACTGCTTGTCCGCCTCGAGCGGACGGCCCGACGCGACCCACGAGAACCACGGGCGACCGACCTCGAACTCGAGCCACGCGCCGCGGCTCGGGATGACCGAGCCGACTGCGAAGCTCTTGTTGTTGCGAATGTCCCACTTGAAGTAGGCACCTGGCGAGCGGACGAGCTGGGAGACAACGACGCGCTCGGTGCCGTTGATGACGAAGGTGCCGCGGTCTGTCATGAGCGGGAAGTCGCCCATGAAGACCTGCTGCTCCTTGATCTCGCCGGTCTCCTTGTTGATGAAGCGCACCTCGACGAAGAGCGGCGCCTGGTAGGACATGTCCTTCTCTTTGCACTCCTCAACGGAGTACTTGGCGTCGCCGAACTCGTGGCCGCCGAACTCGACAGCCAGCGTGTCCGTGAAGTCCGTGATCGGGGAGATGTCCTGGAAGGTGTCGTTCAGACCTTCTCGGAGGAACCAGTCGAAGCTGTCGGTCTGGATTGCGATGAGGTTCGGAACGTCGAGGATCTCGGGGATTTTGGCGAATGAGCGGCGCTGGCGAGCGCCAGCGAGAGCGGGGGAACCTGCTTCGCGCGGCACCAGGTAGTCCTCCTTAAGCCCGTGAAATGTACTGAGAGTCGCAAACGTTCAGTCTACCCAACGCCCCAGACTCGGTCAACTACGGACCTGCCTGGAGTGTGTAGCATGGCCGGCGGCACTCAAGCGCCGCCGGCCATCCCTGAATCAAAGCCCAGCGCGGCCGGGCCGCGCAACTACTTGAGCTCGACAGCCGCTCCAGCATCTTCCAGCTTGGCCTTCGCCTCGTCGGCCTTCTCCTTGTTGACGCCGGTCAGCACCGCCTTGGGCGCGCTGTCCACCAGGTCCTTGGCCTCCTTCAGGCCAAGGGTGCCATCGAGTTCGCGAACAACCTTGATGACCTGGATCTTCTTGTCGCCGGTGCCAGTGATGACGACGTCGAAGCTGTCCTTCTCTTCCGCGACAGCCTCGCCACCAGCGGCCGCGGGCGCGGCAGCGGCGACGGCCACCGGGGCAGCAGCCGAGACACCAAAGACCTCTTCCATCTCCTTGACGAGCTCGGCGAGCTCGAGAGCAGGCGCGTTCTTGACCCACTCGAGGATGTCCTCACGCTTGATTCCAGCCATTCTGTGTACTCCTCCGTGTTGCCGGGACGCGATGGTCGCACCACCGCTCCATGCCTTCGTTCCTGATGACTAAGCGGCGGCCTTCTGATCCGCCACAGCGCGGAGCACGCGCGCGAGAGCGCCCACCGGCGCGTTCGCCATCGCCATGAAGTTCCGCACCGGGTTAAGCAGCGCGCCCATGAGCATCGATACGAGCTCCTCGCGAGGCGGCAGCGCGGCGATTGACTTCAACTGCCCTGCCGAGACGACGCTTCCTTCCACGTAGCCGCCCTTGAGCGACAGCACCTTGGACTCCTTGGCGAAGTCGACGAGGACCTTGGCCGCGGCGACCGGGTCCGCAGGCGTGAAGACGAACGCCGTCGGTCCTTCGAGAAACTCGTCCATCGGCGGAAGCCCGAGCTCGGTTACGGCTATCTGAGCGAGCGAGTTCTTGTACACGGTGATCTCCGCGCCCGCATCCCGGAGCTTCACGCGCAGCGCCTGCATATCTTTCACGGCGAGTCCACGGTAGTCGGTCATGATGACACCGCTGGACCCGGAAAGACGCGCCTTGATCTCGGCCACGAGCCGTTGCTTCTCATTCGTCGGCATGCACTTCCCTCCCTTCGGACACGCGCGACACTCCCAGCGGGCCGCGTCGCGGATCCGGTTGTTCCAGATGCGACGTGGCCTCCGCCATCCGGCGGAGGCCACGGTCTTCATCAGGCGCGCCTGCGCGCCTCTGAATCTCGATGCTCCACCTCGGCCGGCGGGGTCGGGCTCGGCCCCTTTAGGTCCGGACGACCTCCGGACACCTGCTGTCTACGGCAGCGGTCATGCGTGTGTTGTCAACTGCGAGCGCAAGTGATTATGAGCGCTTGAGCGCGCCCACGCAAGCTCAGTCCGCCTACGACTCCTCGAGGAGGTTGCGCGTTTTGAGCGGATCGACCTTGATACCGGGGCCCATGGTCGTCGAGATCGTGATCGACTTGATGTAGCGGCCCTTCGCCGAAGACGGCTTGACACGCAGAATCTCATCCAGGAGCGCGCCGTAGTTCTCGACGAGCGCCTCCGGCGTGAAGGACTTCTTGCCGATGCTGACGTGCGCGATGCCGTACTTGTCGGCGCGGTACTCCACCCGACCGGCCTTCAGCTCGCCCACGACCCGCGCAACGTCCATGGTCACGGTCCCCAGCTTGGGGTTCGGCATGAGACCGCGTGTGCCGAGGATCTTCCCCAGGCGGCCCACCTTGCTCATCATGTCCGGGGTCGCCACGGTCGCGTCGAAGTCGAGGAACCCCCCGGAGATCTTCTCAACGAGATCGTCGGCACCAACGATGTCAGCGCCGGCTTCCTCGGCCTCCCGAGCCTTGTCGCCCTGGGCGAAGACCGCGACACGCACGTTCTTGCCGGTGCCGCGCGGAAGCGACACGCTCCCGCGGACCTGCTGGTCGGCCTGCCGCGTGTCGATGCCGAGACGGAAGTGGGCCTCGACCGTCTCATCGAAGGTGGCAGGGGCGATCTCCTTGGCTAGCCGGAGAGCCTCGAGCGGGTCATACAGCCGCTCCCTGTCGACGGCAGCCGCAGCCGCCGTCATCTTCTTGCCTCGCGTCATGGTTCCTCCTCGTGGTCGTTAGCGGGCTGCGAGTGCCCTCCCACATCGTCCGCGGACAGCTACCGCGAACGGTCTACCCTTCTACGGTGATGCCCATCGAGCGCGCCGTGCCCTCGATGATCTTCATCGCGGCATCGATGTCGTTGGCGTTGAGATCGGGCATCTTGGTCTCCGCGATCTCGCGGACCTGGTCGCGGGTCACAGCCGCGACCTTGTTGCGGTTTGGCGCATCCGAGCCGGACTCGATACCAGCGGCCTGCTTCAGCAAGACGGCGGCAGGCGGTGTCTTGAGGACATACGTGAACGTGCGATCTTCGTAGACGGTGATCTCCACGGGGATGATGGTGCCCATCTTGTCCTGCGTATCGGCGTTGAACGCCTGGCAGAACTGCATGATGTTCACTTGGTGCTGACCGAGCGCCGGGCCGACGGGGGGCGCGGGGTTCGCCTGTCCTCCGGGAATCTGCAGCTTGATGTAGCCGACGATCTTCTTGGCCATCTCGTTCGTCCTCACTTCTCGGCGCCCGCACGGCGCCGCTCATCTTGTCTATCATCTCGGCCGCCTTCGCGAGAAGCCCGGAGGCATCACTCTCCGGCGCGGGCGCGGCTGTTCCCTAGAGCTTCGCCACCTGGTCGAAGCTCAGCTCGACTGGGGTCTCACGTCCGAAGATCGACACCATCACCTTCAGCTTGCCCTGATCCGGATTGACCTCGGCGATGATGCCATCGTAGTCGGCCAAAGGACCGGAGGTGACCTTCACGGGCGCGCCCTCAACGAAATCGGTCAGGGTCTTCGGCCGCGCGGCAGCAGAAGCGCGGCCCTTGATGCGCTCGACCTCCTGCCGCGACAGCGCGACCGGCTTGGCCTGTGCACCCACGAACCCGGTTACTCCCGGCGTGTTGCGGACGACGTACCACGAGTCATCGTCGAGAACCATCTGCACGAGGATGTAGCCGGGGAAGACCTTCTTCTCGCTGGTGACCTTGCGCCCGCCGCTCTTGAGGTCGGTGACGGTCTCCTTCGGGATGAGGACATCGAAGATCTTGTCTTGCATGCCCATGGATTCGATGCGGTGGCGGAGGTTCGTTGCGACCTTGTTCTCGTAACCGGAGTAGGTGTGTATCACGTACCACTTCTTGGCCATGACACCCCTACCTGCCGATTCCAGCGAGCACGTCTATGAGGATGAACGAGGAGATGTTGTCGATCACCAGCGTGAACAAGATGAAGAAGACGAGCGTGACGATAACGATGACGCTGGAGTTGATGACCTCGGAGCGCGACGGCCACACGACGCGACGCAGCTCGGTGCGCACGTCCGTGAAGTACTTGCCGATGCGCGCGAAGGCGTTCGGCTTCGCCGCGGTCTTGCTCGCCTGACCCATGGTCTCTACACCTCTCCCGCCCGCACTCCAGGGGCGGTATGTGGTGCCGCGGCCCGCCGCGGCAGATCCGTTGCTGGCAGGGCAGGAGGGATTCGAACCCCCAACATCCGGTTTTGGAGACCGGCGCTCTACCGTTGGAGCTACTGCCCTCTGTCACCCACAGAGGAGATGCCGCCAGCCTTCTAGCGGGTCTCCTTGTGCACCGTGTGCTTCTGGCACCACTTGCAGTACTTCTTGTACTCGATGCGCTCGGGGTTGTTCTGCTTGTTCTTGTTCGTCGTGTAATTGCGGCGTTTGCATTCGGTGCACGCCAGCGTCACGAGCGTCCTCATAGGTCCTCCTCGCGACCACGCCCGGACAAGGGGGCAACCGGCCGCACGGTAGCGTAATCTAACACCCGCCCCAGAGCACTGTCAAACCGCCAACAGGCCGTGCGAGCGGCGCAAACGGGGCCCGGCGACCACGCCCGGCCCCGTCTTTCGACACGGTGATCCAGCTACTTCAGGATCTTCGTGACACGGCCCGAGCCGACGGTGCGGCCACCGTCGCGGATGGCGAAGCGCAGGCCCTGCTCCATGGCGATGGGGCCG
>Ga0209253_10003908_pt1 | contig 13027 bp, 11 predicted proteins | sample FrelakmetBRP12BR_FD_187145 | JGI IMG/M metagenome (GOLD analysis project Ga0209253, IMG submission 187145) | Freshwater lake sediment microbial communities from the University of Notre Dame, USA, for methane emissions studies - BRP12 BR (SPAdes)... | ecosystem: Environmental > Aquatic >...
TCAATTCAGGGCTGGTCTGCGCTATACGCCCGTCCTGGAACTGGAGCTGCCCCAACGAGCCTTCACGCCAGCCATAGTAACCAGCGTTCAGATGTGTGGCAGTGATGACCAGTTCTTTATATAAGCCTTCCCATCCGCTGACGTGGAAACCGATGGGATACTTTTCGCTGGGCCGGGCACCGGGCAGCCCGCGCACCCAGCCGGACTGCAGCTCCAGCAGCGCCAGTAAAAAGCGTGGGTTGACTGAAGATTCCAACGCAACCCGCTGGACAATCTCAGCTCCTGATAATTGTTCGCCTTGAACCAGCTCTTTATACTGGCTAAGATAACCGCCAGCCTGGCTGATTGTCCGGTCGATATCTAAATCCAGCGTCGTAGGCGAGTTGATTACTTCGCTGTCGGGTAACACAGGGTCGGGATTTGAGCCTGTTTTTACCCAGTTCGAAATGATCAGCGGCTGGCCGAATGGAATGAGGGTTTTTTCAGGGATTTGTAACTCCGATGTAATATCCTGAGGTTCGACCCTAAAGCGCCCGACTAAAGCAGGCAGTGTATCCCCGGATTGGGCGAGATAGCGGTCGTTACCCAGATTACCTGTAAAAGTTCTAATTGGCTGTGCGGTGAACTGGCTTTCGGGCGTTATGGTTTCCAACAGAGGTGTGGCAGTCTCCAGCTCAGCTGTCCCGCCAGATTGAGCGTCCAGCGTTTGGCGGAGTTCCCGGGCTGATAGCTGTCTGATATTGGGTTTCATCCCAGGATAGTTGCAGGCGGATAAGAGGAATACAAAGCTAAGCCCGACCAGGATTACTCTTTCAGAACGGCTGCTATACAAATTATCCCTCTGCCTCAAAGAAAGCCTGGCGCTTGCCCAGGATAACATCCGATTGCGCCAGCAACATGCCCAACAGGATAATGCCACAACCGAGCAGCTGGAGCGGCGCCAGGCTTTCCCCCAGGAACAGCCAGCCGCCCAGGGCGGCAAAAACGGCTTCCGTACTCAAAATGATGGCCGTATCTGCTGGCGGCGCCACGCGCTGGGCAACTGCCTGTAAGGTATAGCCCAATCCAACCGAGATGACCCCCATATAAGCCAGCAGCAGCCAGTTGCTCAACACCTGCTGCAAAACTCCCGGCTCCAGGTATAAGCCCAGGCCAAGGGAAACCAGCCCGCAGACGAAATACTGTCCGCTAGCAAATTGCATCACCTCCACCCGTTGCACCATCCAGTCGATCAGGATCACATGGAATGCCCAAAAGACCGCACTGACCATTATCAGGATATCGCCCCGGTTAATCTGGAGCTGCCCACCGCTACTCAACAAGTACAGGCCCAGGGCGGATAAAACCGCGGCTATCCAAACCACTGGCCTCGGTATCTTCCGGCGCCCTCCGAGGGTCAGGAAGATCGGGATTAAAACCACATACAGCCCGGAGATAAAACCGGCATTGCTGGCAGTGGTATATTTTATACCAATCTGTTGGAATGCTACACCGGAGGCCAGCAGCAGGCCTGCCAGCAAGACACCAGGGAGATATTTTCTGCCAGTAAGACTGCTTAGATTCCAATTCATTTCTCCAGATTCTACACGGCGCCTGGCTTGGATTGAAGCAAAGGGAAGGATAACCAGCGCGCCGAGAAGGAATCGTACTCCGTTGAACACAAAGGCCTGCACCTCAGCCGCTGCCACGCGCTGGACGACAAAAGCTACCCCCCAGATAAAAGCAACCAATAACAGAGCCAGGTCGGCCCACAGACGCCGTTTGCGCATCACTTTGCTCACCCGAGCGAAACTAAAACCGGCGTTGATTATACTTTAAGCTTGCCCATAATCCGTTTTTTACCCTATAATGGGCTGTGCAGACTGGAATTACACCAGAAAAGGATAAAAATAAACGTTTATGACATTTCAATACGATTTCGACGAACAGAGGGACCGCCGCTGCAGTGACAGCATCAAGTGGCGCAAATATGATGAAGACATCCTGCCCATGTGGGTGGCTGACATGGATTTCTTATCACCCGAGCCAGTGATCCACGCCTTGCGCGAGCGTATCGAGCACGGATTTTTCGGTTACCCCGATTGCATCTCCGATGATCCCGACCAGCCATCTGTAATGCGACAGATCATCATCGAACGGTTGGCCCGGCTATATAACTGGCCGGTACAACCCGAGCAGATCATCTTTGTCCCAGGCGTGGTGACCGGGTTCAACCTCGCCTGTCATGCGCTGGTCTCTCCGGCAGAGGCCGTGGTGATACAGACACCGGTTTACCCACCCATCCTGGGAGCTGCTAAAGAGACAGGTGTTCAAGGTCAGGAAATGGAACTGACGCTCAATCCAGATGGTTCCTACGAAATAGATTGGGATGCCTTCGAGCGCAGCCTGACTTCGCGGTCAAAATTGTTTATCCTGTGCAATCCGCACAATCCGGTGGGGAAAGTTTTTCGTCAAGACGAGCTGTTACGCATGGCGGAAATCTGCCTGCGCCACGGGGTGTTCATTTGCTCTGACGAAATTCACTGCGACCTGGTTTTTTCTGGTCACAGGCACATCCCAATTGCCGCCTTAGCTCCGGAGATTTCCGAAAACACGATCACGCTGATGGCCCCCAGCAAAACCTACAACCTGGCTGGTCTGCAATGTTCCTTTGCCATTATCCAGAATGCTGAACTGCGCAAACGCTACCTGCATGCCAGAGGCGGACTGGTGCCCTGGGTTAATCTGATGGGCATGGTCGCCGCCCAGAGCGCCTACCAGCATGGGGATGGCTGGTTAGCGCAGCTTTTGCAGTACCTGGAGGCTAACCGAGACTTTCTGTGCGACTACGTCGGGCGCGAATTGCCAGGTGTAAAGATCGGTAAGGCGGAAGGGACCTACCTGGCCTGGCTGGATTGCCGGCAAACTGCGATAATCCAGAATCCCTGCCAGTTCTTTCTGGAAAAAGGTCGCGTGGCGTTTAATGATGGCGAAACGTTCGGCAAGGGAGGCCAGGGCTTCGTGCGTCTGAACTTCGGCTGTCCGCGCTCGACATTGCGCGATGGTTTAGAGCGGGTAAAAACGGCGCTGCAGTGTGCCGGGTAATCCGTATAAGGTCTATATAGGCTCGCGTTTTATGTTCCGGAGATTGGTATAAAAATTGCAACACAGCCCGATATGCAAATAACTTGACGCTTACCCAGGTTTGTGCTAGTATCATTGCAGAAATAATTGCACACACTGGTATATTTAGCGGAACCTGGCTTATGTTAGAGCCAAGCCAGGTGGGTAACAATCGAAACAAGGAGATAAAGATGAAAACCCATCGCTTGATTGCTTTGCTGGCTGCAATTTTATTGATCGCCAGCCTCGCGGCATGTAATCGCTCGATCCCAGGTTCCAAGAAATCAGTTACCACAACTCCCGAAGGGGGTGCAGCGGCAGCACCGACTACAGGTGCCACAGATGTGCTGGAACAGATTTATCTGTTCGCCACCCAGACCGCGATGGCGACCCAGGGTTTAACCACAGGCGTCCCACCGGCTCAAACCAACCCGGAAGGAACACCGGGCGCTCCGGTCTCAAGCGGTGGAAATATCCCACAGCCGAGTCTGCCTCCCCAACAGCCCTTACCGACGGCAAAACCGGTCATCGCTGCTCCCCCGGCGACGCCCGGTCTGCCTTCCTCGTATACTCTGCAGAAGAGCGAGTTCCCTTACTGCATTGCGCGTAGATTCGATGTCGACCCTGGCGAGTTGTTAAGAATGAACGGGCTTACCAGCTATTCGGTCTATCATAGTGGCATGGTCTTAAGGATACCCCAGTCCGGACGCGGCTTCCCAGGCAACCGGGCCTTAAGACCACACCCGGCTACATACAATGTCCGCCCCGGCGATACACTCTTTTCGATAGCTTGCATCTTTGGGGATGTGGATCCCAATATGATCGCCTACGTCAACAATATCCCGGTCAATACCAGGCTGGAAGTCGGACAATTGTTGAACATCCCTTGATATAACCAAACCGGATTTCGATTACAATAGTCGGGAGTAGCGTTGGTGAACGCCAAATGCTACTCCTGACTTTTTTATTTGGAGAAGATTCCCATGGATTTTGCAGTCGTGCAGAGCGAGATCGTCTATCATGGCCATGTTTTCGATGTCCGGCAGGACCACCTACGCCTGCCAAATGGGAACCTGGCCCAGATTGATGTCGTTGACCATCGCGGCGCGGTCACCATGCTCCCGGTCGATAGCCAGGGTCAGATCTGGTTCATCCGCCAATATCGCCATGCCATCCAGAAGGTGTTGCTGGAACTGCCTGCGGGCGCATCAGAAATCGGCGAGGCTCCACTGACCAGCGCCCAAAGGGAGCTGCGCGAAGAGATTGGCATGGCGGCTGGCAGTCTGCAAGAGATCGGCTCTTTTTATCTGGCTCCCGGTTACTCCAATGAGTTCATGCATATCTTCCTGGCCAGCGACTTGCAGCCTGCGCCTTTGCCTGCAGATGAGGATGAATACCTTAAGGTAGAAAAAATCTCCGCCAGGCAGGCAATTCACCTGGCAGAGACCGGAGAGCTAGAAGATTCAAAGTCCCTGATTGCGCTATTTTGGTCCAGACCTCACCTGGTCCGCCTGGGATTGATCGATTAACAGACTAGGTGCGTGGCAGGTCGGCCCGGCTGGCTCCCGGACGCCGGCTGCGCCGGCCTGCCGGACGCCGTCCGGCTCCCTGGCTGAGCATGGAATTCAGCCGGACAACCGCGTGGTTATCATATTCCCGTTTCCCACATACGTCGCACACCCAGGCGGGAAAATTGGGCACGGTAATCAGCTCTTCGTTGAGCCAGGTAAAATAGGTGAGCTGTTTCAGGTGCATCACACCTGTCTGGCATTCTGGACAGAGGCTTTGGTATTGCGCCGGCTTTTCTTCTGTGTCTTGAGTCATAGCTGTTTCTCCTTTCAGCGCCTGCTCCGGGCTGAAGCTCCGAATTTAACTGCGAGCTTTAGCCGGGCGTTAGCTTTATGCAACAGCTTCCTGGACAATCTGTACGCCAGCGCTGGCGCCCAAACGGGAGGCGCCTGCGCCAACCATGGCCAACGCAGTCTGTAGATTGCGAATTCCACCGGCCGCTTTTACCTTAATTTCTGGGCCGACTACTCGATACATCAATTCAACATCCTCGACCGTCGCACCGCCCGGACCGTAACCGGTGGAAGTCTTGACGAATTCCGCTCCGGCGGCTTTACTGATCAGACAGCCGATGATCTTTTCCGGGCGGGTCAGGAACGCCATCTCCAGAATAACCTTAAGCAATGCATTCCGGTTGTGGCAGACCTGTGCCAGCGCCAGGATTTCGTTGTAGACCTGGTCGTAAGCCTGTCCTTTGAGCGCGCCGATGTTAATCACCATATCGATTTCAGTTGCGCCGGCATCGATACAGGACAGGGTCTCAAACATCTTATATGCAGGCGGTGTAGCGCCGAATGGAAAGCCGACCACCGAGCATACTTTTACTTTGCTGCCCGAGAGTAATTCTGCACTCAATGGGACATTAATCGGGTTCACACAAACGCTGGCGAAGCCATATTCGACTGCTTCCTGGCAAAGTTTTTTGACCTGGGCGGCCGTTGCGTCTGGTTTGAGCAGGGTATGGTCGATCCAGGCCGCGATCTGTGCGCCACGCGGTGGTTTCAAGGCCGCCGGGACGGCAGGCAATTCGTGGTTATATTTCTCAGCCAGAACCAGCAACTCATTCAATGATAGCATCCTGCAGCCTCAACTTCTCACGAGCCAGCGTTTGCCAGTGCGGGATGGGTGATGAATCCCCATTGGTCCGGAGGCCAGTACACAAACAGGGCCTTGCCAATGATATTTTCGAGCGGCACGGTACCCCAGTTGTGCGAGTCAGACGAGTTATTTCGATTATCACCCAAAACAAATAGACCACCGGCAGGCACTTCCCACTGGCTGTTATACCTGGGGGGCGAGGCGATATACGGTTCTTCGAGGAGTTTGTCGTTTACAAAAACCTGCCCGCCCGAGACCTTCACCTGGTCCCCAGGAAGACCGATTACACGCTTGATGTACTCTTGCGAAGGATCACGCGGATAGTGAAAAACGATCACGTCGCCGACAGCCGGGCTGCCCAATTTATACGCCAGTTTGTTTACAATTACAAACTCGCCATTGCGCAACGTGGGTTCCATGCTGAAACCATCTACGCGGATGCGCGCTGAGATTGTATTGATCCCGGCAAATAGCAATACTGACAGGACGACCGTTTCCACGACATCCAATAAAAATCGCCAAAAACCTGATTTTTTTTCTACGGGCTCGGACTGCTCAGGGAAACCTTGAGCTTCAGTTGTGCTCTCTACAGTGCTCTCGGAAATATCGTTATCCATCAAAGGAGGATTATAAAGCCGCTTGGATGAGTGGGCAAGGTCTAAAAATTAGAGTGCATTCATGATCAATGCACCCGTTAGCACCGTCATTTATCGCCGAGGTCGGAGTACCAGACGGACGGGAGTGCCATTAAAAGGATAAACCTGCCTCAACTGGTTTTCCAGATAGCGCAAATAACTGAAATGCGCCAGTCGCGGGTCGTTGACGTAAAGCAGAAAGGTTGGCGGGTCGCTGCGCACCTGAGTACAGTAATAGATCTTTAGCTGGCGACCGCCCTGAGAAGGCGCCGGGTGAACGTCTTGCGCGTTTTGGAAGATCTGGTTCAACTTCGAAGTAGACAGGCGCACCAGCCGTTCTTCCTGTACCTGAAGCGCTGTGGGTAGCACGCGCTCCACCCTTTGACCGGTTTTGGCGGAGATGAACAAAACCGGCACATAATCCATAAAATTCAGCTCGGCACGGATATGACGGGTGTATTCATCCATCGTGAAGGCGTCTTTCTGGATGGTGTCCCACTTATTGACCAAAACCACCGTCGATTTCCAGGCGTCCAGAATGAATCCGGCGATATGGGTATCCTGCGCGGTGATCCCGCTGATTGCATCCACCACCAGCAAAGACACATCGGCGCGCTCGATCGCCCGCAAGGAGCGCAGCACACTGTATTTTTCGACACCTGGCTCGATCTTGCCACGGCGCCGGATGCCGGCGGTATCGATCAGGGTGATCTGGATGCCCTCATATTCCATTTGTGTATCCACTGCATCGCGCGTGGTCCCTGCAATTGGGCTGACGATGGCACGCTCCTCCCCCAATAATTTATTGAGCAGGCTGGATTTTCCAGAGTTTGGCTTACCGACAATTGAGATCTTGACACTGTCGACCTCAGCTTCCTGCTCGCTTACCGGAAGCAAGTTCACCAGCACATCGAGCATATCCCCGGTGCCTGTGCCATGCACAGCTGAGATCGGATAGGGTTCACCCATGCCCAATTCGTAGAATTGCAAGGCCTGGTCCCGGCGCGCCTGGCTGTCGGCTTTGTTGACTACCAGCAGAACCGGCGGCCAAAATTTCCCGTCCCGTTCCCGCTGGTAACGCCGCAAAATTTGGGCTACCTCCTGATCGGCAGGGGTAACCCCACTATCCGCGTCGGTGATGAACAGAACCACATCTGCTTCCCGGATTGCGGCTTCAGCCTGGTAGCGAATGGCCTCGATGAAATCTGCCGAGCCAGTTGAAAGGGGTTGTTTACCGGCGCTGCTGGGAACTGGGTCAATCCCACCGGTATCGACCATATCAAACTCCACGCCATTCCATTCAGATTCTGCCACCAGCCGGTCACGCGTTGTACCGGGCACTTCATCTACCACTGCCAGACGCTCGCCAGCCAGGCGGTTAAACAGGGTGCTTTTACCAACATTAGGACGCCCAACCAGGGCTACAACAGGTTTTGCCATGCAATTTTCCTCAAGGTTTTGAAGTGGGGGTGGGCCGGGCAGGCGTCACGGTCTGGATTGTCGTGGTGATCAGACCTGTGGGGCTCAGAGTTGGCGTCGGCGCTGGCTCGATTTTCACTTCTACAATTTCAGGCAGAATAGTTTGCACTCTAACCTGATCTGGCGCCTGAACCACAACAGGCGAGCGCTGGTAAACACCGGGCGGCAGGGCGGTAAGGTCTAATACAACCTGGAAGCTGGCAGGCGAGAGCTTGTCCAGGATATTGAGCGGACCGGCGACAATTACATCGACCGTTTCCGGGGATATCTCTGCTTTCAAGTCGGGCGTCAAACCAATCACTTCAACCGGCAAAGCAAGCGTCAGGCTGCCTTCAATCGCAGCGACACTCACCTGTACCAACACAGTGGGCTCCCTGACAGTAGTAATTTCCTCCGGCAAGTTCAAACCCACAGAAATTTCGGCATCTTCAGTCAGATTGTTTATATCAACAGGCAGCGTTTCGACGAACCCGGGCAGCTCGTTGATCAGATCGGGGTTATTCGAAAAAACAGTAAAAGTGGGTGGTGAAACGGATATGTTGGTTAGCCGGTAACCATTCGCTACCTGACCGGTGGTCACGATCTTTACTGCCACGTTCTTAAACCTTCCCAAAAGGCTGATCGGTTGGATGACCGTTACCTCAGGCGGAGAGACAGTCAACCCTTTTAGCGGCGCCCCATTTCCATCCAGGATTTCCACGGGGGTGGTTTTTTCGATTGTCTCAATCGCGCCTGCCAGGTTAATTTCCACGTAGGCGCGTGCAACTTGCGCTACTTCTGATTGCGGACCGGATACCGTGATCTGCGTGGGCTGTATCTCTGCTGCATCCTGTTTGTAACCGATAGGCAGCTCACCCTTGACAGCCAGTTCGACCGGAATTTCCCGTCTGACCAATGGTTCCAATTTGATGCGAATATTTGCAGGTTCGACCCGCATCAATTGAATCGGGCGAATATCCATACGCACTTTTACGTCCAGGGTGTGCTCGCCAGGTTCAAGACCGGTCAGGTCTACCCAGGCATGCGCCAGGTTGGGATTATTGGTCAGCTGGGTCGAGATCGATTTGGGCGCTTTGATGGTCAAGCGTGCCTGGTCCGTGACCGGCTCGACCAGAACCATATCGGGCGCGCCACCGACCATCTCCAGCGCGATAGGGCGCAAGGTGTGTTGCTCGTTTGGATCGGCCGCAACGACAGCAGACACCCAGACTGCCATGGCCAATATGAAGGCCAACAGCATGGTCGCTAAATGCTCTCCAAACCAACGCAGGGCTGCTCGCATTAAAGCCGCTCTTCCTCTTCTTTATGGTTGTGAGCGGAAGGTGTCCGCCGGAACCAACTGCTCAGCCCCAGCCTTGAGGCAGGTTTGAAGAACGCCCGCAAGATATTCTCCAGTCGTTCCATGTCCAGGCGGCGGATCATCTTCCCATTTTGCACGACCGATATCGAGCCGGTTTCTTCTGAAACGACGATTGCCACCGCATCGCTCACCTCTGAGATCCCTAATGCAGCGCGGTGACGCAAGCCCATCTGCCGGTCAGGTGTATGGGCCAAGACGCCACTGGCAGAAAGGGGCATCACGCACGCGGCTGCAACCAGACGCTCGCCCGCTATGACCACTGCTCCGTCATGAAGAGGCGTGTTTGGATAGAAAACCTGCAGCAGCAGCTCCGTTGTAACGTGCGCATCCAGACGCACACCGGTACGGATGAACTCTTCCAGTTTGTCCCGGCGTTCCAGGACAATCAGGGCGCCATGTTGCCTGTCCGACAGCCGGATGGCCGCCGAAACGATATCGGCGATGGTGTCCTGCATCTGGGTGGCAGTCTTTTCATTCGGCCGGCTCGCCCCAGCTCGACCGAGGCGCTCTAAAGCATGCCGGATTTCGGGGGCAAAAATGACCGGGATGGCGAACAACAACGCCGGTAAAGCCGTCCGCATCAGCCACGAAAAGCCCGGTAAGACTTCCAGGGAAGTGAGCAGCCCGACCAGGACGACGAACATCAAGGCTCCCCGGATGAGCGCTATCGCTTGCGTCCCGCGCAGAAAAAGTAATACGAAAAATAATACAGCCGTGACCAGCAGGATATCTACCGCACTCAGCCAGGTCAGGCGTTCAAAAATGAAGGCCAGGTTTGCAGCCAGATTATCGAAGAATTCAAACATGGCCGGTTCTTTCTGGGGACAACCCTAAACCGGCCGCAGGACCCGATCCTGGCGTAACTGTTTAAAGAGCATATAGGAGCCAGTGGGCATCGATTCCAGCGCAGCCTCTTCCCAGGCGCGCACACCCAGATTGGGTATCGCCTTGCGCTGGTAACCTAGCGAGGTTAAAGCAGGTTCCTGGGTAGCTGCATCATTCGGCAAAAATAGCAGTGAAATCTCGCACTGCAATTCACGGGATACACGCTCTACTTCATTTAATAGAATACGCATGGCATCTGCATAATACAGGCTGCTGTCAATATAAATATCGTCTGTCCGGGCAACCAGGTTTTCCACCTTCCACCCAACCAATCCCAAGGCTTTGCCATTTATCTTCAATAATAAATAAGCCTTTTCACCAAAAGCAGCCATGATATCGTCGCGCGAGGCTTTCCGCTTGCCTCCACTCAATTGGGTTATCAATGCAGCGACTTCGTTCGCATCACGCGGCCGGGCCCGCTGGATAGTTATTTCGCCCGAGACGGCCGTCACCGTCTCAAGCGACTCTTCTTTCAAAGCTGGGAACAGCTGGTACCAGGCGGTCATGACCTGTCCCCAGGTATCTTCGAATGAGCCCTGGTTGCGGATGACTACGTTTGCCGCGCTGACTTTCTTGTCCTGGGCAGCCTGTGCGTTCATTCGCTGGCGAGCTTGCGCTTCTGGCATGCCGCGTTTCTGCGTCAGGCGAGCTAACTGTAACTCTGGAGGAGTATAAGCTACCCAGATTGAGTCGCATTTCTCCGCTAATCCAGATTCGATCAGCTTGATCGCTTCGATCACCACAATATTTTGCTTGGCCCGCCGGACCAGGATATCGATCGCCTGCCGCACCATGGGGTGGACAATCGTTTCCAAACTTTCCAATGCGTCTGGGTTGGAAAATACCAGCCGCCCTAATTTGACACGGTCGATCTGTCCATCCGGGTCAAGGATCCAGCGACCAAAAGTCTCCAGCACCGGTTGGTAAGCGGGTGAGCCTTTGCTGATGGCGCGGTTAGCAAGCGAATCGGCGTCGATCCCATAAGCGCCCAGATGCTCCAGCATCTTACGCACGACGCTCTTGCCTGTAGCAATGTTGCCTGTCAAGCCAATGACAAATTTTCCTGGCCAGGCACCCATTTCTCCTCCATATAAAAGGTTAGCCTTATAACACTCCCATTTTAGTCCGGGCAATCCAGAATGTCAAAGGCTTTATTCTCTCTGATTAAGGGCTGGCTGAGTTGAGAAAAGCTCCCCACAGAACCTTAAAATATCCGAATTCGCCCGTCCGGCCTTTGTGCATCGGGTTAGCTGCATCCCATTGTACCACCAGCGAAAGCACGACATCGTTCGCATCCAACAAAGAGCCATCGTGGAACTTTACCCCCGTACGCAGGTTACAGGTCCAAACTGCCAGATCAGCGCTGGGTTCGCAGACCCTTGCCAGTCCGGGCTGGACTTGTACACCATCTGCCGGGAACTGGTATAACGTCTCGAGAGCTTGAGTACAGGCGCGCAGTGATTCAACATCTGTCTCATCCGCGCAATACAACGAGAGCGGTTCGGCGTTCTGCATCCAGACCAGCGTATCCTGACCGGGGAAAGACATCCCGGCGAAGCGCTCAAATCCGAAAGGATTGACCGATGCTCCCTGGATCGCGCTTGAGTAGGTCGCCGCGAGGTCTTCTGGAACCGCCCAACTGCCGTGAGCGAGCGGGATCATTGGGATGTGTTCTAATATTGCTTTGTTAGCCTCTTCGTAATATGGCCGGCGGCTTTCTTCTCCGATCCGCAAAACCGCCTGTTTTAAAGGTTCAGTAATATCAGGGAAGGGATTGCCGAACATTCTGGTAGCCCCAGCTCCAAAGTGAGTATCCAAAAAGTTGGACGCATCTGGGAAATCGGCTCCCCAACCCGACAGAAACAAACCGGGTAACTCGCCCGTATCTGTGGCGTTCAGGAATTCCTGCGAGTCGAGTACGATGAGATCGACAGTCATATTCAGCTTTTCTTTCAGCTGGGTTTGGATGGCCTTCGCCACACGTTCTGGTTGTGGCAGGTAGCCGCGCACCACATTTCGATAGGTGAGCTGGGTTTTAAACCCATCCGGATAACCGGCTGCTACCAGCAATTCCTTTGCCTTCAGCGGGTCGTATCCATACCAATCCTCTCCCACACAACCATTTGGGATGGCGCAAGGGGTGAAAAAGGAGGCGGTTTGAACCCCCTGCGGGAAGGCGCCCTCCAGAATTGCCTGACGGTCAATCGCCAGCGCGATCGCCTGCCGCACCAGCTGGTTATCGAAAGGCGGGTACGTGTTATTCATTCCAAGGTACGCGACGCTCAGGGATGGCCGAAACAACAACCTCAAATTGGGATCCGACTGGATAGCTGAATAATCTTGCGGGTTTGGCTGGTCAATCCCCTGTACGGCGCCAGTTTGTAGCTCCAGCAAACGTTGCGCCGCCTCCGGATGCCAGCGAAATACCAATCTGGGAAGGCTGGCCTTTTCATTGCCCCAGTAGTCGCCGAAGGCTGTGAAGCTCAATTGTTCTCCAGTGCGCCATTCCTGGAGCTGGTAAGGGCCGGTGCCAACTGGTTTTTGAAGCAACGGGCTGTCTTTGCCTCCACCGCCATTTTGTTCAAGCCACTCGGAGGGTTGGATCCCAAAAGATGGGAAAGCAATCTTCTCCCGGAAAGCCACATCGGGCCGGCACAGCTCGAAGCGCACGGTATATGCGTCAATCGCCTGGATGGTTTTAAACTCTCCGCCATAAGCGCAGTCCGCCGCGCTGACCGATAATGGCTCGAATGGAGCTGCCGCGGTTGGCTCAAGCGGAGCAGGCGTCTCGGCAGTTGGCTCAGGCGAGGGCGCAACCGGTGTAGCCGAGGGCTGGAGCAGGGGTTGCGTCGGAGGGATGCCACCCAGGTTGGTCAGGGTGCATCCCGCCAATAGAAAT
>Ga0209253_10003909_pt1 | contig 13021 bp, 11 predicted proteins | sample FrelakmetBRP12BR_FD_187145 | JGI IMG/M metagenome (GOLD analysis project Ga0209253, IMG submission 187145) | Freshwater lake sediment microbial communities from the University of Notre Dame, USA, for methane emissions studies - BRP12 BR (SPAdes)... | ecosystem: Environmental > Aquatic >...
ATATTGTGATCGATCCCAGGAACACCCCAATGGTTGGGACGTTGGCCGACATTCATCTTCAGCCCCGGCCTGCGACCGATGCAGCAATCGCTGCGGGGATGATGAACGTTATCTTTCGAGAAGGTCTCGAGGACAAAGAATTTTGCGACAACTGGATTCATGGACTCGATGAGCTGAAGCGTTACGTCAAAGACTTCACGCCAGAGAAGGTTGAAAAGATCACCTGGGTTCCTGCGAAGAAGATCGTCGATGCTGCCCGCCTCTATGCGACCAATCGTCCAGGAGGGTTGATGGTAGGTTCTCAGGGGACGACACACAATTTGAACGCGACGAATAACCATCGGGCCATGTTAATGGTTCCTGCGATCTGCGGTTACCTCGATGTCCCGGGTGGGATCATTGTTCCTACGGAGCCTTTGGAAGGAATGGGCGGCCCTTGGGCCGATGGTCCTCCAGGGTTCTCGATGAGATCCAAATTGCTCGAAATGAGAGAGCACCGGTTGGATCTGAAGGCCTTCCCTGCCTGGGCGGAAAAGATCTTTGAGGTCCAGACCAACCTCCTCGTCGAATGGGTCAAGGAGAAGAAAGTCAAGGCCTTCCTGGGATGGGGGCTCAATACGATGATCTGGCCCCAATCCCGTGAATACCAGAAGGCAATTGAAAGCCTTGAATTCGGCATGGCTGTGGACTATTTCTACCGCCCCTGGACTCACAATTTTGTGGATGTCGTGCTTCCGGCAGCCACCAACTTCGAGAGGTATGCCCCCTTTGCCAATTTCGGCCGAAAGGTCTATGGCCGTACGCCCATCAAGCCTCTTGGCGAATGCAAAGAGGATTGGCAAATTGCCCTTGAAATAGGGGCTCGTTTAGGAAATCCTGATCACTTCTTTAAAGGGAGTGCGGAAGAAGCCTGTAACTCCATCCTTGGAATGTGGAAGCTCAGCTCTGACGATTTGAGAAAAAATCAGGAAAGCGGTGTTCTCATCCCGGCGAAGGGGCCTGAAGTGTTTGAGAAGTACAAGATCGGAAGGATGAGGCCCGATAACAAGCCGGGTTTTAACACTCCCTCCGGGAAGATTGAAGCGGTTTCCTTGGCCCTCAAGAAACACGGATTGGTTGCCCTCTGCGAACACAAGGATCCGACTGCGGTCACTGAAAAGCATCCTTTGGTTCTGGTCTCAGGGTCGAGGGTTCCCTTTATTACTCATAGTAAATGGCGGGAAGACGCTCCATGGTTGCTTGAGCTTGAGCCCCACCCCCTCCTGCTGATCAACCCTCAGGATGCGGACAAAAGGAAGATCAAGATAGGGGACAATGTGGTTTTAAAATCTCCTTACGGCAGCATTCGTGTCAAGGCAAAACCGACGATCATGGTTCGTGCCGGAGTGGTGGGCCTCATGCATGGTTGGGCGAAAGCCAATGTGAATGACCTGGTCCCCAGACAGTTTGATCCGATCTCTGGATATCCGCCCTACAAAGACGTCGTCTGCGAAGTCGTGAAAGCATGACGGATGAATTGAAAAACGAGGAGGAAACGAATCATGGCAAGATACGGAATAGTCGTTGATCTGAATCGGTGCACAGGCTGTATGACTTGCGTCGTGGCCTGCAAAGAAGAAAATCTAACCCGTCCCTCCGTCTGGTGGGATAAAATCTTAGAGATCGAAAACCCCTCTTTGGATCATATCACGTACCTCTGGCATGCCTGTATGCATTGTGACAACCCGCCTTGCGTCGCGGCCTGCCCGGAAAAAGCGATCTCAAAACGTCAGGATGGGATTGTCCTGATCGATCAAAAGGTCTGCAAGGGGAGCGGTCAATGCATCAAGGCCTGTCCTTACGGGGTGATCACAATGAATCCTACCCAGGATTATTTCCAGGGAGAAAAGATGCCCTACGAAAAGGCAGCGGATGCATACCGGATTCAGATTCCTAAAAAAGCGTCGAAATGTACGCTCTGTGTACATCGCATCGACCAAGGGAAGGAACCGATCTGTGTTTCGGGATGCCCGTCCAAAGCCAAGACCTTCGGCGATCTCGATGACCCTTCAAGTCCCATTCGAAAGAAACTGATCCAATCGGTTCAACTCCTTCCATCGAAAGGGGCCTATCCGAAAGTTTCCTACATCGTTCCGAAGAATATCTTAAAACAGGCCGAGAAGAGGGTCATCGAAAATCCCAATATGGCCAAGTGATGTAGAAGCGTCTCGTAGATTGCTAAAAGAACCTCGAGAGGGGAGGCCATCCTAAGGCCTCCCCCCCATCCCTTTCTTTCGTTCATCCTGCTTCAACCGTTAGAGAGAATCATTTTCCTTTATCGTCCCCGATCAGCAGAGAGCGAGCTTCCTCCAACTCCTATTTCATCCCCCTGCCCAAAAGACCGCGGCTGCGCGTCGGGGCACTTTAAGCGTATCGCTGGAGGTAGGAACGGGAAGTTTACAGGGGGGTCTTGACCGGTGAGCAGAAAAATGGGAATTCCACCACTGAAAAAACGAAGCGCTTCCGGGATCAAAAAGAAATAGAAGAAACTCGCTAATTAAGAAATGACTTGGGCCATCTGTCCTGCATAAATCACGACATATCGCATGGCAAATCCTCCGACGAGGACGGAAGTGGTGATGACTCCAGAGATCCAGGGATTATGCTCTCTCAACTCCACCTGCCAGATGTAATGAGGAATCAATTCATAGACCTCGAGGGCCAAAGGAAGGAGGATGCCTACTCCCACCACAAGGCTCCAGAAAAGGAGGGTGAATTCGCCGCCCATGATCAGGTGGACAGCCTCCGCCGAACTTCTCGGTGAAACATAAAGCCCTAAGATGAATAGGAAAACAGCGATGATGGAGAAGACCATGAGTGTGAAATCGATGGAATGAATCATAAACTTGTTCGTATTGATCGCCTCCCTGGTCATCCCACGAAATCCTCTGATGAAGCAACCCACGAAACAGATGGAGGCTGAACCTGTCATCATGGCGGAGATCAAAAATAACATCGGTAACATGGGATTATTCCAGAAAGGTCGTGCCGTTAAGGCACCCAATAGAACACCGGTATAGATTCCCACCCCAATGGAGATAGGAATTCCAAATCCAGCCACCAGTCCTCTTATCTTCGTTAAATTATCTCCTCTAAAAAGAGTTAAAAATCGATTCGATTTTATGGCAGGGACGACTTTAAGATAATCATATTTTTCAGGAAGCCAGAGGTAAAGGTGTGCCATACTGAAGATTGAGAAAAAGAAAAGAAGCCAAGATCCGAGAGACATGACGGAGTTGGGTTGAAAGGTGAGAAAGAGCTTCCAGAAGAGATGAGGTCGTTCAAGATCGTAGATGAGGGCTATGATCCCCACCAGTACCGGAAAAGGAGCGATATAGGCACCAATTCTTGTAATGGTTGCATACCTTTCTCTCCCAATAAAATAAGCGGTGGCCGAGATGATAAAAGCCCCTGCGCTCAACCCTGCAGCGAAGAGATCGATCGCCACAATCCAGTTCCAATGAATATGTATCATTCCTTCCATCTTTGGCTCCTTTTAATTCTGAGTAGCCCACCTGTCATTGCGAGCGAAGCCCTGAACTATATTGGGTTTAAGGCGAGCGAAGCGACCTCACAAGATTGCTTCGTCTCGCAATGACATCTGTCTTTCATTCGAAAAGAAATATTTATTGGATTCGTCTCCGACGAATCTCTCTCAGCTTCAGCCTCCGGTTACTCTTGGGACGAAGTTAGGATCGGCCTTCCCCATGGAGGCATCCCGGTAAAGTGCAGGAGTTTCTTTCGTATAGGCCGGATCAACAGGTTCTTCCAACTTCTCTTGCCCAGCTGCCAGTTGCCATAATTTTTCCTGATTTCCAAATTTTTTAAATTGCTTATGCTGATACTTTTCGCAGCCTCCTGCTCCCAGAAGGAGGATACCCCCCAAGGCCAAGAACGGGAAAAATCTATCAATAAATCTTCTTCTATCCATGACACTCCACCTCCAACCTTTCTTTTTCCTTACGGAGAAAGAGAATAAGGACTTCCAGGGCACTCCTGTAAAAGGGATGGGAATGGAACTCTCTGAACTCTTCTCTCAAGAGGGTGATCCAATCTAAATGATCCTCGATAAATCCTTTTATTTCTTTATCCTTTTCCCACCGGAAAAGATAGGATAAAAATTCCAGTTCCATGATCAGATGGTCCGGCATTCCCTGATATTCCCCCCCCACCTCCAAACCGCATTGCTTGTAAAGGGCCAACAGATGGAGTGCAGAATCCCCCATGAGCAGCCCCTTTTCAGTGGCAAAGGGAAGGGAACAATGAGGGTCCTGGGTCCAGGGCTTGTAGAACGACTCCACCAATGAAATCTTTTCGCTTCCTGTCTCTGAAGAAAAGAGACGGCCATACTCTTCTTTCAAATCTCTGAAAATGATTTCAGGGCCCCTTTCCATAAGGAATCCCTCAAGGATGTTCCTATCCTCTCCCCAGATTTGAAAATAATAATGGAAAAAGGAATAGATGCTTCCCTGATGAACCAGCTCGACCATCTCCCGGTCTGGGGGTGAAAAGAGGCATGCCAGCATTTCAGAAAAACGTTCCTTTTCTTCGTTCGTCATTTTCTTCATGCCTTTCGGTAATAGATCCTCGGTTTCGTGTTGATTTCGGCCTTGAACTGTTTCAATTTATGCTTCGCAATGAATTTGAAAATTTCACTGTTGGGATCGTCAAGGTCTCCAAACATTCGAACTCCTGTCATACAGGTTGTCATACAGGCCGGTTTCTGCCCCTTCTCAACAAATTCGATGCAGAATCGACATTTTTCAATGTAGCCCCCATCTTCCTTGATAATCCTCACATTGTAAGGACAGGCAGCGATGCAATATTTGCAACCGATGCATTTTTTCTTATCGACCAGGACCACTCCATCCGGTCTTTTATGGGAGGCTCCCGTGGGACAGACCTTCACACAGGGAGCATTATCACAGTGCTGACACTGAACGGGTAAGAATTCGCGGGAGTAATTTGGGAAGGTTCCATACTCCCGTTCTTCCAGATGGTTGTAAGCTTCATAGGGGGCAAGGTTGTTCTGATTCTGGCATGCGACCCGGCATGCATTGCATCCCACACATTTCGATTCGTCAATGACCATTCCATATTTTGGCATCACTCACTACCTCACTTAGCCTATAGCGTATAGCTTATAGCTGATAGTTAAGAACCAGAAACCATAAGCCATTACTTATTCGCTATCCGCTATTAGCGATTCGTTGCTTTCAGGCTTTCGTCACTTGAACCACGATCTCCGAGGACATGGAATGGCCTACGGTAGGATCGAAATAAGTTGGAAGAAAATCGTTGTAGGACAACCCCATATCATAGGCTGTCTTTAGATCTTTTGAAAAGATCCCGTAACCACTGGGGAGCCACACACCGGAGGGATGGAGTCCTTCCGTCAATCGGACTCGGATCCTCCCCTCACCCACAATCGATTTCATCCGAACCCAATCCCCATCCTCAAGTCCCAATTGTTTCCCTCTCGATTTGTTCATCCACAACCGGATCATATCATACCGATGACTGATGGCCATCAGATAGGGTTGATTCGCTGTCATGGAGTGGGTATGGATGGATTGCTTACCATGAAGCAAACGGAAAGAATGAGGATCTCTTGGATCTGGAGAAACCAGGGGTTCTTCCCACCTGGGGACGGGCGGGAAATCAAGTTTCTTGAGAGTTTCCGAGTAGAGCTCTATTTTCCCTGACGGGGTGTCCAATTTATCAAATCCTTCTTTCCATTTCTCGCCTACAAAGAGAACACCTTTGGCTTTCAAATCTCCTAAGCTCACACCCAGAGGTTTGAGTCGTAATTGGTTAGCCTCTTCGATATTGAAATTGAAATACTTCTCCACGCCCAGATGTTTTGCCAGTTCGACGATGATCTGTGTACCGGGTCGTGTATTATATAAAGGTTTCAGGACTTGCTGTTGAATACTGACTTGAGCTCTTTTCCCGCTGTGTTTTGTGTCCACCGCCTCGTCCCGCTCAAGATAGAAGGACTCCGGAAGGACATAGTGAGCAATGGAAGCCGTTTCAGAGAGAACGGTATCGATGACGACCAGCAGTTCGAGTTTTTTATAACCGGCGATGACCCGTTTTGGATTGGGATTGGTTCGAAGGGGATTATTGTGATAGACAAATCCTGCTTTCAATTCTCCTCTCAGGGCAAGTTCCGGAATGGCGTGGGCAATTCCATCTCCGTAACTTCCTAAGGGATACCTTCCTGGAATTCCCGTCCCGTCTGCCTTTGGAATTTTTGGAAGTTCAGGCGCGGGGTGTTTAGGTTGAAGTTCACCTAATTCTGCTTTTTTGGGAAAATAGATTCCCCCTTCACGATTGATGTTCCCTAAGAGACTATTGGCAATCCCTAAGGCCCGAGCGGTTTGAAAACTGTTAAGATATTGGGCGCCAAACGCTCCGTGATAGCCCCGGTGAATGAGTGCTTTCGGTTTGACCTGGGCCATTTCTCTTGCGATCCGGGTGATCATCTTGGCCGGAATCTCACAGATTTTCTCAACCCATTCTGGTGGATAATTGACAATTTCCTCTGCCAGTTGTTTGAAACCAACGGTCTTCTCCCTGACAAATTTCTTATCGTAGAGCTCCTCCCTCACCAGAACATTGATGAATCCAAGGAGGAATGCCAGGTCTGTGCCAGGCTTGACGGGAAGCCATTCATCTGCCAGTATGGCGGTCTCGCTGTGCCTGGGATCGATGACAACCAATTTGGCCCCTTTCCCTTTTGCCTCCATGATGCACTTGACCTGTCCCAGGTCTATCCCTCCTGCTGGGTTCCGGCCGATGATCATGATATATTGGGCATTGGAAAGGTCATTCGAGGGAAGTTCGCCCACGGTCGCTACCCATCCTGCATTTCTTGCCGTATAGCAGGTTGACCCGTGAGTGAAGTAATGGGGACTCCCAAGGGAATGCATTAACCTTAATGCATAGAGATGATTTGGCTGGGGATAGTTGACCCAGAAGACAGCCTTCGGACCATGATCCATTAAGATCAGATTGATCTTCTGGCCGATCTCCTTATAGGCCTGTTCCCACGAGATGGTTTCAAAACGATCCCCCACCCTTTTTAAAGGCCATTTCAATCGATTGGGGTTGTATACCTCATGAAGGTACCCATGTCCCTTGGGACAGACCATTCCAAGATTTCCATTGGCTTCAGGATTTCCTTCGATTTTCCATAGCCTTCCATTCTTTACAGAGGCAATGATCCCGCAACGGTTACCGCATCCATTGCAGAAAGTTGGAAATGTGGTGACCGGTGCCTCCGTCATAGCATACACCCAGCTCTTAAAATTGAGGAGTTCATGGCTTAGGGCAAGAGCACCAGCCCCTGCGGTTGTAGCCTTAAGAAAACCTCGTCTCGTTATCTTAAGATCTTGGATACCCATTGGTCTGTATTCCTCTTTTTGTAAAAATTTGGGACGGATGGGCACCCGAGAACCCTCGGATGCCCATCATGACTTCCGTTTACCTCACCACAGGATAGCCTTTCTTGATCCAATCCTCAAATTGGGCGTCCATCAACACCGCATTCTTGTAGCCCAAATCGTTGAGGGTCTTGGTCGCTAAGGCCGAACGTCCTGCCGTTTTGCAGTAGACATAGATCTTGGCATTCTGGTCCGGAACCTTACCCCAGATGTTGAACTCCAACGTCCCTCGTGATACATTGATCGCTTCGGGGAGGTGACCTGCTGTATATTCCCCTGGATCCCTGACATCGAGGAAAACGGCTTTCTCCTTCTTCTCAATGGCTGCCTTTACGTCTTCTGCCGAGACAACCTTAATCGCCGCCTTGGCCTTTGCCACCAGCTCCTTAACAACGGGTGGAGGGCCAGCGGGCTTTGTCTCCTGAGCAAATGTCAGACTGAGCATCGAAAAAACAAACACCACTGACAGCATCCAAACAAACATCCTCTTTTTCATATCTTTTTCACCTCCTTTCCTAACGCAAAGCGCATAGGGCATAGCGCATAGCGTTTTCTTAATCCGGTTGTAACACTTCTCCACTTCATTCCACATTCCGCAATCCGAAATCCGAAATAGAAATAGCCTCCTCAAGTTGCTTCAAGTCAAAAGGCTTGACCAGATAGCCATGAATCCCGCTCTTCAAGGCCTCCTGCCTCAATCTCTCATCACTTTGAACCGTCATCAAAATCGAAATGAGTTTTGGATTCTGACTCATCCACTCACTCAGTATTTCCAAAGCGTTGCCGTCCGGAAGACGATCTCCGCATAGGACGATATCAAACGGGGTGGTTTCAAAAAGAGAGACTCCCTCTTTCTTAGAACCCGCAAGAAAGACCTCGCAATTCTTATAACGTTCGATGAAGTACGAAAGGGATTGACGTACAGTCTTATCTTTCTCAATGATCAATATTTTCATGGCCGACAGTATATAGAGCAAAGAGAATGCCAAACGAGATTCAATCATGGAAGACTTGAAAGGGGATTTTTAATCTTTCTTAAAATTATTATGGAAATCAGAAGGTTAAAGGTTGAGGAGAGAAGGATTGAGTGCCCCCATATTTATTTCTGGTGAAATCATTTGTTGAGAGAGGATACTGGGAAAAGGCTTGATAACAAACAGTGGTGAGTCGTTCTGAACTATACCATGCTGGAATGATTGAATAAATTTAAATCTGTCTGAATTCAGATATTCTGTCTGAAAGCAGACATCCCAGACTAAATCCCAATAACCAAATCTCAAGTTCCAAATAAATTCCAATTGCTCAATCACCAAACAACGTTTGGATATCTGAATTTGGTCATTGATTATTGTTTGGGTATTGGTGTTTGGATATTGGAAATTCAAGTCCTTTCTAGGACTTCATCCCATATTTTCCCATGCGGTAAATGAGGGCAGACCTGGAGATACCGAGCATTTTGGCCGCTTCGGACTTATTCCCCTTTTTTATCCTGAGAGCCTCGAGGATATATTCCTTCTCCACTTTATCTAAGATGATCCCCTGGGGTGGAATGAAAGGTTTGAACCGAACGGTCTCTTCCGAAGGCCCCTCTCTTCCGGCCAGAAAAGAGAGGTGTTTGCCGAGAACCGTATCGCCCTTCTCTAAGAGAAGGATACGCTCGGCGGTGTTCCGAAGTTCACGGACATTCCCAAGCCACGGGTAAGAGACGATGCATTCTTCTGCCTCTTGAGAGATCTCAACGAAACTCTTTTTGAATTGTTCATTGAATCGGTGCACGAAGAACCGGAAGAGAGGGAGAATATCTTCTTTTCGTTCGCGCAGGGGCGGGATGTGTAATTTCACCACGTTAAGCCTGAAATAGAGATCGTCTCGGAAATTCCCTTTCTTGACCTCAGACTCTAAATCTTTATTCGTCGCGGCAATGATCCGCACATCCGCCTTCCTCTGATCAACTCCTCCCACCTTAAAATATTCCTTCTCTTCAAGGACCCTCAAGACCTTCACCTGTGCCGAGGGGGGAAGTTCCCCTACCTCATCGAGAAAGAGGGCTCCTTTCTCTGCTGCCTCTACCTTGCCCATCTTTCCTTTTTCCAGCGCACCGGTAAACGCACCCCTTTCATAACCAAAGAGCTCACTCTCAAAAAGGTCTTTAGGAATGGCACCACAGTTGATGGGGATAAAAGGAAAGGAAGAACGGGGGCTTAAGAAATGAATATATTCGGCAAGAAGTTCTTTTCCTGTTCCCGTTTCCCCTTCGATCAGGACCGTGGTCTCCGAACCTTGGGCAACCTTTTCGGCTAATCCCAAAGCCTCCTTCATTTTCTGACTCACTCCAATCATCCCCCCAGAACGGAATTTCTCCTGGTATTGTGCCCGGAGCCATTCCACTTCCTTTTTCAAACGAACTCGTTCAAGTCCCTTCTTGATCAAGTCTTCCACCTGGTCCAGCTCAAACGGTTTGACGAGAAAATCAAAGGCTCCCATCTTCATTAAGTTGACGGCCATCTCGATCGATCCTTGGGCAGTCATGATGATGATGGGGATTTCGGGGTCTTCCTCTTTGATTCTGCGAAGCACTTCATCCCCGTTGATTCCTGGAAGCCAATGATCCAAAAGAATGAGATCAGGGTTTTCCTTCCGGAATTGTTCCAACCCCTCTTCCCCAGTCCGGGCGGTTAGAACCTCATACCCTGATGTCTTCAAAGCGATCTCAAGAGAATCACGCAGGATAGGTTCATCATCTACAACTAAGATTTTAAACCGCATGATTTCTCACTCCCGGGAAATGGATAGTAAAGGTGGAGCCTTTTCCTGCCTCACTGACGACATCAATGGTAGCCCCGTGGTTTTCCAAAATTTTAAGGCTGATGGAGAGGCCGAGACCTGTCCCCTCGGATTTTGTCGTAAAGAAAGGATCGAAAATTTTCTTCAAATGAGCCGTGGGAATTCCTATTCCAGTATCTCTCACATCAATCCCAACTCCATCCCCATCTTTTAAGAAGGTCCGGACGGACAGTGTTCCTCCGTCCTCCATGGCCTGAATGGCATTGAGCATGAGGTTGATTAAGACCTGCTGGATCTGATGGATATCAATTCGTAACTTGGGCAGCCCCTGTGCTCCTTCGAAAACAGAGGAGATATTGCCCTTCTTCAATTTCGTTTGGAGGATCGCTAAGCTCTTATCTACGACCTCATTGATCTCTTCCTCTTTAAAATGGAATGCTTTCGGTTTGGCAAAATGAAGCATGTCATCGACGATCTTCTGGATTTTTTCAATTCCTTCTTGTGTGCTATTCAGAAGCTTCTTCTCCATCTCAGGAAGGTCCTTTTTCCTGGAAAGAACTTGTGTGTTGATCTTGATCCCGGCAAGGGGGTTCCGAAGTTCATGAGCTACCCCGGCAGTAAGTTCTCCCAAAGATGACAGCCTTTCAGCCAGAGCCAGCCGTTCCTCCGCCTTCTTCAAGTGGGTGATGTCTTTGCAGATCCGTGAGGCACCCATGATTCTCCCCTCTGCATCCCTGAGCGGGGAAATCGTCATGCTCGTAATGATTTCCTTCCCCTCCTTGGTCTGCCGCTTGACCTCCACATTAGGAATGACCTTCCCCGCTTTTACCTGGGCCATGAGGCCTTCCGTGAACTTCTCTTCTTCCTCTTTTAATTTCGCATTCCGTGAATAAAGAAAATCGAACAGTCTTTTCCCCAGCACCTCCTCCTTCTGATATCCGTAAATGCGCGTGGCTCCTTCATTCCAATAGAGAACTTTCCCTTCGAGATCGACCACAGAGATGGCGTCTCCTGCCTTCTCTACAATGGATTCGAGAAAGTTCTTTGTCTCGATCAGTTCTTTCTGGAGCCTCACCTTCTCCACCATCAAACCATGGCCCTCGATGGCCCGGTTCACAACAAAGGGAAAGGCCTTGGCACATTCCGCCGAGCGGTTGATATAGTCGAAGACCCCTTCCTTCATTGCCTCAATCGCCAATCGCGGATCTCCCTTGGCGGTGACGAAGATCGTGGGGATGCCGATGCCCAACTCATTGAAGCGTCGAAGCCAGTTCAACCCCTCTCCGTCTGAGAGGGAGTGGTCTAAAAGAAGGATGTCAAACTTTTCTTTCTGGAGCATTCTCATGCAATCTCCTCCAGAAGAAACCTTCTTAATATGATAAAGACCTCCAGAGGCCTTCAAAGAATCTTCCATCATCTTCAAGAAGCTGGAGTCCTCTTCCGCCACTAAAATTCGTATTTTCTTATCCAAATAGATTCTCCTTTTCCTGACACTACATTTCCCTGTGCTTAATCATTACCCTATTCCGTTCTGGTTGACCGGCAAATGCCCCGTCCCGCCAAAGCGGGATGGGCGGAGTCAAGGGGCACAATTAAAACAATATTTCTTTTCCGGGAAGCCCCGGCCTGTGGCCGGGGAGCTTCACAATCATCCACCAACTTCTTAACCTAATGTTACCCCCCTCGTCACGCAGGCAATGATTGACTGTATAACGACCCGGGTAGGATCGCAGGGGAAGGCCCTGCTTTTTTAGTTCCTGATCGATTTTTTCCGAACAATACCTGAACCTACCCTTATTGTAAACACTTGAGGGCCTGTCGATTTCATCATTAGGATTAATATTAATTATAATATCTTGTGGTTCAAAGTTCTATTTCTAATTCCTTAATAAAATGGTTATTGCAAAAGTCCAAATTAAGTTATATTTTGTGTGTGCATTTTCCTAAACCGTATGCCAAGGAAAGAATGTCCCTCTTCAGAGAGCGGGAGGGGCTTCGGACACCATAACATAAAAACCCGATGGAGGGGGAGGTCAGACACATTATGACGAATAAGATTTTTAGGTCGATATGCGGGTTCTGTCATTGCAGTTGTGGGCTGAAGATTCATGTGCAGAACGGAAGAATTTCGAGCGTAGAGGGGGACCCGGACCACCCCATGAATAAGGGTTATCTCTGCCTTAAAGCAAGAGCCATCAAACCCCTCATTGAGTCCGACGAAAGATTAAAATTTCCTTTGAAGAAGACAAAGGCTGGATGGACCAGGTTATCATGGGAGGAGGCACTCGATTTTGCCGCGGAAAGCCTTACAAAGATCCGGGAGAAAAATGGGGCTGAGAGCCTGGTCCGGTATTCTGGGGCACCTGTTACTTATGAAGCGAGGGATGGGTTTCTTCAATTCATGGGAGTCTATGGTTCGCCCAACAATACCGGGGCTTCTAATTTGTGCCACGTTCCGAGAAATCTGGCCTTTGTTTCTGCCTTTGGCGGAAAGCCTGAGCCCGACTACGAAAATACCCGCTTAATTTTTTATTGGGGTGCAAACCCGGTCAATTCAAATCGTTTTAGCGGCTATGCTTCCTATGACGGGTTCAACAAAATCATTGATCGGGCCAAGAAGAGGGGGGCCAAGCTCGTTGTCATTGACCCGATTCGGTCGGAAACCGCTTCTATGGCTGACCTTTGGATTCATCCAAACATCGCCACTGATTCTGCGCTGGGTCTGGCCATGCTCCACACGATTGTTGAGG
>Ga0209253_10003910_pt1 | contig 13021 bp, 9 predicted proteins | sample FrelakmetBRP12BR_FD_187145 | JGI IMG/M metagenome (GOLD analysis project Ga0209253, IMG submission 187145) | Freshwater lake sediment microbial communities from the University of Notre Dame, USA, for methane emissions studies - BRP12 BR (SPAdes)... | ecosystem: Environmental > Aquatic >...
GCCACGAACGCCAGCTCGCCCGTCCGGAGCCTCTGCGACGGGACGGCCTTGCCCGCGGCGTCCCGGACGAGGTCCCCGGTCTTGCTCAATGAGGCCGGCACGACGACGAGGTCCGTTCTCTCCCAGGAGCATGTGTTGACGACGTCGATGGCCTGCCTGCCGGCGGCTGGCCCCGCCCCGGACCCTCCTTCGGCCGCAGCGGCGAGAAGCTCCGACGACAGCCTCTCGGCCCCCGTGGCGAACGCTTTCTTGTATTCCCACTGGGCCCGCGGGCCGTCCCCGTCCGGATTCGAGACGCTGTCGTGCGCCCCCCAGGTGTGCTCATTGAAAAGGACGATCTGCCGCCAGGCCTCTGCGTCCTTGTCAACGGGGAAGCCGTCCTTCCCCAGGATGGACCAGAGCGCTTCGGCTTGAACGGCCCGCGCGGCGCTCGTCCGGCTCATTCCTGTCTCTCTCGCCGTCGAGGCCGCTCCGTCCTCCCAGTAGCCGGTGAAGTCGCCGCGCACCACCGGAAGCGTCGCGCCGTGGCGCCGCTCGAGCTCGGTAAACATCTCGGAGGCCGTGGCGATGACGATCCGGGGCGAGACGTAGCGCTCGTTCCAGCTCCGGACGGTATCCGCGAGATCCGGATCGGGCGGCCCGTTGTCGCCGCCGATCGTGTAGCGGACCTGGACCATCGAGTGGGGATAGCCCTTTTCCGCGAGCGCGTTCATGTATTCGATGATCCGGTAGGGCGGGGCCTTGCGCAGGGAGCCCATGTTGAGGCCGTGGAACCAGGAATAGCCCCGCCCGGCCATCCAGAAGAGGACGCGCTCCTCTCCCGACGGAGAGACCCAAAAGAACGGCTTGTCGCCCCAGGCCTTGAGGGCCCAGCCGATCCTGTCGCCGCCGTCGAAGAGACTCGGCATGTAGTTCGGGCCGCTCGAGACGTATTTGACGCCGGCGCGGGCCAGGGCCGGCACGAAGGACCAGGACTGGCCGGGGATGTCGGTGACCATGACCGAGTCGACGGCCTTTCCGGCCGCCGCGCCGAGTCGCCGGGCGAAGGCGGTCAGGTGGACGAGCTCCTCGGGATGGCTGAGCCCGGTCAAGACGCCGGCCAGGGTCGCCTGGAGACCGATCGAGCCCTTCCGCATCGCCTCGACGAAAGCCACCTTTTCGGCCTCGCCGGCCTGGCGGAAATAAGTCTCGATCGCCCAGGCCTGCTCGGTGTTCCATTTGAAGCGGGCCCCCTCGGGGTAGCCGGCCGTTTTTTCGGCCAGGGCGACCGCCTCGCGGATGTATCTCCAATGATTCTTTTCGACGACCGGCTGGGGATCGGAATAACCGATGTCGACATGGGAGTGGGGGAGGAGCCAGATCTCGCGAGGGACGACGGGCTTCACCACGAGCTCGCCGCGCCGGACCGAGCCGTCGTCGAGGGCGACCTTGAGGCTGACGCGCCGGTCCTCTTCGACGGCCGGGAGCAGGAATTCCAGGGCGTTGTAGCCCATCTTGAGATCGAGGCTTGCTTTCTCCGCCTCGCCGCAGGAAACGATGGCCTTGGCCGGAGGGCCGAGGTGGCTCATCTCGACGCGGACGATCTGGAAGAGCTTCCCGCCCTCGCGGACGAGCGCCTGTTCGCTCCGGGCCCAGACCTCGCGGCGGAGGTCGTCGCGGAAGGTCATGACCCAGTCGTTCGATCCGGCCTTTTCGCCGGCGATCTTGAGCCGGAGCGGGCGGCCCGGGCGGAGGAGCGCCGCCGGGACGTCCAGCCACATGAAGCCGAAGAGCTCCTCGAACTGGTCGACCATGACCGTCTTGAACGAGAGCGCGACGCCGTCGGCGCCCGTCTCCCGCCATTCCTTTCGGGACGCGTCGGCGGCCGTCCGGAAGGTCAGGACGGTCCGGCCGTCGATGGAGAGCTCGAAAGCGTGCGCGCCCTTGCCCGTGGCCAGCCCGGCCAGCCAGACGAAGGTCGCCGGCCGGACGCCCCAATCGTCCGGGACGGCCTCCGTCTCCCACTCGACGGCCGAGGTCCCGTCCGAGGCCCGGACGATGAGGGCCGACGTGACGTCGGGGTAGGGCGAATGGTAGGCGAGGGTCATGCCGGAGAGGGTCTGTCCGTAGCCCCGGAGCCATTCCGCTCCGGCCGGGACGGCCGTGGCCGCGGCGACGAGAGCCAGGAGGACGCGCGGCCCGGGGGTCGTCATGAGCCGGAGGCCTTGGCCGGCGGGGCCGCCTTGAACTTGAAGACCCAGGCATAGCGGCAGGGCGGCTTGGCGACGGCGCCCGGAGGCACCGTCAGGAGGGCGCCCTTGCCGACCTTCTCCCAGCGGACGGCCTCACGGACGCCGAGCATCCTGACGGCCGTCCCCTCGACGGGTACCATCGACGTCAGCATGATCTTGGCCGGGGGCGCGGTCTCGTCCTCGTCCGCGAGGTAGATGGCGTGGACCGTCCCGTCGGGAAGCGACGTGAAGCAGGTCTTGGCTTCTTTGTAGGGGGCGATCGGCCGCGTCCCGTAGATGGCCTCGCCGTTGACCTTCATCCACGCGCCGATCGCGCGGAGCCGGTCGAGGGCGTCGGGCGCGAACTCCCCCTCGGGGCTCGGCCCGATGTTGAGCAGGAAATTGCCGCCCTTGGAGACGATGTCGACGAGCAGGTGGACGAGCCGGTGGGCCGGCTTGTACCGGTCGTCGGGATTGTACGACCACGAGCCGCCCATCGTCATGCAGGTCTCCCAGGCGTAGGGGAGGGGCTTCTCCGGGATCTCCTGTTCGGGGGTCCGGTAGTTCTCGTACCGGCCCGTGACCGTCCGGTCGACGACGAGCAAGCCGGGCTGATGGCGGCGGGCCATGGCCGCGATCCTCGGCATGTCGATGTCCATGTTCTTCGCGTTCTTGACGAAATGGCCCGGCGCGATCTCGACCATCGGCGCCGGCCGGACCCAGCCGCCGTCGAGCCAGAGGATGTCGAGCGGCCCGTAGCCGGAGACGATCTCCTCGATCTGGCGGGTGGTGAAGTCGCGGAAGCGCTGCCAGCGCTCGGGGTATCTCTCGATGCTGTAGTTGACGTTGCGGTCGGGGGTGGCCCACTCGGGCGCCCAGAAGTCGGGGTGGTGCCAGTCGGGCTTGGAGAAATACGCCCCGGCGCCGAAGCCCCGGGCCCGGAAGGCGTCGAGGACGGCCCGGAAGACGTCGGCCTTGGGATGGGCGCGGAAGGGGACGTCGGGCCCGGTGATGCGATAGTCCGTTTGCTTGGTGTCGTACATGGTGAAGCCGTCGTGGTGTTTGGTCGTCATGACGACGTATCGCATCCCGGCGGCCTTGGCCGCGGCCGCCCAGGCGTCCGGATCGAATTTCGCCGGGTTGAAGGTCCGCGGCAGGACCTCGTAAGCCTTCTTGTAGGCCGTGTAATCGTCCATGGAGCGGCGGCACCAGGGCTCGTCCTCGGAGCAGATGCTCCAGGACTCGACGACGCCCCACTGGCTGTACGGGCCCCAATGCATCATGAGACCGAACTTCCAGTCCTGCCAGCGGGCGAGCTTGGCCAGGACGAGGGGATCGGTCTCAGGGTCGGCGTCGGGGGCCTGGGCGGGTCCCGCGACCAGGGAGAAGGCCAGGACGGTCCCGGCGGCGAGGGACAAAGCGAAACCGCGGAGCTTCATCGGAGCCCTCCTTTGAGGATTCTCACCCGGGCATTATAGCAAACCCGGGCCGGCGGAGGGCGGGAAGCGTCAGGCCGCGCCCTTGACCGAATCTTTGGCGATCTTTTTGAGCTTCTCGTTGGCCATGATGGCCAGGTCGACGCGGCGGTTCGTCTGCCGGCCCTCGACGGTGGCGTTGTCGCCGAGCGGCTGGTCCGGGCCGTAGCCGGCGACGGAGAACCGGGCCGACTGGACGTTGAGCGTGGCCAGGTAGTGGGAGACCGCCTTGGCCCTGTTCTCGGACAGGGGCATATTGATCTCCCGCGTCCCGGTCGAATCGGTGTGGCCCTCGACGAGGATGTTCGTGTCGGGGTATTTGTTGAGGATGGCGGCCAGCTTGGCCAGGTTCTCGCGGCTCGCGTCTCGGAGGTCGTACTTGTTGGTATCGAACATGAGGCCTGAATCGAAGGTGATCTTGATGCCCTCGCCGACGCGCTCGACTTTGGCCCCCTGGAGGTCCCGGCGCATCTCCTCGGCCTGCTTGTCCATGTGGCGGCCGATGAAGGCCCCGGCCGCGCCGCCGAGGGCCGCTCCGGCGATGGCCCCGAGAAGCGTGTTGCCGGCGATCTTGCCGATGACGCCGCCCACGACGGCGCCGCCCGCGGCCCCGATGGCCGCGCCCTTGGCCGTCTTGCTCCAGCTGGCGCAGCCGGCGCTCGAGAGCACCAGGGCGATGGCGAGGAACGCGATGAGGGTTCTTTTCATGAGTGAGTCTCCTTCTTGCACTGGCGCGGCGATGGCCGCGCTAGGCGCCTATTCTAGCCCGAGGGGCCGGCGATATCAACACCGCTTATCTTTTCGCCGCCGCCTTCGATCCGGCCGGCTTCATCTGGTGATCGAGGATGATGTTGGCCATGAGGTTGACGCCGATGGGGATCGCGGCCTCGTCGGCGACGAAGGTCGGGGAGTGGACGGCCGTGGCTTCGAGATCCGGCGGGACGACGCCCAGATTGAACATCACCGCCGGCGCGATCTTGCCGAAATAGCTGAAATCCTCGCCGCCCATCTCAGGCTTCTGTTCGACGAGGGCCGACTTCGAGCCGAGGACGCGCTCGGCGGTGGCCAGGGCGCTCGCGGTCAGGGCGGGATCGTTGTAGACCGAAGGCGAACCTGGCCTGAAATCAAGGCTGAACGGAGCTGCGGCCGCTTCGCAGATCCCGGCCACCAGGCGGGTGATCCTATCCTTGAGGGCCCGGCGCTGGGGCTCTCCGTAGCTCCGGACGGTGGCCTGGAGTCTGGCCGACTCGGGGATGATGTTGTGAGCGGATCCCGCGTGGAAGGAGCCGACCGTGATGACCGTATTGTCGTGGACGCTGAGCTCCCGCGAGATCATGACCTGGAGGGCGGTGACGATCTCGGCTCCGACGACGATGGGGTCGACGCAGAGATAGGGGTACGCCCCGTGGCAGCCTTCGGATCTGATCTCGAGGTCGATATTGTCGACGTTGGCCGCCATGAATCCCGAGGTCCAGCCGATCCTGCCGGCCTTGAGGGTGTCGTCGACGTGGTAAGAGAAGAAGGCCGCCGGAACGAGGTCTTTGAAGGCGCCCTCGGCGATCATCAGGCTCGCCCCGCTCTGCTCGATCTCCTCGGCCGGCTGGGCGATGAAGATGACCGTTCCCGGGAGGTCGGACTTGACGGCCGAGAGGACGGCGGCGACGCCGAGCAGGAGCGTCGTGTGGATGTCATGGCCGCAGGCGTGCATCAGGCCCGTCTCGCGGCCGTCGACGGTCGTCCTGTCCTTGGACGCGAAGGGGAAGTCCGTCTCCTCGGTGATGGGCAGGGCATCCATGTCGCCGCGCATGGCCACAACCGGGCCGGGCTTGCCGCCCTTGAGGATGCCCAGGACGCCCGTCTTGGCGTAACCGGTCCGGACCTCGAGGCCGAGCTTGCGGAAATAGTCGGCGACGATCGCGGAGGTCCGGGTCTCTTGGAAGCCCAGCTCGGGGTGACAATGGATGTCCCGGCGGATGTCGATGAGCTCGGGCGAGAGCTTGTCGGTGAGGGCCTTGACCTTCTTTTCGAGGGGGGTCGAGGGATAGACGGCCGCCTGAAGGCCTGACGCTAGAAGTGCGGCGGCAAGGATCGTCGTGGGGATCGCTAGAGCGCGGATTCTCATGGGCTCCTCCTGACGGACGTGGGGGATAGAATAGCCCAAACGTATTGGCAAGGCAAAACAAGAAGGGGTCAAACCTACTTTTTTTCGAAAAAAGTAGGTTTGACCCCCTCTTTTAAAATAAGTATGATTGGCGAAACGAGAGAGGGAGGCCCTATGAACGTCAAGAAGTTCATCGAAACCCAGATCGAGGAGATCAAGAAGACCGTCGGCTCGGGCAAGGCCATCTCGGCCCTGTCCGGAGGCGTCGACAGCTCCGCCTGCACCGTCCTGGCCCATCGGGCCCTCGGCCCCCAGCTCAAGTCGGTCTTTATCGACCACGGGCTGATGCGGGCCGGAGAGCCCCAGGAGATCGCCAAGGTTTTCGCCGGCCTGGGCATCGCCGTCGACATCGCCGACAAGAAGAAGGAATACTTCGCCGCCCTCAAGGGCAAGGCCGACCCCGAGGAGAAGCGCAAGGCCTTCCGCTACGCTTTTTACAGCTCCTTCGGCAAGGAGGTCCTCAAGAGCAAGGCCCGTTACCTCATCCAGGGCACGATCGCGGCCGACATCATCGAGACCCAGAAAGGCCTCAAGACCCAGCACAACATCCTCGAGCAGATCGGCATCGATCCGGAGAAGGGTTTCGGCTTCAAGGTCATCGAGCCCCTCAAGGAGCTCTTCAAGCACGAGGTCCGTCTGGTGTCCAAGGAGCTCGGTCTCCCCGAGTCCATCTGGAACCGCATGCCCTTCCCCGGCCCGGCCCTGGCCACCCGCATCATCGGCGAAGTGACGCCGGAGCGCGTCGACCTCGTCCGGGCGGCCACGGTCATCGTCGAGGAAGAGGTCGCGGCCCACAAGCCCTTCCAGGCCTTCGCCGTCCTGCTCGAGGACAAGGGCACGGGCATCGTCGATGGCAAGCGGCACTTCGGCAATGTCGTCATCGTCCGCTCCGTCGAGAGCAGGGACGCCATGACCGCCGAGCCCTCGCCCCTGCCCTGGGCGACGCTAATGAAGATCTCGAAACGGATCACGTCGGAGCTTCCCGCGGTCACCCGGGTCGCCTACGAGCTGACGTCGAAGCCGCCGGCCACGATCGAATACATCTAGCCCAGGCTCAACTCGCTTCTAACGGAGGACGTCATGCCCTTTACGGGAAAGAAAAGACCCGGAGCGCCCACGCTCGGCGTTTTCGTTCCCTGCGACCCGCGGATCGACGAGGAGTCAAGGACCCGGGCCTTCAACATCGGCCGGATGACGGCCGCCCTCCTGGCCATGCGCCTGCGCCTGCCCGACGGGAGCGCCCCGAACGTCTTCACCTGCTCCAAGCTCGTCGACAGCGAGAGCACTGCCGACGCCGGGGCCCAGGAGATGAAGGAAGCGGGGGTCGGCGGCATCCTCATCGTTCCCGACACCTGGTTCTTCCCCGGGAAGACCGCGATGGCCCTCGCCGCCCACTTCGCGCCGTCGATCCCTATCGCCTGCGTCGGCGGCAACAACGCGCCTAAGCCCGGTGTTGTCGGCATCGACGCCCTCGTCGGGGCCTACGCCCAAACGGGCCGGCTCTGCCCCATGGTCATCGGCTCGATGCCCGAGACCGGGCTCGATCCGGAGTTCGACGCCAAGACCCAGGAGGAGATCGTCGACCTGGCCTACGCCATGCTGGCCCGCGTCGCCCTCCAGGGCAAGCGGTTCCTCGCCGTCGACACGGACTCCATGCAGATGGAGACCGCCCTCAACCACGTCCACGCCTCCCGCCGCTTCTTTGGCCTGGAGAGCACCCGCGAGTCCATGAAGCTCTTCGCCGACATGGTCCACAAGAAGGGCGGCTACGATCCCGGGGAGCTCAAGGCCCTCCGCGATTGGGTCGTCAACGTCAAGTTCAGGGGCCGCATTTTCGCCGACTCCGAGAACATCAAGAAGTACGGACGCGCCATCCTTACCGGGAAGAGCGTCAAGGCCCCGGCGCTCTCGGCGGCCGACAAGGCCAAGCTCGACGAGGGTCTGGCCCTCTACCTCATCATCCGGAACTACATGCGCGACGTCAACGCTGTCGGCGGCGGCTGGACGAACCAGCTCAGCTGGGGCTCGGACCGGCGAGGCATCCCGCTCTCGACGGCCGACATCGCCGAGTCGCTCTTCAACTCGACCGAGGATCACACGGGCAAAAAAACGGTCGTCCCCTTCGCCACGGAGAACGACATCCAGGCCCTCCTGACGATGATCGCCTATTGCTGGCTCTCAGGCGGCAATCCTACTCTTTTCATGGACTTCCGCAAGGTCTACGAGCCCTGGGAGATCGAGAAGAACGCCAAGGCTCTGGGCCTTGACCTGCGCAAGTTCAGGTCCGAGCCGTGGATGGAGCGCGGCTTCATCGACGGCGACAACTCCGGCTCCGGCTCGCTCGACTACGGCGAGAAGTGGTTCCTGTTCAAGGCCATCGAATATTACTTTCCCGGCCTGGGCTTCTCCGTGAGCTACCTCTCGCCGAAGGGCATCAAGGGGATGGCCGGCCGGATCGCCTTCTCCGACCTCTCGGGCCTGTTTACTATGGTCCAGGACGAGGCCCAGTCGGTCGAGCTCCCCGCGCCGCTCGCCGAACGCGTCTGCCACGCCTCCGACTACACCTGGCCGCACACGTTCCTGACCTTCGACCACGTCCCGGCGAGCCAGGCCAAAATGGGCATGCCGGCCAACCACTTCCACATGGTCACGGGCATGCCGCGGCGCCGCTGGCAGCACTTCTCCGACTACGCCGGGATCCTCAATTACCGCTGGGAGAACGCGCCGGAGTTCGTCGAGGGCCTGGACCGGCCCCTGCCTATGCTCTACCGCATCAACGGAGGCGAGACGGCGGCCAAGCTCATGCTCGCCGGCCGGCGGTAGGGCGGGGGAGAGGCCGGAGCGCGAGGCAGGGATCCGGCCGGCTAGAAGGGCGGCTCGTCGATCTTCTTGCCCGTCAGTACGTCCAGGAAGCGCCCGATCGACAGCGGCGCGCTCCCTTCGTAATGGTTGTTCAGGTTGAGGTAGGTCAGCACCTTCTTTTTGGCGTTCGCCCGGACGATCCTGGCGGCGGCCGCGAGGCCCCCGGGCTTGGGGGCGACGACCTTGTTCCAGACCTCACCCGTTTCCCCCTCGATCTCGAGCCGGTCCCCGCCGTGGAGCCGGATGACCTGGAAGGACGACGTCTCCGGCCCGAATTTCTCGAAGATCTGGCCGATGGGGGGCATAAAATAGCCATCGAGATAGACGAAGCCGAGCCCGTGGGCCCGGAGGAAATCGAAGAACGCCGCCGAGAGATAGGTCGGGTTCCGGATCTCGACCGTGTAGTGATAGCCCTTCGGCGCGTCCTCGATGAATTTCCCAAAGCGCTCGAAGAAGACCTCCTTCGAGGGCATCTTCTGCTTGTTGAGGTACTCGAACTGGAACATGATCGGGCCGAGCTTCGATCTCATGGGGGAGAGCGTTTCCAGGAACTGGCAGAGAAGGTCATGGTCGAGGAAGTGGGCGTTCGGCATATTGGCGAAGGCCGTGTGGGCCGGGTTCTGCTTGGCGTAGAAGTGGGTCAGCGTCAGCGCGTTCGGGGCCTTGACGGTGAAGACGAAATCGTCCGGGACGCTCTTTGCGTATCGCCTGACGACCGCCGGATCGGGCAGCCGCAGCCCGCCGGGGAAGAGGCTCCAGAACCACTGGTCGACCTCGACCGAACCGAGGTGCTTGGCGTAGTCCGGGAGATAGTCGTCGGGGCGGTAGGCCTTGCCCTTCTCGTAAACGAGCCCCTTCCAGGAGTCGTACTTCCAGGAGCAGGTCCCGATCCGTAAAAGCCCCCGGAATTCCTTGGGGACGGCCAGGTTCAAGGACATCTCGTCGCCTCTCCCTTCAGATTAGGCTCGGCAGGGCCGGCTGTCAATTCTCGAGGTGCGGTCCCACTAACAAGAGGCTCGAGGACCTCGGGCCCATACCTCCAAGAGGATTGACTCGGCCGCAGGACCGGAATATCATGACTTCTCGAAAGAAGGACTCGATCGTGACTCGAGGGATGATGACATCATCGGCGACCGGACGAAATCCTGCTTGAACGAGGAGAGCCATGACTGAACGGATCAGCATCGACCGCAGGCAGTTCCTGAAGAAAAGCGCCGCCGGCGTCCTGGGGGCCGGCTTGATCGGGCCTGTCGTGGGACCTCTGCCGCGGGGGGCGGCCGGACAGGCGCCGCTCAAGATCAAAGAATATCGGGTCCTGGGGCGGACAGGCTTCAAGGTCTCGGACATCGGCTTCGGCGGGGCCGACCTCGCGGAGCCCGACTTGTTCCAGGCCGCGGTCGACGCCGGCATCAACTACATCGATGTCGCCGAGCACTACGGCCGGGGGAACGCGGAGCGGGCCGTCGGCGCGGTCCTGAAGAGGGGATCGGTCGACCGCAAGTCGCTCTTCATCACGACCAAGTTGAACATCTCGCGCGGCGAGCAGACCAAGGCGAGCATCAAGGACCGGGCCCTCAAGTGCCTGGAGCGCCTGGGGACGGACACCATCGACTGCCTCCAGATCCACATGGTGCCCACGGTCGAACAGCTCGGGCACGAGGGCTTCCACGCCGCCTTCCAGGAGCTCAAGGCCGAGGGCAAAGTCCGTTTTTCGGGAATCTCTTGCCACGGTTCGCAATACGGCGAAGTGCCCGTTAGCATGGACGACATCCTCCTGGCGGCCGCCGAGGACGGCCGGTTCGACGTCGTCCTATTCGTCTACAACTTCCTCCAAGAAGAGCAGGGGAGCCGGATCCTCCGGGCGTGCAAGGCCAAGAACATGGGCGCGACCCTGATGAAAGCCAACCCGGTCATCGAGTATCGGGACATCGGGGCCATGGTCGAGGAGACCAAGAAGGCCGGCAAGGAGGTCCCGCCCCCGCTGGCCAAGATGCTCGACCTCTACAAGACCCGGGCCGACGCGTCGGAGGAGTTCAAAAAGAAGTACAGTCTCCGGAGCTTCGAGGACGTCCGGGCGGCGGCCATCCGTTTCGGCCTCACCCATCCCGACGTCCATTCGACCTGCCCCTCCATCACCAACTACTCCGACCTCGAGGCCTATGTCGCCCTCTCCGGCACCCGGCTCGAGCCCGTCGAGGCCCGGATGCTGGCCGACTACAGAGAGCTCCAGGGGCCGTTCTATTGCCGCCATGCCTGCGGCCTGTGCGAATCCAGCTGTCCCCACGGCGTCCCGGTCAACACCATCATGCGGTACAACCATTATTTCGTCTCCCAGCACCGGGAGCGCCGGGCCATGGTCAAATACGCCGAGATGGAGGCGGCCAAGGCCGGCTATTGCGAGAGCTGCGGCGGTCCCTGCGAGACGGCCTGCCCCTACGGGGTCCCGGTGCAGGGGCTGCTCGTCGGCGCTCATCATCGCCTGACCTTGCCCTGATAGACGACGGCCCCGCGTCCGCCGGACGCCCCCGAGGGCATCCATAGAGGCGTTGACAGCCCCAGGGGATTCTGCTATTTTTGTTGGCCCTCTGCGGCGCTATCGTCTAGAGGCCCAGGACAGGTGGTTCTCAGCCATCAGACCGGGGTTCGAATCCCCGTAGCGCTACCACTCTTAGAATCAAGTTTTCCCCTGATTTTCCCCTACTCGGGGTTCGTTTCCCTTTAAGCACCATTAGTAGGGCGTCACGAAACTCATTGAGGAATCAGGTTGGGAAGAAACGACTTCACATAACAGATCTTGTCCTCATAACCCAGCCGGTGAGCGGTGAGGGCGACAAGCAATACGGTTATATGAGCGATCGTACAGTGGTTTTTTGTCGCTGCCAAACCGATCACCGTGGAGCGCTGCATGGAGATCGCTAGGAGACGCGAAAAGATCCGTTCTACGGATGTTCTCTGATTTTAAACGAGCTTAAATCGCCTCGTTCCGTAGGCGATCTGATCACGAACGGTGGGCGTCAGGCGGACGAGATAGTTGCAGCTCTTTTGACTGAGGAACTTGGGATGCGAGGCTGGGCAGAGAAGATATTGCCCGCGATATTTCTTTCTCCAGTGAAGAGGACAGGCATATTGGATGTACGTTCTCCCCTTGACCGTCATCTTTCCCCTTCGGCGCATTTCCAGAAGGCCGGGACAGGTAACGATTCCTTTCTTGATCGTGAAGGCCATTGGGGGAGTGTATCGGAGGTTTCGGGGAATAACGGGTTCAGCTTTCATCTCGGAGAAGATATAGGATAGGATTTCTTCGGTGTCGTAGTTGGCATCCCCGATGACACATTCTGGCGAAAGGGCCAGAGATTCTCGAGCCTCCCGGAGAAGCGGAACGGCCTGCTTTTTCTCGTCATGGTTCGCCGGAAAAGTCTTCTCATGAAGAGGAAGCTCCGAGACCACGTCATTCAGAATATGATTTCTGTATCCCCAGAACCAAGCGATTTTCCTTTGAAACGCTTGAGGGTAATGGATGAGAACACCCAGCCTGGCATCGGGGTCGCCCGGGAGTAAACGCGTCTTATCGAACCGGTTTGGGGCCGAAGCTTTTAAATTGTTTTCCTTGACGTTAGCCTTGATAGAACAGGAGTCCAGAGCCAGGTGCTTTCCCGGGATCACTCCGTCCTGGATGAGACAGCGCACGAGAGGGAGACGAACGGCTTGGAGATCGGCATGAGATATAGTTCTCAGGAACTGAGAAAACCGCTCTTTGGAGAGAGCTGGTCGGCCCGGGCAAAAACCAAGAACCTCGGCCATGACAGGATTGTTCTCGAGCTCAAAGACAAGGTCGGTTAACGATGGAAGCCCTCGGAGATTCTTGTAGATCAGAGCTCGGAGAATGGCGTCCTTGGAAAAAGAAGGGCGACCCGTCGCTTTCGGAAAATCCGGAAGCGGGGGCAGGTTTTCGAAGAGCTTTTCATAACGAGCTCTCGGAGGCAGGTCCTCGGCTTTGAAAAGAGGAACGTTTTTCATGGGTCCCTCGAGTTTCATGACGATCGGCGATAATCGGCCGTATCGAGGGTATCAGAAGGGCGGAGGTTAGGAGAACTAAGATATTCATTTCAAAAGTCGATGCAGCGCATAAAAATGCGTCCGTCACGAAAGTCGTCTTTCCTAACTGGCCGGTTCATTGGTCCCAAAAAACACCAAAAACGCGCTTCCAATACGGGTGACCTGCCCCCTAACATTGTACCAGCCCTAGAGTGAACTTTCCGACCACGTGCGCCTCCGGCGCCGGCGGCCTATACCCCAGCGAGCTGTGCGGCCTG
>Ga0209253_10003912_pt1 | contig 13018 bp, 11 predicted proteins | sample FrelakmetBRP12BR_FD_187145 | JGI IMG/M metagenome (GOLD analysis project Ga0209253, IMG submission 187145) | Freshwater lake sediment microbial communities from the University of Notre Dame, USA, for methane emissions studies - BRP12 BR (SPAdes)... | ecosystem: Environmental > Aquatic >...
TGTTCGAACCCCTGGAGGAATCTCTGCAGCTTGTTCCAGGCGCCCTTTTTCTTTCTCGAGGGGGGGAGGAGGCTGACGATACCCGAAAAAGGGCGTCCTAAGAGCTGGACCCAACTGCGCCCGGCGATTTTTTGGGCCTGGTAATGCTCGTAGCCGCCGAAGACTTCGTCCCCTCCGTCTCCGGAGAGGATCACTTTGACCCGCGAACGGGCCATCTCGGAAACAAGATAGGTTGGGAAGATGGAGAAATCGGCGAAGGGTTCATCGAGATGGCGGACGAGCTTTTCGGTGAGTTCAAGGGCCTGCGGTTCAAGCACAAATTCCTCGTGCTCCGTCTCGAACTTTTGGGCGATGCGGCGGGCAAACTTGAGCTCATCATAAGAGGCCTCCTCGAACCCGATGGAGAATGTCTTAAGCGGGGAAGCTCCCAGTTCCCTCATCAACCCGACGATCGCGGAAGAATCAATCCCTCCGCTGAGGAAGGCCCCGAGCGGCACGTCGCTCGCCAGCCTCAGCCTGACCGATTCTTTGAGTAGGGAGTAGAGCTTTTCCATGACCTCGGGCAGGTCTTTTTCGCGAATCTGCGGCGGCGCTGCGCTCGGAACAATATCCCAATATTTTTTGACCTCCAGATGTCCCTCTTTATAAATGAGAACACAGCCGGCCGGCAGCTTATGGATATTCTTAAAAATGCTCAGGGGCGCGGGGATGTACTCCAGAGTCAGGAACATATCCAAGGCTCTCGGCTCTATGGCGCGAGCAACGGCCGGGTGGACGATCAGGGCCTTGAGCTCCGAGCCGAAGACGAGCGTCTTATCATCGAGCTGCGTATAATAAAGGGGCTTGATTCCCAGCCGATCTCTAACCAGCAGAAGCTTCTTTTGCTTTTCGTCCCAGACCGCGAAAGCGAACATCCCCCTGAGCCTGTGGACGAAATCGTCGCCCCATTCTTCGTAAGCATGGACAATGGTTTCTGTGTCGGTCCTGGTGACGTAAAGATGGCCGCGCCCGGCCAGCTCCTCGCGGAGATCTGGGAAGTTATAGATTTCGCCGTTGTGAGCCACCCAGATCGAACCGTCCTCATTCCCCAGGGGCTGGTGCCCGCCTTCGAGGTCGATGATGCTCAGGCGGCGGGTGCCCAGGGCTGCTCCTCGGCCGATGAAAATGCCTTCGTCATCAGGGCCGCGGTGAACGATGGTCCGGCACATGGACGATAAAAGGGAAGAAGGAATCGGCTCACCGGCAGAGGATTTGGCCACGCCGCAGATGCCGCACATTATTCTTGGGGGACGAGCTCCAGCGAGAAAAAGACGCCTAAGTAGCGTCTCTCCGAGCTTGTTTCCTCTTCAAAATAGGGTATCGAGCTCTTGTCAGCCTTGATCTTTAAGTGATAGAGGTGGCTGGATTTCATCTGGAACCCGTTTCCGACCGGGAAACGTAGAGTCCCCCACTGCCTGGACATCAGCTTGATTTTTTGTGTCTTCCAGTCTACCCGGACGCGAACCTCGTTGTCGGCCCGCGGGTTGTTGAGCAGATGGACAACGATCTCCCGGAGCGGATAATAGGTCTTAAGGACCACCTCGCAAGTGCCGCTGCCTTTTGTCCAGATGCCGTCCGGCTCTGCCCTCGGGTAGAAGTTGTCATCCAGAAAATAGAGGAACTCTTTTTGGGGCGGAGGGTTTTGCGGCCAGATGTTTACGCGAAACGCCTCCGGGTTGGTGCCGGTGGGAAAATTGTTGATCTGAGTCATTTCCAGGGGAAGGGCTTTGAAAGGAAATTTCTTAGCGTGGGTGGCGGGCTGAGCCGAGGAGCGGAAAGGGCTGACCAGGATTTGGGAGATGAAAATGGCTGCCATGATCCAGATGAGAACGGTCTGTCGCGAGCCCTTTTCTTTTCTCGGCAGGAAAAGAAAAAGGGGATAGATATTCAAGAAATACCGGTTGGCCAGGGTCCCGCCGCCGCCGCCGTAATTATCCGGCATGAGGATGATGTAGATAAAAATTCCCCCGAGGATCGTAAAGAAGGTCAGCCAATCGTAAAGGCGGCGCCTGGATAGGAAGAAAAGGATGAAAGCAAGAAAGGCCGGAAAGAAATACCAGGCGATGCCGGTGAACCTTCCGAAGAAATAATAGAAGACGTTGAAGATGATGAATTTTGGAGGAAGGAGAAACCGCTCGAAATAATTTTCCGAAGTCATGCTGGAGCCCACGGAGTCAAAAGTGACATTTTCTTTTTCCAGGGGAAAATTTTTATAGAAAATCTTGCGCTCTCCCCCCTGGTAGTTCCAGTCCGAGGTCAGGAGATGATTCGTTCCGAAGAAAAGGCTCAAGGTCAGGGAGAACACCAGAACGACGAGCAGGGCCCTTCCGAATTTCTTCTGGAAAAGGGCAGCGAGCACCAGCGGCCCCATCAGGATGATGTTGGGCGGCTTGGAAAAAGTCGCGATGCCGGCCAGAAAAGCGGCCAGATAGTCCGATCCGGATGAGCAGAGAAAGGCCTGAATCTTGCCCTGTGGAATTCCTGTTCCCGGGTTTTCCTGGCGTCTGAGCTTAAAATGCCAAAAGAAAAAAACCGCAAACACAAGGCAAAAATTGAAGAAATCCGGAGAGATCCAGAGAAAATAAACTCCGGTCACGGAAGCGAAGAAGAAAGAGAGAAGATAAAGGAGCGAGGCAGGGGGTGGGTTAGAGAGAGACAGGTAGGCGAAGCCCATAAGCAGAACAAGAAGCAGGAGCAATGAGTGAAAGACCAAAAGGCCGTTATATCCGAAGACTCTGACAAAAGGAGCGGCACAAAGGGAGTAGGCCCAGGACTTGGCGAAGAAAAGCTTATCGTTCTTGGCCCTTTTCAAGTAGATCCCCTGGGGGCCGGCCGCGAAATCATGATAGTAGCGGGCCAGGTCCTTTTTGGAGTATTCCAAGTCGCCGTCGTAGGCGATGCTCTGGGTCAAAGCGTAATAAACAGCTTGGTCGGCGAACAGGAAGTTATTGTGGATGGCGGGGAGGTTGATATAAAGGGAGAAGCCCAGGAAAAAGAGAAAAATCAAGAGGATGATGCTAAGTGCGGACCTTTTCTCTTGGAGCATCAGAAGAGCCTGTCCTTAGTCAAATATCACAGTCGGGTGCAAAATTCAATCAGGCGGGCAAGCTTCCGCGGAGCAACAGGATTCTAGGGGTTCAGGTTTTTATAAAGGCTCAGGTAGGCGCCGATGATTTTATCGCCCCAAAGGAGCGAGGCGAAGGCAGCGGGCGCCAGAAAGGATCCGAAAGGAAGAGAATACTGCAGGTCCTTCTTACGGAAAAAGAGGAGAAAGATTCCGACCAGGGCTCCGGCGAATGATGCCAGGATAAGGGTTAAAATGGCCTTCACCCAGCCGAGATAGGCGCCGATCGCAAGCATCATGGTCACATCGCCCAGGCCTAGGCCCTCTTTTTTCCGCAGGAGATAATAGGCCGCATAAATGACGAGCAGGAATCCGGAGCCCGTGACAGCGCCGATAAGGGCCTGCCTCAGGTTGAGGTCCTGGCGAAAAAAGGAATAGACCAGGGCCAGCACCAAGCCCGGGAGGGTGATTTCGTCCGGAAGGACCTGAAGGTCAAAATCGATGAAACCGAGAACGATCAAAGCACTCGCAAAAACGCAGGAGGCAAAGAAATAGGGGCTCAGCCCGAAATATCCATTGAGGAGAAGAAAACTCAAGAGGGTCAGGAATTCGACGAGCGGGTAGCGTAGAGGGATTCCGGCTCCACAGTGACGGCATTTTCCGCCGAGCAGAATAAAAGAAAGGATAGGGATATTGTCGAAGGCTCTTATTTTTGTTTTGCAACGGGGACAGGAGGAGGGGGGCCGCACCAGACTCAGGCCTCGGGGGACACGGTAGATGACCACATTGAGGAAGCTTCCCCAGGCCAGTCCGAACAGGACGATGATTATCTTTTCCACCAGATTGTCGGAGGTTTGACTTCCCCTGTGTTGGAGTCATACAAATAGTCCTTGCCGTCCAGGTCCCTGGGCAAGGCGGCGAGATCTCCCACTCGAACGAGATCGGCCAGGTCCTCGGGATTGCGGTTATATTGTTCCCTGAATCGCTTGATAGCTTCCCGCAGGACAAGCAAGTCCGAGGTGCTCTTGACCTGGTAGAGATGTTTGGAAGCGATCTTTTTGGTGCGTTCGTCTTTGGCCGTGTTATAGACTTCGAGCCAGGTCTCCCAAGAAGTCTTGAGGTCCATGGCCTTGAATCCGGTGGCGGCATAAAGCCTCTTGACGATATCCGCAGCTCCCGGGATCTTCATGGCTTTCTCGTAGTATTTTCGAGCAGTGTCGTAGTCCTTGGCCATTTGGGCATAATGCCCGGCCTCGAAGGGAAAAATCCATTGGTCGGGGTTTTTTGCCAGCCCCAAGTCCATGATTTTATAGGCCAGCTTGATGTCTTTGGCCTCGTTAAAAGCGATCAGGGAGCCGATTTCGTAAGGGTCCTGATAGCGCGGGTCCAGCTCGGCGATAATCGAAAAAATGTGCTCCAGGTACTTGAACCTGTCGACAACCGTATAGGTGCTATAGTACTGGATGGCCCAGATATAGATCAGGTCAGCTGCCAGCGAAGAATACCCGAAGGTGACATATTTCAGGTAGATTCCCGAAGGAATGTAGATAATCGATGCCCCGGGGATCCTTTTCCTGGGCAGCCGGTCGATGGCGTTTTTGAGGCCAATGATCCCGGCGCCTGCGAGCAACAGAAGGAGCAGCAGAGAGAGGGCGGCGAACCCTCTTCTCCAGCCCAGCATGTTCTTCAGCATCGTCAGATAAAATCCCTCTTCCTGAAAATGATCGTGGCCAGCACCAGGACGAAAGAAGTATAAACAAGGCCGTAGACGGCCGAATATAAATAAAACTTGGGGTCCACGGTCAGCCCATAGACAACCTCAGTTTTGAAATTGAAATTTTCCAGGTCGGGGAGGAGGGCGTAGATTCCCTGTATCAGGACCTTGGTGGCGCCTGGTTTCGTTTTCTGGATGAGAGTCTGCAGCCCCCAGGAAAAGTGTCCGATGAGGTAAAAAGACACAGAGAATAACGAACTCAGGATCGGCGTCGAGAAGCAGGAGAAGAAGATGGCCACGGCCGTGATGAGGACGAGCTCGATGAAAATGAAAAGGACGGCCAGGAGAAGCCGGCCCTCGATCTTGGAGGTGTTCAGGAAGACGATGACAAGAAAGATAAAACTCATAAGCAGGACCATGATAAAGAGGGTCAGGATCAGGCCGAAGAATTTGCCCAGCAAGAACTGCCAGCGGTGGATCGGCTTGGAAATCAGCGTGAAAATGGTCTTTTTATCGATCTCTTTATAGACCAGGCCGGTGCCGATCAGAATGGCCATGAGCATCCCGAAAAGGGAGATGGACCCGAGCCCGACATCTTTGATGATCTTGACCTTGTCACCTACGGTCAGCATGGCCAGAAGGCGCGAAAAAATAAGGGCCACAGCGGCGAAAAAGAAGAGGAGGTAAAGCACGCGGTCTCTGATCGCTTCCCTGAACGTGTTCAGGGCAATGGCCTTGATCTTCATCCTTGCTTGACCATCTCCACGAAGATATCCTCGAGCGTTTCTGTCCGCGGCACGAGCGAATGGATCTTTCCCTTTTTGTCATGGACCAGGGCCAGCAGCTTCTCGATGTTCTCTTCATGCAGGACCTTGAGAAAGATCCTCTCTCCCCGCGACCAGAGCGGCTCGCCCAGGCTAATGAGGTCATCGAACGCCAGGCCCGAGAGGGTGACCTCGGTGAACAGAATTTTCTCCGAGATCAGTTCCTGGATGGTTCCTTGACTGATGATCCTGCCGCTGACGACGATAGCCACCCGGTCGCAGATCATCTCGATGTCCTGAAGGATATGAGAGCAAAGGAGCACCGTTTTCCCTTCCTGCTTGAGCCGGACGATGATGTCCCGGATCTCCTTTCTTCCCAGCGGGTCGAGGCCGCCTAAAGGCTCGTCGAGGAAAAGAAGCTCAGGCTCGTTGATCAGCGCTTGAGCCAGCCCGACCCTCTGGAGCATCCCCCGGGAAAACTTGCGAAGCTGGAGGTCGCCCGCCTTTTCCAGGCCGACACGCTGGAGAAGGCTCCGGATCTTTTCTCTTTTTTCTTTCTTCTTCAGCTGGAAAAGCTGGGCATAGAAATCGAGAAACTCCGTGGCGGTCAGATAATCATAAAAGTAGGGATTCTCCGGAAGATAGCCGAGCCGCTCCTTGCCCTCGAGGGAAAGGTGGTGATGACCGAATATCTCGATCCCGCCGTGGTCCGGGAAGATCAAGCCGAGCACACATTTCAGGGTGGTTGTCTTGCCGGCGCCGTTCGGCCCGAGGTAGCCAAAAATCTCGCCGGCTTCGACAGAAAAAGATACCCCCCTCAGGATTTCTCTTCTTTTGGGAATAAAGCCCAGCTTGAACGTTTTGTGGAGATTCTCGATTTTGAGAACTGTGGCCATGGCAACCTTGCTTATTATATTAAAAAATCGAGGAAAGACAAGGCCCGGTCATGGGGACAGTGATCAGTGAGAACCGTCCCCCGCGTTATTCAGTCGGGCACGACATGCTTGAACGTATCCGGGTCGACGGTGATATAAAAATCGCTCCCGAGATAGAGAAGGGGACGGACCCGGGAGGGATTGAGGGTTCCTTCGGCGTCGAATACGTCGGGGTCTTCATGGACGGCTAGGACCTCTCCCACAAAAAGGTCGTGGTCCCCAAAAGGCCGGACCTCGGCCAGTTTGCATTCAAAGGCGACATAGGCTTCTTCTATGATAGGCGATTCGATGATCTCGGAGGGCGCGGTCCTGACTCCGAATTCCTTGACCTTGTTCCTGTCCAGGCCCGATGTCCGGCCCATCTGGGCCGAGAGCTTGATCTTCTCGAAGCTGATGAAATTGGCCGTGAATTCCCGCGCTTCGGAGATGATCTGGTGAGTGAAGCGTTTCTTCGAGACTAGGATACCGAAGAGGGGCGGGTCGAAGGAGAGAGCGGTGTGCCAGGCGCAGCTCATGAAATTGACCTGGCTCCCGGCCCGGGCTCCGACGAGCGCTACGGTGTAGGGATAGAAGTATTGGAATTTTTTAAGTTGGGTTGTGACGGATTTCATGCTTCCTCCTCTTCGAGCCCATCGATCTTGACAGTCTCCTTTCTCTGGGGGACAACTTACAAGATTATAGTCGTCTTCCGGCAAAAAGGAAAGAGCCGTCTCTCCAGCGAGATGATAAAAAGCGGAAAAATTCACCCCCAAAATAACCCCGAGGGGTGATTGCGCGGAGATTTTCAGTATGACAGGATGTGAACGTCGCAGCCTCAATGGCTGATGACCTCATCCAAGGCGTAGCCGAGGTTGTGAAAAGGGAGAGGGGGAGGATCCCTCTCCCGCCCCCCACCCTCCTTTCAATGACTCCCTTGAATCAAGAAATTGACTCAAGGGAGTTACTTGTCGCCCGATCCCCGAGCGGCGCCCTCTTCCTAATCGCGGCTAGGATTCGTTCGACTGATTCTTCGGCCAGGATGGTTCGTTCGCCCGTCTGGCGCTGCCATTTGATCAGCCGGATCCAGCCCTTTTCTAATTCCAGGCAGGTTATCCCGTTGGCATAACAGCAGCAGCCAGCGTTGAAATAGCAAGGGACCGGCTTCTTGGGAGGGGTTTCGAAGAATAAGCGTGTCAATCCCTGGCGGCGGCTCAAGATTTGCTCGCGTTCGGCTATTTTCTTGGCAATGATTTTTTCGGGTTCGTTTTTTTCCTTCAGCTCGAGGATCTCTTTTTCCAAAAAGTCGAGATGAGTGAACGAAGCAAACATCGCCCTGTGGGTGTGGCCGCAGATAAGGAGCAGCCGCTTTTTCTTGGCCCAGCGGTAATAGTTCATCTCGACGTCGTCGCGGAGTCGGACATTCTCTGCGGGACCTTCCTTGCCGATCAGAAAAAACTCCTGCAGGCCTTTCCAGATGAACTTGACCGCCAGCCGGCTGGCCCGCCAGGCGATATCCTCGAAGAAGCGTCCCTGATGACCGTGGACAAGAAAGATATCCAGGCCGAGACAAACTCCCTCTCTATAAGTCACTCCATCAAGAAGCGCGGTTTTGAGCTGACGATAATATCGTCTAAACCGGCGGAGTGAGATTTCCTTGTCGTGATTTCCCCAGATTCTCACTTTTTTTTGCGGGGAAGCTGCGGCTGCCAAGGCGATCTCTTTCTTAATCACGGGCCCGTACTGCGCGAGGATGCGGCCGTAGCTGTTCTCCCAGCAATCTTCGCTGTCGCCGAGGACGATTAGTTTAAATCCTCTTTCCTGGTAATGGCAGAGTGCCTGCATATAGAGGGCAGCGTTTTCTTTGAAGTCGTCGGCGCTGCTGCCGTCGCCTTTGTGATGGTCGGAGAAGAGGACAAAGGCATCCTTGTCCAGATCGACCGTCCTGAGATGCCCGGCCTTCCGGGCCCGCGCGTGGATCCGGTTGAATTTCCGGGTCATCCTCGAATAGGACATCTCTTGCTCCGCAACCCGCCTCCGGCATCATAACAAATGCAATTTTCTTTATCCACTTGCCGAGCCCAGTTGCTTTTTTGGCCAAAAAATTGTAGTAAAGAGGGAGTCAAATCGAAGATGAAAAAAGAAGCTCCAATTCCCATGATGAGGCTTGACCTCGAGATCATTCCGACTTCCTACCAGGGAGAAAGGGCTCTTCTCGTGCGCGATTTTTTAGGGCTGATCCGCGACCCGGTCATCCTCCAGGGCGAAGCCTTGGGTTTAGTCGGCCTGATTGACGGGAAAAGGTCCGTTCGGGATATCCAGGTCGAGCTTATCCGCCAACAAAAGGGAGTCCTCGTGGATTGTGATTTCATCGAGAAATTCGTCCAGGAGCTCGATTCGGCCTTTCTTCTGCAGAGCCATCATTATCTGGAAGGGAAAAATCGGATTCTATCGGAATACGGCCGCCTTGAGGTTCGAGCCCCTTCTCATGCCGGAGTTTCGTATCCTGCCCGGGCCTCGGATCTTAAGCTTTATCTTGAGGCAATCATCAAGGCGGCAGAAGGTGAAGAACCTGAGGGCAGCACCGGCCGTGTCCTCGGCCTCGTCGCCCCGCACATTGATCTGGAGTCCGGAAAGAAAGTGTACGGCAAGGCGTATGGTGCGATCAGAAGGCTGAACCCACGGCGTATTTTCCTTCTCGGCACAGGCCACAGCCTTGATGACGGCTTCTACAGCCTGACGGAGAAGGATTTCGAAACGCCGCTCGGCCGGGTGAAGACGGACAGGGAGGCGGTGCGTGAATTGAAACGAGCCGCCGGCACGGCTGTTTCCGCCTCCGATATTTCCCACCGGGGGGAACATTCCCTGGAATTCCAGCTCATTTTTCTCCAGCATCTCTTCGGCCCCTCCTTCTCTATAGTGCCAATCCTCTGCGGTTCTTTTGTACCCCTGCTGGAACGTGTGTCCCGGCCTTCCGAGATCGCCGGAGTCGACAGTTTTTTGGCAGCTCTCAGAGCCCTGTGGGAGGAGCAGAGGTCTCACACGCTTGTCGTGGCCGGGGTCGATTTTTCCCATATCGGTCCGAAGTTCGGCCACCGCGAACGCGCTTCCTCCCTGCTCTTGGAAGCGAGAAAGCACGATCAGTCGCTCCTCAAGGCCTTGGGCGCGGGAGATGTTCAGGCTTTTTGGGCGGAATCCCGGAAAGTCAAGGACGCTTACAATGTCTGCGGTTTTCCTGCCCTGGCTTCGCTGCTTGAGATTTTGCCCGGCGTGAGCGGCCGCTGTCTTGATTATGAATTTTGGAAAGACGAGCCGACCCAGTCGGCGGTCAGCTTCGCGGCGGTCGTCCTTGTGGCCGGCCGCTGATGGAGGTGAGGAATGACAGACTTTGGTGGCGCCATCCAAAAAAGCCGGAAGTATGACCTGGCTGTCATCGGTGTTCCCTTCGATGAAAAATCCTCCTTTCTCAGGGGAGCGGCCGGGGGGCCTGCAGCTATTCGAGCCTCTTCCACCGGAAAGGCCCGGAATCCTTTCACTGAACTGGGCGTCGACCTTGAAAATGACACGGTCATGGTCGACCTCGGCGATGTCGATACCTCGGGGGATGTGGACAAGACTTTTGGCAGGATCGAAACCGCTGTCCGGAACATCCTCAAGAAGAAAGCCAAGCCGATCATCCTCGGCGGCGACCATTCCATCACGTATCCCGCGCTCAAAGCCATGGCTAAGCATTATCCAGCCCTGGATATCCTTCATTTCGACGCGCATCCCGACCTCTATGAAGATCTCTACGGCGACCGTTACTCGCACGCCTGTCCTTTTGCCCGAATCATGGAGGATGGCCTGGCCCAAGGACTTGTCCAGGTGGGGATAAGGGCCGCTACCCGGGATCAGTGGGCCAAGGCCAAGCGCCACGGCGTCCGCATGATCGAGATGAAGGATTTTGCGGACGGCCTCGGCCTGAGCTTCGCGCGGCCGCTGTATATTTCCTTCGACCTGGATGCCCTTGACCCCGCCTTTGCGCCGGGAGTCTCCCATCATGAGGCCGGCGGCCTTTCAACCCGTCAAGCGCTCGAGGTCATCCACTCTGTCAAGGCCAGGATTGTCGGCCTGGATGTCGTAGAGCTCAACGCGGCGCGCGACGTTTCTGGAATCACCGCCGCCGCTGCCGTGAAGATCATCAAGGAAGTGGCCGGACGAATGGCCAGACAAGGGCGATGAGGACGGGTCCTCTGAGCTTCGGACGGACGGGGCCCAGCCGTGCTCCTCATTTTCATCGGATAATGAGTAAGGTTTAGAAGGAATATCGGAGGAATGAAAAATGGCGAAACGCATTTTTATTTTGGCCGCAGGTTTATTGACGTCAGGGATTCTCATGGCCTCGCCTTTCGCAAGATTCGACGAGTATTTTGTCGATAAGACCATGCGGGTCGACTATTTCCATAGCGGCAATTCAAAGGAAGAGACCATCACTTTGGACCGGGTCCAGGAACAGGGGATCTGGGCCGGAAGCCTGCGGAACCTGATCGATCCCTTTAACTGCGGCCGCTATTGTGTCAAAGTCTTCGCTGCCACTTCGGGCGAACTGATCTTTTCCAGGGGCTTTGATAGCTATTTCGGCGAATACAAGACTTCGGACCCGGCCATCCGCGGGATCAAGAGAACTTATCATGAGTCTGCGCTCATTCCCTATCCCAAGGAAAAGATCAAGTTTTCTGTCGAGCTAAGGAACCGGCAGAATGTTCTTGAGCCCATCTTCAGCGCGGAAATCGACCCGGAAGATATCTTTATTAATAGAGAGCCCTTGGCGGAGGGAGTCAAGGTTTTTGAAATTTTTAAGAGCGGCGACCCGCATGAAAAGGTGGACGTGGCTTTTGTCGCCGAAGGCTATACAGCCGCAGAAGAGAAAAAGGTCGAGGCGGACCTGAAGCGGTTCGCCGATATTCTGCTCGGTCAAGAACCGTACCAAGCCCACCGGAACCTTTTTAATATTTACGGGGTCTTCAAACCATCCGCTCAAAGCGGCTGCGACGAACCGAGCTACGGGATCTACAAGAATACTGCCGTCAGCGCCACCTTTGATTCCCTTGGCTCTGAACGCTATGTCCTGACCGAGGATAATAAAAGCCTGCGTGACGTCGCGGCCCATGTTCCCTATGATACGCTCTTCATCATGGTCAATCATAAGCGGTATGGAGGAGGGGGGATCTATAACTTTTTCTGCACCTTCACGGTGGATAACCAGTGGTACGAATATCTCATCCTCCATGAATTCGGCCATTCCTTCGCCGGCCTCGCCGATGAATATTACACTTCGGAGGTGGCTTATAACGATTTCTATCCCAAAGGGGTGGAGCCCGTGGAACCCAATATCACCGCCCTTCTCGACCCCACTCGCCTCAAATGGAAAGAATGGGCCACTCCGGGAATCGAAATTCCGACGCCCTGGGAGAAAGAGGAATTCGACAGGATCGACAATGCCTACCAGAAGGTCCGGCAGGAGCTCAATGCCAAGATCGCCTCGCTGAAAAGGTCGGGGGCGCCGCGGGCCGAGGTCGAGAAAGTAGAGGCCGAGTCAGAAAGGCTGTCGCTCACGAACGCCAGGAAAGTGGATGATGACCTTCGAAAAAGCAAATTCTGGGGAAAGACGGGCGCGTTCGAGGGCGCCGGCTATTCGGCCAAGGGACTTTACCGGCCGGCCGTTGATTGCCTGATGTTCACCAAGGGAACAAAACCCTTTTGCAGAGTCTGCGAGCAAGCCGTCCTCCGCGTCATCAAATATTATAGTGAATGAAGCTGCGCTACCCATAGTCAAGACAGCCATTGCTAAACCCCCCTAAAAAGGACAAAGAATCTGTTGCTCTAAATCAGCCGGACGATCTTCTCCAGCCACTCCTCGTCCACGTCCGAGAACGCATCAGGTTTTTCGCTGTCCACGTCCAGGACGCCCAGGATTTCGTTCTTCTCATCGAAGAGCGGAACAACGATCTCTGAGTTTGACCGGCTATCACAGGCGATGTGCCCGGGGAATTTGTGGACATCGGGGACGACAATCGTCTCGCGGCGCAGGATGCCTGCCCAGCAGACGCCTTTCTTTTTTTCTAAGACCAGGCAGGCCAGGGGTCCTTGATACGGACCCACGATGAGCTCGCCCTCATCGAGGAGATAGAATCCCGTCCAGAAAAAATGGGACATCTTGTGGTGCAGGAGAGCGGAGATCGTGGCCATCCGGGCAAGCTTGTTCTCCGTCTTGAGAAAGAGGGGCTTAAGCTGGGCGTGGATTCTCTGATATCTTCTGGCCAGGGTCTCGGCTCTTTCCACCTTCGTCCTCCGCTTTGAACGGCAAACGTTCAACTCCGTGCCAATTTAGCACCCCAAGAAGACGGAGTCAAGGCGGGGCTGTATGACAAAAAAGTGGGGTCAAGCAAAAAAACGAGAGGACAGGGAATACGATCATCCGCCATCTGCCTCGCTCCCATTCAGGTTTTTAACGCCGTTCCCTCAGCGCTTTTCTCGGTGGCTGCGG
>Ga0209253_10003913_pt1 | contig 13014 bp, 12 predicted proteins | sample FrelakmetBRP12BR_FD_187145 | JGI IMG/M metagenome (GOLD analysis project Ga0209253, IMG submission 187145) | Freshwater lake sediment microbial communities from the University of Notre Dame, USA, for methane emissions studies - BRP12 BR (SPAdes)... | ecosystem: Environmental > Aquatic >...
TTCAACAAGGACGAGATAATAACCCCAATATATTTCGTGATCGTGAACTTCCTGGCAACGATCAACCGCTGCATGATAGTGATCTTCTTGGCCGAGAGCCTGGGCATATATGTAGTCTGATTTTGCGATGAGCGAGCGACGGTCCAGCGGCAAATGGTAATGTTTATATTATGGATGCGAATACAACGATATGGTCCAAAAGGACAGGATTCTCAAGCTGCTTGAGGAGTACGATCGGGACAAGATAACCATCGCTACCCTTTGCTCGCATTCATCCATGCAGATTTTCAACGGCGCCCGCAAGGAAGGGTTCCGCACCTTGGGGGTGGCGGTCACGCAGAACACCAAGTTCTACGATGCGTTCCCGCTGGCCAAACCCGACGAGATCCTCCGCCTATCCACCTATCAGGACCTTCTAGACCAAGCGGACGAGCTGCTCGCCCGGAACGTCATCATCATCCCGCATGGCTCCTTCGTGGAATACCTCGGTTCGAAGCGGTTCGAGTCCTTGGCGGTGCCTACCTTCGGCAACCGAGAGGTGCTCGGCTGGGAGTCGGACCGGGACAAGATGAGGGAGTGGCTCGAATCGGCCGGGATCGAGATGCCGGCCAAGATAGACGACGCCAAGAAGATCGACCGCCCGGTGCTGGTGAAGTACCATGGCGCCAAGGGCGGACGGGGTTTCTTCATCGCCAAAGACTACCCCGAGTTCAAGATGGGGATTGACCTGTCCCAGCCCTACACGATACAGGAGTACATCCTTGGCACCAGATACTACTTGCACTTCTTCCACTCGCCCATCAAGCAGGATGGTTATAAGGTGCCGGGGGGCACCCTGGAGCTCCTATCCATGGACCGCCGAGACGAGAGCAACATCGATGAGATGTACAAGCTTGGCGCATCAGAGGAATTGAAGCGCCTCGGATACTTCCCATCATTCGTGGTCACCGGCAACGTCGCGGTCGTGATCCGCGAATCGCTTCTCCCCAAGGTCTTCGAGATGGGGGAGCGAGTGGTTCGTAGGGCCGACCAGCTATTCGGAGGCATGATCGGCCCCTTCTGCCTGGAGGCCATCGTCACCGACCAGCTGCAGTTCAAGGTCTTCGAGATCTCCTCAAGGATCGTGGCTGGGAGCAACCCGTTCGTCTCTGGATCCCCCTACTCCGACCTCATCGAGCCGGGGATGTCCACCGGTCGTCGGATCGCCCGAGAGATACGGTTGGGAATGGAGAAAGACCTGCTAGATAAGATAATCTCATGATCTCCCTGATCCTGGTGGATGCGGAGATCGAGCGCCTGCCCATGACCTGCTCGGACCGCGGGGGGCCGCCGAAAGCATGCAGCGTGAAGGACGAGGAGCTTCGAGGGGTCATCGTGCTCGACAGCTACCTCCATCGACACATCCTCGAGGGCCTCGAGGACGCGGAAAGGAGGGGGAGGCCGGACATCGTGCACTCCTTCCTTCTCCTAGCTCAGAATTCCAAGGCATGCCGGGAGGGCAGGCTCAGAAGCTACATCCATACCAGGGGGGACGAGGTCGTTCTTATCGGTAGCAGATATCGGCCTGACCAGAACTACATCTCCTTCCTGCGGTCTTTCGGTGAACTCCTGGACAATGGTCTGATAGGAAGCGACGAGGAAGGCCTGAGGTTGGAGAGGGACGTGGACCTACGAAGCTTGATCGGGACGCTGATGCCGGACCAGGTGATCGCCTTAACGCCTTCGGGCGTCAAGCGAGACCTGACCGAGGTCCTCAAGCCTTCCGTTGGGAAGCATCTGGCCGTGATCATCGGGGGATTCCCCCAAGGGGATTTCCATAGCCCGGTGTACGAAATGGCGGACGAGAAGGTCTCCTTAGGGGACGAGCTCCTCACCGTCCCTGACGTGACCTCTCAGGTCCTAGGCTCGATCCCCTGATTACCAGCCGCGCTCCTGAAGGCGCTGCTCCGGCTTGATGGTGGATATCTCGATGCCCTTCATGGCCTCGCCCAATCCCTTGGAGACCTCGGCCAAGACCTGAGGGTCGTCGAAATTGGTGACCGCCTCCACGATGGCCTTGGCCCTCTCCTCGGGATTGTCAGCCTTGAAGATGCCGGACCCGACGAAGACGCCGTCGCTGCCAAGCTGCATCATCAATCCTGCGTCTGCCGGAGTGGCGATCCCGCCCGCGGCGAAGTTGATGACTGGCAACCTCTGGAGCTCGGCCACCTCCTTGACGAGGTACAATGGCGCCTCGATCTTGCGCGCGATGGTGTATAGCTCCTCCTGCTCCTTGCCCCTCAGCTCTCTAACCTGTCCCATGATGGCCCTTTGGTGCCTCACGGCCTCGATGACGTTGCCGGTACCCGCCTCGCCCTTGGTGCGGATCATCGCCGCGCCCTCGTCGATACGGCGCAAAGCCTCGCCAAGGTCACGTGCGCCGCACACGAACGGGACGCGGAACTTGCGCTTGTCCACATGGTAGAAGGGGTCGGCAGGGGTTAGCACCTCGGACTCGTCGATCATATCCACGCCCAAGGACTCGAGGATCTGGGCCTCGACGAAATGGCCTATGCGGCACTTCGCCATGACGGGTATGGTGACATTGTCCATGATCTCCTGGATCTTCACAGGGTCGGCCATCCTGGCCACTCCGCCCTGTGCCCTGATGTCGGCGGGGACCCGCTCCAGGGCCATCACCGCCACGGCACCAGCGTCCTCAGCGATGCCTGCCTGCTCGGCGTTGGTCACGTCCATGACCACCCCGCCTTGCTGCATCTTGGCGAAACCTCTCTTTACCAGTTCGGTGCCGAAGCGTAGCTTCGTCAGGTCGAGTTCGAATGGCATTGATTCTCACCGGTCCACTCTAATATCCAACGTTTATATGAACCTTGCATAAAATGCATTTATTAGTACTTTACTGTACATATAAGTTCATTAATTATGCCTGTTCCGATGTTCAGAACTCATTTCTGCAAAGCCTAAAATATGGTCTTGGGTATGGTCTGGAAGATGGTAGCCGAGCGCATGATGAGGATGCCCGAATCCGGCACGGTCCGGATCTCCAACTTGGTAAGCAAGTTGAAGGGCGAGGGCGTGGACATCATCTCCTTCTCGGTCGGCGAGCCCGACTTCCCCACCCCCGACAACATATGCCAGGCCGCGATCAAATCGCTCAATGACCACTTCACCCATTACACCCCTTCGGCCGGGATACCCGAGCTGCGCAAGGCAGTGGCGGAGAAGTCGCGGAAGGAAAATGGCATACCCTGCGAGGAGCAGCATGTGGTCATCACCCCGACCAAGTTCGCCTTGTTCATGGCCTTCCTTTCCATGGTGGATGAGGGCGACGAGGTCGTCATCCCCGACCCTTCATGGGGGACTTTCGAGGCCTGCTTACGATTTGCTGGTGGGGTACCTAGGTACGTGACCTTGAAGGCGGAAGAGGACTACCGCATGCTGCCAGAGAAGGTGGCAGAGGCAATAACACCAAAAACCAAGATGATCCTGACCAACTCCCCCTCCAACCCTCTCGGCTCGGTGCTGAATAAGAGCGACGTCCAAGGCATATCCGACCTGGCCAAGGACCACGACCTCATTGTCCTCTCGGACGAGACCTACGAGAAGATCATCTTCGAAGGCAGCCATCATTCGTTCGCTTCGCTCCCTGGCATGTTCGAGCGCACCATCACGGTCAACGGCTTCTCCAAGACCTATGCCATGACCGGATGGAGGTTGGGATGGGTAGTGGCCCCGCCCCATATTATCAAGGAGATCAACAAGCTGCAGACCCAGTCCATCACCAATGCCACGTCCTTCGTCCAGGTCGCAGGCATCGAGGCGTTGCGCGGACCCCAGGACTCGGTCAGGGCCATGATCGAGGAGTTCAAGGCGCGTAGGGAGCTCTTGTACCGGTACATACATGGAATCCCCAAGTTGCACTGTCCCAAGCCCAAAGGCGCCTTCTACATGTTCCCCAAATACGACATCGCCATGAAATCGGAGGACCTGACCATGCACCTGCTCAAAGAGGCGCACGTGGCGGTCACGCCCGGCTCCACCTTCGGCCCCGCCGGCGAAGGGCACATAAGGATCTCCTACGCTGCCAGTCGCAGGGATCTGCAAGAGGGCATGCAGAGGATCGAGCAGGCTTTGGCGAAGCTCTAGGCCTATCGCCCCTCGGGGATGAGCATGTTGGGAATGGCGTCCTCGACCGGGTAATCGATTCGACATTTTGGACAGGTGATCACACCCTCCAGTATCTCTCCCTTTTCCTCCTTGGTAATTTTGAGTTCGAGGGGGTGGGACTTGCACTTGGGGCAGGCGAGGATCTCCATCAAGGTTCGCTTCATCTTGCTCGCACCTGGTACGCAGAAGGTATGAATAATTCTTGCGGATGCGCAGGAATGGGTTAATTAACGACCTGCATTATTGCGGTCTCATGGCAAAGGTAGGCGTCATCGGCGTAGGTTCCATGGGTCAGAACCACGCCCGCATACATTCCGAGCTGGCTGAGCTCATCGGCGTCTATGATGTCGACCGCGCTCAGAGCAAGAAGGTCGCCGCGCGTTTCGGAGTCAGGTCGTTCGATTCCATCGATGAAATGCTTGCCCAGGTGGAGGCGGTGAGCATTTGTACCATCACCACCACTCACTTTGATGTCGCGAGCAAAGCCATCAAGGCCGGGAAGCACCTGCTGGTGGAGAAGCCCTTCACCGGCACCTCTGAGAGGGCGTCAGAGCTTTGCAAGATGGCGGAGAAGGAAGGAGTAACCCTTGCCGCCGGCTTCGTCGAGCGCTACAACCCGGTGGTGGGAGTGGCCAGGGACGCCGTGCGCGAGGGTCGCTTTGGAAAGCTCATCACTTTTACCTCTAAGCGAGTCTCTTCGTTTCCCACGAGGATCAGGGACGTAGGGGTCATCATGGACCTGGGCATCCACGACGTGGACGTGCTTAGGTACATAACTGGTACCGAGGCTCGAAGCGTCTTCGCATTGGGCGGCTTGTTCAACAACCCTTCCTTCGAGGACCATGCAAATCTGCTGGTTGAGATGGGGGGTGGGGTCGTTGCATTCATGGAGGTGAACTGGCTCACGCCCATGAAGGTGCGCAAGGTCTCGCTCACCTGCAGCGGAGGATACGTCCAGCTCGATTACATCGATCAGAGCCTGGAGGTTTCGTCCTCCACCACCAAGGAGTTCGATGTCGCGGACGCCTTCCGCATACCGTTGGAGACGGACGTCAGAAGGATATCGGTAAAGAAAGAGGAACCGCTGAAGCTTGAGCTTGCTGACTTCCTAAAAGCTTCTGCCTCGGGCAATGTCCCCATGGCCAGCGGCCGCGATGCCTACCACGACCTTAAGGTATGCGAGGCGGCGCTTGCATCCTTGCGTTCCGGCAACAAGGTGGAGATCTCGAATTGAGGCGGTATGCATGAGGATCATCGATCTTAGGAGCGACACCGTTACCCTTCCGACCAAGGAGATGCTCGAGGCCATCGTAGAGGCGGAACTAGGGGACGACGTGTCGCGCGAGGACCCCACCGTCAACCGGTTGGAGCAGATGGCGGCCGACCGCTTCGGCAAGGAGGCGGGTCTGCTAGTCACCAGCGGGACGGCGGGGAACCTGATCTCGGTCATGACCCATTGCCGTCATGGCGACGAGATCTATTGCGAATCCGAGGCTCATATCTATTACTATGAGGTGGGAGGCATGTCCGCCATAGCCGGCGTGATCCCTCGCCTCATCAAGGGTAAAAGGGGCGTATACACCGCCGAGCAGCTGGAGGCGCATTTCCGAGGCAGGGAGATGCACTATCCCAACCCTTCGCTCGTAACGATCGAGAACACGCACAACCGGGCAGGGGGATGCTGTTGGACCATCAAGGAGGTGGAGGAGGTGGGGAAGGCGGCCCACGACCGGGGCATGAAGGTGCACATCGACGGCGCCCGCATATTCAACGCCTGCGTCGCGCTCGATGCCGATCCCAAGGACTACGCTAGGAGCGTGGACAGCATCACCTTCTGCCTCTCCAAGGGGCTCTCCTGTCCCGTCGGCTCGGTAATGGTCGGCGACAAGGAGTTCATCGACCGCGCTCGCAAGGTCAGGAAGATACTGGGCGGGGGGATGAGACAGGCTGGAGTGATAGCTGCCCCAGGCATTGTCGCCCTGGAGAAAATGGTGCCCAGGCTAAGGGAGGACCATGACAACGCCAAGCTCCTTGCCCATGGTCTGGTCGAGCAGGGGTTGAAGATCGACATGACCACGGTCCAGACGAACATCGTGGTGGCGGAGACCGCCCCCAACAAATCGGCCGAGCACATCTCCAAGGCCAAGCGCAATGGGGTCCTCTGCTCCTCCTTCGGGAAGAGCCTGGTCCGTTTCGTCACTCACCATGGCATTACCGAAGAGGACATCGAGGACGCGCTGGAGAGGCTACGAACCTAGTTAATGCTCCTTGCCACGCCCTTGAAGACGAAGCCCAGGTCCCGATAGCGCTGCGCTTTGGAGAGGAGTATAACCCAGAGATCAAGCGATGCGGAATCAGTTCAAAATCATTAAGTTTGGCATTCCTATGTAGAATCGTTATGACGGGGAAACTGCAATCGTTATTATCGAAGAAAGGGCCGATCAAGAAGATTGGTGTAATAGGCATGGGATATGTAGGAATTCCTGCCGCAGTCCTTTTTGCAGATGCTGATGAATTTGACCATGTTTTAGGATTTCAGCGAGCGTCCAGTACATCTGGATTCAAGATTGATATGCTGAACAGGGGAGAAAGCCCCTTAAGGGGCAATGAGCCAGGACTTGAAGGGCTGCTTAGGAAAGTCGTAGATGCTGGTAAGTTTAGGTGTACATCCGACTTTTCCAGAATCTCAGAGCTAGATGCAGTGGCCTTGGCCATTCAGACACCTTTTTCCAACCCGAAGGACCTCGAGCCTGATTTCAGTGCCCTTAATGCTGGCATCCAAAATGCAGGAAAATATCTACGGCCAGGAATGTTAGTGGTGCTAGAGTCGACCATAACACCTGGAACTACCAATGGTCTAGCAAGACAGATCCTCGAAGAGGAGTCGGAGCTCATTGCAGGGCAAGATTTTGCACTGGCCCATGCACCGGAAAGGGTTATGGTGGGGCGTCTTCTCAAGAACATACGGGAACACGACCGGATTGTCGGCGGCATCAACGATGCCAGCACTCAGCGGGCGGTTGAACTTTATACCCCAGTTTTGACGAAAGGAAAGATCATTAAGATGACGGCCACCGCAGCAGAGGTCACTAAAACCGCCGAGAACACATTCAGAGATCTTCAGATCGCGGCCGTGAATCAGCTAGCCCTGTATTGTGAGGCCATAGGCGTCAATGTCTACGATGTAAGAGCAGGCATCGATAGCCTGAAAGGGGAAGGGATTACACGAGCCATTTTGTGGCCGGGAGCTGGCGTTGGTGGTCATTGTTTGACTAAGGACACATACCATCTGGAACGTGGCGCGAAGATCCTAGGAACCCATCTGGATTATCCTGACGGGGCGGATTCGATTTACGTTCTCGCCAGAAAGGTAAACGATTTCATGCCGAAACATATGTATCACTTGACACTGGATGCGCTTGAACGCATCGGCAAGAGGCCAGAAGGGTCCAAGATAGCAATTCTCGGGTGGGCTTTCATCCACGATTCAGACGATGCACGAAACCCTCCATCAGAGCCGTACAGAGATTTTCTATTGGAAGCGGGCGCTGAAGTCGCCGTACACGATTCATATGTACTAGATTATCCTGGTGTGGAACTCAACAGGGATCTGGAAGAAGTTGCGAGAGGAGCTGATTGCATTTCGATCATGACAGCTCACCATGATTATCTCAAGCTCGATCCAATCTGGATGAAAAAGCTAACCGGCCAGAAGAATCCTATCATCGTCGATGGCCGGAACGTTGTGGAACCAGACAAGTTTATTGATGTGGGTTTCGTGTATAAGGGAATTGGTAGAGGGGATAAGAATGGACATGAAATCCGAACTTTTTCATGACATGTTATCTAATTTTTAAGGCAATCGTAAATGACGTGCCCGGAAAAAAGACGTTGGAGTAAAGAGGATCATAAGGGTGAGGGCGCATTGATGAATGATTTAGCACGATTGGCTGGTCCACGAAATGGAATAGAACCAAGCAGGTGTGGAGCTGTTGGATTATTATGGGCCTTGTGGACGGCCAATAACACCTTTACGAGGAGAGCTGGGTCTTCGGAGATTTCCTAAGTGGAAATAGACCAAATGTTCATCGCACCTGGACCTCCCCGGGCGATTGATTGTCAGGGATGCTCAATAACTCCTATTCGTTCCTCTCATAAACACGCTGGGCTCTTGCCACCAGCAAACTTTATATGGCATCGCTCTTGATACCGGTGCGTCATGTCAAAGTATTTCATGCCTGGGTATGTCCTAGAGCGCATCAGTCTGATATACATAAACGGCATGCCATGCATGGGACATGATGCATTGGGATCGGGCGGTTACCAAACTTCCTATTTCGGAGGAGGGGGAGAGGCGAGGATGCCCCTCCTTTGCTCCGGACGGTCCTGGTGATCCTCCTTGAGGTCTTTGGGGGCGTTTCCGTGAGCAACAGGTTGTTTACCGTTGGACCGGTCGAGGTTTTCGAGGACACGCTGCAGGCGATGAACAAGCCCATGATGATCCATCGCGGGCAGAAGTACGCCAGCTTGCAGCATGGGATAGTGGAGAAGCTGCACAAGGCCTTGGACACCGACATGCACATCTTCCTGGCCCCTGCCTCGGCCACCGCCTTCCTGGAAGCCTGCGTTCGCTGCGGCGTCCACGAGCGGATGATGTCTCTGACCAACGGCTCCTTCGGCGACCGCTGGGCCTCCATTGGCACCGCCTGCGGCAAACAGGTCAAACGGGTCGAGGGCCAATGGGGGAAGGCCATTCGCTGCGTGGACGTGGCGGGTAAGCTGGAGCCTACGACCGAGGCAGTGACCATAGTATCCAACGAGAGCAGCACCGGCGTGCTCAATCCCACCAAGGAACTGGCCCGCTTGTTCAAGGCGGAGGCCGACCCTCTGGTCTTCGTGGATGGGGTGACCTCCGTGGGCGCGGTGGACTTCAAGCTCAGGGAGATGGAGATCGATGCCCTGGTCTTCGGCTCGCAAAAGGCCTTCGCCCTGCCTCCAGGGCTGGCGATAATCTGCTGCTCCGACCGCTTGCTGAAGGTGGCGGAGAAGGTCCAGGGGCGGGGATACTACCTCGACCTGTTGGAGTACAAGAAGGCCGCCGACAAGGACATGCCTCTTACCACGCCCCCGGTCTCGCTCATGTACGGCCTTGATTATCAGTTGGACAAGATGCTCAAGGAGGGCATGGCCAACCGGTATTCTCGTCATCATGAGATGGCCGAGGCCACCCGGGCCTGGGCGCAGAAGCGCTTCAAGCTGTATGCAGAGAAGGGATACGAGTCCGAGACCATCACCGTGGTCGAATCGGGAAGGCTGGACTTCTCCCGTCTGGACAAGGAGCTCAAGTCACGCGGGTTCGAGGTCTCCCCGGGCTATGGCAAGATCAAGGAGTCGACATTCAGGATCGGGCACATGGGCGACCTGACCATGAAGGACATGAACGACCTGTTCAAGGCATTGGACGATTCGCTTGAGGCGATGAAATGAAGCTTTTAGTCACCGACGAGCTCTCCAAGGATGGCTTGGACCTACTGACGAAAGGAACGGGGTTGGAGGTCGACGTGAGGCCTGGCATCCCCCAGGACGAGCTGATCAGGATCATCGGGGAATACGAAGGCATAATCATCCGCTCCGGTACCAAGGTGACCAAGGAGGTCATCGAGGCGGGAAGGAAGCTCAAGGTGGTGGGGCGCGCCGGGGTGGGCGTGGACAACGTGGACGTCGAGACGGCCACTCGCAAAGGTGTCCTGGTCATGAACACTCCCATGGGCAACATCGTGTCCGCCGCCGAGCACACCATGGCCATGATGCTAACCCTGGTGCGCAAGATCGTTTGGGCCCATGCCTCCCTCAAGGAAGGTAAGTGGGAGAGGGGGAAGTTCACCGGTACCGAGCTGAACGGGAAGACCTTGGGCATCGTCGGCATCGGCCGGGTCGGCGCAGAGGTGGCCAAGAGGGCCAAATCCTTCCAAATGAAGATGGTAGGCTACGACCCGTTCCTGCCACCCGAGGTCGCGGTGAAGCTAGGGGTCCGGCTCCTGCCCTTGGAGAAGGTCATCGAGGAAGCGGATATTATCACGATCCATGCGCCCTTGACTCCTTCCACCAAGCACTTGGTGGGCAAGGAGCAGTTCAAGCTGATGAAGCCTCATGCCATGATCGTCAATTGCGCCAGGGGCGGGATCGTGGACGAGGAGGCGCTGTACGAGGCCCTCAAGAGCAAGCGGATCGCCGGCGCTGCCTTGGACGTGTTCGAGCACGAGCCCCCCAAGGGCTCCAAGCTGCTGGAACTGGACAACATTGTGTTGACGCCCCATCTCGGGGCCAGCACCAAGGAGGCGCAGGAGAAGGTATCTTGGGAGATGGCCGAGTGCGTCAAGGCCTTCCTGGTGGAGGGCAAGATCTCCAACGCCGTCAACGCCCCCTTGGGCAAGATCGACCCCAAGCTCATGCCCTTCATGCCGCTGACCGAGATGCTGGCTTCCTTCGCGTTCCAGCTGGTCGATGGCCCGATCAAGAAGATCGAGATGGCGTTCTATGGGGAGCTAGCCAGCATCGACACCAAGACCCTAACCACGTCCGCTATCATCGGCGTGCTGAGCAACATCATCGGGGAGAACCAGGTCAACATCATCAACGCCGCCTCCATAGCCAAGGAGAAGGGCATACAGGTCTCGGAGACCAAGAGCGAGGAGTCGCCCCGCTACGTCAACATGGTGGCAGTTCGGCTGCATTCCGACGGTCTAGAGCGCGAGGTGCGGGGGACGGTCTTCCCCGGGACCCAGCCCAGGCTCCTGGGCATCGATGAGTACGACATCGACATGCCGGTCGAGGGCGATTTCCTCATGACCAAGCACAACGACGTACCCGGGATCATCGGCCGTGTGGGCACGGTATTGGGCGACAACCACGTCAACATCGCAAGGATGGGAGTCGGGCGTGAGAGCCGGGGCGGGATGGCTGTAATGCTGGTGGCCGTTGACGACGTGGTCTCCAAGGAGGTCCTGGACTACATGCTGAAGCTCAAGGACTTCAAGGAGGCGCGGTTCATCCGGCTTTCCCAGCTGAAGCTGAAGACCTATATCCAATGAGCGAGGACCGCGATCCATAAACGGCTCTGGCCACGAACCCATCTTGGGAGAATGCTACTCGGTTGTCAGCTTATCTTGGACGCTCCTGATCTTCTGCTCCATGGCATCGCTCCTGCCCTCACGGTCATCGATCTCGATGGTGGTGACTACCCTCCGGGACATGGAGCGAACCTTCCTGTGGCATTCCCCGACGACCCTCATGACTTCGTCCCATTCTCCCTCCAGGATCGTTGCCATGGGTGTGAGCTGATATTTGAGCCCGCTAGTCTGCACAATCTTGACGCACTCGGCCACGTACGAGCTGAGGCTCTCGCCCTTGCCTATCGGCACGACTTTGAATTGAGCGATCATTTTCCACCCCTACTGACTTTAGGACCGCATCCTAAATAGATTTCTCATCGATACATAGCACCGCCCGAAATAAATATGCCAGACATATAAAATTCCATTAACAATCATTATTGTGACCCGTAAGAACCTTTAAATACAACCTGTTGAATGGTGTATGTCTAATCTACCTTGTGGTTGAATATCAAGTCATCTAATGGGGGGCTTTATTTAGATGATTCCGAAGAATGTCGTTGCGAAAGGGAATGGTTTTGCCAAGGGGCATAAGGGGAACGGAAAGGCGTCCGCGCGATTGGAGGTCGCTGAAGGGAACGGAGGGAATGGCCGCGCAGAGACCTTGGTTCTCAAGGAGAATGGGAGGGTCATGACGCTCACGATCGATGACCTGACCAATGCCATTCGAACCAGCATCGACCACACTGGCATGCCTGAGGAACAGGCGCGGGCGATGGCCCAGCACGTTATGAATTTCTTCGGTTATTCTGAGCGAATCATCGACAACATCCTCGAGCCCGAGGACCGGGACGCCTTCTACATGCTGGAGGACACCGGCATCCTTACCACCGAGCGCGAGGAGACCACCCTGTACGATGGAAGGGAGTGGAGAATCCATTATTGGCTTTTCAAGAAGGAAAGGATATTCGAGCTCATCTCCGGTGGTACCGGCTGCAATGGTGACCTAAACGGGGTCGACAGCTGCTACGAGGACATGCCTGAAGAAGTCTGGCAGCGCAACACTTGATCAAACTCGCACAGTCGGGGAGGGGCCAGTTTCGGGCACCCCCGCGCAACCGTATTCCCGCCGAACCGATTGTAAGGGCGGATGGACCTGTTCCCATATGAGCCCAGGAAGCATCAAGAGGACTTCGTCTCCTCCGCTTCCACCATTTTGAAGGACGAGGGCCACATCGTCCTCGAAAGCGGCACTGGAACCGGGAAGACCGTGTGCGCGCTGACCGCAGCCTTGCAGGTGGCCTTATCCCAAGGAAAAAAGGTGGCATACCTCACCCGGACCAATTCCCAGCAGCGACAGGTGATGTTGGAGCTGCGGCGCATCAATTCCAAGAAGAAGGTGTTCGGCATGGGCGTCCAGGGCAGGCAGTCCACCTGTCCCCTCTTCTCCCGTGACCCCGACCTCAAGCAAGGCAACGCCGAGGAGCTGGCCAGGCTCTGCGGGGAAAGGAAGAAGAGGTCATTGTCAGGTAAGGAAGGTGGCTGTCGCTTCTACGACGCGGTGCTGACCACCAACTTCGACGAGGCGCTAGAGCACTGCCAAAAGGAGCTGCCCACCGTCGAGGAGTTCTCCCAGTACTGCGACGCCAAGGGCCTCTGCCCCTACGAGCTGGGGAAGGAGCTGCTGTCCCATGCGACCGTGGTCACCGCCCCCTATGCCTATTTCTTCGCCCCT
>Ga0209253_10003914_pt1 | contig 13014 bp, 14 predicted proteins | sample FrelakmetBRP12BR_FD_187145 | JGI IMG/M metagenome (GOLD analysis project Ga0209253, IMG submission 187145) | Freshwater lake sediment microbial communities from the University of Notre Dame, USA, for methane emissions studies - BRP12 BR (SPAdes)... | ecosystem: Environmental > Aquatic >...
TCGGGATGGGTGATCTCCCGGCCCCGGAACATCAACGTGATCTTGACCTTGTCGCCCTCCTCCAAGAACTCGACCACCCGGCGGCGCTTCACCTCGAAGTCGTGGCCGTCGATCTTGGGGCGGAACTTCACTTCCTTGATCACGGTCCGGGTCTGCTTCTTGCGGGCCTCACGCTGGCGGACCGACTGCTCGTACTTGTACTTGCCGTAGTCCATCAGCCGGCACACGGGTGGGTTGGCGTCGGGGGCCACTTCGACAACGTCGAGGCCGAGTTGGGAGGCCAGCCACTGGGCTTCCTCGATGCTCCGGACCCCGATCTGCGAACCGTCGGGGGCCACCAGCCTCACCTCACGCGCCCGTATGCGCTCGTTGACACGCAGTTCCTGTGCTATCGCTCCTCCCGGGGGACAAAGAGAAGACGGCAGGCAGCTGCCGTCTCCGGTTAAGGGGACCGCGGCACGCCCGCAGGCGGCCGGGTGGGAAGCAGCGCCTCCGCTTGGTCTAGGTTGTCTGCGGGAGTATACGGGGGGCACCGGGCGAGTCCAACCTCCCCGGGGCTAGGTGGGCCGACGCGCTGACGTGCCATCCTCCCGCCGCTGCGGCCCGGCTCAACGCGCCCGAACCCTCCGCTCGGGAGTACGCTGCCCGCGTGCCTGCCGCGCCCGACCCTGCCGCCCCCCGCTACCGCGACCGCTGGATCGAGTGCACCCCGGACCAACTGGTGATCCGCGGCTACTACTTCCCGTTCGGCCTGCCCAAGCGCATCCACTACACCAAGATCCGCCGGGTGGAGCGCTTCCCGATGACGGCGGGGACCGGCCGGTGGCGGATCTGGGGCACCAGCAGCCCCCGCTACTGGGCCCACCTCGACCCCGGCCGCCCCCACAAGGCGGTCGGCCTGGTGCTGCACCTGAAGGGTTTCGTCCGCCCGTGGATCACCCCGGACGACCCCGAGACCGTCGCGGCGATCATCGAGCAACGGCGCGGCAGCCTCGCCTGATCCCGCCGCCCTAGTCCTCCCCGGCCTCGATCCAGCCCTGCCCCACCGTGCCGGAGAAGAGGACGCGCTGGAAGCCGGGGCGCTCGACGCGGGCCACCCCCGGCCACACCAGAGCGTCCATGAACACCCAAGAGCGGCGATGGATGGCGCTGGGGCCCAGCCACTGCAGGGCGGCCCGGTGGCGGGGCCCGGGGTAGCCCTTGTTCGATTCGAACCAGTAGGCCGGGAAGTGCTCCGCCTCCCCCCGCATGATGCGGTCGCGGGTCACCTTGGCGAGGATGGAGGCCGCGGCGATCGACAGGCACGAGGCGTCCCCCCGGACGATGGAGCGCGCTCCCCCGACGAAGTCCCAGGAGCCGTCCACCAGGACCGCGTCGGGGTTCATGCCCAGGGCGTCCATGGCGCGCCGCGCCGCCAGTCGCTGCGCGTCGGACATGCCCAGCTCGTCGCACTCCTGCGGCGAGGCGTGGCCCACGGCCCAGGCCCGGCACCACCCCGCCACCCGGTCGAACAGGGCCTCGCGCTCGTCCTCGCTGAGCATCTTGGAGTCGCGCACCTTGTACACCCGCCGTCCGGCGGGCAGCACCGCCGCCCCCACGCTCAGCGGCCCAGCCCAGGCGCCGCGCCCCACTTCGTCCAGGCCGACCACCAACTCGGCGCCGCCGTCCCACAGGGCGCGCTCGGTGGCCAGGGAGGGCGCCTTGCCCTTCAGCGCCTCCCGGAGCACGGGGACGGGCCCGGTCACGACCCCGTCTCGCCCCGCAGCCTCCGCAGGGCCTGGGCCGCCCGGACCGCCGCCTCCGCCGCCTCCGCCCCCTTGTTCGCCGGGCCGGGCAGGCTGCGGGCCCGGGCCTGCTCGGCCTTGCGGGCCGTCAGCACCCCCAGGCCCACCGGCACCCCAGTCTGCACCGCCACCTGCTGCAACCCGGCGATGGCCTGGGCGGCCACGTGTTCGTAGTGGTCGGTCTCCCCCTTGATCACCGCCCCCAGGGCCACGAGGCAGTCGCACCCTGCCTCCGCCAGCGCCCGGGCGGCCACCGGCAGCTCGAACGACCCCGCCACCCGCAGCACGGTGGGGTCGGGCGCTCCTGCCTTCCCCAGGGCCTCCAGGGCGCCCCGGAGGAGCCCCTCGGTGACGAAGGCGTTGAACGACGCCACCGCCACCCCCACCTTCAGGTCGGTAGCGTCGAAGGCTCCCTCGATCTCAGGCATCGTCTTCGCCTCCCAGGTCGATCAGGTGCCCCATCTTGGCCACCTTGGTGGCCAGATAGTCGCGGTTCTCCGCCGTGGGCCGGGTGTGCAGCGGCACCCGGGCAGTGATGCTGAGGCCGTAGCCTTCCAGCCCGGCCCGCTTCGCCGGGTTGTTGGTGAGGAGGCGCATGCTGGTGACGCCCAGGTCCACCAGGATCTGCGCCCCGATGCCGTAGTCGCGCGCATCCACCGGCAGGCCGAGGTCCTCGTTGGCCTCCACCGTGTCGCGCCCGTTCTCCTGGAGGGCATATGCCGCCAGCTTGTGCAGCAAGCCGATGCCCCGGCCCTCGTGGCCCCGCAGGTACAGCACCACGCCGCGCTCCTCCTCGGCCACTCGCCGGAGGGCAGTGTGCAGCTGGTGCCCGCAGTCGCAGCGCCGGCTGCCGAAGACGTCCCCGGTCAGGCACTCCGAATGGACGCGGACCAGGACGTCGGCAGCCCCGTCCACCTCGCCACGCACCAGGGCCACGTGGTGGGTGCCGTCGAGCAGCGACTCGAAGCCCACCGCCCGGAACAGCCCGAACTCCGTGGGCAGCGAGGCCTCGGCCACCCGCCGCACCAACTTCTCCCGGTGGCGCCGGTGAGCGATGAGGTCGGCGATGCTGATGACCGCAAACCCGTGGGTGGCGGCGAAGGCCTCCAGTTGCGGGAGCCGGGCCATGGTCCCGTCGTCGTTGACCAGCTCGCACAGCACCCCGGCGGGGTAGAGGCCGGCCAGGCGGGCCAGGTCCACGGCGGCCTCCGTGTGGCCGGCCCGGGTCAGCACCCCGCCCTCGCGGTAGCGCAGCGGGAAGATGTGCCCGGGCCGGGCCAGGTCGCTCGGCCGGGTGCGCGGGTCCACCACCGCCCGAATGGTGGCCGCCCGGTCGGCGGCCGAGATCCCGGTGGTCGTGCCGGAGCTGTAGTCCACCGACACGGTGAACGCCGTCCGGCGGGCATCGGTGTTCTCGGAGACCATCAGCGGCAGGCGCAGTTCGTCGAGGCGCTCCCCCACCACCGGCAGGCAGATGACCCCGCTGGTGTGGCGGACCATGAAGGCGATCTGCTCGGGGGTCACCTTCTCAGCGGCGACGATCAGGTCGCCCTCGTTCTCCCGGTCGGCGTCGTCCACCACCACCACGAACTCGCCACGGGCGAAGGCGGCGATCCCCTCCTCGATCGGCTTGAAGCTCATCTCCCCCCCTCCAGCAGGCGCTCGACGTACTTGGCGATCACATCGGCCTCGAGGTTCACCGCGTCGCCCGGGCGCCTGGTCCCGAACAGCGTGACCTCCAGGGTGTGGGGGATGAGGACCACTTCAAGGCCGGCGGCGTCCACCGCCGACACGGTGAGGCTCACCCCATCCACCGCCACCGAGCCCTTCTCCGCCAGGTAGCGGTGCAGCGCGGCCGGGGCGTCGATCCATAGGCGGATCGAGGCCCCCTCGTGGGTGATGGAGCGCACCGTGCCCACCCCGTCGACGTGACCCTGGACGATGTGCCCGTCGAAGCGGGCGTCGGCCCGCATCGGGCGCTCCAGGTTCACCGGCGACCCCGGCTGCAGCCGGCCCAGGTTGGAGCGGGCCAGGGTCTCGTCGACCGCTTCCACCGCCACCTGCGCCCCCGCCACTTCCACCGCGGTGAGGCAGACCCCGTTCACCGCCATCGAGTCGCCCACCCGCAGGCCGGCGGCCAGGCCGCCGGCGTCGATGGTGAACCGCCGCCGCCCGCCGGCATCGGCCGCCGCCACGACGGTGCCCATCGCCTCCACGATCCCGGTGAACATCATTGCTCCTTCACGATGAACTCGACGCGCAGGTCCGGCCCTACCGACCCCGCCGAAAGGATCTCCACGGCCCGGGCAGCGCCCAGCGTGGCGAAGGCCCCGGCCAGCGCCGGGAAGCCCGTGCCCCCGCCCACCAACGCCCCCAGGTAGAAGACCCCCCGGTCCACCAGGCCCGCCCGCCACAGCGACCCCGCCAGCGTAGGCCCGCCCTCCACCAGCAGGTCCACGATGCCGCGCTCCCCCAGCGCGGCCAGCCCGGCCGCCGGGTCCACCCCGCCGGGCCCGGGCACCACCAGGACCTCGCCCGGCACCTCCAGGGGCCCCGGGGCCAGGACCAGCGGCCGCCGCTCCCAGAGCCGGGCGTGCGGGGGCAGCGGGCGCCGGCCCGCCACGATCACCGGCCGCGGCTGCGGTCCGGTGTAGCCGGCCAGCCGGACCGTCAGGATGGGGTCGTCCGCCGCCAGGGTCCCGGCGCCCACCATGACGGCATCGGCCGCCGCCCGAAGGAGGTGGGCGTCGGCCCGCGCCTCGGCCGAGGTGATCCACTGCGAAGTGCCGTCGGCCGCCGCGGCCTGCCCGTCGAGAGTCAGCGCCGCCTTCAGGGTCACCCGGGGCCGCCCGGTGCGGCGGTGATGGAAGTAGCCCGGATCCAGTGCCTGGGTCTCAGCCTGCGCGATCCCGGACCGGACTTCGATCCCGGCGGCCCGCAACCTGGCCAGCCCGCGCCCCGCCACGCGCTCGTCGGGATCCTCGGCGCCGACCAGCACCCGCGACACGCCCGAGGCCAGGATCGCCGAGGTGCACGGCGGGGTGCGGCCGGCGTGGTCGCACGGCTCCAGGGTCACCACCAGGGTGCCGCGGCGCGCCCGCTCTCCGGCGGCCGCCAGGGCCAGTGCCTCGGCGTGGGGCTCGCCCGGACCGGCGTGGGCAGCCCGCGCCACCACTTCTCCGGCGGCATCGAGCACCAGCGCACCGACCCGAGGATTGGGATGAGGCCGGGTGGGGAGGGCCAGGGAGATCGCCTCCCTCATGAGCCGCTCTTCGTCCATGCCGGCCTCCGCGTCCAGGGGCGCGCAGCCGCGACGAAGCGGAGCGAGCCCTCCTTCTCCCATCCGGACTCTCACCGTCGGCCCCGGGATCGCACCGGGTCGGCCCCCTGGCGGGGGTTCGCGGGCTGTACCGCCGGTCGGGAATTGCACCCAGCCCTGAAGAAGGGCGAAACGGAAAGGATTCTACCGGCCGCCGGGGGCATCCCCCAGAGGTCAGCGGGTGCGGCGGTCGATCTTGTAGCAGGAGCCCGCCTCGTGCTTGGCGTGCTCCTTCATCTCGGAGGCCACGGCCGACGCCTCCCACTCGCTGTTGAAGGTGCGGCGCAGATTGTTGGCCACCCCCAGGGAGATCGAGACGATGGGGAAGGCGTGGCGCTCGCCGCGGCGGTCGATGACCTCGACGAAGCCGCGCAGGGCGTCCTGGGGGTCGTAGAAGTCGAGGATGCCGTCGTCGAAACGGTCGATGACCGTCTTGCAGAACGTCTCGGCGACGTCGGGGTGCATGACGGCGATGAAGTCGTCGCCGCCGACGTGCCCGACGAAGCACGAGGGGTCGTCGGTGTCCACCGCCGCCTGCACCAGGGTGTTGGCGCTGAACTTGATGACGTTGTCGCCTCGCATGAAGCCGTAGTGGTCGTTGAAGGCCTTGAAGTTGTCGAGGTCGGCGTGGACCACGGCCATGGGGCGCCCGCTGCCCACCCGGCGCTGCAGTTCCTCGCCGATGCGGAAGTTGCCCGGCAGCGCGGTCAGCGGGGAGAGGTCCCGCATCGCCTTGGACCGGCGCAGCACCGCTCCCACCCGGGCTACCAGCTCTTCGATGTCGAAGGGCTTGGTGATGTAGTCGTCGGCGCCCAGCTCCAGGCCCCGCACCCGGTCGCGGGAGTCGGTGCGGGCGGTCAGCAGCACCACCGACACGCTCGAGGTGGAGGGATTGACCCGCAGCCGGCTGAGCAGCTCGAGGCCGTCGAGGTCCGGCATCAGGATGTCGAGCAAGATCAGGTCGGGGGGCTGCTCGAGGGCGGCGCGCAGCCCGGCATTGCCCAGCAGGGCGGTGGCCACTTCGTAGCCTTCCCGCTCCAGGCTCATGCGGACGAAGCGCACGACGTCGGCGTCGTCGTCGATAACCAGGATGCGTTCGCTCATTTAGTCCTGGACCGCTGCTCGTAGGTCTCTCACGGCCGCCACCGGATCGGGCGCACGGACCACCGCGGTGCCGGCCACGAAGGCGTCGGCTCCGGCCCGGCGAGCGAGCCTTGCGGTATCCGGTGTGATGCCGCCGTCGATCTCGATATCGGCAGGGAGACCCTGCGAGTCAATGAACTTCCGCGCCGCTTCCACTTTGCCCAGAACCTCGGGGATGAACCCCTGGCCGCCGAAGCCGGGGTTGACCGACATGACCAGCAGCAGGTCGCACAACTCCACGAAAGGCTCGACCGCGGCGAAGGGGGTGGGCGGGTTCAGCACCAGGCCGAACTGCATGCCCAGGGCGCGGGCCGCCGCCGCCGCCTTGGCCGGGTCGGGGTAGACCTCGATGTGCACCGACACCAGGTTCGATCCGGCCTTCTGCATCGCCTCGAACAGCGAGATGGGGTTGGTCACCATCAGGTGGGTATCGAAGAACAGCCTCGATGTGCGCCGGAGGGCGGCGATCACCGGGGCCCCGAACGACAGGTTGGGCACGAAGTGGCCGTCCATGACGTCGAGGTGCAAGTAGTCGAGGTGGGGCTCGATCCGGGCGAGTTCCTCCCCCAGCCGGGCGAAGTCGGCGTTGAGGATGGAAGCGGCGAGGCGAGCAGGCTTGGCCACGCCGGCGAGTGTATCGCGGCAGGGTCTCCGGGCCGGAGAGCCGGCCATCCCTCCTCTTCTCCCCCGCGGCGGCGGGCACTGCGGACACCCCCACCCCCCGCCCTCCCCCGCTTCGTGTCAAGACCGGGGTGATGGTGGGCGGGTGTTCGGGGACATGGTGGACAGGTGGAGGGTGCGGATGGGGTGGTGCCGGTAGTAGACGGTGTAGGTGCCGTCTTGGGTGGTGGGTCGGATGGCGACGGGTTTGCCGTGGAAGGCTTTGCCGATGCGCCAGCGGTGGCCGCGCCAGCTGATGCGGCCGTGGTCGACGGTGCGGATGTCGGATCCGTCGGGGTAGTCGGGGGGTTCGACGTGTTCGGGGTAGGGGTGGGGGGAGGGCTGGTAGCGGTCCGCGGGGACGACGGTTTCGCCCAATGACTGGTGGGGCCGGTGATGGTTGTAGATGGGCCGCCACCGGTCGTAGGCGTCTTGGACTTGGGGGTGGCTGTCCCATTGGGGGCGGGTGCCGATGACTTCGAGGTCCAAGGTGAGGTGGAAGCGTTCTTCTTTGCCTGCGGTTTGGGGGTGCCGGGGCCGGGAGTGGATGGGTTTGATGCCCAGGTCGGCGAACCACACGGTGAGCGGGGTCCAGGGTTGTCCCCAGTCGTTGCCCCAGGGGGAGCCGTTGTCGCACAGGATCGCTTGGGGGAGCCCGTAGTGGCGGAAGGTGGCCACCAGCAGGGTCTTCACGGTGGGTGTCTGCTGATCCGCGCAGGCGGCCAGGCACAGGTTGAAACGGGAATGGTCGTCCAAGACACCCAGGGTGTGGACCGGCCGGCCATCGGCGAGGGGGAAGGAGCCTTTGAAGTCCATCTGCCACAGGTCGTTCGGTGCGAGCCGCTCAAACGGCTGGTAGGCCCTCGGCCGGGCAGGCTCACCGACCAGACTTCGACGGCGGAGGATCCGGCCGATCGTCGAAGCCGCCGGCACCTGCTCCCAGCCCTGGCGGAGCAGGAACCCGCGGATCTTGCGGCCACCCCACACCGGATGAGCCTCCCGCACCCCGCATACCAGCTCCTCCACTTCCACCCCGGTACGGGCCGGCTGGTGATGCGGGGTTCGCGCCCGGTCCGCCAACCCGGCCTTCCCCTCTTCCAGCCAGCGGGCCCACCACTTGTACCCGGTGTCCCGTTTCACCCCGAACCGGCGGCACAACTCGGCGAACGACACCCCACCCGCCTCCACCAGCCGGCAGAACTCCAACCGCTGCTCCAACACCGTCACCTGCCTCCACGGCACAAGACACCCCCGCCCTCGGAAGTGTCCACTATGTGTCAGAACACCCGTCCAGTATCTACCCGGTCCGGACAGGGTGCGGGAGGGGGTTGGGGGGAGGGGAGCACGCGTTTCTCACCCCGTCTCCGCGCGCTGCGCGCGCGCTGTTGACAACTGCAGGAGGGCGACTCTTTGCAGGACAACAACAATCCCTTTGACTGCGCGCGCTCCGCGCGAGATAATGACACCAAGGTAATTACTTCAATGTCATTCATCACCCGGCCCCTGGACCTCGAAGAGCTGCGGAACGCTCTGGTCTTCGACGACCTCGCCTGGCACGACCGGGCCAACTGCAAGGGGGCCAACGCCGATCTCTTCTTCCCCGAGCGCGGCGCCTCGACCCGGGCGGCCAAGGCGATCTGCCGGGAGTGCCAGGTGCGGGGGGAGTGTCTGGAGTTTGCCCTGCGCAGCGGCGAGAAGTTCGGCATCTGGGGCGGGCTCTCCGAGCGGGAGCGCCGCCGGGTGCGCCGCGAGCGCCAGGTGGCGTCGGCGCGGCGAGCGTCCTGAGAGGGCGGGGCAGCCAGCCCCAAGGATTCGGCCCCGGTGTCAGTCCGGGGCCGTGGTGCGCTCAGGTCCGGCCGCTACTGCTCGTCGATGTTCCCGTGCCGGGGGAAGATCCCGGTGACGGCGAAGCCGATGTGCTCGCCGATGTTCACCGCATGGTCGGCGATGCGCTCCATGTAGCGGCCGACGCGGGACAGTTCGATGGCGGTGTCGACGGGCATCCCTTCGGCTTCGGTGGCCAGGAGCGTGTAGAACTCGCCGACCAGGGTGTCCACCACGTCGTCTTCGTGGTCGAGGCGCTGGCCCGCCTCGGGGTCCATGTCGGCCAGGCTGTCGATGCCGCGGGCGAACAGCTCCAGCGCCGCCCGGCAGAGGCGGGCGAGCACTCCCTGCATCTGGCTGCCGAGGTGGAAGCCCTGCTGGCGCAGGATGCCTTTGGCGCAGTTCACCACCAGGTCGCCGCTGCGCTCGATCTCATGGGCCACCCGGATGATCGAGATCAGGAACCGCAGGTCGCTGGCCACCGGCTGCTGCAGGGCGATCACTCGGAACACGCGACGCTCCAGGTCGATGTAGGCCCGGTCCACGGGGTCGTCGGCGTCGATGACCTGCTGGGCCAGGTCGACGCGGCTCTCGAGCAGGGCCTCGGCGAGCCGGCCGGCGTTCTCCAGCACCAGGGAGCCGAGCGCGACGGAGGCGTGCTTGATCCCGTCCAGCTCCGTATCGAAGCGGTGGCGGATCTCGGAGTGGGGCGTGCGATCGTCGGTCATGGGGGCCTCGCTGTCGGGCCGGTCAGCCGAAGCGGCCGGTGATGTAGTCCTCGGTCTGCTTCTGGTTCGGCCGGGTGAAGATCACGTCGGTGGCGTCGAACTCTACGAGGCGGCCGGTGCGCATGCCGGTCTCCTTCACGTCGACGGTGAAGAAGGCGGTGCGGTCGCTGACCCGGGCGGCCTGCTGCATGTTGTGGGTGACGATGATTATCGAGTAATCGCGGGTGAGCTCGATCATCAGCTCCTCGATGCGCAGCGTGGCGATGGGGTCGAGCGAGGAGCACGGCTCGTCCATGAGCAGCACGTCGGGGCTGGTGGCGATGGCCCGGGCGATGCACAGGCGCTGCTGCTGGCCGCCCGATAGGGCGTAGGCCGACTGCTTCAGCTTGTCCTTCACCTCGTCCCAGAGCGCCGCCCGCACCAGGGACTGCTCCACCAGTTCGCCCATGTTGCCCTTGAAGCCGGCGATGCGGGGCCCGAAGGCGATGTTGTCGTAGATCGACTTGGGGAAGGGGTTGGGCTTCTGGAAGACCATGCCGACGCGCCGCCGTACCTCGACCGGGTCCACCTTCTCGCCGTAGATGTCGGCCCCGTGATAGCGGATGGTGCCCTCCACCCGGGCGCTCTCGATCAGGTCGTTCATCCGGTTGAAACAGCGCAGCACGGTGGTCTTGCCGCAGCCGGAAGGGCCGATGAGGGCGGTGATCTCGTGCTCCCGGATGGCCAGGGTGGTGTCGGCCACTGCCTGGAACGAGCCGTAGAAGACGCGGAGCCCCTGGACGTCGAAGATGATGTCCTGGGCCGAGGGCTCGGCCGGCCGCCCATTGCGCAGGACGCCGCCCACCGAGATGGCCCGGGCTGCGGGGCGCCCCTCACCGTCGGCCCGGGCGGCGGCCTCCGCCCTTTCGTTGCCCCGATCGTCGTTCATGTCACCACTTCCGTTCGAAACGATTGCGCAGGATGATGGCGGCGGCGTTGGCGGTGAGCATCACCACCAGCAGCACCACGATGGCCGCCGCGGTCAATGCCCGGAAATCGGCACCGGGCTGGCGGGCCCAGGAGAAGATGGTCACCGGTAGGGCGGTGTAGGGGCCGGTGATCCTGTCGAGGGGCCCGGCGGCGCCCGCGCTGAAGAACCCGGTGGCCGCCCCCACCAGCAAGAGCGGGGCGGTCTCCCCGAACGCTCGCGCCAGGGTCAGGACCGTGCCGGTGAGGATGCCCGGGGCGGCGTAGGGCACCACGTGGTAGCGGATGACCTCCCAGCGGGTGGCCCCCACCCCGAAGCCCGCCTCGCGGATGGCGGCCGGCACCGCTCGCAGGGCCTCGGCGGTGGTGATGATCACGATGGGGAGCACCAGGGCGGCCAGGGTGAGGCCTCCGGCCAGCAGGTTCTTGCCGCCCACTCCGCCCCCCGCGCCCACGGCGTTCACGAAACGCACGAAGATGGTGAAGCCCAGGATGCCGTAGACGATCGAGGGGACGCCCGCCAGGTTTCTGATGTTGGTGTTGATGAACCGGGTGAAGCGGTTGTCGGGGGCATACTCCTCCAGGTAGATGGCCGCCCCCACCCCGATCGGGAAGGCGAGCAGCGCCACCACTCCCGTCAGGGCCAGCGAGCCCATGATGCTCTGCCACAGGCCGGCCGTCTCCGCGTTGAGGGAGAGCGGGTTGGAGACCACCGACCAGCCCCGGCCCGACAAGGCGTCCCAGGCCTTGACGAAGACGTCCACGAGCAGGGTCGCGAGGAACAGGAGGGCGAACAGCAGCGCCAGCAGCAGGGCGGCGGGGAAGGCGATGTCGCCGAACCCGACGCGGCGGCCCCGGATGGCCTGCTGCACCAGGTCCTCGGTTCGCGGGTTGCCGGACACGGACATCAGTACTTCTCCCGGACCTTGCGCACGAAGCGATCGCTGAGCAGGTTCAGCGCCAGGGTCATCAGGAAGAGCAGCAGGCCGAGGAAGAACAGGCTCTGGAAGGCGTTCACCGCCCCCTCGCCGCCGCCTCCGGCCACCTGGTCGGAGCCGATGGCCAGGGCGCTCATGGCGGCCGTCATCGTCTGCCCCGGCTCGAAGACATTCAACTCGAACAAGGATCCGCCGACGGCCCCGGCGGCCATGGCCACCACCATCGTCTCCCCGATCGCCCGGGAGACCCCGAGGATGAGCGAGGCCATGATCCCGGAGGCAGCAGCGGGGAAGACGATGCGGGTGACGGTGGTCGCCTTCTTGGCCCCGAGGCCGTAGGAGGCTTCGCGCAGGGCGTGGGGCACGGCCCGCATGGCGTCTTCGGTGACCGAGGCCACGAGTGGAGTCACCAGGATGCCGACCCCGATGCCGGCGGCGACCATGCTGAACGCACCGGCGTGGGGGTTAAGGCGCTGGACGATGCTGGGACTGATCCAGGTGAGGGCGAAGTAGCCCAGCACCACGCTGGGGATCCCGGCGAGGACCTCCAGGATGGGCTTGAGCCAGCGGCGGGCTCGGGGCCGGGCGTACTCGGAGAGGTATATGGCCGCGCCGAGGCCCAGGGGGGTGGCCACCAGCATGGCGATGGCGGCAATGAGGAGGGTGCCCGTCAGCACCGTCTTGATGTCGAACATGTCGCGCCGGGGGAACCAGCCCATGTCCCAGAGGCTGGACAGGTCGACGCTGCTCAAGAAGCCCCAGGCTTCGCCGGCGAGGGAAGCCATGATCAGCAGGCTGATGATGACCGAGGTGACCGCCGCGCCGGAGAAGAGCAGCCGCACCCGGCGCTCCCGCCGCAAGCGGGGCCGGGAGCCGCTCAGGTCGATGGGAGTGGTGGTGGCTTCGGTGGTCGGAGGATAAGTCGTGGGCGGGACTGTGGTCGTGACCGGCGCCGTGACCGGCGGTCCCACGACGGCGGTGGGGAGCCGGTCCGCATTCGAGCATCCGGCGCGGACGCCGGTCGGCGAGACGACCGGCAATTCGCTGACCCCACTGCAGGACCTGACGGGCACCATCACCCCGTCCGATCTGCACTTCGAACGGCACCATGCGGGCGTACCGGCGATCGATCCCGCGCAGCACCACCTGGTCGTCCACGGCCTGGTCGAGCGACCGATGGTCTTTGGCGTCGAGGACCTGCAGCGGCTCCCTTCCGTGACCCGCGTGCACTGCATCGAGTGCTCCGGGAACGGGCGCACCTCGTACCGCGAGCCCAAGCCCGACCTGACGCCGCAGAAGGTGTACGGCCTCACTGCCAACACCGAATGGACCGGCCTCACGGTGGCGCAGCTGTTCCGGGAGGTCGGCGTGAAGCCCGAGGCGAAATGGTTCCTTGCCGAGGGGGGCGATGCCTGCGTCATGACGCGCAGTGTCCCGGTCGACAAGGGATGGGAGGATGCCCTGGTCGTCTGGGCCCAGAACGGTGAGCCCCTCCGTCCGGAGCAAGGGTATCCGCTCCGCCTGCTGCTGCCGGGCTTCGAAGGCAACATGAGCGTGAAATGGCTCCGGCGCCTGGAGCTGGGCACCGCGCCGTGGATGACCCGGTGGGAAACTTCCAAGTACACCGATCCGCTCCCCGACGGTACCGCGCG
>Ga0209253_10003915_pt1 | contig 13013 bp, 13 predicted proteins | sample FrelakmetBRP12BR_FD_187145 | JGI IMG/M metagenome (GOLD analysis project Ga0209253, IMG submission 187145) | Freshwater lake sediment microbial communities from the University of Notre Dame, USA, for methane emissions studies - BRP12 BR (SPAdes)... | ecosystem: Environmental > Aquatic >...
TGACGCAGGAGCTCCGCCGGAAATGAGAAGGGCGGCCCGGGTACCCCGGACCGCCCTTCGGAAAAGCGACGGAGCTACTTCGCCGGGGGGGCGGGGGCGGACGGCGCCGCGGGGAATCCCGCGGGCGGGGCTCCCGGAGCGGCGGGCAACGTCGGCGCGCCCGCCGGCGCCGGGCCCGGGATCGCCGGCGCGGGGGCGCCGCTCTTCATGATGCTGCTGACCGAGCCGCCGCCGGAGAAGTAGGCGAGAACCAGGGAGGTGATCATGAAGATGATCGCCGCCCCCGCGGTCAGCTTGCTCAGGAAGCTGGTCGGCCCGGTGGAGCCGAACAGGGTCTGGGACGACCCGCCGCCGAAGACGGCGCCGATGTCGGACCCCTTTCCGGTCTGGAGCAGGATGATGAGGATCATGGCGATGCAGACGACCACGTGCAGGATGACGATGAGCGTGTACATATCTTCGGGGGACTCCTCGGTTATTGGAACTTCACGATCCGGGCGAACGACTCGGGGGACAGGCTCGCCCCGCCCACGAGCGCGCCGTCGATGTCTTCCTTCGCCATGAGCGCGGCGATGTTGTCGGGCTTCACGGAGCCCCCGTAGAGCACCCGCACGTTCGCCCCGGCCTCGCCCCAGATCTCCTTCATCCGCGCCCGCAGGAACCCGTGGACCTCCTGCGCCTGTTCCGGGGTGGCCGTCTTCCCGGTTCCGATGGCCCACACCGGCTCGTACGCCAGGATTATCTTCGCGGCCTCCCCGGCGGAAATCTCCCGGACCCCGTCGCGCAGCTGCCGCGAGACCACGTCGAAGGTCTTGCCGGCCTCCCGCTCCGAAAGCGTCTCCCCCAGGCACAGGATGGGGGTCAGCCCCGCGGCCAGGGCCGCGCGGACCTTCCGGTTCACCGACGCGTCGTCTTCCGCGAAGTATTGCCGCCGCTCGGAGTGCCCGACGATGCAGTGCGTGGCCCCCGCGTCCTTCACCATGGCCGGCGACACCTCGCCGGTGTACGCCCCCTCGCTTGCGAAGTGGACGTTCTGGGACGCCACGCGCACGCCGCTCCCTTTCAACGCCGCCGAAAGCGTGGCGATCGAGGGGAAGGGCGGGGCGAGGACGATCTCGACCCCGGAGACCCCCGCCACCAGGGGCAGGAATCCCTTCGCGAACGCCGCGGACTCCCCCGCGGTCTTGTACATCTTCCAGTTGCCGGCGAGGACCGGTACGCGCATCGCCTACTTCGCGCGGGAGACGTACTTCGCCAGGTCGACCATCCGGCAGGAGTACCCCCACTCGTTGTCGTACCAGGCGATGACCTTCGCCATCTTCCCGGCGATGACCTTCGTGGACAGGGAGTCGAAGGCCGCGGAGCACGGGTCGTGGTTGAAGTCGATGGAGACCAGCGGCTCGTCCACGTACTGGAGGATCCCCTTCAGGGGCCCTTCGGCGGCCTTCTTCATCGCCGCGTTGATCTCCTCCGCCGTCGCGGTCTTCGACAGCTCCACCGTGAGGTCCACCACCGAGACGTTCGGGGTGGGGACGCGGATCGCCATGCCGTCGAGCTTCCCCTTCAGTTCCGGGATGACCAGGGAAACGGCCTTGGCCGCCCCCGTGGTGGTCGGGATCATCGACATCGCCGCCGCCCGCGCCCGCCGCAGGTCCTTGTGCGGGAGGTCCAGGATCTTCTGGTCGTTCGTGTAGGCGTGGATCGTGGTCATCAGCCCCCGCTCGATCCCGAAGTTGTCCAGGAGCACCTTCGCCACCGGGGCGAGGCAGTTCGTGGTGCAGGAGGCGTTCGAGATGATCCGGTGCTTTGCCGGGTCGTACGTCTTCTCGTTCACCCCCATCACGAAGGTGGCGTCCTCGCCCTTCGCCGGGGCGGAGATGAGGACGCGCTTCGCGCCGGCCTTGAGGTGCTTCTCGGCGCCCTCGCGCTCGGTGTACTTCCCGGTGGACTCGATCACGACCTCGACGCCCAGCTTCCCCCAGGGGAGCTCGGCGGGGTCCTTGCACGCCAGGACCTGGATCTCCTTCCCGGCGACGACGATGGCGTTCTCCTTCACGGAAACCGGCTCGCCGAACCGCCCGTGGACGGAGTCGTACTTCAGGAGGTGCGCCAGCGTCTTGGCGTCGGTGATGTCGTTGACCGCCACGATCTCCAGGGAGGGATCCTTGCAGGCGGCGCGGAAGAAGTTCCGCCCGATCCGCCCGAACCCGTTGATGCCGACTTTCACGGCCATGACGAACACCTCCTGCGCGGTAAGTGGAATGATCCAGCCGGAAATAGGAGATTATACCCCTCCCGCGCCCTCTGTCAAATGGGCCGGGTATATAATGAAATCCCTCCGGGAGGGGGTGACGGCATGGAGAACCGGTCGATCGTGGTGACGCGGCGGCTGCCCGGGGTCCCTTTCGACTCCCTGGCGAAACGGTTCCGCGCGGGGGACCCGCCCCCCGACGGGCCGATGGGGAGGGAAGAGCTGCTCCGGAGGGTCCGGGGCGCGTCGGGGATCGTATGCACCCTGGCGGACCGGGTGGACGCGGAGACCCTCGAATCCGCCGGACCGGCCCTGAAAGTGGTGTCCAACTACGCCGTGGGGGTGAACAACGTCGACGTGGCGGAGGCGACGCGCCGCGGGGTGCGGGTGTGCAACACGCCCGACGTCCTGACCGACGCCACCGCGGACCTGGGGTTCGCCCTCCTCCTCGGGGCGGCGCGGAAATTCTCCGACGCGGAACGGTTTTTACGGGAGGGCCGGTGGTCGGGGTGGGACCCGTGGGGGTTCCTGGGCGTCCCGGTCCTCCGGAAGACGCTGGGGATCGTCGGGATGGGGAAGATCGGCTCCGCCCTGGCGAGACGGGCCCGGGGGTTCTCGATGCGGGTCCTCTACCATTCCCGCCGGCCCCTGCCGCCGGAGCGGGAGGCGGAAGCGCAGGCCTCGTATCGCGACCTGGACGCCCTGCTGTCGGAAAGCGACTTCGTGGTCCTGTGCGTCCCGCTCACGGCGGAGACGCGGGGGTTGATGTCCCGGGAACGGCTGTCGCGGATGAAGCCGACGGCGGTTCTGGTGAACATCGCGCGGGGCGAGGTGGTGGACGAGGCGGCGCTCGCGGAGGCGCTCTCCTCGGGGAGGCTGTTCGCCGCGGGCCTCGACGTCTACGAGCGGGAGCCGGTCGTGCACCCGGCGCTGCTGGCCGCCCCCTCCGCGGTGCTGCTGCCGCACCTGGGGAGCGCCACGCGGGACACGCGGGAGGCGATGGGGCGCCTGGCGACGGAGAACCTCCTCGCGGTCCTCGAGGGGCGTGAGCCGCCGACCCCCGTCAATTGAAGGAGATCCCCTTTTTCCTGAGGATGTCGACGGGGTCGATCGTGCCGCTCTTCGAGAAGGGGACGTGGACCGTGCCGACCAGGGGGGCGACCACTCCCACCGATCCGTTGAACTCGTAGGGGATCGCGCGCGCGTTGAGGACCTGTTTCAGCGCCGAAGCGAAGGCCTCGGTCCGGAGCGTCACAGGCACCTTGACCATCGTGTCGCCCGACGGCTCGATGCGGAACTCCTCGTTCCGCTCCCCTTCCGCCAGCGTTTCCTTCCCGATGCAGGCGGAGTAGGAGACCCCGGCCACGGTCAGGCTGTATGTGTTCGGATTGGTCACCTGGAGATAAAGGACTGCCTCGACGGGCCCCTTGGGATCGAGGAACGGGTTCCCGGCGAGGCCGACGTTGACCAGCTTGACCTTGGGGTTCTGAAAGACCTCCCTCAACAGGGGGCGGCACGACAACGGCGCCGCGCACATCGCGGCGAGAGCCAGGAGGAGGAGCAGCCGGTTGACGATCCGCATCTCCGACGTCCGGGTCGACCTTGCGCTGCCGGAGGAGTCCCTTCTTCCGCGCATACTCACGATTATAGGGGTTCCCCCGGCGGAGGTAGAGCGCTTTTCCGTCGTGCGCCGCGGGTACGACGCCCGCCGCAAGGGGGACGTGCGCCGGGTGTACACGGTGGAGTGCGCCCTCCGGTCCCCCGGGATGGAGGAGGCGGTGTGCTCCCGCGTCCCCAACGCCCGGCGATACGATCCGCCCCCGGACCCCTTTCCGGGAGCTCCCGTCCGCCGTCCCGATCCGCCCCCCGTGGTGGTGGGGATGGGACCCGCGGGGCTGTTCGCCGCCCTCACGCTGGCGCGCTTCGGCGCCCCGCCCGTGCTGCTGGAGCGGGGGAAACCGGTGGAGGAGCGGGCGGTGGACGTCGCGCGTTTCTGGAGGGAGGGGGCCCTCGACCCGGAGAGCAACGTCCAGTTCGGGGAGGGGGGCGCCGGGACCTTCTCCGACGGGAAACTCACGACGCGCATCGGAGACCCGCTGGCGGAACACGTCGTGGGGGTCTTCGGGGAATTCGCAGGATTGCCGGACCTCCCGAAGGACGCCTGGCCCCACGTGGGGACGGACCGGCTGCGGGAGTTCTGCCGCCGGGCGCGTGCGGAACTTTCCTCCCTCGGGGTGCGAATCCGGTTCGGAGCCCGGGTTACGGAGCTGCTCCTCGCCGGCGACACGGTCCGGGGGGTCCGTCTCGCGGGGGGGGAGACGGTGGAAGCCTCCGCGGTGATCCTGGCGACGGGGCACTCCGCGAGGGACACGGTCCGGCACCTCCGTGCGCAAGGGGTGGCGATGGCGCCGAAGGCCTTCGCCGTGGGGTTCCGCGTCGAGCACCCCCAGGGGCTGATCGACCGGGTGCAGTACGGCCGGATGGCGGGGAAAGAGCTCCCCCCCGCTTCGTATCGTCTGGCGGCGCGGTGCCCCTCCGGCCGCGGCGTCTACTCCTTCTGCATGTGCCCGGGGGGAGAGGTGATGTCCGCCTCTTCGGGAGACGGGCAGATGCCGGTGAACGGGATGAGCTCTCGGGCGAGGGCGTCCGGCTTCGCCAACAGCGGAGTCGTCGCCACGGTGGACCCGGGGGAGTTCGCCGGGGCGGCGGCGGACGCCGTCCTGGCCGGGATCGCCTTCCAGGAGGGGATCGAGCGGGTCGCCTTCGAGCGCGGCGGCGGCCGCTTCGGGATCCCCGCGGCGAACCTCCTCGCCTTCCTCCACGGCCGGGACCTCCCGCCTTCGCCGGGGCGCGCCCTCGCCCCGTCGGTCGCGCGGGACACGCTCCGCGGCATCCTGCCGGAACGCGTGGAGGAGGACCTCCGGTTCGGCCTGCTCAAGTTCGGGGAGGCGATGCGGGGGTTCCTGACGCGGGAGGCGACGCTCTACGCCGTGGAGTCCCGCACCTCCTCCCCCGTCCGCTTCGAGCGGGTGAATTATGGGTCCGTCTCCCACAAACGGTTGTATCCTGTGGGGGAGGGCGCCGGGCACGCGGGGGGGATCGTCTCCTCCGCCGTGGACGGGATCCGCGCCGCCCTCCGCGTCCTCGAAACCTACTCCTCGTAGAAAGAAGGCCCCGATGCCGAAAACCCGCTACATGAAGGATATAAAGGAAGGGGAGCAGGTCCGCGACCTGTTCCTCGTGGGGAACAAGGCCCTCCTCACCAGCAACGCGGGGAAGCCGTACCTGAGCCTCCAGCTGCGCGACCGCACGGGACAGGTCGAGGGCCGGGTGTGGGACCGGGCGGAGGAGATCGGGAAACGGTTCGAGCGGGACGACGTGGTGGAGGTGAGCGCCGTCGCCATCTCCTACCAGGGGCGGATCCAGTTCAAGGTCCACGACGTCCGCCGGGAAGAGGGGGGCGCGCGGGACCTCTCCGAATACCTCCCCGTGACGCGGAAGGGGATCGACCCGCTGTGGAGGGAGTTGCAGAAGTTCGTCGGGGAGGTGAAGGACGGGGACCTCAAGGCGCTGCTCTCCGCCGTCTTCCCGGACCCCCCGACGACGGACGTGGCGCAGCGGTTCCGGCAGGCCCCGGGCGGGAAGACGATGCACCACGACTACATCGGGGGGCTGCTGGAGCACACCGTGTCCGTGGCGGGCATCTGCCGCATGCTGTCGGCCCACTACGAGGGGGTGGACGCCGATCTCCTGCTGGCGGGAGCGATGCTCCACGACATCGGGAAGGTGCATGAACTCTCCTACCAGGGGGCCTTCGACTACACCGACGAGGGGCGCCTGCTGGGGCACCTCTACATGGGGGCGGAATACGTGGACCGCGTCTGCGCCACCCTCCCCGGATTTCCGGCGGACAAGACGATGATCGTGAAGCACATGATCCTTTCCCACCACGGGGAGCTCGAGTACGGCTCCCCGAAGCGCCCCAAGACGCTGGAGGCGATCCTCCTCCACCACGTGGAGAACATGGACGCCAAGGCGACGGCCTTCACCGACGCCATCGCGGAGCTGCGGGAGGGGGCCCGCTGGACCGACTACCAGCGGATGTTCGAGCGGTACCTCTTCTCCGGCAAGCCCGGGAAGTAGGCGGCGATGGAGGAGTGGAAGGAATTCCTCGAGGAGCGGGAGCGGCGGGAGCTGCTCCGCCGCCTCGCCCCCTCTTCCGCGCGCGCCCCCGGGTTCGCCGTGCGGGACGGCCGGGAGTACGTCGACTTCTCCTCCAACGACTACCTGGGGCTGTCGTCCCATCCCGCCCTGGTCCGCGCGGCGCGGGAGGCCCTCGAAACGTACGGCGTGGGCGCCGGCGCGTCCCGCCTGATGAGCGGGGACCTCGCGATCCACCACGAGCTGGAGGCGGCGGTCGCCTCCTTCAAGGGCTCCGAGGCCGCGCTGGTCTTCAACTCCGGGTACCAGGCGAACACCGGCATCGTGCCGGCCCTCTTCGGACGCAGCGACGGGATTTTCGCCGACCAGCTGTGCCACGCGAGCCAGCTGGACGGCGCCCTCCTCTCCCGCGCGAAGCTCCTGCGCTTCCGGCACAACGACCCGGAGCATCTGGAGAAGCTCCTCGCGAAGCACCGCGCCGCGTTCCGGCGGGCGCTGGTGATGACGGAGAGCGTCTTCAGCATGGACGGCGACCGGGCGCCCCTTTCCGCCCTCCTCGAGGCGTCCCGCAGGCATCGGTGCCTCCTGATCGTCGACGAGGCGCACGCCACCGGCGTCTTCGGGCCGCAGGGGCGCGGGTGCGTCGAGGCGGAGGGGCTTTCGGGGCAGGTGGACCTCGTGATGGGGACCTTCAGCAAGGCCCTCGGCGGCTTCGGCGCCTACCTCGCGGCGTCGCGGACCGTGGTGACGTACCTGGTGAACTCCGCCCGCAGCTTCATCTACACCACCGCCCTCCCCGCCGCGGTGATCGCCGCGGACCTCGCCGCCTTGAGGCTCTGCCTCGCCGGGGAGACCCGGGGGGAGGAGCTGCTCCGCCGCGCGGCGGCGTTCCGGGAGACGCTGCGCGCGAAGGGATGGACCGTCGGGGGGGAGAGCCAGATCGTCCCCGTCGCGGCGGGCGAAACCGCCCGCGCCGTGGCGCTGTCGAAGTCCCTCGCCGCCCGGGGGTTCCTCGCCCTCCCCGTCCGTCCGCCCACCGTCCCGGAAGGTTCTGCGCGCCTGCGCTTCTCCCTCACCGCGGCGCACACGGATCGCCAGCTGTCGGAGGCGGCGGAGGCCCTCGGTGCCGCGTGAACCGATCCGGTATAGCCGCCCGGCGACAAGGTCTCTATCTCCGCGACCTTGTCACTTTCGGCGGCGAATAGGCGCTCCCCGCATGGGACAGCACCCATGAAGCCTGGTGCGGAAGAGTTCTTCGTTGCGGGCGGCGGCGGTGCGCCCACGGTGGTCCTGCTCCCCGGGTGGGCGACGGACGGCCGGGTGTTCGGGGACCTGTTCCCCGGCGCGACGACCGTGACCACCGGCCCGCTGCGGCCGGAGGGATTCCCGCGGCGCCTGGCCGCCTGCCTCGACCGCGCCGCCGTGCGCGGCCCGGTGACGCTGGTCGGGTGGTCCCTCGGGGGCTTCCTCGCCGCGGAGTTCGCCCGGGAGTTCCCGGAGCGGGCGCGGCGGGCGATCCTGATCGGGATCCGGAAGGGATACCCCCCGGGGGACGTGGAGGAGGTGCGGAACGATCTGCTCCGGGACCGGCCGGCGTGCCTCGACCGCTTCTACGCGCGATGCTTCTTCCCGACCCGGACGGCTTCGTTCCGGCGGTTCCGCGCGGGGCTGCAGAAGGAGTACCTCCGGGAGATGGACGAGGCGACGCTGCTGTCGGGGCTTTCGTATCTGGCGGCGGCGCGGCTTTCCGGCGGCTCCCTGCCGCCGTGCCCGGTCGACATCGTCCACGGGGAGAAGGATGTGGTGGCTCCCGTCGCGGAGGCGGAAGAGGTGGCCCGGGAGAGCGGCCGGGCGAAGTTCCTCTCCATCCCTGGGGCGGCGCACGCCGCCTTCCTCGCGGAAGGGTTCCGGGCGGTGGCGGCCGATGCCTGACCCCGCGGTCCTTCGCCGTTTCTCGGCCAGCGCGGCCCGCTACGACGCCCACGCGTACGCCCAGCGGCTGTCGGCGCGGGACCTCCTCGCGTTCACGCGCCAGACCCTGCCGGAAACCTACGGCCCGGGCCGCCGGATCCTGGAGCCCGGTTGCGGGACGGGCCTCTACACCCGGATGATCCTCGACGCCTTCCCGGGCGCGGCGGTCTACGGGGTGGACATCTCCGAGGCGATGGTGCGCGTGGCCCGGGGCCATATCGGGGACCCGCGGGCGCGCTTCGCCGTCGCCGACGCGGAGGAGATCGCCTCCCCGTCGTACGACCTGATCACCTCCAACGCCACCTTCCAGTGGTTCCTCTCCTTTCCCCGCACCGTCGCCCGGATGGCCTCTCTCCTCCGCGGCGGCGGCCTCCTCACCTTCTCCTTCTTCGGGCCGGGGACGTACGCGGAGCTCGAGGCCGCCCTGCGCGATGCGACGGAGGGGGAGGGGGAGTTTTCGGGGCCGCGCGTCAAGGCGACGGGGTTCCTCGGCCGCGACGGGATCGCCGCGGTCCTTTCCGCCGCCTTTCCCCGGTGGGACATCGTGGAGCGGCGATACCACCAGGAATTTCCCACCCTCGCGGACCTGCTGCGGAGCATCCGGTACACCGGGACGCGGGGGGGCGGATCGCCCCGGGGGGTTAGCCCGGGGTGGCTCTCCCGGGTCGAGGAAGCCTACCGGGAGCGCCATGGCGCGATCCGGGCGACGTACCAGGTGCTGCTGTGCCGCGGGCAGGCCGCCGACGGGGGGACGGGGTGAAGGGGGTCTTCGTCACCGGGACGGACACCGGCGTCGGGAAAACGGTGGTGTGCGGCCTTCTTGCGGGATTCCTCCGCGGGAGCGGCGTCCGGGTGGTGTCGCAGAAGTGGGTGCAGACGGGGTGCGAGGGGGAACCGGAGGATCTCTCCACCCACCGGATGCTGTCCGGAGACCCCGGACCGCCGGCGGGGGAGGCCCTGGACGACCTCTGCCCGTACCGGTTCCGCCTCCCCGCCTCGCCGCACCTGGCGGCGGCGCGGGAAGGTCGACGCGTGGAGGCGTCGGTGATCGAGGCGGCGTACCGGCGCCTGTCGGCGAAGTACGACGCGGTTCTCGTCGAGGGGGCGGGCGGGTTCCTCGTGCCCCTCGCGGAGGGGCTGCTCACGGGGGACCTCGTGGCGGCCCTCGGCCTTCCCGCCCTTGTGGTGGTGGGGAACCGCCTCGGGTGCGTCAACCACGCCCTCCTCACCGTGGAAGCGGTGCGGCGTCGGGGCGTCCCGCTGCTGGGGCTGGTCTTCAACCGGACGGAAAGGCGCACGGGAACGGAATCGGAGGTCCTGTCCGACAACCCGCGGGCGGTGGCGGAAGCCTCCGGGGCGCCGGTGCTGGGGGAGCTCCCGTTCCTCCCCGACCGGAAGCGCGGCGCGGAGGCGTTCGCTCCCATCGGGGAAGCGTTCCTCTCCCGATGGAGGTCGTCGTGACGGACCGCAACAAGTGGATCCGGAAAGACCTCCGCCACAGCTGGCACCCGTATACCCAGATGAGCGCCCTCGTGTCGGACCCGCCGCTGCTGATCGAGAGGGCGGAGGGTCTGTTCCTCTACGACTCGGAAGGGGCGAGGTACTACGACGCCATCTCCAGCTGGTGGTGCGTGGTCCACGGCCACGGGCACCCGCGGATCCGCGAGGCGGTGGCGCGGCAGATGGAAACGCTGGACCACGTCCTGTTCGCGGGCGCGACCCACACGCCTGCGGTGCGGCTGGCGGAGCGCCTCGCCGCCATCGCGCCGGAGGGGCTTGTGCGCGTCTTCTTCTCCGACAACGGCTCCACGGCGGTGGAGGTCGCCCTGAAGATGTCGCTGCAGTACTGGCGCAACGTCGGGAAGGAGGGGAGGACCGCATTTATCTGTCTCGACCGCGGCTACCACGGCGACACGACGGGGTGCATGAGCGTGAGCGGGGTGGAGGCGTTCCTGCGCGCCTTCCGGCCGATCCTGTTCCCCGCCCGCCGCGTCCCCTCGCCGTACTGCTACCGGTGCCCGGAGGGCAAGGAGCACCCCGCGTGCGGCGTGTCCTGTCTCGACGCCCTGGGCGAGGCCCTGCGGGAGGGGGGCGACACGGTCGCCGCGGTGATCCTCGAGCCGCTGCTGCTGGGCGCGGGGGGCATGATCGTCTACCCCCCGGAATACCTCGCGGGGGCGGCGCGCCTCGCCCGCGCGCACGGCGTCCACCTGATCCTCGACGAGGTGGCCACGGGGTTCGGGCGCACGGGGACGATGTTCGCCTGCGAGCAGGCGGGGGTCTCCCCCGACTTCCTGTGCCTGTCGAAGGGGCTCACCTCCGGCACGATGCCGATGGCGGCGACCCTGACGACCGCCGAGGTGTACAACGCCTTCCTGGGCGACCCGGACGGCGGGAAGACCTTCTACCACGGCCACACCTACACGGCGAACCCCCTCGGGTGCGCGGCGGCGCTGGCCTCCCTCGACCTCTTCGAGGAGGAAGGGGTGGTGGCCCGCGTCGCGCGCCTCGCCCCCCGGCTGGCGGAAGGGAGCCGCGCATTCGCGGAGCTTCCCATGGTGGGGGACGTGCGGCATATCGGGATGGTGGCCGCCCTGGAGCTGGTGCGGGACAAGGAAACGAAGGAGCCGCTTCCGGGGAACGGGCCCGTGCTCCGGGAGATCCGCCGGGAGGGGCTGCGCCGGGGGCTCTTCCTGCGCCCCCTGGGGAACGTGGTCTACCTGTTCCTCCCCCAGGCCGTGACGCGGGAAGACCTCGACGACATCCTCGACCGTTTCGGCGAAACGCTCCGCGCCGTCCTGCGGTAAGCAGGGTCTGCGATACGCCACTATTCGGCTATTTAGCCTTTTGCTTCCGGGCTCGCGGGGGGCTTCCTCTCCGCTACGCTCGCGAACTTCGCCCGCTCGCTGCACTTGCGCTTGACGCAATTTCCGCCTCGCTCCAGATGCCGCTACGAGGAACCCCCCGCTGCGCCCTTCGCAACGATTGTGTCTCCCCGTCTCCGGAGGAACTGCTACTCGGTAGGCGCTGTTACCCGACGTCGTCGTACGCGCGCAGGCGGAAGGAGACGCCGGGGATCGACTCCGCCAGCCGGCGGACCGCCTCGACGTCGAGGCCCGGAAGGGCGACCGCGGTGGCGGTCACCGAGGGGACGTGCCCTGGCGCCTCCCGCAGGAAGTCGAGAAGGGCGGGGAACGCCGCCGCCCCGTACCGGTTCGGGCAGATCCGGGAGTACGTCTCCGCGTCCGGAGCGTTCAGGGAGACCGAGAGCGCGTCCACGAGGCCCGCGAGCTCCGGCAGTATATCCCGGCCATGGACGAGGTTCGCCAGGCCGTCCGTGTTCACCCGCACCCGCGCGCCGCGGCGCTTCAGCTCGGTGGCGATCTCCTTCACCGCCGGAAGGCGCAGCAGCGGCTCCCCGAATCCGCAGAAGACGACCTCCTCGTACGCCGTCGGGTCGCCCACCAGCGAGAGCACCTCGGCCGACTCCGGCTCCGAGGGGAGCTTCAGCAGGTGCCCCTTCACGTGCCAGTCGCGCCGCTTCGCGCAGAAGGTGCAGACGTTCGTGCACCGGTTCGTGACGTTGAGGTAGAGGGAGTCGCGGATCCGGTAGACCGCCCGCACCTCCTCCTCCACGGGGACGCGGAAGAGGCGGAGGGCGTTCCAGGTGGTGACGCGGGCCACGTCCTCGACGGAGACGCCCTGGATCTCCGCCACCTTCGCCGCCACCAGCGGCACGTACGAAGGCTCGTTCGTCTTCCCCCGGTGGGGGAGAGGGGCGAGGAAGGGGCAGTCCGTCTCGATCAGGAGCCGGTCCAGCGGGAGCCCCCGCACGGCCGCCACCTGCGCCTCCGACCCCTTGTACGTGATGGCCCCCGGGATCGAGACGAGGAAGTTCATCGCCACCGCCTTCCGCGCCATGGCGAGGTCGCCCGAGAAGCAGTGGAATATCCCGCCGACCTCCGCCGCCTTCTCCTCCGCGAGGATCGACAGCACCTCGTCGTGGGCGTCCCGATCGTGGACGATGACGGGGAGGTTCCGGCGGCGCGCCATCCGGATCTGCTCCCGGAAAGCCGCCCGTTGGGCGTCCCGCGGCGAGCGGTCCCGGTAGAAGTCGAGCCCCGTCTCCCCGATCCCCACCACCTTGTCGCACCGCGAGAGCTCCTCGAGGCGGGAGAGGGTTTCGTCCGAGAGCCGCGACGCGTCGTGGGGGTGCAGCCCCACGGAGGCGTAGATCCCCGCGTGGCGGTGGGCGATGGCCACGGCGTTCGCGCTGCTCTCCGGGTCGATGCCGATGGTGGTGATGCGGGTGACGCCGGCGTCGTGCGCGCGGCGGACCACCGCGTCCTCCGCTTCGGACAGCGGCGACAGGTCGAGGTGGGCGTGCGTATCGAAATACACGGGCCGGGGTCCTGTCGGACTTCGCGCTAGGATTCGATCTTCGGGAAGACGATGCACGCCTTCGGCAGGGAGGCGCCCGCCGCCAGCCCCCCCCACGCGCCGGCCTGGGCCACCCTCGCGCCCTCGACGGGGCCGCCCCCGGGGACGAGGGCCTCCCACATCTTCTGCGCCGCCGTCGGCGTGAAGGGGGAAATCATCAGGGCGGACAGGCGCGCCGCCTCCAGGGCGT
>Ga0209253_10003916_pt1 | contig 13010 bp, 10 predicted proteins | sample FrelakmetBRP12BR_FD_187145 | JGI IMG/M metagenome (GOLD analysis project Ga0209253, IMG submission 187145) | Freshwater lake sediment microbial communities from the University of Notre Dame, USA, for methane emissions studies - BRP12 BR (SPAdes)... | ecosystem: Environmental > Aquatic >...
GCCTGCGGGCCCTCCACGCCGCCAGCTTGCTCTCGGCGGCCAGCCTGGTGTTCGCCGGGCTCGTCGACGGGAGCGTGACGAGCGGCATCTCGAGCGCCATCGGCAGCGTGGGACGAACGCGCCGCTCCCACAGCGACCGCGCCGTGGTGCCGTTGAAGAAGACCGTTCGGATCGTGCCGTGCCGGGCCAGGAAGCCGGCGAAGTCGTTGGCGATCGCCGAGCCCGCCACGATCGACACGTCCAGGCTGCAACCCGGGGGCGTTCGGCCGGTCGCGCGCTACGCCTCGATCTCTTCCTCGGTGGCGCCGCTCTCGCTCACGACCATGCGCGCCACCGCGCTCACCACGTCGCCCTCGCGCAGGTGCATGACGCGCACGCCGGTGGCGATGCGGCCCTGGCGGCTAATGTCGTCGGCGCGCATGCGGATCACCACGCCCTCGCGGCTCTGGAGCATGATCTCGTGGTTCTCGCGCACCAGACGCACGCCGACGAGGTAGCCCTTGCGGTCGGTGAGCTTGATGGCGATGACGCCCTGGCCGCCGCGGCCCTGCACGCGCCACTCGCTCACGGGCGTGCGCTTGCCGTAGCCGTTGTCGGTGATCACGAAGAGATCGGAGTCGTCGCGCGCGACGTCCATGCTGATGACCTCGTCGCCCTTGCGCAGGCGCATGCCGTGCACGCCGGAGGTGTTGCGACCGGTCGGCCGTACGTTCTTCTCGTGGAAGCGGATGCCCTGACCCAGGCGGCTGACCATGAGGATGTCGTCGTCGCCGGTAGTGTGGCGCACCGTCATCAGCTCGTCGCCCTCGCGGATGTCGATGGCGATGATGCCGTCGGCCTTGAGCGGCGTGTTGTAGGAGCCGAAGAGCGTCTTCTTGACGATGCCGCGGCGCGTGCCGAACATCAGGTACCTGCCCTCGGTGACGTCGAAGTTGCGCGTAGCGATCACGGCGCACACCTTCTCGTCCTGCCGCAGGGGCAGCAGGTTGGCGAGGTGCTTGCCCCGCGCCGTGCGCGCCGCCAGGGGCAGCTCGTGCACCTTGAGCCGGTAGACCTTGCCCACGCTGGTGAAGAAGAGCAGGAAGTGGTGGGTGCTGCTGATGAAGAGGTGCTCGACCTCGTCCTCTTCCTTCAGGTCCATGCCCGCGACGCCGATGCCGCCGCGCTTCTGCTGGCGGTAGGTGGCGACCGGCAGCCGCTTGACGTAGCCGCCCTTGGTGATGGTGATCACCATCTGCTCCTCGGCGATGAGGTCTTCGACGTCGAGGTCGCCCTCGTCGGGCACGATCTCGGTGCGCCGGTCGTCGTTGTAGAGGCGCTTGACCTCGAGCAGCTCGTCCTTGATGAGCTGATAGATGCGCGCCTCGTCGCCGAGCAGCTCGCGCAGCTCCCTGATGCGCACGAGCAGTCCCTCGTGCTCCTCTTTGACCTTGGAGCGCTCGAGCTGGGTCAGACGCTGCAGCCGCAGGTCGAGGATCGCCTGCGCCTGGGGTCGTGTGAGCTCGAAGGTGTCCATGAGGGCGTCACGCGCCTGGTCGACGTCGGGCGCCTTGCGGATGATGGTGATGATCTGGTCGAGGTTGTCGAGCGCCACCAGCAGGCCCTCGAGGATGTGCGCCCGTGTCTCGGCCCTGTCGAGCTCGAACTTCGTGCGCCTGACGACGACCTCTTTCTGGAACGCCACGTACGCCTTGAGCATCTCGGGCAGCGTGAGCGTGCGCGGCACTCCCCCGACCAGGGCGATGTTGATGACCCCGAAGGTCGTCTGCATCTGCGTGTGCTTGTAGAGCTTGTTGAGCACCACCATGGCGATGGCTTCGCGCTTGAGCTCGATGACGAGGCGCATGCCCGAGCGGTCGGACTCGTTGCGCAGGTCGCTGATCTCGGGGATCTTCTTCTGCTTGACGAGCTCGACGATGTCGTCGATGAGCGAGGCGCGGTTCACCTGGTAGGGCAGCTCGGTGACGATGATCGCCGTCCTGTTGCCCTTGAGCTGCTCGGTGTGCGCCTTGGCGCGGACGCGGATGCGTCCGCGCCCCGTGCGATACGCCTCCTTGATGCCCGCCGTCCCCAGGATGAGTCCGCCGGTGGGGAAGTCGGGGCCGGAGATGTGGCGCATGAGGTCGTCGGCGGACGCGTCGGGGTCGCCGATCACGGCGCAGATGGCGTCGACGACCTCGCCCAGGTTGTGCGGCGGGATGTTGGTCGCCATGCCGACGGCGATGCCGTTGGAGCCGTTGACCATGAGGTTCGGCATGCGGCTGGGCAGGACCGTGGGCTCGCGCCGCGTCTCGTCGTAGTTGGGTACCCAGTCGACGGTGTTGGCGTCGATGTCGCGCAGCATCTCGGTGGCGATGCGCGAGAAGCGCGCCTCGGTGTAGCGCATCGCCGCCGGCGAGTCGCCCTCGACCGAGCCGAAGTTGCCCTGGCCGTCGACGAGCGGGTAGCGCATGTTGAAATCTTGCGCCATGCGCACCAGCGTGGGGTAGATCACGGCCTCGCCGTGGGGGTGGTAGTTGCCGGAGGTGTCGCCGGCGATCTTGGCGCACTTGCGGTGCTGCTTGGTCGGCCCGAGGCCGAGGTCGTTCATGGCCACGAGGATGCGCCGCTGCGAGGGCTTGAGGCCGTCGCGCACGTCGGGCAGGGCGCGGTCGACGATCACGCTCATCGCGTAGTCGATGAACGACGAGCGCATCTCGTCTTCGAGCTCGATCGGCTCTATTCTGCCTTCGAGTGTCTGCAGCTGGTCCATGGTCTACCGCGAGGTGGACATCGCCGGGCGCCGGCGGGCGCACGGAGCCTCTTCGCCACGGCGACCGGCGCGCTGTGGCCGGCTCGTCGCCGGAGTCGGCTCACACATCGAGGAAGCGCACCTCTCTGGCGTTCTTCTCGATGAACTCGCGCCGCGGCTCGACCTTGTCGCCCATGAGCATGGTGAAGACCTCGTCGGCGGCCTGCGCGTCTTCGTTGGAGACGAGCTGCAGCGTACGCGTCATGGGATTCATGGTGGTCTCCCAGAGCTGATCGGGGTTCATCTCGCCGAGGCCCTTGAAGCGCTGCAACTGGATGCCCTCTTTGGCCAGCTCGACAATCTGCACGCGCAGGTCTTCGTAGCTCGCCGCCTCGGCCTTGCGCTGGCCGAGGTGGAGGGTGAAGGGCGGCTTGCCGACCATGTCTTTGACGCGCTCGTGCACGCGGCGGAGCGCCTGGAACTCGCGCCCGGCAAGCGTCGCGTAGGGGATGCGCAGGTTGACGGCCAGGCCGGTGCGGCGCTCGACGAGGCGCGCGTCGACCGCCTGTGCCTCGTCGTCGGTGGCCAGCACGTCGATGACGTAGCGCTTGTCGATGTCGGCGCGGAGCACCTCGACCAGGGCCGCGAAATCGACGATCTGCGCCTCGACCATGGGGCCGTTCTTGAGCCAGTCGATGAGCTCGCCGCCCCACTGCGACTTGAGCTTCTTGACCCAGCCCTCGTACTCGCCGAAGAGCTTCAGGAAGCGCTGGTACTTGGTCTCGGAGAAGGTGAAACCGGTGTCGGTGTTGTCGACCTTGATCTGCTCGAGCCGGCCGCGCAGGAGGATCTCTTCGAGCTGGCTCTCCTTGTGGATGTAGGTCTCCTGGTTGCCCTGCTTGAGCCGGTAGAGCGGCGGCTGGGCGATGTAGATGTAGCCGGCGTCGACGAGCGGCGTCATGTGGCGGAAGAGGAAGGTGAGGATGAGCGTGCGGATGTGCGAGCCGTCGACGTCGGCGTCGGTCATGATGATGATCTTGTGGTAGCGCGCCTGGGTGATGTCGAACTCGTCGCCGATGCCGGTGCCCATGGCGCTGATCATCGTCAGGATCTCGTTGTTGGCCAGCATCTTGTCGATGCGCGCCTTCTCGACGTTGATGATCTTGCCGCGCAGCGGCAGGATCGCCTGGAAGGAACGGTCGCGCGCCTGCTTGGCCGAGCCGCCGGCCGAGTCGCCCTCGACCAGGTAGAGCTCTGAGAGCGACGGGTCGCGCAACGAGCAGTCGGCCAGCTTGCCGGGCAGCGTCGAGCCCTCGAGCAGACCCTTGCGGCGCGTGAGGTCGCGCGCCTTGCGCGCGGCCGAGCGCGCCCGCGCCGCCTGGATCGCCTTGTCGACGATCTGCCGCGCCTCGCTGGGGTTCTCCTCGAGGAACTCGGCCAGCTTGGCGTTGACCGTCGTCTCGACCAGCGTGCGGATCTCGGTGTTGCCCAGCTTGCTCTTGGTCTGGCCCTCGAACTGCGGGTTGCGCAGCTTGACCGAGACGAGCGCCGTGAGGCCCTCGCGCACATCCTCGCCGGCGAGGTTCTCCTCTTTCTCCTTGAGGAACGCCTTCTGGCGCGCGTAGTCGTTGATGGTGCGCGTGAGCGCGCCGCGGAAGCCGGAGAGGTGCGTGCCGCCCTCGGTCGTGTTGATGTTGTTGGCGAAGGTGAAGATGGCCTCGTTGTAGGCCGTGTTCCACTGCATCGCCACCTCGACCTGACCGTCGGGCGTCTCGTTGTCGAAGACGATGATCGAGCGGTGGACGGCGTCCTTGTCGCGGTTGATGTACTTGACGAAGTCGCGCACGCCGCCTTCGTACTGGAAGGTGACGCTCTCGCCCTCGGCGCGCTCGTCGGTGAGCTCGATGCGCAGGTTCTTGGTGAGGAACGCCGTCTCGCGCAGGCGCTGCGACAGCACGCGGAAGTCGAAGTCGACCTCTTCGAAGACGTCGGGATCGGGCATGAACGACACGGTCGTGCCCGTCGGACCCTTCTTGTCGATCTTCTCCTTCTTCTCGAGGCCGGTGACGGCGACGCCGCGCTCGAAGCGCTGATGCCAGTGGTAGCCGTCGCGATAGATGTCGAGCTCGAGCCACTCCGAGAGGGCGTTGACGACCGAGACGCCGACGCCGTGCAGACCGCCCGAGACCTTGTACCCCTGGCCGCCGAACTTGCCGCCGGCGTGCAGCATGGTGAGCACGACCTCGGCGGCCGACTTGTCGTACTGGGGCATGACGCCCACCGGGATGCCGCGCCCGTCGTCACTCTCGACGACCGAGTTGTCGGGCTGGATGGTGACGGTGACGGTGCCGCAGAAGCCGGCGAGCGCCTCGTCGACCGAGTTGTCGACGACCTCGTAGACCAGGTGGTGGAGGCCGCGCGGCCCCGTGGAGCCGATGTACATGCCGGGCCGTTCGCGGACCGGTTCGAGGCCCTCGAGGACCGTGATGTCTTTGGCGTCGTACGTCGACTGTTTCACTGCACCTCGCATGCGTCGCTCGTGCTGACCACGACGGGATCGGACGGGGGGCGGTTGCCGTCTCATAGTATAGCAGAACGAGGCCCTTCAGGGAAGCCCGCGGCGACGCCAAAAACCCCGCAAATTGCGGATTTTCCTGGCGCCGAGAGGGTGACTTATGGGCCGCCGTCGCGCGGCCGCTCGAGAGCCGCCGCAAGGGCGGCCCGGACGGCCGCGCGCAGGCCCTCGTCGCCCAGCTCGGCCGCCCGCCGCAGGGCCTCGTCGAGCTCGGTGTCCGTCAGCTTGCGCCGACCCTGTTGCAGGTTCGACGCCGGGGGCTTTTCTCCTTGCCTCGCGGACGGCCCGACAGCCTCGAAACGCAGGCGTTTCACAGGGTGGCCGGGGTCGGTCGCGGCCATCTTCTCGAGGATGGTCACCGTGAGGTAGGCGAGCTCGTTGGCCCACACGGAGGATTCGCAGCCGACGGTCAGCGTGCCGCGCGCGAAGCGGCGTGGCCTCGTGGCGGCGGCGACCTCGGGTCCGACGGCCCGCAGCCACGCCGAGTAGGCGCGCGCCTGCTCGCCCGACGTGACGCCGGCCACGGTGCCGGCGAGGACGTCGCCGAGACGGCGCGGCTCAGGCATCGTCCGCCCCCACAGCGACGTCCGCCCCCGCTGCGGCGTCATGCCCCTGCGGCTCCTCGCGGCACTCCAGCAGCGGCAGGTGGATCACGCGCGCCCCGGAAAGCTCCTCGCCGGTGAAATACAGCAGGTTCGTCGTGGTGATGATGCTCTGCCCGCCCTCGTTGAGGACACGCGCCAGCAGCCGGCGACGGGCGTCGTCGAGCTCGCTCATGACGTCGTCGAGGAAGAGCGTGCCCCGGTCGCCCGTCGCCTCCTCGGCTACCGCGCGTTCGGCGAGCAGCAGGGCCAGCACCGCCGCCCGCTGCTCGCCCTGCGAGCCGAACAGGCGCAGATCGCGCGGCTGGCCGTCGCCCTGCCGTTCGACGACCTGCAGGTCGTCGCGGTGAGGCCCGAAAGCGCTCGCGCCGCGCGCGACCTCGCGCGCGCGGCGTGAGCGCAGGACCTTCAGGTACGCCCCTTCGTCGAGACCGGTCTCGTCGAGATGCGAGGCCAGGACCAGGTCGAAGTCGCCGCCCGAGGTCGACACCCGCGCGCGCCAGCTGCCCATCCCACGCGTCGAGGCCGGCGGAGTCGCCGCCCTCGCGCACGCGCTGGAGCTGCGCGTTGCGCTGCCTCAGCGCCATCTGCAGGGCCTGGGCGGCGGCCTCGTAGGCGGGATCGATCGTCGCCGCGAACGCGTCGAGGTGAGCCCGCCGCCGGGCGGGGCTGCCCTTGACGAGCAACAGGCTCTCCGGGACGAAGATGAAGGCGTGCGCCCGGCGCCGCAGATCGCTGAGGTTCTGCACCTCCACGCCGTCGAAGCGGATGCGCTTGCCCTGCCCCGGCGCGTAGGCGACCTCCGCCGTGTGCAAGCGGCCGGCGCCGCGCGCTTCGTCGGCCGCCCGCGGTGGCTCCTCGGTGGCCCCGGCTCCCTCCATCGCCGGCGGCTCGTCGCCGATGAGCTGTCCGACCTCGGCCGCGACCCGGGCGAACTCCTCGCCCCAGCGCACCACCTTCTCCTCACGGCTCGTGCGCGGCGAGGCGGCGCGCAGAGCGAAGAACGCCGCCTCGAGAAGGTTCGTCTTGCCGCTGGCGTTCTCGCCGACGATGACGTTCACCGCGGGCGAGAAGCGCACCCGGCTGTCGCGATAGCTGCGGAAGTTGACGAGTCTCAGGGAGGCGACGTACACGGCCGTCCCCCCTACAGCAGGTGCGGGATGAGCAGGTGCGTCGTACGCTGGTAGACGGCGTACTCCTCGCCGAACGAGCGCAGGTTCTCGGCTTCCTCCACCAGCGCCGTCGCCGCGAAGCACGCCGACGCTCCGGCCGCCAGAGCCGACGCAGAACACGAGACACGCTTCAGCAAGGCACCTCCCGCGAGCAGGATGAGCGACGCATACAGGGGATGACGGATCACCCCGTAGGCCCCCGTTCTCACAAGCGCGGTCGTCCGCTCGAACCCCAGGAGCGCAGGGTCGTCGGCGCGCCGCTCGTCGGGCCTGCCGGCCATTCGCAGGGCACGGAAGCTATGCGCCGCGAGCCCCGCCGACGACGCGAGCAGGGTCCAGGAAGCGAGCTGGCGCGGGCAGAACGGGCGTCGGAACCACCACGGGGCGTTGAGAAGCACGAGTCCCAGAAGCGCGCCGAAGCCGAAGAAGCGCGGGAAGCCGTGTGAGCGCGGGTCGGCCAACGAGCGTCTCGAGGCGATCGCGAGGCCGACCGCCGCCGGGATCAGGATCAGGAAGCGTCTCACGGTTCGTCGGGCCTCGCCGCTGGACGCGGCGTCAGGCGTCGGGCTCCCGGTCGTGCCCGGCGACGTAGGTGGCACCCTTGACGACGACTACGTCGCCGGGCACGACCTTGTGACCGCGCCGGAGCTCGACCGCGCCGTTCACCGACACCGCGCCGCCCTGGACGAGACGCTTCGCCTCCCCGCCCGTCGGCGCGGCGCCGCACAGTTTCAGGAACGATCCCAGAGGGATGGGGCCGGCGACGGCTACGATGTGCCCCACGCTGACCTCCCGGCGCCGCCCACGAAGCGCCCCTTCCGCACCACCCTGCGTGTCGCTCGCCCCTAGCCGCTCAGCCTGATGGGCATGATGAGATAAAGGAACCCGCCTTCCTCGCCGCTGACGAGGCCGGGTCGCAGCGGGTTGATGAACTTCAGGACGACCCGGTCGCCGTCGACGCCTTCGAGACCGTCGATGAGGAAGAGGGGGTTGAAACCGATCTCGAACTCCTCGCCGGCGAAGTCGATCTCGAGCTCCTCCTCCGCTTGGCCCACGTCCTGCGTGACGGCCTTCATTGTCAACTTGCCGGGCGCGAAGCTGAGTCGCAGCGGCGTGTTCTTCTGCGCCAGCAGGCTGACGCGGCGAGCGACCGCCAGCATCTCTTCACGGTCGACCGCGATACTGTGGTCGAAGCTCTCGGGAAGCAGTTGGCGGTAGTTGGGGAACTGGCCGTCGATGAGCCTGGTCGCCACCCACACGTCGCCGAGGTTGAAGAGCGCCTGGTTCTCGGTGACGGCGACCTGGATGTCGCCCTCACCCGTCGTCGCCGCCAGACGAGCCACTTCGTTCAGCGCCTTCACCGGGACGATCGCCTCGACCTCCTGCGCGGGCCCACCCTCGAGACGAGTCTCCTTCACACTCAGGCGGTAGCTGTCGGTAGCCACCATCTTGAGCGTGCCGCCTCCGATCGTCACCAGGACACCCGTGAGAATCGGCCTGGTCTCGTCGCGCGACGCCGCTCGCCCCACCTTGTCGAGCGTCTCCATGAACGGCTCCCGCCCGACGGCGAAGCCCCCCTCCGTATCGAAGCTCGAGGTCTGCGGAAAGTCGCTCGCGACCCAGGAGTTCAGTGAGAACACACCCCTCCCCGCCGAGACCTTGACCGAGCCCTCACTCGATTCGATGACGACCTCGTCGCCCGGCAGGCTCTTCACGATATCGGTGAACAGACGCGCCGGGACGACCAGGTCACCTTCGCCCTCGACTCCCGTCTCGAGCGTCGCCTTGATCGAGAGCTCCATGTCGGTCGAGTACAGCTCGAGAAGACCGTCGTGTGCCTGCAGGAGGATGCCTGAGAGCACGGGCAGCGCACTGCGCGCCGAGACACCGCGGCCAAGGACGTTGAGCTTCTCGACCAGCGTCGAACGGTCACAGGTGAGTCTCATCCCAGCTCCTTATCATTCTTAAGAGAGAGGTATCTCTCTTCGTCGTCGTCATAGCCCCTGTGTACTCTGTGGACCGCGCTCGTTGCGGCTGCACCTGAGGGTGAGTCGCCTCTGGAGTGAGGTGTGGACGGAGCGTTCACTGCCCGCGGGTTCGCTGGCCGCTGCGCACCCTCACCGACGCAAAGCATAGTCGGTCGGTGTGCGGTTTGTGAATGTCTCCACCGTCGGCGCGGGCATTGTCAACAGGTTGTGCACGGCGGCGGGCGCCGCTCGGTGAGACAGAGCGGCCGACGGGCCGGGAGAGGGCCGTCAGTGCGCCGCCTTGAGTCGCGCCGTCAGGAGCTGGATGACCTCGTGGAGCTGGCGGTCGTGGTCGTCGTTGAGAAGGCGCTTGATCTTGTTGACGGCGTAGAGGACGGTGGTGTGGTCCCGGCCCCCGAAGCGGTCGCCGATCTGGGGCAGCGACATGTCGGTCAGCTCGCGCGCCAGGTACATGGCGATCTGGCGCGCGTAGGCGATGTCCTGGCTGCGCCGGTCGCCGCGCAGGTCGCTGACGTAGCAGCCGAACTGGCGTGCGACCTCACCCTGGATGGCGTCCACCGTGATGGGGTGCTCGTAGGCCTGCGGCAGGAGTCCTTTGAGCGCCTCGCGAGCGACCTCGACCGTGACGGGCACGCCGGCGACCGAGGCGAAGCCGACGACGCGCGTCAGCGCCCCCTCGAGCTCGCGGATGTTCGTGGAGACACGTCCGGCGATGAACTCGAGCACCTCCTGGTCCTGCACCTTGAACCCCTCCCACTTGACGTGCTTGCGCAGGATGGCGATGCGCGTCTCGAGGTCGGGGCGGCCGATGTCGACGACGATCCCCTGGCCGAACCGGGAGCGCAGCCGTTCCTCGAGCTCCTCGAGCTCACGCGGCGGGCGGTCGGAGGTGATGACGATCTGCTTGTGGGCCTCGTAGAGGGAGTTGAACGTGTGGAAGAACTCGACCTGGGTCTGCTGCTTCTCGGCCAGGAACTGGACGTCGTCGATCAGCAGGACGTCGTTGGTGCGGTACTTCTGCTTGAACCCCTCGATGCGTCCCTTCTCGGTGACCGCGTTGATGAACTCGTCGGTGAACTGCTCGACGGTGACGTACTTGACGCGCAGGTTCGCGTGCCGGGCGATCGTCTCGTGGGCGATGGCCTGGATGAGGTGGGTCTTGCCGAGGCCCGTACCGGCGTAGATGAAGACGGGGTTGTAGGCCTGGGCCGGCGACTCGGCCACGCTGCGCGCAACGGCCGTGGCGTACTCGTTGTGGGGGCCGACGACGAAGCGCTCGAAGACGTAGCGGGGGTTGAGGCCCCGGGCGTCCGTCGGCCGCGCGGAGCGGCGGTCGCCGGCGGCGACCGCCGCAGGGGGCGCGGCCGACGGACCGGGCGCGAGGGCCGCGGGCTCCTCGACGGCGCCGCGGTGCGCTCCTGCAGAGGGCGCCGCGGCCTCTCCCTCGCCCGCCTCGGCGGGGCGGGGAGTGCCGATCGCGGCGGCGCGTTCGTCGACGACCACGCGGACGGCGACGTCGGCCGAGAGGACCTCGGCCAGGGCGCGCCGCACCTTCTCGCCGAAGCGGCTCTCGAGCCATTCCCGGGCGAAGTCGTTGGCGGCGCCGACGACGAACGTCCCGTCGGCCAGAGAGACGGGTACGGTGCGCTCGAACCAGAGGCGGAAGGTGGCGTCGTTGACCTGGCCGCGGAGGTGCGCCTTGGCTTCCTCCCAGACGAGTGTCAACTGATCGTCGATCGACGTCACTGCGGTCTTCCGGCTCGCTCGTGGGACGACGCGGCGATCGCTGCCGGGGGGAGGTCTAGAGGATGCTGTCGAGGAGGTCTATCCCATCCTCGGTCAGGGCTCGCTTCCCGTCGCCGAGGGAATATATCAACCGCTTCTCCTCCAGTAAACCGAGGTCGCGGAACGCGGTCGCAGGGGCGACGCCGAGCTCCCGGGCGAGGGCCGAGGGGCCGGCCGAGCCCAGCTCCATGAGCAGCACCAGCACCTTCTTCTGCCGGTTCGTCAGCTTGACTTCGGGCTGCGCCGGCGGCGCCGCGACCGGGGCAGCGGCGCCGTGTGGCAGGTTGATCGTGAACACGGCGCCGCCGCCCAGGTTCTGCTCGACGCTGATCACTCCGCGCAGGAAGCTCAGCGACTCACGCGCGATGGGCAGGCCCGAGCCGACGCCCTTGATGAAGGTGCGCTGCTCTGCCGTGGCGGTGGTGAAACCGGGCAGGAAGGCGCGCTCCGCGTCGCTGACGCCGGGGCCGTGGTCGGAGATGCGGATGACCTGACCGCCGTCGAGGATGGTGATGACGACATCGCGGAAGCAGGCGTGGATCAGGTTCTCGATGAGCTCACCGATGACGGTGTAGGGAACTTGGCCGCCCTGCTCGCGGCAGTGGTGGTAGGTCTTCTCGGCCAGCGAGGCGATGAGCGCCGGCAGGTCGCCCTCCTCGACGCTGATCACGCGCGGCGGGCTCGTGAGCGTGTCGTACACGGCGATGCGTGGGGCCGCCGGTCCCCTGGGGAGCGGGGCCGCGTGCTCACCCGTCTCTCCGGGCGCCGCCCCGGCGGTGGCGGCGCCACCCGCCGGCTGGGCCAGCAGCCTGTCGAGGAAGGACTCCATGGGGGCAAGCAGTATAGCAGACACCCTGCTCCTCTCAGGGGCCTTCGAGGGTCACCTGCGAAAAGCGCATGAGCAGGCGAAAGGGCGGGGTTATCCACAGGGTCTTCAACATCTGTGGAGAAGCCCCGTGCCATGCGACGCGCGGGAGCGTCACAGGCAGCCCTTGTGGATAGAGGGGTTTCACCTCCCCTTGTGTGGTGACGACCGGCCCGGCGCGCAGCGACCGTGCCTGAAGGTTGGGCAGTGGAGTTTGTCAAGGGCCTTCGCAAACGGAAAGATGCCTGCACAGACGGGATTTCTTGGATTGTGCCACGCAAAGCGAGGCGAGGTGGCACATCGGTCGCCGTCAACGCGTTATCCACTGTGGCCGCGAGCCTAGTCAGCACCGCAAACGGCGACTGTCCACAGTTTCCACAGGCGGCCTGGGACGTCGTCGAGGCGAGGTGAAACGCGACACGTTGCGGAGCGGTCCGCCGGGGGTAGAATCCGGTATACCTGCGGAGCTCCTGTGGAGAGGGGCTGAGAGGGCGCTTCCTAGCGCCGACGCGCAGTACCTGACCACCTTCAGGGTGGCGGCGCCGCGAGCGGTGCCGCTGGGTAATGCCAGCGAAGGGAGACCGTCGTGACTTCGTCGTCAGTGCCAGCCCCGCGAGCGCCGATCGGTGTGCGCGTACGCGCGCGGCTGAACGTCGACCCGCGCTCCTGGGGCGTCGCCGCCATCGCCGAGATGGGCGTCGCCGTGGCTCTCGCGGCCGTGCTGGGCCTGGTGCGCGTGTGGACGATGCCGCAGGGCGGGTCGGTGAGCCTCGAGATGATCCCCATCCTCTTCGTGGCCATTCGGCGCGGCCTCGGCCCCGGGGTGGCCACGGGGGCCGTCTACGGCCTTGTGCAGCTCGTGCTCCCCGGCGCCTTTGTGTACCACCCCCTGCAGGCGCTGCTGGACTACCCGCTGGCGTTCGCCGCGGTCGGCCTTGCCGGCCTCGTCCCCGTGAGGACGGATGTGGCGTCGGACGCGGCCGGAGACCGTGGCGGGTGGTTGGCGGAAGCTGCCCGGGCCGTCGTGGCCCTCGTGCCGGCGGTGGTGCTCGGGACCGGCGCGCGGTTCTTCTTCCACTTCCTCTCGGGCCTCATCTACTTCGCCTCGTACGCGCCGTCGTGGGAGGCTCCGTGGCTGTACGCGGTCACCTACAACCTCCTGTATCTCGTGCCCGAGGCGATCGTCACGGCGATCGTCCTCTGGCCGCTGCTGAAGGCCTACGACGCCGCCTTCGGGGCGCCTCGCATCGCCGGCGGGCCGCGGTGAGGCGCGATGCGGGGGCGGCGCCGGC
>Ga0209253_10003917_pt1 | contig 13010 bp, 10 predicted proteins | sample FrelakmetBRP12BR_FD_187145 | JGI IMG/M metagenome (GOLD analysis project Ga0209253, IMG submission 187145) | Freshwater lake sediment microbial communities from the University of Notre Dame, USA, for methane emissions studies - BRP12 BR (SPAdes)... | ecosystem: Environmental > Aquatic >...
CCAGGACATCGTCGCCGACTACGCGCACACCGCGCTCACCCTGCGCCGACACCCGCTGGCGCTGCTGCGCGAGCGCTTCACCGCCATGCGCCTGAAGACTGCCGCACAGGTCAACGCCGCGCACCACCGGCAGGCGGTCCGCACCACCGGCATCGTCACCTGTCGGCAGCGTCCGTCCACGGCCAGCGGTGTCACCTTCGTCACGCTGGAGGATGAAACCGGCACCATCAACGTCGTCGTCTGGCGCACCACGGCGGAGAAGTTCCGGCGCGAACTGCTCGGATCGACGCTGCTCACGGTCTACGGCCACATCGAGCGTGTCGAGACCTCGGCAGTGCCGGTCGTGCACCTGATCGCCGCACGGCTCACCGACGAATCGCACCTGCTCGGTGACCTGGTCGTGGCGAGCCACGACTTTCACTGAACGGCTCTCGCCCCGATACGCAGACACCGGTACGAACGAACGGCCGAATCCGCACGGCCGAATCCCGCTACACCCGGAAACCTTATCCTCGGTCCCGTGTTGCCTGGACGCGCGCCGGCGGCACGAGCCGCACCGAGGAGCGCCACGTCGACGGCCGACCCCGATGTTGCTGCAGCAACCGATTTAAGCCGACGGGCGAGGTGGCAAAGCGATGACACAGATGCACGAACTTCTCACGGACGACGGCAGCGGCTTTTCTTTCCTCGGCGACATCGCAGTGAAGCTGCGCGAGCTGTCGCTGGAGCAGGTCACCGGCGTGGCTGCCGGCTCGCCTGAGTTCAGCACGGCGCTGATCAGGATCCGCATCGCCGGTTCGAGGACCGACGCCGCGCTGCACACGCACGAGCTGGTCCAGCGCCGCTACGCCGAGCGCGGCTACGACCTGCCGACGGCCACACCCGATCCCAACCTCTACACCGTCGCCGCCTACGACCAGGGCCAGCTCGTCGGCACAGTCGGCGTGCGCATCGACTCGACGCGCCAGCTCAGCGCGGACGAGTTGTACCCCGGCGAACTGTCGGCGCTGCGCATCCGCAGCCTGCAGCTTTGCGAATTCACCCGCCTGGCCGTCGATGACGGCGCGCTGTCGAAGACGGTGCTGGCGAGCCTGTTCCACACCGCCTACCTGTACGCGCACAAGCTGTGCGGGGTCGACGCCGCGGTGATCGAGGTCAACCCCCGCCACGTGCCTTTCTACATCCGCGCCCTGCAGTTCGAGCGCATCGGACCCGAGCGCCACAACAAGCGCGTCGATGCGCCCGCGGTCCTGCTCTACGTCCCGTTCGAACGGATCGCGCAGGGCGTGGCCCGCTATGCCGGCAAGCCGGAACTGGTCAGCAGCACGCGCACGCTCTACCCCTATGGGTTCTCACAGGCCGAGGAAGCAGGCATCCTGAACCGCCTGCGCCTGCAGCAGGAGGCGCGCCAGCAGCACTCCCTGCTGCTGCACTGACGGCGGCGACCCGTCAGAGCCGCTGCAGGTAGTCCTTGCTGAACATGCGCGCCGGCAGGTCGCGCAGTTTCATCGCCGAGTACTCCATCACGCTTTCCTCGCCTTCGCGCAGCGCGTCGCGCAAGATGAGCCGTGTCGGCCGCACGCGGCCGCCAAGCGTCTTGAAGTTCTCGTAGCGGCAGGTCTTCAGCAGCCGCCCCGACACCGAGTAGAACTCCGCCTTGTGCGGATGGAAGTTCGACTTGCGCACCCAGTACAGCACACGGCTGTAGGTCACGCCGCGGTCGGTGGCCTTCAGTTCGAGCACGTAGTGCTCCTGCCCATCGATCGGCTCCATGCGCAGGATGCTCGGCGTGTAGTCGCCGCTGAAGTTGGCGCGCGCGATGTCGCCATTGGCTACCTGCCCGGTCAGCCGCTGTGACAGCGACAGCCGCACCGGTTGCGACACGGTCGGAATGAAGATCCACAGGTCGCGCCCACGCAGCAGCATCGCCTGGCCGCGTTCGGAGGCCGGCTCGAGCACCTGCACGATCGTGTTCTCGTTGCCGCGCGACAGCACCTTGTACAGCCGCGCGTCGGTCTGCTTGCCCTCGGAGAAACTGGTCACCGCCACGTCGACCTCGAAGCTATCCGACGGAAAACGGATCTGGTCGGCTTTCTCCAGAACCTGCGCCGCCAGCCCGTCTGTATCACCTTCGGCCGCGGGCTGGGCGCGAACACCGAGCGACACGCCTGCCGCAGCGCCGAGCAGTGCTGCAATAATGCGTCGCCTTCCGCGTTGATCAGTTCTTTCGTTGTTCGCCATGACCACCTTGTGCGCCAGGAGCCGCCCGGCAACGATGGACTGGAAGTCTAAGGAAATCCGCCGTCGATGAACGTCGTCCAGGTCGAGCACGTCTGCAAGGATTACCGCCTCGGCGAGCAGACCGTGCGCGCGCTCGACGATGTGTCGGTGTCCATCGAAGAAGGCGTGTTCCTCGCCATTGCCGGCCCGTCGGGCAGCGGCAAGTCGACGCTGCTGAACCTGATCGGCTGCATCGACACGCCGACCTCCGGCCGCATCGCCATCGACGGCCGCGACGTCAGCGGCCAGACTCCCGACCAGCTGGCCGACCTGCGTGCGCGCACGATCGGCTTCATCTTCCAGACCTTCAACCTGCTGCCGGTGCTGTCGGCCGAGGAAAACGTCGAGTACCCGCTGCTGCAGATGCGCGAACTTGCCCGCGATGAGCGCCGCGCGCGCGTGGCCAGGATGCTGGAGATCGTCGGCCTCACGCGCTTCGCGAAGCACCGGCCCAATCAGCTCAGCGGCGGCCAGCGCCAGCGGGTGGCGATCGCGCGCGCCCTGGTCACCAAGCCGCGCATCGTGCTGGCCGACGAGCCGACCGCCAATCTCGACCACAAGACCGGCGAAGGCATCCTGGTGCTGATGCAGGAGATCAACCGCCGGTCCGGCACGACGTTCATCTTCTCCACGCACGACAGGAAGGTGATGTCGAAGGCGAACCGGCTGATCCGCATCGAAGACGGCCGCGTCTTTCAGCTCGGGCTGCGCAAGGAGGCCGGCTGGGTCTTCGTGCGACCGCCGGGCAGCCGACGAAAAGAAAAACCCGAAACCGAGGAAAGCGCCCATGCGACCTGAACCGCGCCGCTGCCTGCCTGCCGCATTGATCGCCCTGGCATGGGTATGCACGCCGATCGCGGCAGCGGACAAGGAGCCCACGGACAGCGATGCACTGCGCTTGAGTGGCTTCGTTTCCGAGACCGTCGCCTACACCAGCGCCGACCCCAGCCACTGGTCGCGCGGCGTGACACGGCTGCAGTTGTCGGCGGAAGGCAAGCTTGGCGGCGCCAAGTGGAAGATTGGCGGCCGCGTTGATGCCGACCCCGTGATCGCCAACTCCGGCTTCTACCTCGACCGCGTCAAGGACGACCAGCGCGCCGATTTCTTCTGGCGCGAGACCTACCTCGACTTTTCGGCGGGCGAGTGGGAGTTCCGGCTCGGCGCGCAGAACATCGTCTGGGGCGAAGTCGTGGGCCTGTTCTTCGCCGATGTGGTCTCGTCGCGCGACCTGCGCGAGTTCCTGCTGCCGAGCTTCGACCTCATCCGGCAGCCGCAGTGGGCTGCGCGCGCCGAGTACTTCTTCGGCGAATCCAAGCTCGAACTGGTGTGGATCCCCGTGCCCACCTTCGACAACATCGGCAAGCCGGGCAGCGACTTCTACCCCGCGCCGCTGCCCTCGCCCACACCGCAGTCCGTTGCCGATCAGTTCCGCGATCCGCTCAAGCCCGACCGCAAGCTGTCGAACTCCAACTACGGCGTGCGCTTGGGCACCCTGGTCAACGGCTGGGACCTGTCCGGTTTCTACTACCGCAGCTTCGCCTCCTCGCCGACCTTCTACCGGACGGCAGCAGGCATCTTCGAACCGCAGTACGACCGCATATGGCAGGCCGGCGCCACGATGTCGAAGGACCTCGGCAGCGTCGTCCTGCGCGCCGAGGCCGTCTACGCCAATGGCCAGAACTTCAGCGTCACCAACCCTACGGCCCCGCGCGGTGTCGTGCAGTTCGATACGCTCGACTGGATCGTCAGTGCGGAGATGCCTTTCGAGTCGGTCGACGGCCGCATCAACGTGCAGCTGTTTCAGCGCCACTACTTCGGCGGAGGCGCCGATACGATCACCGTCAATGCCGGCGACTTCGGCGCGAGCGTGCTCATCGGCGCAAAGATCATGCCGACGATCGAGGCATCACTGCAGTGGTTCCAGGGATTCGGCGGTGCCGGCTCGATGGTGCGGCCGCGCGTGAACTGGTATGCCGCCCGCAACCTGGTGCTTGCCCTGGGCGGCGACATTTTCTCGGGTGATAGCAACGGCCTGTTCGGCCGCTACGGCAACCGCGATCGCGTCTACCTGGAAGCACGCTACGACTTCTGACCGGTATGCCCCAGCGCCGGCTTCCCCTCTCCCCTCGCGGGAGCGGGCTCGACTACTTGTGTTTCCCCATCTCCCCTCGCGGGAGAGGAGCAAGGGGAGAGGGGGCGCCGAGCCCCGACTAACCTCGCACCGTCGCCAATTCCCCCGGCATCCTGGCGCCAACTTCACGCATCCGCCCCTCGAGTTCAGCCACGTCGAGCCGCAGCAGCACGGCCGGCGCGTTCACACGCTCGCAGGTCCGCACGTCGGAAATCGACTTGAAGCCGAATGCTCGCCGATAGAAACCGACGTGACGAGGATTCACCTCGACGACCACGTCGGAGACGCCAAGCATCCGGCGCCCGAGCACGTAAGACAGATCGAACAACCCCGATATCGTCGCTTTCGAATCGGCCACCGCCGACACTGCAAAGCGGGTGAACTCGCAAACGGTCCGACCCTGGGCGCGGAGGGCATCGAGCTTCTCCGCATAGGTCTGGTCAGCCTGCAGGCCCGTTCCGTTGTCGATGCCTATCGTCATGGTGCCGACGGCGCCCGACTCGGACCACGCGAGCAGCGCGACTTCGCTCTGTTCGCGCGGCACATCGTCCATCTGCTGCAGGGAACAGTAGCCCCGCCAAGCATAACGATCGCTGACCAGGATCTCCGCCATTCGGTGTTCCTGCTCGGTGATTGCGATGGTGGCAAGCACCTTCGATTCCGACCTGCGATCGGTTCCGCCCTCAGCGTTCCCCCAAGGCGAAGCCCAAGGCAGATCGTCGCTATCCGGAACCGCCCCGTAGGCGAGATACGAAGCAACAGGGACTGCGGGAAGGAATGCCGCCGCCGAAGAACGAAGCAGCTGCGTCAGCTGGGGAAGAAACCAGGTAGCTTGTTCAGCGACGTGCTCGACCATCTCGACACCAGAAGCGTCACGGCCAGAGGCCATTCTCTGCCGGACCGCGCAACCCCATGTACCGGGAAGGGTATCAGCCTAATCTGAGGGCTAGCGCTTACGAACCGATCACGAATATACGCGATTCGTCCGTCGCACCTTGCGCGAACCATGACCAACCGGCGCCAATCCGTTCGGCCGAGGCATGGCGCGAGGCAGTCAACGATAATCGGGCCGGTACGCGGCACGCTGCCCGTTTCCTGGTTGCCCCGGCGCACCGATTCCCGGCCCGACCGGAGCTGTTCTCCCGATGAGAAGGTGTAGGAACTGCCTGATCCCCGATGCAGTCCCGGGCGCCGCGCTCTCCGCAGAGGGAGTGTGCAATCACTGCACGACGGCCGTTCCGGACTCGGACACATCGGTCGAGGAGGACGCCCGCAAAGCACGTGAGGCAGACCTCGAGCGCGCTCTCGCCGATGCGCGCGGCCGCGGCGGCGCCTACGACTGCGTGGTCGCGCTCAGTGGCGGCAAGGACAGCCTCTACCTGCTGTACAAACTCAAGGTCGAGTACCGGCTGAAGGTGCTGGCGTACACGGTCGACATCAACATCCCGCAAATCGCCTGGCAGAACATCCGGCGCACGGTCGCCAAGCTGGATGTCGACCACCTGACCTTTTCGCCGCCGCGCTCGTTGTACGAGCGGCTGTTCCGCTACCTGCTGAAGAATCAGGAGGAACGCGGCGCCGTGTACACCGTCTCGTATGTGTACGCGCCGCTGTTCGAGGGCGACGCAATCCGGCTCGCCGTGGAGAAGAACATCCCACTCGTGCTCGCCGGCTACTCGCCGGGACAGCCCGAGCCGGAGCGGATGCACTACGAGTTTTCGCGCCAGTTGATCTGCGAAACGGACTGGACACCGCCGGAACTCGCCCGCTGCGGTGAGTTCACCGCCGATGAGCTCGCCTGCTTCTTCAATCCACATCGGTTTCCCGCCGGCACCCGCTTTCCGCGCTACCTGGCGCCCTTTCACGCCTGGCCATACAACCAGGAGCAGATCCTGAAGGAGGTCGTTTCGCTGGGGCTGGCCGCATCGGGCCGCCACGCCAGCCCGATCCACAGCAACTACCCGATCAACTGGTTGTTGATGTACTCGGACCTGAAGTCCTTTGGGTACAACCCCTACGCCCCGGAGTTCTCCGCACTGATCCGGCAGGGCAAGGCCAGCCGAAGCTACTGGCGCATCATGGCGCCCCTGGTCGACGCCATGATCCGGCATCGCATCGGCCCCGGGCGGGAGGTCACCCGCAGCCTGCAATGGCTTGGCCTGAAGCCCGAGGACCTGCGCATCACCAAGCCGAGGGGCGCCTACGACCCGATCGTCACGCCCACTTGATCGAGCGTGGGCTGGGCGGTGCGGCGTCACAACCCGGGCGATGAGAGCACAGACAAAGTTGAGTCCTGACGGAACCGCGCCGGCATTACCGGCCCTGACCACCGCGCCAGGCAAGACAGTGTCGACCGTCCCGGCTCTGCTGCAAGCCCGCGCGGAAGCGGCCCCCGATGCACCTGCCCTGTGGTCGTTGGACGGCACATCGGGCTGGCAGCCGATCACCTGGCGCGACTTCCGCGATGCCACCGCATCGGCAGCGCACGGCCTGCGGGCATTGGGGCTGAAGCGGGGCGATCGAATCGGCATCCTCGCACCGAGTTGCCCCCGCTGGGATGTAGCGCAGATCGCGGCGATGGCCGCCGGCGGGATAGTCGTCGGCCTCGATCCGAACGACACCAGTGAACGGCTCGGCCAGATTGCCGAACGGTGCGAACTGTCTGTTGTCATCGCATACGACGAGGCACTGCTCGGCAAACTCCCGCCTCCGGTCTGCGACCGCCTGAGTTTCGCGGTTACGTTCGCACCGGCAAGGGCTACCGGAATCGTTTCCTTTGCCGACCTCGTCGGGCCGGACGGCACTCAAGGCAAGACCGGCTGGGACCACGCGCTCGCTGGTGATCCTGCACTGATCGTCTTCACCTCAGGCACGTCCGGCGAACCCAAGGGCATCACCTATGCGCACCAGCAGGTCTGCGGCGCGGTGGCGTCGATCCTGCAGGCATTTCCCGACATCGGACCGGGCAGCCGGCTCGCCTGCTGGCTGCCGCTGTCGAACCTTTTCCAGCGCATGATCAACCTGTGCGCGATAGGTAGGGGGGCCCAGACCTATTACGTCGAGGACCCGCGGACGATCATGCAGCACGTCGCGGCAATCTCGCCCCACCTCTTCATCGGCGTGCCGCGCTTCTACGAGAAGCTGCATGCGGGCATCTGCGCGGCAATCGATACGAAGCCCGCGTGGCAGCGCTCCGTAACGCAGTGGGCGATACGTGCCGGCGATCGCCGGGCACGCGCGCTGCGAGACGGGATCGACCTCGGCGCTGCCGACAGGGCCACGGCCGCCTTGGCCGAAGGCCTCGTGCTGCGGCGGATCCGCAGCATCCTGGGTCGGAACCTGCGTTATCTCGTCAGCGGCTCGGCGCCGATGCCGGTCTGGCTGCTCGAACGCTTCCATGCTCTCGGCTTTCTCGTACTCGAGGCGTACGGCATGAGCGAGAGCATCGTTCCGGTGGCTGCCAATCGGCCGGACAGGTATCGCTTTGGCACGGTCGGCCAACCCATGGTCGGCAGCGAGGTCCGGCTCGCGCCGGACGGCGAACTGCTGCTGCACGGGCCCGGGGTATTCAGCGGCTACCTCGGAGAGACGGCCGCTGCCAGTCTCATCGATGCCGATGGCTTTCTGGCCAGCGGCGACTACGCCAGCATCGACGGCGACGGCTTTGTAACTCTGCTCGGCCGCAAATCGGAACTCTTCAAGACCTCTACCGGCCGCCGCGTAGCACCGGCAGTGATCGAAAGCCATCTGCGACAGATTCCGTATGTCGAGCACGCCGTGATCTTCGGCGCCAATCGGCCCTTCCTTGCGGCGGTGCTCGCTGTTACCGAGACAGCGCTTCGAGAGCGGCTCGGCGGCCGGGAACCCAGCGCTGACCTCGAATTCACCGCCTCCGCGGTGCGCGCCGACATCGCTGCCGCGGTCGCCGGCGTACCCGGCTATCAGCGCCCAGGCGGCGTGGTACTGACAACGCGCGCCTTTTCGATCGCCGATGGCCACATCACGCCTAACCTGAAGGTGCGCCGTGCCCATGTCGAAGCGGCCTACGGCTCCTTCCTCGAAGAGCTGTACCAGTCACTCGATGCCGCGCCGGCAACACCGCTCGCACTGACCCACGACAACGGGACAGTACTGGTGCTCAGCGTATGAAAAGCTACCTCATCACCGGCGCCACTGGGGTGGTTGGAAGCAGCCTTGTTCCAGTGCTGCTGCAGGATCCTGAGGCGCGGCTGACCCTGCTCATCCGCGCGAACGGCGCAGGCAAATTGGCGGCGCGACTGGAAAAGCTCTACCAGTTCTGGAGCGTGCCTATAGACAACGCCTCGGTCCGCTCGCGCATCGAGGCGCTGGCCGGTGACACCACGCTGCCTCAATTGGGCCTTCAGCCCGAGGACTACCGATCTGTTGCCGCATCCTGCACGCACATCATCCACGCCGCCGGGCTGGTGCGGATGAACCTGCCGCTTGAGCAGGCGCGCCGCTCGGCGGTCGGCTCCGCGCGCAACATCGTCGCCCTTGCCCGCGCCTGCCCGGCGCTGCAGAAGCTCGATTTCGTCAGCACGGTCGGCGTGGGCGGGCGGCTGCAGCAGGCGATTCCCGAACGCTGGTTGACGGAAGCACGTGCATTTCACAACACCTATGAACAGGCCAAGGCCGAGGCCGAGGACTTCCTGCGTGAACAGACGGCACAGGCGCCCTTGCCGCTGACCGTCCACCGACCCAGCATGGTGGTCGGCGACTCGCGCGACGGACGGATCATCAACTTCCAGGTCTTCTATTTCCTGTGCGAGTTTCTCTCGGGGCGCAGGACGTTCGGCCTCTACCCGGACTTCGGCAATGCCCGGCTCGACATCATCGGCTGCGACATCGTTGCCGAGGGCATCGCCGCTGCGAGCAACGATCCGCAAACAATCGGGCGCATCCTGCACCTGTGCAGCGGCCCGCAGGATGCATTGCGCATCGACGAACTGAAGCCCATTGCCAGGCGCGCGTTCGCCGGGCGCGGGCTCGCCGTGCCGGGCGACCACGTGCTGCCGCGCCGCTGGTACTCGCGGCTGGCGCAGTTCGGCGCCATGCTCGCGCCGCCGGACCTGCGCAAGGCCTTGTCGACGCTGCCCATCTACCTCGAGTACCTTGCCGACAGCCAGGCGTTCGACGACAGCGCATTCCGCGCCTGGCTCGTCGCGCGCGGACGCAGCCGGCCCGCCCCTGCCGCCTATGTGCAGCAGGTGCTCGACTTCTACTTCGACCAGCGCTACGGCGCTCAATCGCATCGCGCATAGCGACTCGGCAAGACCGAATGCCAGACCGGAACAAGAAAAGGAGCTTGACGTGACCAGCAATGACCGCGCAATCGCCCTGCCGCCGGCTGCAGTCGAGGAGTTGCGGGCCGCGATCGGCGCCGAGCATGTGTGCACGAGCGCGGCGGACCTCGACCGCTACTCGCGCGACACGATTCCCTGGGACAGTCGCTGCGCCGCCGTCGTCTATCCGGGCAGCGCCCAGGAAGTCTCCTCAGTGCTGAAGATCGCCAACGTCCATCGACTGAAGGTGTGGCCCTTCAGCGGCGGACGCAACTGGGGCTACAGCGGCACGCTGGCGCCGGAGGACGGCGCGGTCGTGATGCTGCTGCACCGGATGAACCGGATCATCGAAGTCAACGACGAACTCGCCTACGCGGTGATCGAGCCCGGCGTCACCTACGAGCAGTTGAACGCGCACCTGAGGCAGCACGGCCACAAGCTGTGGGCCGACTGCACCGACGGATCATCGCAGGGTAGCGTCCTCGGCAACGCGCTCGACCGCGGCATCGGCGAGACGCCGTACGGTGATCATTTCGGCAACCTGTGCGGCATGGAAGTGGTGCTGCCAACCGGCGAGGTCGTCCGCATCGGCGGGGGCGACAACGGCCCGAAGACATGGCACCTGCACAAGTGGGGTATCGGGCCCTATCTGGAGGGCATGTTCACCCAGTCGAACTTCGGCGTGGTGACGCAGGCCGGCCTGTGGTTGATGCCCGAGCCCGAGGCCTACAACTCCTATGTCTTCGAGGTCAAGGACGAGCGCCACCTGCCGCACGTGATCGACGCCTTCCGCCAACTGGCGTTGCAGGGCATCGTCACCACCAAGCTGCACATGATCAACGACTTCGTCTCGTTGACGGTGCTGACGCAGCGCATCGAGCAGCACCGAACCTCCGGCGGCCACCTGACGCCCGAGGAAATCGCCGAACTGCGCCGCAAGTACGGTGTTTCACCGCTGACCTGCGCCGGCGGCATCTACGGCACGCGGGCGCAGGTGCGGCTGCAGCGCTCGATCCTGAAGAGAGCGCTCGGGCGCTATGGCCGGCTGCTGTTCATCTCTGATTTCGCGCTAGCGGTCATCGAAAAGGTGATCGCGGCCTCGTGGAAGAGCCCGACGCTTAAAGCGATCACCGAAACACTGGCCGGCACTTCGCTGCAGATTCTCGACTCCGCGCCGCATGTGCACCGGATCCTGCAGGGGATCCCCAGCGACTACTTCGTCAAGCACGCTTACTACCGAAGCCGGCGGCACCGGCCCGACAACGCCATCGACCCCGCTAGGGACGGTTGCGGCCTGATCTGGTTCGCGCCGATTCTGCCGTTCACCAGCCATGACATGCTGCCGTTCCTGGCCCGGGCGCGAAGGCGGTTCGAGGAGGCGGGGCTGGACTTCTGGGTGGCGATGCTGCTGATGAACCCGCGCTCGGTCACCTGCCTGATGAACATCCTCTACGACAAGGACGATCCGGAGGAGACACGAAACGCCGAAGGGTTATACAGGGGCCTGCTGGCCGACATGCACACAGCCGGGTATCAACAGTACCGCGCCGGCTTGCTGGCGTGGAGCACGGTATTCACCAACTCTGTCGGGTTGCGAACCCTTAACAGCCGGATTAGGGCGGCAATCGACCCGAACAACACGGTCGCCCCTGGCCGTTACGGAATCGGGTGAAAGAGCCCCCCTCGCATGGCAACAAGCCTGCTGGTGGCAGCCGCGCTCCGGCGTAGCCCAATGAGCGTGGCGCGCGGGGACCTCGGCCAGCCACGCTCGGGGCAAGAGGCGGCCGAGCGCAACACTGGAAGGCGGGCACAAGGCTAGCCAATTGCGGCGAGACGGCTTGGCAGGCCGGTACCGCTTGCTGCGCGCGGCCACCTCCCAAACGCAGGCCAGCCGTCCGGCCGACGAATGCACGGCGCAAGCTGCCGACGGCCAAGAAACAGTGTCGAGATTTTTTACAGAAGGCGCGCGACGGCGGTGACGAAAACGAAGACTCTGCCAATAACGAATTGTTTTATATGATCTTTTAAGTAGCTGGCACGGACATTGCTCATAACCAAGTGCGTTCCACGTAGACCCTTTCGAATAGAGCCGGAGGACCCAAATGAGCATCTTCAAGAAAAGCCTGGCCGCTGCAGCAGCGGTAGCCGCGTTGCACTTCGCCCCCGCCGCGCAGGCGGAGGTTGTGTTCGGATTCAATACGGGCAATGTCCCGGGATATGTGGCTGGCAACAGTGCTGGGCCGTGGTCGTTCAACGCTAGCCAGATCATTCTGACGTCAAACGGGGCAGCGTCGATCAATGTCTTCGACAACGACGGCAATGGCGCGATCACCGCCGCGTTTGCCGACACGTATGCCGAGATTGGCGGGGTGGCTGCGGTCAACTTCAAGCTAGGCAATACCGCGCTGGGTGCAAACACGACTGGTCTAACGCTAGGGAACATTGGCGCGTTGACTTTCGGCGGCTATGAACTCTACGCGACCTACACCCTGGGTGGACCGGTCGGTATGCAGGGAACGAACATCAAGGCGTTCATGACGGCAGGCGCCGCGACACTCTGGCTCGAGCAGAACATGAATGGGGTCTTCGATCTAGGCTCGGCGATCAACATTGGCACGCTGGCCATTCCTCCGGGCGGCGGCGATTGCTCGATTACGGCACTGAGCTCGTTCACACAAGGCAGCTGCAAGATCGCGTTTGATTTCGCTGCTGCGGCAGGCAACGGGACGGGAATCTGGACCTATGCCGGCCTGAACGCGGCGGGGTTCCTGAACGACTTCATGACGATCGATATCAACATCAACAACCTGGTAGTCACGACCAATTGCGGCGCATCTCCCTGCGTACTCCCGGCGATTCTCGCGGGCGGCGTGACGAACATGTTGGCAGACCACGACGGTTCAGCGGTGATCAACCTGATCCCGGAGCCAGCAACCGCAGCTCTTCTTGGAGTCGCCCTGCTGGGTGCTGGCCTGAGCCGCCGCCGCAGGGTCTAGCTAAAGAAGAGGTTCCGGCTTTTAAGAGCCCCGCCGCATGGCGGGGTTTTTTTGTTCCTCGCCAATCTGCCGGGTCAGGCCGTTGGGCGCACGGTCACCGCTGCCAATGACTTGGTGTTGCCGGGCATCAGGGTGGCGGGAGGGCGACCGTGGCCCAAGAGCATCCGATTCCCCGGTTGGGGCACTGGGACGGCCATTGCGTCACTCGGGATTGGACGGCAATCCGTGTGGCCAGTCATGGTGCGTGACCCAACTGGCCACGGCGACAGGTTACCCACGTCGCCGCAGACACTGCGGGCA
>Ga0209253_10003918_pt1 | contig 13006 bp, 14 predicted proteins | sample FrelakmetBRP12BR_FD_187145 | JGI IMG/M metagenome (GOLD analysis project Ga0209253, IMG submission 187145) | Freshwater lake sediment microbial communities from the University of Notre Dame, USA, for methane emissions studies - BRP12 BR (SPAdes)... | ecosystem: Environmental > Aquatic >...
AACGGCGGGTTACTTCTTCGCGGCCTTCATGAGCCGGTCGTACTTCTCGGCGCCGACGCAGTCCTTGGCGAAGGCGCACCATTCGACGCAGGACGTGCCCATGGGCCGGGAATTGATATGACCGCACTTCTTGCATGCCGAATCAGGCTCGTCGGTCCAGATCTCCATCTTTTCGCCGCACTGCTGGCACCGGATATCCTCCGGCTTCGGCGTGCGTATCTCTGAGCTGCCGGGGCAGCCTTCACTGAATATTCCCATGGTCTTATTATACCTCTCGTCGTGAGAAAAGGTATGATACAGGTCATATACGACTTCGGCTTGCAGGCTTGCATGCTTGCCGGCTTGTCAGTGGTACTTCCTACAGTTTCACCTCGAACTCCATCTCCTTATCCCCCAGCAGGAAGCGCTTTCGGACGATTAGTACTTTCATTATATCGCCTTTGTTCTTGAAAAAAAGAGCTGTCTTGATGTCCGCTATGGTCTTCACCGGAACACTGTCCAGGGAAACCAGCAGGTCATCGGCCCTGATGCCGGCCTCCCTGGCGGGGCTGTCCTTCACAAAATCATTAAAGAAGATGCGCCCCTTTTCCTCTATGAATGTGGCCATGAGCTTCGGCGCCGTCATGCCGTCAAGGGGCTGCGGGAAGATGATGAAGTCGGCGATGTTCCGCTCGATCTCCCCGTCGTTCAGGATGATGGTGTACGACAGGCTGTTCCTCCGGAAGGTCCGCTTCGGTATGCCCGTACCGTAGACCAGGTGACCGCCTCCGGCGATCACCGCCATCTGGTGGTCTGGGTTCTTTTTGAAGTACGCATCGATCGACTCTGCCATGGTCTCGTCCCAGAGGACCTGCGCCTGCAGAAAGAAATCGAAGTTCTTCGGTTCGGCGCTCTTGTGCTGGTCGAAGACCTGCCGGATGCGATGACGGTAATCCTCGTCGGAAAAATCCGTCTCCCGCGGAAGTTCCTTCCGTTCCTCATCGGTCAGCGCATCCATTCCTTCTTTGGACACTTTTTCGGTGATCTCTTTTCTCAGGTTCAGTGCAACGACCGGGACCCGGGACTGTCGGGCAAAATCAAGGATCGGTTTGTACAGGTTGTAGTCGAAACCCCAGCGTTTGTAATACTCCGACCGGTTCAGGAACTCCCGTTCATCGATGGCGCCGCTGATATAGTCATCGAGGGTCTTTTGGAAAGGCCGCTGAAACATCTCCATTCCGATGGCGAATTTTTCATTCTTGCTCTGCAGCGCCCGTATGACTTGAAGCTGAATATTGTGGTTGCTGAACCGGTCATGATACTCACCAATGTATACGATCTTCTTTGCGGCAGCGCTTTCAATGACGTCCGAAAGCTTCCTGAGCAGGGAAAGATCGACGATCGGCGGTTCCTCCCGGAGTTCCATGATGATCCCCCTCTCTGAAGGGGAGATTTTCTTTTCTACATTTTTCCCCTTTACGAACGCGAGACTGCTGTATTTCCCATAATGAGTTATCTTCGGGAACGCCGCATCGGCCTCAGCAGCCGAGCCCGCATGGAATATTCCGACGACCTTTTCGGGGTTCCAGGGATTTTTCCGCATCTCGAGGCTGAATCCGGAGGTCTGAGCGGCAATCGCTCCGAACAGCCGGCCGAGCACGGGGTTGTCGGCACCGAGAACGACGAGATTTGACGCTTTCAGAGCGGCGTCCGTCAGACCTTTGCCCGTCCCTTCGTTCTCCTCCTTATCCATCTGCCGGTCCTCTTGTCGGGAAAAACCAATAAGGACGGACCGGTAATTATTGATCCCAACTTCCGTCGCCACGATCAACGGAGCTTCGTCACCGATCAGCCGCGCGATCACCGGAGGTATCTCGTCGGCCGTCAGTTTCCTTGCCAGATCGTACTCTCCGTCGATGACCGCCGTTACCGGCTCCTCGTCCACCAGGAGTGTGAAGCTCTTCTTGTCGGCATCCAGGACCACCACGTCCTTCTTCTCGCCGCCTCGCAGGTACGAGACGGTCACCGGCAGGTCCAGGGAAAGTGCGCTGTTCTTCCGCACCACGTTGATGGTGATCTCGAATTTGCCGCCTTTTCTCACGACCGACGCACTCTCCACGCGGACCTCGGGAAGGCCTTTCCCGTCGATCCATTGTTTGAAGAACGTCGACAGGTCCTTTCCGGACCGCTTTTCGAAAGCGGCCTGAATATCATCCCAAGATGCCGTCCTGAACTGCTTCTCCTCGATGAGCTGCTTCAATGACGCGAAGAACTGCTCGTGGCCGATCATGGTCCGGAGCATATGGAAGACCATGGCGGACTTGCCGTAGCCGATGGAACGCGAGGCCAGGTCCGACCTGCTCCGGAAATCGCGGAGCGTTGTTTCGTTCTTCTCATGCACGTACGCAGCGTAATTGACCAGGAGCTGTTTGCGGTACTCTGCCCCCTTGCCCTTCTGCTCATCGTAGCGGTGGTCCGCCAGATAGGTGGTCAGACCCTCGCACCAGTTGCCGCGGTCGTCATCAACATAGACCGAATTCCCGAACCACTGATGCAGGATCTCGTGGCCCAGCGAGGTCTCGACGATGAACGGGAGCCGCACCACATCCTGCCCCAGCAGAGTGAAGGTTGGCAGAGAATAGCCGGTGGGCAGGAAATTCTCCACGATGGAGAACCGTTTATAGGGGTAGGGGGCGAGCAGCTTTTCATACTGTTCAAGATAGTTCTTTGCGTATTGAAGATAGGTCCTGGCAAGGTCCCGGTCCTCTTTGAAAAAGTACGCGGTGAGCTCGATAGCGCCGTGGCGCTCCCGGGTTATCTCGTAGCGGTCCGTGGCAACAAGAGAAAGCCCGTCGACGGGATGGGGAAAGTCAAAGGTGAACAGCATCCCGCCGCCCTTCTTTTCCCTGGTGATGGTCTCGGCCTCCGATACGGCCTCGTATCCCGTCGGGAGCTGCGCCGTGACCTTCCAGCGGGCCAGCCCTTCCGGCTGAGGATACCAGGTCCCGGTGAGTGAAATACCCCGCTCATCGATGGTGCTCGATACGACGCCGTAGTTCCGGTCGCCCTGGGGGATGCCGCCTTTGAAGGTCCCTTCGTACCGGATCTCCGCGAAACCGTCCTCGAGAGGCTTGATCGTAAGCCTGCCGTCTTTGACCGAAGACCTCATCTCCCGGCCGTTCAAGGAAAGGGGGCCCACGGTAAGTTGCCCGGTCCGGAACGCCAGTTCCTGGCCTGCACGCACCGGCACTTTGACGATTCCCACTATCTTTGAGAGGCTGACCTCAAAGGACACATCAAGCCGATACTCCCGGTGGTCCGGCACGGATGTCTCGCCAGCAAGGACGATACAGGGTAGGAATAGTATCATAAGGAAAGAACAATAGTTCATGGGATATCGGTTCCTCTCTCCCGGCAGTCATTGCAGGAAGAATAATACCAAAGTTTCGAGTACTTAGCCATTACTTTCCGCATGATAATAGTTACCATTCCCTATGTTGGTTCGTGATTATTTCTTACAAACCATGATAAATTAACTTGAATTTGCTATGATAGATTACTATAATATGCGGCATTCAAAAAAGGCGGACTCTCGACGATGTCCATGACATCATGCGAGAGCCGTCATCGGGTCAGGAGGAATGAAGGACCATGGCAGTAAAAAAGAAGGCCAGTAAAAAGGCTGCAAAGCCCGCGTCAAAGAAATCAGTAAAAAAACCTGCCCGCGCCTCTGCAAAGAAGATCGTGAAAAAAAAGCCGGTGAAGAAGCCCGTAAAGAGAACAAAAAAGAAAGCAGCAAAGAAAACGGCGAAGAAGTCCGTGAAACGGGCCGCTGTCGCGTCCCCCGCCCCTCAGCGGATGCCGGCTGCCGTATCCAAGCGAAAGGACATGCTCAAGAGGCTGCTGCTCAAGAAACGCAATGATGTAGTTCAAGGTCTTGAAGCCCAGATGGGCCGCAAGCTCACCCACGAGTCCGGGCAGAAGATCGACTCCGCCATGGATAGCGCCGACCAGTCGGTCCAGGATGTTGATCAGGGCATCGATTATTCCCTGATCGAAATGAAGTATGAGCAGTACAAGGACATCGCCGATGCCTTCCGCAGGTTCGAGAACAACAGCTACGGCATCTGTGAAGAGTGCAGCGGCGAGATCAGCATCAAGCGGCTCGAGGTGAACCCCCTAGCCCGGTACTGCATCGAATGCAAGACCCGCAAGGAAGAACTGGAGAACATCCAAAAAGAAGAAACACGGTTCAAAGAATAAGCTCATTCTTGTTCCGGTTCCCGCAATAGGTTTTTCTTGACAAGAAAGCCGTGATTTAGTATTTTAGCCATCTGCAAATCCACTCGTGGCGGTGTAGCTCAGCTGGTAGAGCAGGGGAATCATAATCCCTGTGTCCGGGGTTCGAGTCCCTGCACCGCCACCATTTTTCTGCTTTTGTTATCAAGGACTTACTCTCCCTACACTTTTTCCCTTCTCTCCTTTTCCTCCTCGATTGTCACCGTGTTTGTCACCGATTTCTGGTAGTCGTCGATCTTCCCGCTCTGCTGCCGATAATAATCCATCATGCTGGTGGTGGCGGCGGAGAGATCGGATTCCGCTACGATGCGATATCGTGAATAAACGCTCTCGGTCTTGTGGCCGGAGACCAGCATAGCGACCTTGCGCGAAACGCCGGCCAGATCCATGTTGCGGACGGCAGTGCGGCGCAGATCGTGGAACAGCCTGCCCTCGAGGCCGGCCCTTCGGCAGGCGGCTGCCCAGCCCTTGCGGAAATGCTTGATCGGCCCTCCGTCCGGATGGACAAAGACCTTCTTCTGGTCGGGATGTTCCTTGTCGCGCCGCATCTTGTAGTCGAGCAGCGTCTGGTACAGGCCCGGGGTGAGATACCAGATGCGCGGGTCCCCGTTCTTGCTCTCGCCCAGATTGATCTTGCCGTTGATCATGTCGACCATGGGCCATTCGATCGACAGGATCTCCTCTTTCCTGCTGCCGTACACATAGCCGCACTCGGCAACGGGCAGCAAGTAATCGGGAAGCTGGTTCCGGATCGCCAGATACTCCGTATGCTCGAAGAAGCCCCGGCGGACGTTGTTCTCCTGAAGCATCTCGATCTTTGGGACCGCCGTGACCTTCGGCGGCGTGGACGAATGCGCCAGGTGAAAGATGCGGATCAGCGCCGCCAGCTCCCGGTTGATCGAGGCGTTCGCCATCTTCTCCCGCGCCCGGGAGATCTTGTAGTCCTTGATCTGGTCCGTCGTGATGCGGGCCAGCCGGAAGCCCTCGAACCGGCGGGCCAGCTCCCAGGAGCTCCGGAGCGCCCGGTCGATCGACTTGCGCTTGTTCAGCCGGTAATCGTCGATCAGTTCCCTGACCATGCCGTAAACGACATAATGCTTGTCGTCGCGCGCGTAATCGTGCGGGGCGCCATCCGGGACCTCCCGGAACCCGCCAAACTCCGTCTTCTCGGCCGCAAGCCCGAAGAAGCGGCCGTCAGCGATCGCGCCCTCGCGCTTTTTCTTTAGGTCCTTGGCGTCCGTATAGCTGGCATGCCTGCCGATCGCCTTATCCACGCTCTCCTCGTAGGGCTTGCCGTTCCTGGAATACTTGATCCAGTACTTGTCTCCCCGAAGCCTGATCCCGTCCCGCATTTTCCCCATACCCGCAACCTCCCTGTCTGGTATTTGGCCATGATCATAATGATAGGCCAACGCCGGACAAGAGTCAACAGCGTCAGAAAGTGACGACCTCTTTGTGTTTCTCGATCCAGGCCTCGATGTCATTGACATCGAGCCGGATTCCCCGCTTGCCGTACCGAACAGCAGGAAGGCCATAATTCTGGATCAGGTTGCGGACGCCCCAGTGGTTCTTCTGGCCCAGGGGCGTGACCGCCTCTTCGATCGTCAGCAGCCGTGCGGTGTCTTTATTGATCGCCCTGGCGCTCATGCTGCCTCCTGAAAAAACTCTATACTATCGAACTCGACCGCGTAGTAGACCGCCCCGCTGGCCCGCCAGGCATTGAAACCATCGGGATGGGCTCCTCGTCCGCCTCTGGTATTTACCTTATAGCTAGCGTTTCCTGCTTCCCCACCAGCGCCGCCGCTTCCTTCTGTTTAAACTTCCACGCCTCAAACGCCTGCTTCGCCTCCATCAAAAGGTTGTACCAGGTCTTGCACGCTGTCTTAAACGAGTCCCGGTCCGCCTCGGGATGCCACAGGCTGTTGATCTCGCTCTCCGCCGACTGGATCCGGCGGTACAGCTCCGGCTCCTGATCGGCAAGCCAGGCGAAGAATCCCTGGCATTCCTCGCCCATGTCCTTGCCGGTTCTGGGCAACACGCGGTTCGCGAAGAAGTTCTCGAACCAGGAATCATCGTCCAGATCAGAAAGGGGCAAAGTCGCCCTCCTTGACCTTCAGCTCCTCGATGTAGGGTTTGATGGGGGAGTTATTCGACCTGCCGAACTCATCCTCAGGGGCCTTGGACCGGAGATAACCCACCGCCTCGACGATATCGCCATCCGTGATGCCCTTGAGCCGGTCGACGTCGAGGGCGTGGACCTCGAGGATCTCCGGCTCGTTGCCCTCGCGGGTAAGCTCCAGGACCAGCGTGTCGTCCTTCACCGCGGTGACCTTGCCGACGAGAACGAACGCGGCGCGGGGATCCTCAGCGGCATTCGGCGACCAGTCGTACCAGGTGAAGTTGCTCAGGATCTGGCCTTCCTTCTCGTACTGATTGAAGAAACCGACCATCTTGACCCCGGCGCTGGGGTTTTTCTTGAGGTAGTCGATAAGCGCCTCGGCCTTCTCCTTGTTCCAGATCCGGCCATAGGCCAGCACGTTCCCCCGGTGCGACGCGCAGACCACCTTGATACGCCAGTAGGGCCGGGCCTTGCCTTCCTTCGATTGTTTCCTGGTCGGCACGCCGTCGACCCGACCAAAGACCGTTGCTTTGTTGAAATGCTTGATCGGTTTCTTCTCGTCGCTCATACCTTCTCCTCTTCCACTTTTCTGCACCACCAGTTACCCCGCTTGTCAGCACGGCCCCGTGACGGAGTGGACACAGGCGTGACGGTCACGGCAACCGCAACCGATGCAGACAGCCTCGCTCATAGCCCCTCCGCCATCCGTTCCGCCCTGCTCGGGCTGATCGACAGCACATGCGCGGCCTCGTCCATCTCCTGGTCCGTCGCCTCGATGTAGATTCCCGTCGACGCCAGCGACCGGTGACCGAGGATCTTCTGGACCGCTTCGAGCTTCGCCCCCCGTTCGATCATCCGCTTCGCAAACGTGTGCCGTAGGGAATGCGACGAATAGAGCGCCACGACCTCACCGTCCCTCGTAGTCGTGAGCCCCGCCCGGAGCATCCACTTCTCGATGATCGATTGCGTCAGGTCCTGCCTGTTCAGCCTGCGGCCGGTCTTCGTGACAAACAGCGGCGCCGTGTCCTCAATGCTCTCGTGCCGGTCGTTCATCTTCACGGCGATCCACTTTCGCAGGATGTCCTGGATCCTGACGTTCAGCGGCACGAATCGACCCCGGCCGTTCTTCATTGCCTCGGGCTGGACATAGAGGCGTTGCTTATTTCGCGCATCGCCCACGTTCACGCTGCAAAGCTCCGTAGCCCGGAGGCCCGTGTTCAGCAGCGTCTCTACGATCACATAGTCCCGCTCCGCGCCCTTGGTTTCCCGCACCGTTTTCACCAGCATCTTCTGCTCTTCCATGGTCAGGTATTTCATGACACTAACCCCCTCGCCGCCCGTGACGTGCAAACCCTATGGAGAAACCCCTCGAACGTGATCACCCATCCATCGACGATCAGCACATCATTCACCCCGCACATTGCGCGGTAGCAGTCTCCCATCAGCTCAATGAAATTATCGGAAAGTTTTGTCGGCATGCTCCCCTCACCATCCCTCACTTCGCCGCCTTCTCCGCCATCATGACGAATAATGCGATCTGCCGGATAGCCTCCCAGCCTTCCTTCTTGATTTTCTCGGCATCGCGCCTGTCCATCGGCCCATTGTTTAACGCACGCGAAGACTCCCGCGCCAGATCGCCAAACTCCTCGATCACGTGAAGAAGCTGCTTTTCACAGGTATGCACAGATGGTTTTTCATGGGGAAAAGAGAGAACGACAAGGCCGAAGCGTTCCGCCAGATACTGCACCGGCGCCAGGGCCTTGTCGAGGGAGGTCCCGAGATTAAGGGCGGTCTGGATGATCGTCTCGATCCTGTCCAAGGGATTCAGTGATCCGGAATCGGTAAAGTCAGTAGACGGCTCCTGCCATTTATGGACCGTGCTCGATGAAAGACGAAGCGCCTTCGTTTGCTCGATCGTCTTGCCGTTTATGGAAGTCTGGATCGCCTCGTGACTGTGCATGATACCTCCAAAAACAACAACCCCCCGGCTCCGAGGGGCCTTGCCCTATTGCAGGGTTTGGGACGCTGTAACAGAGGTGGGGACCCACCCGGAGCCGAAGAGCTGGTTTCCTGCCGGCCAAGATGCAAGCAGAAACCCTACAAAATGGCTGCGAAACTGTAATTGAGTTTTTTTGGCTGAACTGCTATCTGTATCACAGCGTCCCATGATTCGACTATACCCATGATAGATATATATGTCAAGCATTATTACAATAACGGGTATATGCAAAATTAATAGCTATCTCAGGTATTTTTATGATTAGCAATAACCGCCACAGTGAATTGCCAGCCACAGATAATTTCTCTATACTGTCATGCATGGATGAGAAGGAGATCGATAAGCGGGTAAAAGCCCTCGACAAAGTACGAGGGGAGAATTTGCGCCGGTTGCGAAACCGCAAAGGCTGGTCGCAGGGAGAGCTTGCCCAGCGGACGAAAATGGAGCAGAGTAAAATAAGTGCCTATGAGAATGGATTGGGCTTTGATAAAACCACCCTCGTCCGTTTTTGTGAGGTATTCAAAGTAAAAACGTGGGAATTCGAATGGGAAGAATCCGTTCCGGTAATAATAGATCCTCAGGAGATTGAAGATATCAAGCAAAGAAGAGAAGCGGAGAAGGTCGGCATTGCCGACATGGTCCGGGAAGCAGAGGAGAGCTGGATCAAGGCAGCAAAAAAAAAGGAAGGACCTGGCGGCAAGGGCAAAGCGGGCTGGGTTCCGCGGCGTAGTGCTAAACGAGCTTGAGGGTGGCTGGCGTGTCTATTTCTAAGCCGGGATAAGCCTGGAGGGGCAATACAATGGCGGAGAAGAAGTGTCCAGAGTGCAGGGTGATGATCGATTCGAAGGCGAAGACCTGCCCGCATTGCCGAAAAAAGCTCGGGACCTCTCTCTGCACAAAAGTTGTCTTGGTGCTATTTATCTTTATCGGAATGGGAGCAATAGGTTCAGCAATAAGAGGACCATCACCACAGAGCAGTACGCCGCAACCTCCATCCACGCCCCAACAAATAGCCGCGCAAAGCAGAGAGGAACGGATCACCGCCGCCCGTCGAGCTTGCAAATACGCCCTCTTGGAAATACTCCATGATCCCGACAGTGCAAAATTGAAGAGTTCTGATGAATGGGGTATCCGAGTGAATAACGATGGGACTATTCTTGTTCAGCCATCCGGCAGAACAAAGAACGCCTTCGGCGCATACATGCAGGGGACGTGGAACTGTACCGCAAAACCAGGCCAAGACGGTGCAAAGGTAATCTCACTGGAACAGATAAAACAATAACCCCTGTGTCCATCCGGATTCGCAAGTGACCAGTCACTACGATTCACGGGGAAGGCACCAAGAGCGAGGCCGATACCAACCTACCACGGGCGCAGGGTCACGAACTTTACGCGGCGCGGAGCGCGGTGATCTTTATGGTGTCGTTCTTCGGGTCCAGGTTCCGGTTGACGATCTGGTATTTCACATTACTGATGCCCAGCATGTCCGTGGATGGGGCGCGCTTCGTGGTGATGTTGATCGGGTCCCCGGTCTCGAGAAAGATGAAACGCCGATCGAGCTCGAACTCGAACCCGTTCGGGATGTTCTTGTATCGGGCGATGATGCCGGTCGTGAGGTCCGTCGGCTGGGATCCCTGGGCGGTCAGGGTCCATTTGTCCAGGATCTCTTTCGTTTTGATCTCGCCCCAGTTCGCCTGGCTGGTCGAATCATAATTCACATCGAGAGAGATCGTCCCTCCCCGGCCGCTTCCGTCGTCGTTTATATTGTAGTAGTCGTAGACGCGGTTAATGAGCGACGCGGCGTTTCCCTTATAGGCGACCTTGTTCATCTCGGAGTCGGTGAGCGAGGCGACGGAGGACGCCGCCGGATCCCACCGCTTGAGTCTGATTTTTCCGTTTGCCTGCGGGATGAAAAACGCGGAGAGCAGAAGGCGCAGTTCCTCCAGAAGATCCTTGCAATCGTAGGTCTTCCCCGTAAGGGTGCGGGTGACCGTCCATCCGGGCGTCGCGGCCTTGACATCATCGAAGCTGCTGCTCTCTATGGAATTCACGGTGACGCCGATATGCCCAAGCATGATATCCAGCATCACATCGACAGGGTGCATGCTGGTCCAGGTCTTGTCGTCCCCGGTCGTCTGCCATTTCGAAGGAATAGGAACGCCCTTCCAGGGCCGGGAGTAGTCCTGCAAGATCAGCGAAACGGTGTCGTCCGTGCCGATGTTCCAGTCCTGGACGACCCCTCGATAATAATCAATGAAGTCCGTCTCTGCAAATCCGGGAGCTTCATAGCCCATGTAGATCCTTGCTTCTTTGTTCTTTGGGTAGCTCGTGGCAAGCCAGTTAGAAATCTGCTTCGTAAAGCTCAGGCTCGGCGATAGCTGTCCGATGGTCGACTCCCTGAATGTGTCGATCGAGGTCGTGATCGCCGGGATGTTCTTTATCGCGGACTCATAGCCCCAGGCGGGCCTATCAGAGACTGCGATAAATGTCGGGAAACGGGCCATGATGCTCTTCAGGGCCGGGGTCTCCAAAGCGTTCGTTGAATTCGTGAAGCTCGGCGTCACCTTGTAGTATCTCTTCAGGTCGGTGATCTCCGTTCCGTCTGTGATTGTCCCGAGGTTTGTTTCCTCGCCGCCGAACGCCCCTGTTGCAGATGACCATGCCTGGAATGTCAGGGCGCTCGTACCGGGAATTAAATAATCGAGCCGCCATTCTCCCTTGATGGTCGGTGTGCTGCCCAGGTCGAGTTTGACTGATATGTTTCCCGTCGGGGCATATCCAAAGATACTGAACCATGCGTCATACGTAGGTCTGTCCGTTCCGTTCTCACGGAAATTCCCTCCGCTGTAGACGCTCGTGTTCTGTAGGCGCTGATAAATCGTGACATAGCTCGAGGCGTTCGCGCAGAAGAACTGGATCCAGTATTTCGTGCTTCCGGACAGCGAGACCGGAGAGGTCCCATAGTTCCAGGTCTCTTCCCACGTATAGTTCTCTTGATAGATCGTGCCCCAGCCGCCGTTGTCCTTCGCCGAGCCGGAGACCAGAGAGCCGGGAGCGTTGCTTCCGTTGTCTGTATAGATAGCGGTTGCCCTGGAGTAACCACCGACGAACCCCAGTCCGCCGCCGTTCGCGTGGAACTTCGCCATGATCTTCCCGACTTCCATGCCTCCGGCCGGAGTGATGAACGACTGATAGTGATAATAGTTGACGCTGCTTCCGCCAATGCGAACTTCGGCGTTGTCGGAGGCCTGGATGATCATGCCGTTGTTCAAAAGAACATCTCCAACAACGGTGGCGGTATCGACGGCGTTAGAAGACAGCGCAGCGTCCCAGTCTGCCTTGAGCGTCTCTTCGTGCTTCAACTCGCTCTGCAGAAGCTTGAGGATGAACGCCGGCCTATTAGGCTTGTTGTTCTCGAGAGTGAATTTGTCGGGAAGGGTCAGCATTCGAAACGATCCCTATCGCTTTGCGTCGTGGTGGTCCGCGTAACGACGGACCGGTCCTGATCCGGCTTTTTTGAAGACAGTGAATGCTCGCTCTGCAGGATTGAACCGAGGACCGCCGCAACTACCAGATAAGCCCAGAGAGGAAACAGGGAAAACCTCCTTGAATTTGATAAGCGCATTCTATTACCCTGTTCGATCGTCGTCCATTACAGCCATGTCCAAATTATAATTCCCTCCGGCCGATGAGCTTCATCGTCACGTCAACATAGAGGCCGCCGGTCTTTGGAACGGCCGAGAATTTAGGCTCTTTCCTTCGCAGGATCCGCACGTCGCTGGCGTGGTCTCCCGGATCCCAGGACACGCCGAATAACCCCATGCCGACCGCGACTTCCCATGCGAGGATCTTGTTGAGCAGGGTGGTCTCTGCGTCAAGGAAGGTTATATCGAGGCCCCACTCCTGGTACTTTTCGTGAATGCCCTGGAGCGTTCCGTCGTCGCCGACGTTGATATTCCCCTTCCTCTCGACGTGGTAAGGCGTCAGGCCGTCGGTATAGTCCAGGACGGTCCGGCCCCCCCACCTGCAGAATGCTATCCAGGGCGCAACGGTCGCGCCCGAGATCTTCAGTCGCCAGTAGCGCTTTGCCTGTGTCGTGAAGAGCTTCAGGATCGCGTAGTTGTTCGATGGGGCGAAGGCGGTGAAGATATCGTTGATGTCGCCAGCAAAATTGTCGGTGCTGTATTGGAGCACGATCGTCGCGCCGGCGGTGTTGAGGTTGTGCCGATAGATGATGAGGTAGTCCGGGCTGTAGGTGTTGCCTGAACCCGCGTCGAAGGTGATGTATTGCGTCGCCGTTCCGGTCGCCTTCCAGAGCGTTCCGTCGAGACCATCCAGGATGTTCGCGACAGGATAGCCGGTAACCTCGCTTGTTGCAACGAGGCCGGCAAGGTTATGAGCATAATATAATTCTACTGGGTTCCAGCTCATTCTCTCCCTCTCGCCGATTAGAGATTATGCAAAAGCGACTCCGCGCTCAACGGCGCGTATCGTGGCAGGGGCGATCTGCTTCTCCATGACCGCGTCCCAGTTCTCGTCGACCATCGGGCTGTTCACCGTGACGTTGATATTATAGACAGGGGCTGCCGGGGTTCCTGGGCCTGACGGCT
>Ga0209253_10003919_pt1 | contig 13006 bp, 6 predicted proteins | sample FrelakmetBRP12BR_FD_187145 | JGI IMG/M metagenome (GOLD analysis project Ga0209253, IMG submission 187145) | Freshwater lake sediment microbial communities from the University of Notre Dame, USA, for methane emissions studies - BRP12 BR (SPAdes)... | ecosystem: Environmental > Aquatic >...
GAACGCAGAGATATTCCCTTTTTCTTTCTCTGCCTGTCCTGTGTTCTTTACAGTGCGAAATCTGCGGTCTACCTGACCCCGACATATGGGGGAGCGGTGAGATCATTATAGCTCACCTTCTTCGCCACTCCCGGATTGGAAAAGACGAAATAAAATATCATGCTTGTGTTGCAGGCAGGCAGGTTTTCCTGTATGATTGTTTTATCCAACTACTTCAATCCGAGGGGCTTTTATGAGCGCACCTGAGATCATCCAACAGATGAAACCACGCATCCTATTCATTATCATCCTTATTCTGGGGTTGGCATTCGCCCTTGCCCTGACCGTGTCGGCCCAGCATCAAACTACCCGCTCCGGTTTTCAAGGGACGCCCACGCCGACCCAGCCCCCGGTCGCACCTCCCATACCATATATTCCCTTTACACAACGCGAGACCTTCCCCGATTATCTGCTCAACCAGGCAGCCGCCCCCTTGCAGACGAAAGCAGCCTTGACCAAGCCGGCCGGCATCGATCTGGATGTGACATATATCAGCCGCACGCCCATGGATAACCGCTACGATGTGTGGTATACGGCGGACGGAAAACCGTACCTGCGACCCGGCAGCGAGAATGACAAGCGCTGGCCTTCGTTTGGCGAACAGGTTACATTTACGGCACACATCATCAACAAAGGGACAATCGCCAGCGGCAGTTTTTCCTTTAAATGGTTCATTGATGGGGGCGAGGTGCAGTCGGGGACTCACCCGAGCCTGGACCCGGGTCAGGAGGGGACGCTTGCCTGCCAATGGGCCTGGGCACATACGCTGAATGGTGAACAACTTCTGGGGGCTCACACGGTCAGGTTAACTGTAGACCCGGCTAATGCCATCACCGAAACGTACGAGTCAAACAACAGCCTGGAAGATCGGACGGATGCGATCAGCCTGGTCCTGGCAGTAACCCCTGAACTCTATACTGCCCTGGAGACACCGGTGGATATTTCTTATCCCTTCTCCGCTGAAGATTGGCTACAAAAGCAGATTGCTGCCATGAATGCAGCCTTTATCCGCTCGGTAAATGCCTCGACGCCCGCAGGGATCACAGAGCGCGTCCGCCTGGATAAGATTGTTATTACTTCTACTTCGCCCTCAACTGATTATGCGGAGGACGGTGGATTTTTTATGTCAGGCGATGATCGCAATGGAAATGCCTATTATGATCCAGCCACCGACGTGAGTGGAAGCCTCATCCATGAATTGACTCACCAGCTCGGCATCATTGATATGTACAACCTGGACGTATCCCTGGAAATTCCCCAGGTCACAGATCTTTTGGGGCAGCTTGTGCAGATGGAGTACTGGTCAGAATCTCTTTTCCAGGGCTTGATGAATAACCCCGGTATCACGCCACCCATCTATGATGAGCATAGCGCCCTGGCGCTCAATGCCAATAAGGGCTATCGACGTGGTTATTACGGCGAATACTTGTATGATGTTCCCGCTCAAACCTATTTAAAGGTGCTGGACAACCAGGGGAATCCCGTCTCGGGCGTGACGGTAAGCTTATATCAGCGCTCCTGGGGTCCAAATCAATATGGGAGCCGGTTCGGGACGATCGACGATACGCCAGAAATCAGCGGGATAACAGACGCGTCTGGTTTGGTCCTTTTGCCCAATCGTTCTGTTGGCGCATCTACTTCCACCAACACAGGTCACACCCTGAGTGATAACCCCTTTGCCACCATCAATGTTGTTGGCAATAATGACGAATTTATTCTTGAACTGACGAAGGGAACGCACCAGGAGTATCGTTGGTTGGACATTACGAGCTTCAACCTGGCGAAATGGCGGGGCGGGAGCAGTACAGCCACGATTGATATCCAATCTCATGTTCCAGCGGCGAGTGCGCCGGTGCCGCCTGCCAGCCTGAGTGGAATTCTCGAATCCGGCCTGGTCAAACTGCAGTGGTCCCCCAGCTCCTCAGGAAGCATTACGGGCTATAACGTATATCGCGCTTCCGATCCGCTTTACCAGTATCAAGCGGTCGCCACCGGGCTGACAACGTTAAGTTATTCAGCCTCCTATGATTACGCCAGCCGGGCGGCTCAATATGCCGTGACCGCGATCGATTCAGCCGGGCACGAGAGCGGCTTCAGCAATTTATTCTATGCACTGCGTTTGGCAAACCCGATCAGTATTGCCGTGGATGGACTCAATAATCACATCGTGCTGGACCCACAGAATGGTTATGCACTTTTGGTTCAACTTTCGGATGGCAGCTTTGTGGATACACGCGGCAGTTATGATCTTCACCTGGAATATTCTTCTTACCTTGTGCGTGACTCGCAGGGTCGTCTTATTATTTCGCATCCGGGCGATTATTACACAACGCGGCATTCGGTACGTGTGGCGGATCAAAATGCCAATCTGCTTTTTGAATTTGGAGATAGCGGATCCGGGGCAGGTCAGTTTCAAGCTCCCGCGGGTGTCGCTGTCTGGGGAGCATCTTGTAGTTACGGCGGTCCTTACACCCAGGACGCGCATACTCAATTGCTGCTTACCTTTGATGGCAGTTACGCTGGAGCACAAGGTGAGGCGGGAACATCCACCGGAACGACATTCTCAAGCGGAAAGTTCAATGCAGGCCTGGCGATCGACTCCAATGATACGCTCACTTATCCCACCAGCAATAACCTGAACCGGACCGAGGGAGCCATCGAGTTCTGGCTTCGCCCTGCCTGGAACGGAGACGACGGGCAAAGTTATACCTTCTTTGAGGTTGGCGAAGGCTGGTCTAATCGTATGCGCATCATGAAAGATGGGGCGAACAACCTGCGCTTTATGCTATGGGATGACAGCACAGAATATGGCGTGGCATATAACATAGCCAGCTGGCAGGCCGGAGAGTGGCATCATATTGCGGTGACCTGGGAAGGAACCCACCTCGCACTGGTTATTGATGGCGAACAACGCGCAGCCAGTGACACGGCCAACCCACCCGCCGCATTGGCAGACACAATTTATATCGGCTCAACCCTGTGGTTGGACCAACAAGCCAACGCGGTCATGGACGAACTCCGCATCAGCGATATTCCCCGGGTGGGCAATAGTGATACCTGTACATACCGGATAATTGTCTCTGACAGTGGAAATAATCGTATCCAGGTATTTGATATTGAAGGCAATTTTGTAAGTACTTTTGGCACACCTGGCAGCGGAAGTGGACAGTTCAATGATCCCCAGGGGTTGGCCGCCGACGATACCGGCAATGTCATTGTCGCTGACAGTGGCAACAACCGTCTTCAAGTATTAAGTTTCGACGGGACCAATTTCAGTTTCGTGCGTGCTATCACTGCCGGTTTTAACGGACTGACCGGCATAACCACTTTTGGAGATAAGATCATCGTGGCAGACACGGGTAACTCAAAAATAAAAGTCCTCGATACCCTGGGAGATCTTTTGGATGAATACACGGCTCCCACCGATGGACGTACAGGCACGTTCAATCAACCTCACGGGGTGGCTGTCGACCATTATGGAAACATCCTGGTCGCGGATACTGGCAATCAAAGAGTGGTAACCATCCTGGATGCCCTGTCAGTCTGGGAAATCTACTTGCCGATGGTGGTAAGAAATCAATGAATGGGTAGATAGTCGTATGAGAGGAAAAGAGCGGCTTACCGGTCAACCTCCTGGTCAATGGATTAATTGGTAAGTGATCGTTGACTGCTCGATGATGGATAACCGGCCTGGCTTTATGGCCGGTTTTTAATACGGGGACAGGCGGAAAACGATGGGAAGAGGAAGAAGGATGAAGGGGATGTATCCGTTCCTCGAAAAAACGAATGAGGATCGAACAGACAAGGTTGGCAACTACAGTGGAAGAACAGCATGCACTCCAAGAGAGAATTCGCGAATTAAAAAAACGCCGCCAGCGCCAGCGAATCTTTGACCTGGAAGATGAAATCATACAAAAGCGCGACGATTTAATCATGGCACTGGAACGCCGCATGACCCAAAGGACTTCTCACGAACCGCTTTTTACGATTGCATGGAAAGTGCTCTGATTTTGTGTCTCACTTAAGCTATAATGTGTTATACAAAAAGTCTTCTCTCTCATAAGTGAGACTCAAGTCAAATCTATTTGAGTAGAGCGATGTGCAGAGGGCCTCATGGATCCATATATCCCCGAAAAACTACCTCTCAATTTATCCGCCCTCAACTGGCAAAAAGTCGCCATGAAAGTCAGTGAGGCAAGCGCGGCATTGGCTTATTACAACGGCATCCTTGAATCGATCATAAACCCTGCCATATTCTTATCCCCCCTTGAAACCAAGGAAGCAGTATTATCTTCCCGTATCGAAGGGACAATTACCACAGTGGATGAAGTGCTTAAGTACGAAGTAGACCTGAAACCGGAAAGCATTCATAAGCAGAATGATATCATTGAAGTTTTAAACTACCGAAAGGCAACCCGTTCTGCCAAGGAATGGCTAAAGCGCGATTTACCCTTTAATCTCACATTTATTTGCGCAATTCAAAATGAATTAATTCAAGGAGCACGGGGAAAAGATAAACATCCAGGTGAACTCCGTAAAGAACAGGTCTGGATCGGACCACGCAACCGCCCGATTGAAGAAGCCACCTACGTTCCTCCGGAGCCTTTAGGGTTAAAAGTCCATCTGGAAGATTTGATTGATTATATAAATCGTCTGGATCAGGAAGTATTGATCCAGACTGCCATCCTGCACGCCCAATTCGAAATTATCCACCCCTTCTGTGATGGCAACGGCCGCACCGGTCGCATCCTCATCCCGTTATTTTTATGGTGCAAAGAGCGCATTTCTTCTCCAATGTTCTACATCAGTGAGTACTTTGACGAGAACCGCGACCAGTATGTGGAGAATCTGGGAAAAATATCCGCTTCAAAAGATTGGGAACACTGGATTATTTTTTTCCTTGAAGCAATAACAGTCCAGGCGAAGAGAAATTCAGAAAAAGCAAATCAAGTCTTGAGTTTATACAACACAATGCGCACCAGGATCCTTAGTATCACCAAATCGCCTCATGCGATGAAAGTGTTGGACGCACTCTTCATAACACCCATCCTGAGGCCTCCTGACTTAATAAAAATCTCGGGATTGGAACCGAATAGCGCGCATCGGATTATCGCAAAGTTAAAAAACGAAAAGGTCCTCAAGACAATCCAAAAACATGCGGGTAGATCCCCGGAAATTCTGGTATTTGACGAATTATTTAAATTAATTCGATAATAATCTCTGATTGTGTCTCACATATACGCAATTGTGAGACACAATACAATTTGACTCTCACAAGTGAGATACAAGAATGAGTGGCCATATAAAGGTTCTTATATGATTCCTGGCAATGAACGGGTCCACATCGACCTTCGGTTGTTCAAAGATCTTGCGCCAAGCCAGGGAGACAGCATGATTATCAATTCTTTCACTTTTCAGCCTCCCACGCCGTGAATGGAAAGAATTGACGGTCCTTTGAAGCGGCGCGGGGGGATGGCAGGCGGGAGCAGTTGCGGCAGGGCCGGGAGGCAGGACGGATTTTTGGAATTAGTGATTGAAGATTGAACGGGAAGGATATGGCAATATGAGCCTGACTGTAAAGGAAGCCTTTTTCATTCACAGCAAGCGGGCACCGCTGGAGTTCGCCATTGTCGATAAGGTTACCAATCTCCTGTCGTACGCCAGATTCGCGGTTTGGACATATGCCGATTGGGACTGGGAACATGAAACGGAAGAAGTCACCTACACACGATCCGGCCTCCATCTTGACATGAAGAGGTACGTCTCCGGGGACCCCAAGCCATTCAAGAAGATCATCAACGACGATGAAGTGGACCTGGACAGGCTTGAACTCATTTTCAAAGGGACAAAGGTGATTGTCGTGGTGAATCCGACCCGGGGAAGACCAAGCGAGGGCGTTCAGGATGAAATGCAGGTGGTGAGATGGATGGGAAGCCAGCTGCACAGATCGCTTCTCTGTCGAATCAATACCAAAGAGACCTGTCCGGGGTTCAGTTTTTTGGAATTTTCTGATATCGTGGATCTTGGTTTCGAGAATGCCCCCAGTATCGATGATATTGTGACAGTGACCGCCGCGGTGGCCTGCCAGATTCTCGAAGACGCCATCGATACCCATGCGGCGGGAGGACCGGGAATTGTCGGCTGGGATCTCGTCGCGGACATTTCGAGGTCTCGCGCTCTTTGGGATCAGTTTGTGCGGCAGGACTTTGAATCCAACCAAAAGGTAATGGCGCTGAAGAAAACATTGCGCCGGGCCGAAGCGGTGGCACGGGCTTAGGTGCATATATGAAACGGCTCCGTGGGAAGCCTTGAAAGAATTGATCATTGCTTCTTCGCATTTTGACCCGTACACTCTCAGCGCACAGGCTATTGTTGCTGTCCGCAAGAATGCATAGGGGCGTCCAACCCTGGTTGCATTCCGGGTACACTGGCTCCAGCGGGGCGAGGCCGGAGGACATTCCTTTCAATCCAAATGGGGATATAGGCAAAAAGGGTGGATAAGCATGGGTGATTGGCTGGGATGGCAAAGCTTTCAGTCAGGAAAATATGGGCCATTCCTATCTGATAACTACCAATCACTTTATTGAGCTTAAGGCTTCATCGAAATCTTGTTTTAGAATGGTCTTCCCGTTGCCACTCGCCCAGACGATTTTCTTCCCGGCCGACAGGTCCTGAGTACCCCAGACGCTTAAAAGGTCCTGCGTGGACCCTGTGATTTCTGGCGTCCAGGTCAACCCGTCATAATGAAGAATCGTACCTGAGAAACCGGCAGCATAAACGTCCTGCCCATTGAATCCCCAAACGTCGAAGAGATGCTGGTTGGAGGTATTGGTTTGCAGGCTCCAATGAACACCATCGTAATGGAGGATGACGCCCCAATCGCCCACTACAAAAATATCATCCGGGCCGGAACCCCAAATTGCATTAAGGGTTTGATTCGTTGGGATGCTAGCAACCGGGTCCCAGGTTTTTCCAGAATAATGCAGGATGGTCCCACGTTCTCCAACTGCATAAATGTCATCCGCCTTGCTGCCCCAGATATCTTCCAAATCATAGGGGCTGCCTGTGGCGATCTGCTGCCAGCCGCCCTCAAGCGCTTGGGCATTATTATGTTTTATGATCAGTCCTGAGTCGGCCGTTGCCCAAATGGACCCGGAAGACGTACCCCACATGCCCGTGATGATGTGCTGAGGATTCAACAGAAACATTCCCATATCCGTCCATGTGATGCCATTAAAATGCTGGATCGCCCCGGCCCACCCTCCGACCCAGAGATTATCAGGGCGGTCCCCCCATGCAGCCCAGTTATAAATTCCGTTAGTAGTGTCGGACTTCCAGGTGCCGTTTTGAAGGCTCAAACGCTGCTTGTCTCCAAAAGCTCGGGAATTGAGGGCATTAAAAGATAACCCATCGCTGGCGTATCCAAGAACGGGCGCAGTCTCCTGCGTCCAGCCTGGCCTCTGCTGAGGGCGGGTTTGCGAGACCGGAGGTGAGTGGGAAGGAACCACAGCCATGGCATTCGACAGGTTTTGCTCCACCAGGATTTGTCCCCAGATTGCTCCATCCCAGGTTCGCATTCCAGTACTATCACTCCATGCAATCAGGTAATGGCCTGCGCCATAGCCGATGACCGGCTCAAACTGGTGTCCCTCGGATGTGGAGATTGGAATTGCCTGGGGGTCAAACACCCGTCCATCCTGGGTCAAACGGCGGGCATAAACATCCGTCAAGCGGCAGTTTTCCCCAATACCGTTGTATTCCACGTTCCATACCACCAGGCACTGTGCACCCTGACAATTGATCTGGGGAGACATATTACCTCGAGCTCGCTCGGCAATCTTGATCGCAGGTTTGTCCAAAACAGTCCCATCGGATGAGACCCGTGCGCCATATGCGCTGCCATGAATGGAATCATTATTGGGGCCTTGGTTAAACCAGACCACCCAGAAACTTGTTCCATTAAAGCCAACGGTCGGAAAGCCTTGAACCCCAGTTGCAGAACAAATGGCAAAGCCATCCGGATCCAAAACGGTCCCATCCCTGGTGACTCTGGCTCCATAAATGTCCTGGCGGCCATCCCAGGTGACCAGGAAAATGTTTCCATCGAAAGCGACAGATGGCTCACCGCCCAGTCTGGCGATGGGAAACCCGGCTGGATCATCGAGGGTATGAATACCTGGGGAGGTAGAGATCCGTGCGCCGCGCAATTTATTGGACCTCGTGCGCCACACTACCAGGGTGTTGGTTCCATCAATTACAAGTCCGATCTTTTGATACTGCAGCAGCGGATCTCCCCCACTTGTCAGAATAACACCGCCCGGATCCAAGACTGTCCCATCAGGCAAAATACGCGCGGCATACAGTTCAAAGACATCGCTGCGTCTGGCGACCCAGACCATCAGATACTGGACACCATCAAAGATGACCGAAGGCGGGCCAACTGCTTGGTTCCCTTGGGTGCTGACAGCAATGCGAGCCGGGTCAAGAACGCTGCTCGCCGGTGAAATACGGGCAGCGTAGATATTTGTATTAAGACTGAATGAGCCGGGATCCTGGTCCCAACCCAGCAGGAAATTGACCTGATCGAATGCAATGGCAGGTTTGCCTTGAGCGTTGTTTCCGCCGGTATTGTCTTGGATTAAAAAATTCGGTCCCGAAGGTATGACATCTAAAGGAGGACGTACATTCAAGAAAATAGGTGCTTCTGTCGGAAGAGGAGTGGCGGTTGGTAAGATTACAGCAGCAGGGGGCTGGGTCGCATCAGGCAGGATTCCTAGTATCTCTGCTTGTCCTGGGTTTGTTGGGTCAGGTTGACTGGGGGTTGTTTGTCTCAGGAATGGTGACACAATCACGGTAATACCTGCCAGAATGATAAAAACAATCAGGATGATCGCCCAGCTCGGGATCCGGCGTTTCCGCGTTGCACCTATGTTAGGCGGCGGACTGGCGGCCGGCACGGCAGGAGGCTTGTCGGGTGGATTGACAATCCGCACTGCCTGAGCCGTAGGATCAACCACCGCATCCCGCGTGGCGGCATGATCAATCGTTTCCTGGATAGCTTCCATGCGGGACTCGGATGCGGCAGGTTTTACGACCGGCCGGGAGGGTCGACTCTGCCCGGCAAGCAGGTTCTCCATCACCTGGGCGAAATTGGCCATGTCGGGATAGCGATCTTCCGGCTTCTTCGCCAAGGCTTTGTTTAGCACGTGTTCCACTTTCCTAGGCAGATCGGGAACAACTTGACGGGGGGATGGCAGTGGATCACGTGCGTGCATGATCATCACCGCCATCGGGGTATCCGCTTCAAACGGCCGCCGTCCCGTCAGCATTTCAAAGAAAACGATGCCAAGAGCATAAACATCTGCGCGCTGATCCACGTTCTTGCTGGAAGACTGCTCAGGTGCCATGTACTCGGGCGTCCCGATCCCAATGCCGGTACTCGTGAGGGTGTGGGTTTCTTCGATATCCAGGATCTTGGCGATACCGAAATCGGTCAGCAGGGGCTGGCCGCGCTGGGTCAGCAGGATGTTGGATGGCTTGACATCCCGGTGGATGATATTCTGGCTGTGGGCGTAATCCAATGCTTCTGCGACTGGCAGCAACAATTTCACCACTTCCTGCCAAGGAATGGGCTTGCCCAGCCGCTGTTTGAGCGTGCCGCCGGGCAGGTAGTCCATCACCAGATAGGGAGCGCCATCCCGCTCGCCATAGTCATTGATATGTACGATGTTGGGATGGGTCAGACGTGCCAGTGCCTTGGCTTCGCGTTCGAAGCGTTTCAGGATGCGTTCAAGCTGCTCGGGAGGGAAGGCCCCGCGCCGGATGATCTTGATGGCCACATCCCGCTCCAGGCGGGTATCGTAGGCTTTGAAGACGGTTGCCATACCACCCTCGCCGAGCTGCTCGAGGATGTTGTAACGACCAAGGGATTGGCCCGAAAAACCGGGCATAATTTTTCTCCGCTCCAAGAAAATGTGAATTAATGCCCTATATCAAACAAATCAAAAAAGGTGGCAAAGTAAAATACATAAAACGATTTTTACAATTCTTATTATCTACCTTTTATACTAAATGGGCAATAGACAACGAACTGGGGAAGGGAAATCAAATGCGGGGTTTATCTTTTATCATATTCGTCTATGAAAGAAAAAAACGACCGCAACCCTTGAAAAATGCCAAGGGCAGGCTGGCTGCCATTTGAAGAGGTGCGTGTGTATGCGCGCAGTCTCGGGTTCAAGAACAGGGATGAGTGGCGTGCCTGGTGCAGAAGCGGGGCAAAGCCGGCAGATATTCCCTTTGAATCGTATATCCAGTATAAAAATGAGTGGATCAGTTTCGGGGACTGGCTGCATCGGCGAGTCATCTCGCCGATACGCCCGACCCACAGGGTCGCTTCGCCGATGGCGGCTGGAGGCCGCCTCGTGCAGGGTACAGTTCGTAAAAAGGGCTATCTACTTTGTAGATAGCCCCATTTCCATTTGAAAAGACAGTGACCTACAAGAGGGAACTACGGGTGACTTACCTGATCACCAGCGGGAGATATAAGAGAGGCAAGGCTGTGTAATCTTGATGAGTCTGATTCGTCAAAACATAGGTATAGGTACGATAAGCCGGGACGAAGGCGAAACCGGACCTGGAAGGCGTGACCGTACCGGACCAGCCAGAAGAAATCCTTAAGGCGTAGTAGCCATCATGGATGGAAGTGGTGGCTCTATCCGAGCCATCGTGGAAGCTTAAGCTGACACCAGGTACCCCGGCATTTCCACAGATAGTCAGGTAGGTAGTGTTGAAAATGGCGGCCAGGTCTGATTCAAGGGTGGTTTCTTCAGTTGCCAGGTTAACAACGGCATTGTTAGCCAGCAAGAGACTAAAATCTTGGAGGCGATTCCAGGACTCAATCATGTTGGGCATAAAGCTTTCAGCGCTGGGGTCATCCGGGTAGTTCAAACCGGCCATAAGTATGTCCCAACTGGCCTGAGTCACAAACGTGAATTGGGCTTTTTTGGCAGCAAGCCAGGCTGCCTGCTTGGCGGTGATCGCGGGAACACCAGTATATGCAGGTGCTTGTTCGGACGTACCAACCAGGAGCTTATCCACACCGGTTGTGACGAGATAGGTGAGCACAGTGAAGGCCTCGTCTGGATGAGCAGAAGCCTTCAGAATGCGGAAGGAGTCTTGATCCAAACGACCGGCGACTGCGCCGTTATAGCTTGGCATGGCTCCAAACTGGAAAGTGCCACCTGCTCCGGTCAGACCGCCTATGCAGCACAAGAACCAGGATGGATTTTCCAGCATGGCAACCTGTCCGGAAGAGAAGACAGTGCTATCGAGAGAATTCTTCGGGATATAGGGCTGGGTTCCCCAGATGCCATCATAGACCCACTGCCAGGCCACTTTCCAGGCGGCCGGGATAACAGCCGAATAGCTGCCAGCCGAACCCTGCAGGAGGGAACCGGCTTGCCAGAAGGAGCCCCAGTAGTTCGGGTTATTCTCCCAACCAAAGGAAAATCCGTACTGCACGATGTTGTTGGGATCGAAACCGGTCTCGGTGGCATTCTTGCCGGTATTATCCAGGGTGAGCAGCTTCGCCACCTGGGTCAACGTATCCCAGGACCAAGCAACCATGCTAAGGTCTGGCATCTGATACAGATCCCCATAATGTGCTGGCGGGGGATTCAGACCAGCCGCTGTGAACAATGCCGGATTGTAGTAAAGTGCAGACGGGTACGCGGCAAAAGGCAAGGCGATCTGGCCTTCATCGGTCTTGTAGAGATCAACCAGCCCCGGGACGAAGATGCTGGTGTCAAAACCGGTTGAGGTGATCCTGGATGCCAGGTCTAGCCATAGACCATGGAAGCTGTTGGCGCCCTGCCAACCCACCGGACCGACTATATCTGGAGCAATCCCATTGGCGATCTCCGCCCGGAGGGTTTCCCTGCTTTCCGTACTGGACACCACCTCGAGGCTTAGATGAATGCTTGGGTGGCTGGCATTGAAATCGTCCGCCACCTGCTGCTCAATCGGAACCTGGGCAGGATCGGACCCCGTTCCCAATCCGATGAACCAGCGGATCTCCACTGGCGGGGTTGCCGCGGATGCCATATTCCGGCCAGCTTCCCGTCCAAACTGGCTGAGGATCAGCAAGGAGAAAACGAGTATAACGAGAATCTTTCCTAATAAAAAGGAAATACGAGTAGTTTGCATATCTTCCTCCTCGAAGAGTTGCAAGGATTGATTTTATATTTATGGTCCATCGGTTATAAAGGTATTTTCGGTGGTGAATGGATTTCTATGGACGTTTCTTGGTGAAAGTATATTTGATAATTATCATACATAATTTATCGCCCATTGGGCGGAGCATCCAAGGAAGCATGCCAGAATGAAGCAAGACTTCCATGGTGTCTTCACAACCTCCTTTATTTTCTTAAACAAACAGGTAATGGATTTGAGTAACCAGACAGCACCTGGTGGTTTATTAAATTAACCTATCTGCGCTCTGTGAAGGATGTCTAGACTACAAATAGTATAAAGCGAATCAAAGTGAAAAACAATAGATAAGGTGAAAATTGCCAAGGTATCTTACTGCTTCCTGCAAAAATAACTGAACTGAAGCAGCCAAAATACATAGAAAAGCCTACGATTTTGGTTCAATTATCTACGCAGTACTCTGTAGTCGAGGCTGGGCAACTGATCATAATAATTCGTAATCACCCCCCCTGTTTTTGTCATTGCCCGCCTGATCTGGCGTTATTTGCAGGAGCGTTTTTTTGGGACACCCGCCTGCCCAGACGCCCAGTTTAGTTTGCCAGACACAGGGAAGGCGGGCTATGTTTAAGTATTGCCCGGTTCAATTTTCACTGTTATAATTGCTTTCAGCATTTGCTGAAAGGGTATTAAATAATGAAAACAGAAATTGGTGAAACGGCTGCCATTCAAGCGTTACGGGACTGCCTGGAAGAAATCCCCT
>Ga0209253_10003920_pt1 | contig 13002 bp, 10 predicted proteins | sample FrelakmetBRP12BR_FD_187145 | JGI IMG/M metagenome (GOLD analysis project Ga0209253, IMG submission 187145) | Freshwater lake sediment microbial communities from the University of Notre Dame, USA, for methane emissions studies - BRP12 BR (SPAdes)... | ecosystem: Environmental > Aquatic >...
GCGGGTCATCGTCTCGGCGTCGGGGAAGCGGATGAAGTGGAAGAAGCAGCGGCGCAGGAACGCGTCCGGCAGCTCCTTCTCGTTGTTGCTGGTGATGATGACGATCGGACGCTGTTCCGCCTTGACCAGTTCGCGCGTCTCGTGGACGTAGAACTCCATGCGATCGAGTTCGAGCAGCAGGTCGTTCGGGAACTCGATGTCCGCCTTGTCGATCTCGTCGATCAGCAGCACGGCCTGGCGCGCGCTGCGGAACGCCTCCCACAGCCGGCCCGGGATGATGTAGTTGCCGATGTCGTGGACCTTGGCGTCGCCGAGCTGCGAGTCACGCAGGCGCGAGACGGCGTCGTACTCGTACAGGCCGTGCTGGGCCTTGGTCGTCGACTTGACGTGCCAGCGGTAAAGCGGCTTGTCGAGCGCGAGCGCAATCTCTTCGGCCAGCTGGGTCTTGCCCGTGCCAGGCTCGCCTTTCACGAGCAGCGGCCGCGCCAGGGTGACCGCCGCGTTGACGGCCATCATCAGGTCCTCGGTCGCGACGTAGCGTTCCGTCCCTTCGAACTTGCTGGTCACAGGCGGCCCTCGTGCCGGCCGCCGGGGTGCGGCCTTGCGGGCATCTTAGCGCAAGCGACCAGCATTTTTGCGCTGCGGCAAGGTCCGGGCCCAGGCCGGACAGAATGCCTCCCCGCTCGAAGCGCCGCCCGTCGCCTGCCCCGAAGCTGGCGCAGCGATCTTCCCGCAGCACCCACAACTGCCGGTCCCGATGGGCCCGGCCTCTGCTCCTGATCGCGTGGTTACGCGCTGACTTCCAGCAACTTCATCGTGTTGGTGCCGCCCGACACACCCGAGAGTTCGCCCAGCGTCAGGATGATCTCGTCGCCCGACCGCACGAACTTGCGGCCGATCAGCTCGCGCGAGATCGCCTTGTAGAGCTCGGCGGGATCCGTGTGCGTGATGTCGAAGGGAATCGGATACACGCCGCGGTACAGCGCGACCCGGCGGCGTGTCCGCTCGTTGCGCGTGAAAGCGAAGATCGGGATGTCCGAACGGATACGCGACATCCACAGCGGCGTGGCGCCGGATTCGGTCAACGCCACGATGGCTTCGACGGTCATGTGGTTGGCTGTGTACATCACGGCATGCGCGATGGCCTGCGCGAACTCGCTGACCCGGCCTTCGAAACGTTCGCCACGGACATTGCGGGCGATCTGGTACTTCTCGGCGCCGACGATCACCTCGGACATCGCCTCGACGGCGCGCACCGGGTACTTGCCGACGGCGGACTCGCCCGAGAGCATCACCGCGTCGCTGCCGTCGAGCACGGCGTTCGCCACATCCGACACCTCGGCACGGGTAGGCACCGGACTCTGGATCATCGACTCCATCATCTGCGTGGCCGTGATGGTCACACGGTCGTGCTTGCGCGCGACCTGCAGGATGTGCTTCTGCAGGCCCGTGAGTTCGGCATAGCCGACCTCGATGCCGAGATCGCCGCGCGCAACCATGACGGCATCGCTGGCATGCACGATCTCGTCGAGCCGCGGGATCGCTTCGCTGCGCTCGATCTTGGCGACAATGCGCGCATCGCTGCCCGCCGCGGACAGCAGGCTGCGGGCCTCTTCGATGTCGGCTGCCTGGCGCACGAACGAAACGGCGAGGTAATCGATGTCGAGACTGGCCGCGAGCCTGACGTCTTCGCGGTCCTTGTCGGTGAGTGCCTTGGCCGAAAGGCCGCCACCGCGGCGATTGATGCCTTTCTGGTCGCCGAGTTCGCCACCAACGAGCACGCGGCAGTCCACCTTGTTGCCGTGGACCGCTGTGACGACGAGTTCGATCTGACCGTCACCGAGGATCAGTTCATCGCCGGGCGCGACGTCATTCGCGAGCTCGGTGTACGTCATGCCGACGCTGCGATCCGTGCCGTCGTGCGTGTCGAGTCCCGGATCGAGCGTGAACGTCGCGCCTTCGGTGAGTACCGTGTGTCCGCCGGCGAAACGTTCGATGCGGATCTTGGGCCCCTGCAGGTCGCCCAGCAGCGCGACGTGCTTGCCGACGCTCTCAGCCGCCTGCCGCGCCCGCTCGACTCGCCGGCGGTGATCGGCCGGCCCGCCGTGCGAGAAGTTGACGCGCAAGACGTCGGCGCCCGCGCGGATCACGTCCTCGAGCACGCCCGGCGCGTCCGTTGCCGGCCCGAGGGTCGCGACGATCTTGGTCCTGCGGATCAGCATCTCGCTGCGCGCCTCCTGACGGGGCATGCGGGTCACCCTGCGGCACGCTGTTCGAGCATTTCCACGGCCGGAAGCTTCTTGCCTTCCAGGAACTCGAGGAAAGCGCCACCCGCGGTCGAGATATAGGAGATGTTCTCTTCGACGCCGTACTTCTCGATCGCTGCGATCGTGTCGCCGCCACCAGCCACGGAGAACGCGGGGCTGCGCGCAACCGCCTGGGCCAGGACACGCGTGCCTTCGCCGAACTGGTCGAACTCGAACACGCCCACCGGGCCGTTCCAGACGATCGTGCTCGCGCCCTTCAGCGCCGAGGCGAAGCGTTCGGCAGTATCGGGGCCGATGTCGAGGATCATGTCGTCCGCCGCGACCTGCGCGACCAGCTTGACGTCGGCTTCGGCAGACGCCGCAAACTCCTTCGAGACGACGACATCGGACGGCAGCGGGATCTCGACGCCCGACTGCTTCGAGCGCTCGAGCAACGCGCGGGCCGTCTCGACCATGTCGACTTCGTGGAGCGACTTGCCCACGGGATGGCCCGCGGCCGCCAGGAACGTGTTGGCGATGCCGCCGCCGACGATCAACTTGTCGACCTTGCCGAGCAGGGTTTCGAGCACCGAGAGCTTGGTCGACACCTTCGACCCGCCTACGATTGCGACCAGCGGCCGCTTCGGATTGCCGAGTGCCTTTTCGAGCGCTTCGAGCTCGTTGGTCAGCAGCGGGCCCGCGCATGCGATCGGCGCGAACTTGCCGACGCCGTGAGTGCTCGCTTCGGCGCGGTGGGCCGTCGCGAAGGCATCCATGACGTAGACGTCGCATAGCGCCGCCATCTTCTGCGCCAACTCGTCCTTGTTCTTCTTCTCGCCCTTGTTGAAGCGCACGTTCTCGAGCAGGACGACCTCGCCCGGCTCGCACGTCACGCCGCTGAGCCACTCGCGTTCAAAACGCACCTTGCGTCCCAGCAGCTCAGAGAGCCTCGCCGCCACTGGGGCCAGTGAGAATTCCTCGGCAGGCACCCCCTCTTCCGGGCGGCCGAGGTGCGACATCAGCAGCACGCGGGCGCCAGCCCGCCGCGCCGCCTCGATCGTCGGCAGCGATGCGCGGATGCGCGCATCGCTGGTGACCACCCCATCCTTCACGGGGACGTTCAGGTCTTCGCGGATCAGCACCCGCTTGCCCTTCAAGTCCACATCACTCATGCGGAGCACTCGAATCATGCCCTTCCCCTTTGCAGTGGCTTTCGGCGCCGTTTCAGCGGTACTCACTTGGAAATGACGCGTGCCATCTCGAGCACCTTGCACGAGTAGCCCCATTCGTTGTCGTACCAGGACACGACCTTGACGAAAGTGTCGTCGAGCGCGATGCCCGCTTCGGCATCGAACACGGACGTGCAGGACTCGCCGCGGAAATCCGTCGCGACGACCTTCTCGTCGGTGTAGCCGAGCACGCCCTTCATCGGCCCGGCGGCTGCCGCCTTCATCGTGGCGCAGATCTCGGCGTACTTCGCCGGCTTGTTCAGCTCGACCGTGAGGTCGACGACCGAAACGTCCGACGTCGGCACGCGGAACGCCATGCCCGTGAGCTTCTTGTTCAGCTCAGGGATGACCTTGCCCACGGCCTTGGCGGCGCCGGTGGACGACGGGATGATGTTCTCGAGGATGCCGCGGCCGCCGCGCCAATCCTTGTTCGACGGGCCGTCGACCGTCTTCTGCGTCGCTGTCGCAGCATGCACGGTGGTCATCAGGCCGCGCTTGATGCCCCAGTTGTCGTGCAGCACCTTCGCGACCGGCGCGAGGCAGTTGGTGGTGCAAGAGGCGTTCGAGATGATCGCCTCGCCCGCGTACCTGGTGTGGTTCACGCCAAAGACGAACATCGGCGTCTCGTCCTTCGACGGGGCCGACATGATCACCTTCTTCGCGCCGGCGGCGAGATGCTTTTGCCCGCCCGCCGCATCGAGGAACAGGCCGGTCGATTCGATGACGATATCGGCGCCGACTTCGCCCCACTTCAGCTCGGCCGGATCCTTCACCGCGGTGAGGCGGATCTTGCGGCCGTTGACGACGAGAGTGTTGCCCTCGACCGCGATGTCGCCCTTGAAGCGACCGTGCACCGAGTCGTACTTGAGCATGTACGCCAGGTAGGCGGGTTCGAGCAGGTCGTTGATGCCGACGATCTCGATGTCGGCGAAATCCTTCGCCGCCGCGCGAAACACCATGCGGCCAATGCGGCCGAAGCCATTGATGCCGACTTTGATAGACATGACTGATCTCCCGTCAGAACTGTGAGATTGGAACGATTGCGGTCAGAGCAGCCCGGCCGCGACCCCGGCCACGTTGGCCGCGGTGATGCCGAAATGCTCGAAAAGCTTCTTGGCCGGCGCCGAGGCGCCGAACGTATCCATGCCGACGACGGCGCCGTCGAGTCCGACATAGCGCCACCAGCCGTCACGCGAGCCGGCCTCGATGGCGACACGCTTCGTGCCCGCCGGCAGCACGCTGGCGCGGTAGGCGGCGTCCTGTGCATCGAACAGGCTGGTGCACGGCATGGAGACCACGCGCACGCGACGACCCTGGGCAGCCAGCAGCTTCGCGGCATCGACTGCAATGCCGACCTCGGAACCCGTCGCGATCAGCACAAGCTCCGGCGCGCCTTCGCTGTCGATCAGCACGTAGCCGCCGCGCGCAATTGCGGCGACCTGCGCCGGCGTACGCGGCATCGGCGGCAAGGCCTGGCGCGAGAGAACCAGCGTCGTGGGGCCGGTGGCGTTGTCGATCGAATCGCCCCAGGCCAAGGCCGTTTCGACCGTGTCGCAGGGACGCCAGACGCGCATGTTCGGGATCAGGCGCAGGCTGGCCACGTGCTCGACGGGCTGGTGCGTCGGGCCGTCCTCGCCGAGGCCGATCGAGTCGTGCGTGAACACGAGCACGACGCGCTGTCGCATCAGCGCGGCCATGCGCACGGCGTTGCGCGCGTAATCGGAGAACACGAGGAACGTGCCGCCGTACGGAACGAAGCCACCGTGCAGCGCCACACCGTTCATCACGGCGCACATGCCGAATTCGCGCACCCCGTGATGTATGTAATTGCCGGCAACGTGTTGCGGCGTAACCGTCTGGTAGCCCTTGAAGTCCGTGTTGTTCGACCAGGTGAGGTCGGCCGACCCGCCCAGCAACTCGGGCAGCGCGGCGCCCAGCACGTTGAGGACCTGTTGCGATGAAATTCGCGTTGCCACTGCAGCCGGCTTGTCGAGCGCGGCGGCGATGAAATCCTGCAGCTGCCGGCGCCAGTCCGCGGGCAACTCGCCGCGAATCCGGCGCTCGTACTCCGCCGCGAGTCCGGGATGCGCCGCGCGATAGGCCGCGAGGCGCCGCTGCCAGGCCTGCTCGACCGCCGCACCGGACGCGCGCGCGTCCCAACCCTGCCGGATTTCGTCGGGGACGACGAACGGTGCGTGCGTCCAGCCCAGCTTTTCGCGCGTCGCGGCCACCTCGGCCTCGCCCAGGGCCGCTCCGTGCACCCCGTGCGTGCCCGCCTTGTTCGGCGAACCCCAGCCGATGATGGTCTTGCAGCAGATCAGCGACGGCCGCGGATCCGCTTTCGCCGCCTGGATGGCGGCTTCGATCGCGGCGGCAGCGTGGCCGTCGACGTTCGGCACGACGTGCCAGCCGTACGCTTCGAACCGCTTCGGCGTGTCGTCGGTGAACCAGCCGTGCACTTCACCGTCGATGGAGATGCCGTTGTCGTCGTAGAAACACATGAGCTTGCCGAGCTTGAGCGTGCCGGCCAACGAGCAGGCTTCGTGCGACACGCCTTCCATCAGGCAGCCGTCGCCGAGGAACACGTAGGTGTGATGGTCGACGATTTCGTGCCCGGGCTTGTTGAACGAGGCTGCGAGCAGCTTTTCGGCGAGCGCCATGCCGACGGCATTGGCGAGCCCCTGGCCAAGGGGGCCGGTCGTCGTCTCGATGCCGAGGTGCCGGTCGACCTCCGGGTGGCCCGCCGTGTGCGAGCCGAACTGCCGGAAATTGGCGAGGTCGTCGATCGTGAGCGGATACCCCGTCAGGTGGAGCAGCGAATACAGCAGCATCGAGCCGTGCCCGTTCGACAGCACGAAACGGTCGCGGTCGGGCCATTCGGGGTTGCCCGGGTTGTGCTTCAGGTGGTCCGTCCACAGGACCTGCGCGATGTCGGCCATGCCCATGGGCATGCCGGGATGGCCGGAATTGGCCTTCTGGACCGCATCCATGCTCAATGCACGGATGGCGTTCGCGAGCTGCCGGCGGGTGGGCATGGTAAACCCTCGTGGAAATCCGATGATTTTAACGTCCGGGCGGGGGCCGGGTCACACGAAATCTGTCGCGCTGAGGGGTCCCCGGGACTGCGTAAGACCGGGATTGACATCCTGCCGGATGGTAAAAAAAGCGTCAGGGCCAGACCGTATCGATCTATAATTCTCGGCTGTTTGCCCTGGGAACCTCACTCATGTCGACTGGTTATCTGTTTACGTCCGAATCCGTCTCCGAAGGCCACCCGGACAAGGTCGCCGACCAGATTTCGGACGCGGTGCTCGACGCAATGATTTCACAGGACAAGCGCTCGCGCGTCGCCTGCGAAACCCTGGTCAAGACCGGCGTTGCGATCGTGGCTGGTGAAGTCACGACGGAGGCCTGGGTCGACCTCGAAGACCTCGTCCGTGGCGTCATCACCGACATCGGCTACACCTCGTCGCACGTCGGCTTCGACGGCCGCACCTGCGGCGTGCTGAACATCATCGGCAAGCAGTCGCCGGACATCGCGATGGGCGTCGACCGCAGCAACCCCGAAGAACAGGGCGCCGGCGACCAGGGCCTCATGTTCGGCTATGCCAGCAACGAGACGCCGAGCCTGATGCCGGCGCCGATCTGCTACGCGCACAAGCTCGTCGAACGCCAGGCCGAAGTCCGCAAGAACAACCTGCTGCCGTGGCTGCGCCCGGATGCGAAGTCCCAGGTCACCTGCCGCTATGAAGACGGCAAGGTCACCGGGCTCGACGCCGTGGTGCTCTCCACCCAGCACGACCCGGACGTGAAGCTCGAAGACCTGCGCGAAGCCGTGATGGAACTCGTGATCAAGCACGTGCTGCCGAAGGAATGGCTGGGCAAGGACACCAGGTTCCACATCAACCCGACGGGCAATTTCGTCATCGGCGGCCCGGTCGGCGACTGCGGCCTCACCGGCCGCAAGATCATCGTCGACAGCTACGGCGGCATGGCTCGCCACGGCGGCGGCGCGTTCTCCGGCAAGGATCCGTCCAAGGTGGATCGTTCTGCCGCCTACGCGGCACGTTACGTCGCCAAGAACCTCGTGGCTGCCGGCCTGGCCGACCGCTGCGAAATCCAGGTCTCCTACGCGATCGGCGTGGCGGAGCCGACCTCGATTACCGTCGACACGTTCGGGACCGGCAAGGTGAGCCAGGACCGTCTCGAGCAGCTGGTGCGCGCGCACTTCGACCTGCGCCCGTACGGCATCATCAAGATGCTCGACCTCGTCCACCCGATGTACCGCGCGACCGCGTCGTACGGCCATTTCGGCCGCGATCCGGTCCACATGACGTACAAGTGGAAGGAAAACATCGCGGGCAAGCGCGTGGAAAAGAGCGAGGCGTTCACCGCCTTCACCTGGGAAAAGACCGACAAGGCCGAGGCGCTCCGGAAGGACGCGGGGCTGTAGGAAGGGGAGGAAGTATAGGAAGTTCAGGAAGTAACACCTTCCGGACCTTCCTCACCTTCCTGCCCTTGCCGCCCTTCCTCCCCTTTTGTCTACTGGTGCCTTACGGTACTATCGCCGCCCCGCCTGAGGAGCGCTGCAACGGACCGTCTTGTCCGCCAGGCTCGGGCTTTGGGTTTACCCAACCGCGCTCGCTGAACCACGTGGTGTCGTTCAGGCGAGCGAGCAACAGCGAATCCTCCTCGCCGCCCGTCCGAATCGCCACGGTCCAACGAGAGAGGATCGTCCGATGAACGCTGCTGTAATTGCTTCGAAGCCTGGCCAGGACTACGTCGTGGCCGACCTTGCGCTCGCCGACTGGGGCCGCAAGGAAATGCTGATTGCCGAGAGCGAGATGCCTGGCCTGATGGCCATCCGCAAGGAGTTCGCCAGGGAGCAACCGCTCAAGGGCGCACGCATTGCCGGCTCGCTGCACATGACCATCCAGACCGCGATGCTGATCGACACGTTGAAGGCGCTCGGCGCCGACGTGCGCTGGGCCTCGTGCAACATCTACTCCACCCAGGACCACGCCGCTGCCTACGTCGCCGCGACGGGCACGCCGGTCTTCGCCTACAAGGGCGAGACGCTGGACGACTACTGGGAATACACCCACCGCATCTTCGAATGGCCGAACGGCCAGCACGCCAACATGATCCTCGACGACGGCGGCGATGCGACGCTGCTGCTGCTCCTCGGCACGAAGGCCGAGAAGGACGCGTCGCTGATCTCGAAGCCGACGAACGAGGAAGAAGTCTCGCTGTACAACTCGATCCGCAAACGCCTCGAGTCCAGCCCCGGCTGGTATTCGAAGCGCCTCGCGCAGATCCAGGGCGTGACCGAAGAAACGACGACGGGCGTGAAGCGCCTGTACGGTTTCGCGAAGAAGGGTGAACTGCCGTTCCCCGCGATCAACGTCAACGACTCGGTCACCAAGTCGAAGTTCGACAATCTCTACGGCTGCCGTGAGTCACTGGTCGACGCGATCAAGCGCGCTACCGACGTGATGATTGCCGGCAAGGTCGCAGTCGTCGCGGGTTACGGCGACGTCGGCAAGGGCTCGGCGGAATCGCTGCGCGCCCTGTCAGCCCAGGTGTGGATCACCGAAATCGACCCGATCTGCGCGCTGCAGGCGGCGATGGAAGGCTACCGCGTCGTGACCATGGACGAAGCCTGCGACAAGGCTGACATCTTCGTCACCGCCACCGGCAACGTGAACGTGATCAACCACGAGCACATGAAGCGGATGAAGAACCAGGCCATCGTCTGCAACATCGGCCACTTCGACAGCGAAATCGAGATCGCCGCGCTGAAGCAGTACACCTGGGAAAGCATCAAGCCGCAGGTCGATCACGTGGTCTTCCCCGACGGCAAGCGCCTGATCATCCTGGCGGAAGGCCGCCTCGTGAACCTGGGCTGCGGCACGGGTCACCCGTCCTTCGTGATGTCGAACTCGTTCACGAACCAGGTGCTCGCGCAGATCGAGCTGTTCAAGCACGGCGCGAAGTACGGCAAGGAAGTCTACGTGCTGCCGAAGCACCTGGACGAGAAGGTCGCGCAGCTGCACCTTGAGCGCATCGGCGTGCACCTGACGACGCTGACGCCGGAGCAGGCGGCGTACATCGGTGTGTCGGCGCAAGGTCCGTTCAAGACCGACCATTACCGGTACTAGCCGGCTGCACCAGTCCCTGGCCAGCAAGGGGTCAGGGGTTGGCGGATAGGGGTTAGTCGGAACGAAGACGGCCGCCATGGGGCGGCCGTTTTCTTTGGCTCCGGCGCGACCGCGCGCTCAATTCTCCAGCAGGCTGCGCAGCATCCAGGCCGTTTTTTCGTGCACGTCGAGCCGCTGCGTCAGCAGGTCGGCTGTCGGCTGGTCATTGGCCTTGTCCACGACCGCAAAGAGTTTGCGCGCGGTTCGAGCCGTGGCTTCCTGCGCCGCGACCAGATGGCGAATCATGTCGTCGGCCGCAGGCACACCCTCGACCTCCCTGATCGACGCGAGCTTGACGAACTGCCGGTAGGTCCCTGGCGCGGGATGCCCCAGTGCGCGGATGCGTTCGGCGATCACGTCGAGCGCGTTCCATTGCTCGGTGTACTGACCCATGAACATCAGGTGCAGGCTGTTGAACTGCGGCCCGGTCACGTTCCAGTGAAAATTATGAGTCATCAGGTAAAGGGTGTAACTGTCGGCAAGCAGCCGCGACAGGCCTTCTGCAATCTCCTGTCGGTCGCGACCAGAAATCCCGATGTCGATCGGCGCCGTCTGCGGTTTCTTCTTTGCCATGGGGAGACCTCGTGGATTGTGGAAGACGTCGGGTTGAGCCTAAGCCGGATTCGCTCACCGGTCCTGAGTACTACCCGAAGAGAGTGACTGCTGACAGCCGCGGTGGTTTCGGAGTGCGGCGGTGCGTACAGCGGCGCTGGCACGCCATCACTATGGTTACCCGGATAACAATACGCGAATGACCCGTATTGGTATGTTTCGACTTGTCCCGTTTTTCTGACCGTTATCCCCTCTTCCGCACTACCGTCAGCCCGTCCCCCATCGGCAGCAACGACAGGTCGACGCGCTCGTCCCGGTGCAGCACCTCGTTGAAATGCCGGAGCGCCACGGTGTCGGCATCCGCGACTTCCGGATCGGCGACGCGTCCGCTCCACAACGTGTTGTCGACCAGCGCCAGCCCACCCGTCCGCAGCAGCGCAAGGGTTCGCTCGTAGTACGCCAGGTAGTTGGTCTTGTCCGCGTCGATGAACGCGAAGTCGAAAGTCCCGCCCTGTCCCTCTGCGACCAGTGCATCGAGCGTCTCGGTCGCCGGCGCCAGCCGCAGATCGATCTTGTGATCGACGCCCGCTCGCTTCCAGTAGCGACGCGCGACGGCAGTCCATTCCTCGCTCACGTCGCACGCAATCACGCGCCCGTCGTCGGGCAAGGCCAGCGCCGTCGCGAGCGACGAATATCCGGTAAACACCCCGACCTCGAGGCAGCGCCGGGCGCCGGTCAGGCGCACGAGCAGCGCCATGAACTGGCCCTGCTCCGGGGAAATCTGCATGGACCGCTGCGTCAGTTCCGCCGTCTCCTCGCGCAGGGCGAGCAGGAGCGACGGCTCGCGCAGTGAGACGTCGCTCATGTATTCGTAGAGCGAATCCGTGAGCACGATCGAGCGATTCGACATGGGGCCTCCTGATCGCGGACAGATTTTGCGATGATGCCTGTCCTCTATGCCGAAGACGACGATTCCCACGACGGCGCTGCCGCACAACCCGCCCCAGGGCATGGGCAGCGTCCGCCTGGTCCAGCTCACGGATACGCACCTGATGCAGGACCCCGGCGCATCGCTGCGGGGAGCACGCACGCTGCCGCGGCTGCAGGCCTGTCTCGCGCACGCGCAGCGTCATTTCTTCCCTGTCGACGCCGTGCTGCTGACGGGCGACATCGTCCACGACGAGCCCGCGGCCTACGGCACGGTCGATCTGCTGTTCGGCGGGCTGGGCGTGCCGATCCTGGCGATTCCGGGCAATCACGACGATCCGGGCGAAATGCGCCGACAACTGGGCCATGTCCCGTTTCAGGTCGGTGGGCAATGGATTTCGCGCAACGGCTGGCAGGTCTTGCTGCTGGAGTCCTGGTTCGCCGAATCGGCCGATGGCGAGGGACAACTGGGATCCGCGCAACTGCAGTCCGCCGAGCGTGCTCTGGCCGAGGGCATCGAGCCGCATGCCCTGGTGGTGCTGCATCACCCACCGGTGCCGATGGATTCGCCGTCGCTCGATGAACTTGGGCTGCTCGACGGTCCCGAACTCGCCGCCACCGTGGCGCGACATCCGCGGGTCCGCGGCGTGTGCTGGGGTCATGCGCACCAGGCGCTCGACCTGTACCGGGCAGGCGACGTGCGGTTCATGTGCACGCCGGCGACGTGCATGCAGTTCAAGCCGCGCAACGATTTCGCGGCGGACGACCGGCCGCCGGGATATCGCGTGATCGACCTGTTCGCGGACGGCTCGATCGCGTCCGAGGTCGTGTGGCTGGAGGGCTACCGCGACGACTGACTCAGCGCAGCAGCGACGTTACGAGCGCATACGCTAACGCCGCCGCGAGCAGGCACAACACCAGCGATGCCACGGCGTAAGCGGCGGCGGCGCCAACGGAACCGCGTTCGACGAGTTGCAGCGTCTCGAGCGAGAACGCCGAGAACGTCGTGAAACCGCCGAGCATGCCGACGACCAGCAGGACACGCAGCTCCTGGCGGTCATGCAGCGGATTCGACGGCGCGAACAGTGCGCCGAGCGCGCCCACGGCCAGGCAACCCAGCACGTTCACGACGAGCGTGCCCCAGGGAAACGTGTACCCCGCCATGCGGCCCACGAGCGTCGAGACCAAGAGCCGGCTCGCGCCGCCCAGGCCGCTGCCGAGGGCGACCAGCAGGTACCAATGCCACGCGGGTTCAGTCAGACGAATCTCCCTGGCGGAGCGCGCGGCGGCGCATCCGCGCGGCCGTCGTGTCCGTGATTTCCGCAGCAGTCTAAGGCCCGCAGCGGAGCGGCGCGAGCGCGCTGCTAAGATACGCCGCACTCGCCGCCCCGCCCTGGCAGGGGACGGCCATCAACACCGCGGGAGTCCATCGACGTGAGCCTGTTCCAAGAAGCCTGCAAGTACATCCCCGGCGGCGTGAATTCGCCCGTGCGTGCGTTCCGCGGCGTGGGAGGCGAACCCATTTTCTTCGCGCGGGCCAAAGGCTCGCGGGTCTGGTCGGCCGATGGCCGTGAGTTCATCGACTACGTGGGCTCGTGGGGTCCGATGATCCTGGGTCACGCGCACCCGGACGTGATCCGCGCGGTGCAGGAAACGGCAGTCAATGGACTTTCGTTCGGCGCGCCCACGGAAATCGAGACCGTCGTCGCGCGCAAGATCATCGAGCTGGTGCCATCGATCGAACTGGTACGCATGTGCAGTTCAGGCACCGAAGCCACGATGAGCGCGATCCGCCTTGCGCGCGGCTTCACCGGTCGGCAGAAGATCGTCAAGTTCGAAGGTTGCTAT
>Ga0209253_10003921_pt1 | contig 13000 bp, 8 predicted proteins | sample FrelakmetBRP12BR_FD_187145 | JGI IMG/M metagenome (GOLD analysis project Ga0209253, IMG submission 187145) | Freshwater lake sediment microbial communities from the University of Notre Dame, USA, for methane emissions studies - BRP12 BR (SPAdes)... | ecosystem: Environmental > Aquatic >...
TTCAGATCATTCGACTTCACATAAATATCCAGTAAAATGTCATCTTCCAATGTTACGTCATCAATTTCGTATGTTAGTGTTACATTGCCACTTGTCAATTCTTCAGTGATGCTGATGTTTAGTAATTCATATGCTTCTTCAGAGGATTCAGCATATACAACATCCAAAGCATTGAAGGCATTGACAAATCCAGCAATCTTTAAAACTTGGAATCGATTATCAGTGGAAGTTGAGTAAACCGGAACGAAATAATAGAGAGAGGTCCCCAGTGGGTATAACAACACATTCCCATAGTCTTCTTTATCAATTAATACGATTTCTTGAGTTGCAGCTGCAATTAAGCTGTTTTTAGCAGTGTTAGGTCCAATCATATTTGTCTGTCCTATTTCAATCCCACTATAAAACCGCACTTCCCCGAAATGTTGACCATGACGCAATACATACATTCCCGCTAAAGTTGTGGCATTCTGGCCACGTCTCTGCACCAGATCAATACCAACGAATTCCAAACCCTCCCCTTCACAAAGGTCGAATCGTACATAAAATAAATCTCCTGCTGGAGGGCGATCATAGAATTGGGAAGATCCATACCATGTATTAGGATTATCCACATGGTAGGTGTATTCATTTATTAATTGGGATTCAAACAAGGTTTCAGGATATCTTAGTTGCTCTTTTAGCCAATCAACATAATTAGGGGAATTTACATTTTGCCAAGGATAAGCATTCCGATATAGTTCCCATATTGGATAGGTGGGATCAGTTCCAATCGCATATTCTAATTGTGGATTTTCGATAAAAATTAACGTTCCCATTTTTACATCCACAAGAACTGTTCCTATATAGCGAAGCAAACTGCTATTTGAATAACTCGTTAATGGAATTTTAGTATTCACCGAAACCGCATAGTATAAAGTATTATTTATATAGTCAAATACAAGGTAAGGATCTTCATCCATCACTAAACCTGGCAATAATATATTTCCAACACGTGTTTTTATATTTCGATTAATCAAGAAATCTTTTTGGAAATTACCATCCAAGGCATATGAGATTAATCCTAAATCTAATGTGAACCAAAATGCAGGTAGACCTTGCAAAGTGCCATCTTTTTCCCCTTGATAGGTGTAATTATAATTTTCCAGAGAATTTGTCCAATTTGTGTTTAATAAAATATCATCGTCAAATGCATCATATTTTAAAAAAGTTTGAATTAGCTGATCATTAATTTCTTTATAGATATATTCATGTTCCCCAAAGAAAATTGGGTAGGAATTGTCTACACCAAAAATGGAATAGAATTGGGTTTCATTGGATATTAATTCACCCGTGAATGGATCGATTGCAAGAAATCCCTCCACATGGTCAAATAGGTTAGTATGTTCTTTGATATTGTCTCCAGCTATAAAATCCTCATATTTCAGGGTTTTAGGTGCAACCCAATATTCACGATTCTTAACATACACGATATCGCTATCAGCCAATCCCTCAAATGTGGTTTGGGCATAACTGTTCATTTGATAGATTGCTGCTTCTTTATCATATTGTCTTATCGATTTTGCAATATTGCTCGTTTTTGATTCGTTTAAATTCTTAATATCAAGTGTTTCATTAAAGATGTTCAACCCTGCTGCTTGAATCGTCCATTCTCTTTCAACAGCGATTTGTTTATCCCATCTCTGTTCCTTCCATACAGTTTGGTCGTTGTTAATTTTAACAGAAGTGGGAATGGAGGCAAATGCAGGTATTAACAGTAGAACTACTAAACTGATGATTGCTATGATAGTTCGTTTCTTATCTTCTTTAGTAAATCTGCTGCTATTATTCCTAAACCTTGGATAGAGAAGGAAAAATACTCCGAATGCTATAAATCCAATGATGGCAAGAGGAGTGGTCCACACTAATATTAGCCGTAATCCATCATAGACTTTTTTGGGAATAGAAAAGAAATTCATTGTAAAAAAGATGGCAAAAATTAAACTAGCTTTCGCTGCTACGGTATAATAGTTAAAATCCGTGAAGATATTAGTCACTATGCTGATAATCAATCGTATAACTATAAGGATTAATATATAATTAATGAGGGGACGATATAAATTTGTATAAACAAACACATCGGTGATTTCTAAAGCTGTCGGATCGATAAGTACGATAAACGCAGAAAATGCGGATTTCAGGGAAATGTCCAATCCACTATGTTTTGACATATAGATCACCAGACTGAACTCAGAGAAGACATCGATGAGCTGTCCAAAAAGATAAAAAATAACAAATCCAACAGTCCACCACATTAGTAAGATTTTCCATAATTTCAGAGTTTTCCATCCCGCACGCTGGGTTATTAAATTAAAGATATTATGCTCGGGTGGAAGACTGAACACTATACAACCAATTAGCGCTGCAATTAGTCCAGTTTTATTTATTATAAATCGAGTAGACCAATAATCCAATACAAGGTAACTCCAATAGGAACCATCAACATCGGATTTACTAGCATATAACTGATTATTTAGTGATATTCTCCCATACCATTTTGGTACCGCATATAATGCAACAATAAGAATGATGATCGAAGCAACTATGAGTCCTGCAATGATAGATATCCTTTTCCTTCGACTTGGAGGTTTCCGATACTGAAATCTTTCTTCGGATTCTTCTTCCATTTCATGAAATTCCTCAAAATCCTCTTCTATTGGGATATCCATGGGAATTTTACCTGTTTTTTTAGTTGATTTTTTTTTTTGTGATGGTTCTTTTACAGGTGGGGGGGAAGAACCATCCTTTACAATCAAATCATTCGCTATTCTGCAATCTTTGCAATTATACACAAAACTTGAGTGCTTCCCGCAATGTTTATTTGCCATATCTCAGATCTCCATTCGTGTGTCCATTTAACACTTATAAGATTATATTTCTTTCCAAAAATTTATTAAAGTCAAAATTTCGTTTTATATATTAAACCTTTTATGTAGCGATGGAAATGGTTTTAAAGAAAAAGAAGATCCGAGAAGAATTCCAGCAATATTTTAAGAGTGGAAATGAAGCGATGATCAAAAAAATGCTCTTAGATCATCTGTGGCTGTTAGAAGAATGGGAAGACAAGATGGATATTAATGTCCAAGAGCAATCTTTAATCATTGCAGCGCTAGGTGTAATGAATGATGAAAATGGTGGGAATGCGGTTCTAATTGAAGATATTTTAAATTGTCTCCGTGTGGATTTCAAAGAAAAAAAAGAAGAACCGGAAGTGCGAGATATCCTTAATGCATGCGAAACACTCGGTTATTGTGAAAAAAATGAGCAGGGATGGAAGCTTACTCAAGAAGGAGAAAAAATTTGCGACGATTACTTGAATTCACACGAAGATCTTTTAGGAGATGCGATCGAGTGAAAGATTGATCACTCTTAAGATTTATTTCTTCAATCCATTTTTACGTTCCTATTTACTATATTCTTTACTTACAGATAAATTTGCATGCATGAGAAAAGGAGAAGCAAATGGCAGATAAAGAGCTTGAGAGTAAATTAATGAACTTAAGTCCCCCCATAGATCACACTTTATCTATGGAGGAACAGATGCAGAATAAAAAAACTTATGAAAAACAAGCGGATACATTGTGTGTCCAAGCAGATGAGTTAATTCGTTTGTCTAATTTCGATGAGGGGCTCTCTAAACTCATGGAAGCATATAAAATTGTAATGGACCATCCTTGGGGAATAAAGCAACGACAAATCTACGATCTAATTCAGAGTGCTCGATATAAACGACTTGATCATATAAAGAAAGAGCAATTGCGTGCGCAACAACAGCACGAAAACCAGATTGCGGAAGAACAACAAAAGGAATTGGTTCAAGCTCATAAACGAGAATTGGATAGAGAAAAACTCGAAAAAGAGCAAAAATTGAAACAATTACAAGATTGGAAACAAAAAGAAGAAGATATATCCGCTAAGGCATTCAAATTATTGGAGGAAGGGCAAAAACTCCTAAAAAATCAACAATTCGTTGAGCTCATTTCCCAATATTCTGAAGCAAAATGTCTATTTCTAGAAATAAAATGGAATGCAGAAGCTCAAAAAGTAGAGGATTCCATTGAGCAATTCAGAAAACAACAGGAAAAAATCATCCAGAAGCTAGAAACAGATAAAATTATGAGAGAAGAACAAGTGAGTACGTGGAAAACTAAGGAACAGGAATTACAAGGTCAAAGCGAAAAAATAAGACAAGAGGAAGAGGAAAAGCGGCAAAAGTTACAACAATCTATATCTCGAAAGAATTTAGAGACTCAAGTATATGAATATCTTGACAAGGCGGCTGCATACGAAAAATCAGGTGATCTATCAAATGCAATACAGATGAATGAGAATGCTAAGGATGGAATGGGACGTCTGGGATGGAAACAAGAGATCATAAAAATTACAGATTCGATTAAACTCCTCCAAAAACGATTACATCAAGAGCAAGAAAAACAAAAACAAGAAAAATTATCTCAGCAGCACAATGAAGAAGAAGCAAAAGAATTAAAACGAAGAATCGGGGAACAGGAAGAAGAAAGAAAGAAAGTTGAAGATGCAAAACAAAGAAAAACACAGGAACTTCATAATCAAAAACAGCGAGAAAAAGAAGTAAGTGAACAGGCATTCCAGAAAATTGAAGATATCGAAAAACTTGTTAAAAAGTACAAAGAATATGTGGGTGCAGAAAGGTATTCAATGGAATGTCCTTTCATAAGAGCGAAAGAGATATATCAAAATTCACGTGATTTATTGCTTTCAATAGGTTGGAAGGCAGAAGCTGACAAATTATTTGCATCGATCTCCATGTACGAGAATTTATACAAGAAGGACCTAATCGAACGGGAAAAGCAGGAATTACTCAAGAAAAAACAACAGGAAGACGAAAAACAATTAGAAGAGTCAATTCGATTACAGAAAGAGAAAAAAGAAAGACAGGAACAAGAGTACTTAAAGACACTTCAGGACAAAGATCGCAAAAGACAACATGAAGAGGAAGTTAGTCAACAAGCATTTAAAAAAATAGAAGAAATTGAAAAAGTGGTTAAATACTACAAGGAACATGTTGTAGCAGAGCAGTTCAATCTTGAATGTCCTTATTCGGGAGCCAAAAAAGTCTATCAACAAACGCGGGATATGTTATTAGAAATCAATTGGAAAAAAGAAGCTGACAAATTGCTAACTTCTATTTCGATGTATGAAAAACTCGCTCAGAAAGATGAACAAGAAAGGGTACAGTTCCTTAAAAAGCGTCAAAAAGAAGAAGAAGATCGGGCTAAACTAGAAGAAACAATGCGTTTACAAAAAGAAGAACAAGAAAAACAAGAACGAGAACGATTGCATTTACTTAGAGAACAAACTATACAAAAACAACGAGAATCAGAGATTAGTGAGGAAGCTTTTCATATAATTGAAGATATTGAAAAGGAAGTTGCTCATTATAAAGAACGAGTGAGAATTGAAAATTATAATTTATCTTGCCCATATCAGCGTGCGAAAGAAATCTATCAGCAAGCACGCGATAAATTATTGGAGATTGGTTGGAAAAAAGAAGCTGATAAATTAAACCATTCAATTTCACTTTATACAAGATTAGAAAAAGAAGATTTAGAGGTACGGGATGCCTTTAGAAAAAGATTAAAAAAACAGAAAGAAGAAGAGCAAGAACTTCAAGAGACTATTCGAAAAGAACGGGAACGATTGGTTCTTGAAGAAGAAAAGAAAGAATTCGAAATAGCTCAAAAAGATCTCAAAAGAAAAGAAAATGAAGAACTCCAACAGGTAGCATATAAGGAATTAGAAGAGGGTAATTCATTCATTCAAGAAAAGAATTTTGAACGTGCAACGGAGCGATTAAATGACGCTTTGAATATATTTAAAAAAATCAAATGGATAAATGGTGTGAAACTAACTGAAGATGCTATAAGATATAAAGAGAATGAACGCGAAAAATTTGAAAAACTTTTGAGACTTGAGCACTTAGCTTTGCAAGAACAGAAAAAGAAAGAACGGGACTTTCAAGAATTTCTTGAAGAACAAAGAAGAATCAAAGAGCAGGAAGAACAGAACCGCAAACTGGAATTATTGCGGATGGATATGGCAAGCAGAGAAATAAACGAAAAGCAAGATTCTGCATTCAAAAAATTGGAAGAAGGAAACGATCTAGTAAAGATACGAGAATTTGAAAAAGCCAACAATCTCTTTTCAGAAGCTTTGAGTATATTCCAAGAAATAGCATGGGTAGATGGGGTAGAAAGAACTAAACAAGCCATTTCTCACAACCTAATTGAAAAAGAACGGTATAATCAACAATTAGAGTATCAGAAAAAACTAGAACAAGAAAAACAAAGAGAGGAACAGGAATTACTGGAGTTAATGCGTAAACGACAAGAAATGACTCAGATGGAAGAACAGAAAAAGCGTTTACAACATGAACAACAGAATGAATTGGTAGAAAGAATTAATAAACGCCAGCAAGAAGCACTTGCTTTATTGGAACAAGGAAATGTAAGAACGACACAATATAAATTTGAAGAGGCTGAAAAATTGTTTATGCAGGCTATGCAAATATTCCAAGGAATCCAGTGGAATTACGGCGTTAAAATAACCGAAGAAGTCATTAAACATAACAAGGAAGAGAAAAACAGATATCTATTGATGCAAAAGAGAGATGAACAAGCCCGACTGGAACAATTTAAGCAACAAAAAGAATTAGAACAAATGCTACAGCAACAAAAGTTAACGACTCACCAAGAAGCTCAATTAAAACAATTACAACAACAGCAACAGACCGAAAAATTCCGGGAAATCCAAACCATGGAATCTAAAGCTATGCAATATTTGGAAAATGGGAACCAAGCGATACGTGACAAACAATTTGACCGCGCCCATGACTTATTTGTATTGGCAATGAAATTATTCCAAGAAATGGGATGGCAAAAAGGCATCGAGATGATCAATAATGCTCTTGACTATAATCAAAAAGAAATGCTAAAATTTGAAAATGAACGGCTACGAGAACACCAAAAAATCGAAGAAGCAAAAACACGACAAAAGGAGATAAACCAACTCATTCAAGAGTCTAAGGAAGAGGAAATTAAAAAGGAATTGGAGTGGAAACAAAAATTAGAAGAAAAAACCCAGCGACTGGATGAAGAAAACCAGATCAAAGACCAAATTTTTGCTTTATTGGAACAAGGCAGTAAACTTGCTGCAAAAAATGAATACCTGCCTGCAATTGATTTGTATAAGAAAACTATTCCACTGTTCGAAAAGATATCTTGGTCTTTAAAGCAAGATCAAGCGATCGATCTTATTGATACAACACAACAAGATTATGAGAATTATCGGGCTCATCTAGCAAAGCAAGAAGCTATACGTGAGAAACAGTTACATGAAGAAGAGGAATTAAGGATATTAATAAAAACAGAACAAGAAAAGGAAGCAGAACAAGAAAAGGAAGCAGCACAACAGCAATCGCGACAAATGGAACAAGATAAATTGAACGAAAAACTACGCAAGGAAGCAGCGGATGAAATAAACAAAGCGGGTGTGATGTTAGAAAGAAGAAAATTCGAAAATGCTTTGGATAGTCTTAATATTGCACTTGAGAATTTCACCAAATTAGGATGGACAAGAGAAGCACAAGCTACGGAAGAGCAAATTGCAGAAGTGCAAAAACAACAACGGGAAGCCTATAAACCTATCGATCGAGAAGAATCAGCGAGTAATTTGGAAATTTCGGAACAAGGTTACAAAGAAATTGATGAAGCAGACAAATTAATACGGCTAAAGGAATTCCGAAAAGCTTTACCTCACTTAGAAGAAGCCAAACGGTTATTTGAAAAAATACAATGGAGTAAAGCAATAAAAATGGTCGAACTACGGATACGAGAGACAGAACGCTTAGACAAGGAAAAACAAGAGATGATTGAAAAAATTCGCGCGCGGAAATCCCGAAAAACTGAAAAAGAAGCATATGATCTGCTGGAAAAAGTGGATAAATTCAGAAGGGAAAACCATTATGATTATGCGTTAACTTCAGCACGCGAGGCACAGAAAATCTTTCAGGAATTAACTTGGGAGAGGGAAGCAAACGAGTTAGATTCCCTTATTGAGACAATCAACGGAGAACTTGCAAATCAAAAACAAGCTATGTCGAAAGATCAAGAAGTACGATCTGCGAAAATAAAAGTAGAGGAAGAAGAAGAACGAAAAATTAACGAGATTATCGAGGAAAGAAGGAGAAGAAGAAGAGAATATAAAGAAAAACTCAGAGAAGATTAATTATTTTTCCATCTCGTTCTTATGGTTTTGCAATTCCAATTCATTTCGTATTAAGTCTCGAATAGCAACACGTATTGCCTCAGATCTACTTGGAAAATGACCATGATCAACCAAGGTCTCAAGGGCTTCAAGATATCTTTCAGGAATATGCACTGTTATCATTTTCATCAGATTTCGGCCTCTTATTGACATTTTTGTATGTAATTATGTATCTCCTAGTATTACCTTAATATATATCGGGGTAATATGTTTAGTATTTAATATAGCCAATGCCAATGACTAGTGGAAAAATTTTTCTATTACTGATTCTATTCGGAACACAATTGAATTAAAACAAACCAATGATAAAAAATGAAAGAACAACTGCAAAAACATCTAAAAGATGGAGAACCATGGGAAAAAATGGCAACCGATATTCCTGGAGTATTTATCGTTCTTGTTCCAGGTTCAGGAACAAATCCTAAAAAATCCCGGTTAATGCTCGAAATAAATCCAGTGAATGAGGAAGGCAAACCAAAGAAAAGAAGAGGCATATACTTGTCCGATCGTGAAACTTACATCCAGTATTATGAATTACTGAGTGATGACCGGATAAATAAATTACTGCTAACTCTGGAAGAAGTGAATCCGAAAAATCAAGAAAAATCAATGAAGAAATTGAAAATCGAATAAAGATTTTTTCTCATCGTATTGGATAACTCAAAAAGTGCTGATCATAAAATTAAAATTCTATCTATTATTTTTGACACATACATTTTAGATGAAAAATCTAAAGGATCCTACGATTTGACGCTAGGTGAATATATTGCAAACAACAGGTCCAAGTAACAGTAACACTCGAAAACTCATCCGATCTCTATGGAAAACGAAAACGGGTATATGGAGACGGGTTTCAGAGATTCTTTCGAAACCTTCGAGGAACCGTCCGGAAATAAATTTATATCGTTTGAATAAGCTTACCAAAGAAAATGATGTAGTTGTGATCCCTGGAAAATTGTTAGGGGCAGGAATAATTGATCATCCCATTACAGTCGGCTCACTAATGGCTTCTGAACTTGCGGTAAAGAAATTAACTGAAGCAACATGCACTTACTTGCCAATTGACCAGTTGATGAAGAAATATAAAAAAGGGAGTAATGTAAAAATTCTTGTTTAGGTGAGGATCTTGAGCAAATGGAAGAAAATTGATGCGACAGGTTTAGTTTTAGGACGATTATGCAGTAATGTCGCAAAGCGTGTATTATTGGGGGAAAAAATTATCATCACGAATGCAAAATTTGTTGAGATATCGGGCAATCGACGTCAAATAATTGATCATTACCAACAATATAAGAATCTAAAAACTGCTTCTAATCCTCGCAAAGGACCATTTCGGGTGGGGATCCGACCTGACATTTTTGTCAGAAAGACGATTCGGGGAATGCTTCCTAAAAATGAGCGAGGAAAACAAGCTATATCTTTGGTTCATGTGTATATAACAGAAATTCCCAAGGAAAAAAATCAATACGGAGAGTACGACACCTTTACACTTGGAGAAAAATATCAAGCAAGTAATTTGAGTAAAAAATCAATAACTGTCGAGGATGTATGCAAAAATATTGGCTGGAACCAAGGAGGAATATAGGGATGAAAGTAATTCAAGAAACGGGTAAACGTAAAACCGCCATTGCAAGAGCAACATTGAAACCGGGCACAGGATTAGTACGCATTAATAGTGTACCAATCGAACGCATGCAACCGGAAATCGCCCAAATGAAACTGAAGGAGATCTTCTTAATCATTAGAGACCCCAAACTCAAGGATGTAAACATTAACGTTCGAGTTTATGGGGGTGGGGTTAATGGACAAGTGAATGCAGCCAGGATGGCTATTACTCGTATTATAAACAAATATTTAGGCAAAAAGAGAGTAACTAAAGCAATTATACAATATGATAGAAGCATGCTTTCGGGTGATAAGAGACGAATAGAACCGAAGAAATGGGGCGGTCCAAAAGCTCGAAAAAGAGTGCAGAAATCCTATCGATAAGTAATTTATCATATTAGTATCTTTTCTTCAATTAAATTAATAACCCGGGATAATACATCGGATTCAGATATAGTTCCATTACTATTTTTTAAGATATAGGTTAGAATTTGATTAATTGTCATTTGGGATTCTTCCCTTACGATAGAAATAATGTTTTTTTCGAAAATAGTTAGTGAAGATTTATTTATTTCATATTGAGATTCTGATACGTGAAATATCCGGTCGTACGGAATCGTTTCCGGAAATGGATTGAAATACCGGTAAAATAACGTATCTATATCGGGTTTGATTCCCATAAGATCAATAACTCTTTGTTCCAAGATTTGTTTCAATTGGATTTCTACCACTTGGATGAATTCTTGTGTTTTTTGGAGGTAAATTTTTTCGGGATGTTTCTTGAATCGCAGAATGACCTTAAGCTCTGACGTGCCCGTTCCCAATATCGCATGAAGATTGCCAAAGTCAAGATAGTCCACCTCTTGAACTTGTAAAAACTTATTCCCGTTTATTCCCCCTTTCATATATTTATTCCGAACAATCTCCATGGTTTGCATTAACCCTGAAAAAATTGTGATTTCATTTGTGTCACTTTTTGTTCTTGCATAAATATGTCTTCCAGCGTGCAGTATGATTAGATCCTGCAAATTATCATAGATTTCGTACTCTATAGTCGGATTATGATAGGAAATGCTTTCGATTTGGTCGGTTTGTTTAAGTATTGCGAGGATATCTTTACTTTCCTCTATAGGGTTACCCAAAACCAGAAGATTTACCAAATTAGGTTCAAAATGGTATTGAATGCATTTTTTTAATTGACTATATGCCTCTTGAGTTAAGAGGTTATATTCTTCTTTGGACAGCTCGTTTAGGTTAATGCGTTCATCCCAATATTCGATAATGGATTTAGATTCCTCATTGTTTAATCCCCAGATCACTTCTAGGGAATGTCGAGTAATAGTTACTTTATTCAAATGCTCAAATTCGGCTAACAAATAAATACCTTGTTCAAGATCATAAGTTTCATCATTCAAATCATGCAATCGAGTGAGTAATTTTGCCAACATTCGATCTATAGTTAATGACGTATATTCCTTGCAAGTCCAGGATTTTGTGGATTCTAATAGTTCAGGTAACCTGTGGAAGAAAGTCGCCTCATTTTTCTCCTCATTAACATCAAAATAAATTGTAGGAATCCCAAATATCTTATGAAAGGTGTTAGTCAGGTGCAAATTATAAAAGAATTTCCCAAGGTCCCGACGAGTAGTACTTCCATTACAGTTCATCCCAATGAAAAGTATGGGAGTAAATGATTTGCGAATTTTACTTATTTTCGAAAAATATTCAATGCATTCCTCCGAGAGACCAAATTTTAAATTATTCACAATCATAATCACCATATCCGCTTCCCGGAATTCTTTTTTTGGAGTAATTATTGTTGATAGAAGAAGCGGTTGAAGGAGATAAACTCGGAGTTTGTATTCGAATGATTTTGGGAATTTCTTATGAATAAATTTCTCGTTAGGAAATTCAAAATAGACAAGAGCGTTTTTTCCTGGATTCTCAAATCCTAGATAGTTTCGAAATTTGGATACTGCTTCATCGTCACCACATAACAAGATATTATACGATTCCGCTTTACTCATCGTAATCCCTACAGATTTCATATAAAGGCTTGGCTAGTTAAATGTTCTGTCCAAAAAAATAGTGGAAAAAATTCCAATAAAACTCGAATAGGGATTCATGAATTATAAATCTAAATTACAAAACAGGTTTATTATGGTAGTTCAATCAAGTTTTGCTTTAACTGATCCGTAAATCGCATCCAATCCATTGTAGGAGTAAAACAATTATAATTTTTACAGAAATACAACGTGTATTTCGAATGAAACGAAACCTTATTTAATAAAGATTTTAATTCAGGCAAGATTTCGGACTGATACCACAAATGAAGGCGAGGACTGTAAAACTTATGAAGATGTTTGATTACCTCTTCTCTGGATTTGGTTGTATCGAGAACAACGATATCAATGGGTCCAAATAAATACCACTGAACTGATATAAGAAACGCTCCGTAAGCTGTAGGGTGGGAAATAATAGATTCAGAATGGAGTCGAAATGCATTTTCAGCGCTATGAAAATATTTCTGCTCCCCTGTATAGAAGAAAATTCGTAGCAAATTTTGCACCATAACCGCATTGGCACTGGGTAATGGCAAATCGGAGGAGATTTTCATCCGCGTTGAAACGTCGGAATTCAAACGACTTGAATAAAAATATCCATTATTACGGGTATCTCCAAATTGACCTTCTACCGCTTCAATTAGGTTTTTTATAAGGTCAAAAGTAGCCGATTGGGGATAATATTGAAAATCCTCAAATAAGGCTTGGATGAAGTAAGCATAATCATCCAAATGTCCCATGATTTTCCGTTTTTCGGTATTCGGATCGAAGACTCGATACAGAATTCTCTCATCCGATGAGTACATATAGTCGGATACGAATTGCGTAACAATATGAGCAATTTGTTTGATAGTTGGATCCAGCAATATACGGAATGCAGAATATAAACCCGTGATCATTAAACTAGTCCATGCAGTGAGGATTTTATCATCCAAATTGGGTGGGACTCGTTTATAACGCACAGAATGGATAGATTGTAGAATATCTTTGAA
>Ga0209253_10003922_pt1 | contig 12998 bp, 9 predicted proteins | sample FrelakmetBRP12BR_FD_187145 | JGI IMG/M metagenome (GOLD analysis project Ga0209253, IMG submission 187145) | Freshwater lake sediment microbial communities from the University of Notre Dame, USA, for methane emissions studies - BRP12 BR (SPAdes)... | ecosystem: Environmental > Aquatic >...
GAGCCACTGGCCGCCGCGGACCCGGTCCGAGAACGCAGCCATCCGGTCGAGCACGGCATGCACCTCGGGCACCATGTCGACGCCATCGACGAGGATCGACGCATCGCGCGGTGCTCGCAGCGCCACGTGCAGCACGGAGCGCTGCTCTGAAATGTTGATCCTGTCGCCGCGGAACATGGCGTCGATGCGCGCGCGCAGGCCGCACTGTTCGGCAAGGTCGAGCAGCAGACGGATCGTGTCGTCGGTGGCGCGGTTCTTCGAATAGTCCAGGTAGATGCCGGCAGCATCGAGCGTCATGCGCTCGCCGCGGGACGGGTCCTCCTCGAACAGGCCGCGCAAGTGTACCAGGCCGATGGCCTCGCGGTGCTTCTCAAGCGCCGCCCAGGCCGGCATTGCTGTCACGGGTCGAGTGTCGCTCATGTCACCTGTCCTTCCTCGTACGCCCCGCCGCACGCCGGGTGAGGCGCTTCGTGGTCGCGCCTTCCCACATTCGGAAGCCGCCGATGAACGCGTTGGCATTGTCGCCCGCGCGGCAGCCGGACGGCAGCTCTTTGAGCTTTTTTGCGTTGCCACCTCCGATCACGACCTCGTCTGGATGCAACGCCGCCGTGAATCGCTCGACCAAGAACGCTACGTGCTTGCGCCACTTCTTCTTGCCGAGCCGCTCGAGGCCACGCAGTCCCACGTAGTCCTCGATCGTGGCATCTCCGTATGACAGGTGCGCGAGTTCCATGGGAACCACGTGCCCGTCCACGACCAGGGCCGAGCCCAGTCCGGTGCCGAGGCCGAGGAACAACATGGTCCCCTTCACGTAGCTTCCCAGCGCCTGCATCGCGGCGTCGTTCGCGACCTTGACCGGCAGGCCGAAGGCACGCTCGAAATCGAACCCGATCCAGCCCGGGGCAAGGTTGTGCGGCTCGGCCGCGATCCGCCCCCCGAGGACGAGTCCCGGGTAACCTATGGATACGACGTCGAAGCGCCAGCCCCGCGCGAGCCTCTTCACTTCGGCGACCATCCCGCTCGGCGTCGTGGTCGGCCCGGACTCGAACTCTCGGCGCTCCTTTTGTCCCGTCGCCAGGATCTTCACGTGAGTACCGCCGACGTCGATCACCAGTACGTTCATGGGTCCTTTGTCCTCCTGGCCTGCCGGCGGCGACGATCGGCCACAAGCGCCCCGGCAAGCGCCGTCCAGCCGGTCTGGTGCGAGGCGCCGAGCCCCTCGCCCGTGTCACCATTGAAATACTCGTAGAAGAGCACGTTGTGGCGCGAGGCCGGGTCGCGCCGGAAAGGCTCGCGGCCGCCGTCCGCCGGCCGGGCTCCCTCGGCACCGGGAAGGAACAGCGAGAGCAGCCGCCGCTCGAGTTCATCGGCGACCTGCCCGAGATGCGCGTGGACCCCGGAGCCCGTCGGCAACTCGACGGTGATCTCGTCCCCCAGGCATTCGTGCAGGTGACGCAGCGACTCCAGCGCCAGGAAATTCAACGGCAACCACACCGGCCCGCGCCAGTTGGAGTTCCCGCCGAAGAGCCCGGTCGCCGATTCCGCGGGCTCGTAATCGAGCCGGGCCTCGCCGCCCGGCAGCGCGATCACGAGCGGGTGCTCCAGGTGGCGCCGCGACAGCGAGCGCAGCCCATGCGGTGACAGGAATTCCTGCTCGTCGAGCATCCGCTCGAGCACGCGCCTGAGGCGCGTCGCATCCACCAGCGATATCAGCTCCGGGCGATCGTCGTCGGCGAAGAAACGCAGGTATTTCGACAGCCACGGCTTGTGCTCGATGAACCACCGCGCGCGCGCGCGGAAGTCCGGCAGGCGCTCCCAGAGCGCAGCATCGAGCTTCACCGCCGCGAAGATCGGCAGCAGGCCGACCATGGACCGCGCACGGACAGGGACGATCGCGCCGCCCGGCATCCGGATCCTGTCGTAGTAGAAGCCGTCTTCGTCGTCCCAGAGCCCGCTCATCGCCGAGGCGATGGATGCGAAGTGCTCGAAGAACTTGACCGCCACGTCCTCGTAACTGTGGTCGTGGTTCGCGAGCCTGAGCGCGATCTCGAGCATGTTGAGGCAGTATTTAGCCATCCAGGCCGTACCGTCCGACTGCTCGAGGACGCAGCCGCCTGGCAACGGCGTCGATCGGTCGAACGCGCCGATGTTGTCGAGCCCGAGAAAGCCGCCCTCGAAAACGTTGTCACCGAGTGCGTCCTTGCGGTTGACCCACCAGGTGAAATTGATCAGCAGCTTGTGGAACGCGCGCTTGAGAAAATCGAAGTCCCGCCCGCCGTCGATGGCGAACACCGTGAGCGCGGCCCAGGCGTGCACAGGCGGATTGACGTCGCCCAGGTTCCACTCGTACGCGGGCAGCTGCCCGTTCGGGTGCATGTACCACTCGCGGCACAGGAGGAGCAGCTGGTGCTTCGCCGCCGCGGGGTCGGTGTGCGCGAGCACGACGCAGTGGAACGCGAGATCCCAGGCCGCGTACCAGGGGTACTCCCACTTGTCCGGCATCGCGATGATGTCGTGGTTGTCGACGTGACGCCAATCCGCATTGCGGCCCGACCAGCGAACCTCCGGTGGCTTGACCTGGTCGCCCTCGAGCCAGCGCTCGACGTCGTAGTGATAGAACTGGTGGCTCCACACCATCCCGGCGAGCGCCTGGCGCATCACCGTCGCCTCGTCGTCCGTCGCGCCCCCGGGTCGCAGGCCCGCGTAGAATTCGTCGGCCTCGCGCTCGCGGTCGGACATGGCTCGCTCGAATTCCGTGCCCAGGCCGGGCGCCGCCCCGCCGTACTCGCGCGCAAGACGCAGCTTGAGCTCCACGGTCGCACCGGCCTCGACCCGCAGCCGGTACCAGCACGACATCTTCGTGCCGCGGCGATCCGGATTGACGGTGGGCGCGCCGCGGATCACGTGGTCGTTGATGCCATCCTTGGGATAAGGCGTCGTTGCCGGCGCGCCGAACATTCGTGGCCCGTTCGTCTCGTTTTCGCAAAAGAGCAGGTCGGGCGCATGGCCGTCTGGATGCGGGCCCGCGACGAGGCGCCAGCGGCCGAGGCGCTCCTCGTCGGCGACCGCCGCCGCCTGCCCGGTTGCCGGCGGCCGCATCGCCTGGATCTCCGGACGTGGCACCTCATCGCCCCAGGACCAGCGATTGCGGAACCAGAGCGTCGGCAGCACGTGGAGTTCGGCCGCCTCCGGGCCCGCGTTCGTGATACGCAGGCGCAGGCAGACGTCGGTGGGCGTGGCCTTCGCGTAGTCGGCGGTGACCGCCCAGTAGCGACCTTCGTCGAATATGCCGGTGTCGGCCAGTTCGAACTCGCGGTCCGCGTGCCCGCGCCGCGCATTCTCCTCGACGAGCCGCGCGTACGGGAACGCGGCCTGCGGGTAGTGATAGCGCCAGCGCAGCCACGAGGAGGTCGGCGTGGCGTCCACGTACCACCAGTACTCCTTGGCGTCCTCGCCGTGATTGCCCTCGTGCCCGGAGAGCCCGAAGATCCGCTCCTTGAGGATCGGGTCGCGTCCGTTCCAGAACGCGAGCGCGAAGCAGAGCCGCTGCTCGATGTCGCAAAGCCCGGCAAGCCCGTCCTCGCTCCAGCGATAGGCGCGCGAGCGTGCGTGATCGTGCGGGAAGTAGTTCCACGGGTCGCCGTCCGCGCTGTAGTCCTCACGCACCGTGCCCCAGGCGCGCTCGCTCAGCCATGGACCGATGGCCTTCCAGACACCGGGACGTCCCGGCGGGGCCGAATCGATCCGTGCCTGCTCGGCTGCTGATTCGTCGTCCTCTGGCATTCGCTGTCGCCGGCACACCCCTGATCGTCAGGCAGCTAGTGTGGCCACGGCGACATCTCAGGTAAAGCGAACGGGACAGCAGGTGGCTGGCGCCCGTGCGCCTTTGCTACGGAGTCCGGGGCGGGGCGGCGGCGGCGGTGCTCGCTGGTGCCCCCGCGTCAGTCACGCCCGGCGGCGGCCCGCTCGAGCTCCTCGGCGAGGATGGGCACGCCCAGGTTGCACGACTGCACGCCCTGCACGACGCAGAGCTTTAGCACTTCCATGACTTCCTCGACGCTCGCCCCCGCCGCCAGCGCGCCACGGATATGTCTTCTGGTTCCGGGCGCGTAGAGGTGCGTGTAGGACGCGTCGAAGGCGATGCTGAGGAGTTCCACCTCCTTCGCCGGCAGCACGCCGCTCGCGTAGACCGGCACTCCAGTTGCGAAGAACTGGTCGGTCCACACGGGGTCGAGCTCGTAGAACGGGTCCCAGGCCAAGTTCCACTGCCCGATCGCCTTCATGCGGTCGCAGAACGGCGTGGCCTCGCCGGTGTCGCGTTGCGGCAGCGCCGCGCCCGCCTCGCGCGCCTCCTCGAGCAGCAACGGCGCTCCGAGGCTGCAGGAATGGATTGCACCCAGTGCCGCGCACTTGAGGACGAACAGAATTTCCTCGCGCGTCGCACCGGCGGCCAGTGCCGCGCGAATGTGCCGGCGCGTTCCTCCGGGACTGAGGCTGGTGCACTGTGCATTGAGCATTACCCCGATGAGCTCGACGAGCCTGCGAGGCAGGATGCCGCGCCGCCAGGGGTTCGCCGCCATCCGCTGGCAGGCGTCGGCCCACGCCGGGTCCCACTCGCGCAGCTGCTCGAGTGCCGCGTCCCAGGGGCCTGTTTCAGTGACCACCGGCTGTTGCCTCCGCCATGCGCTTGCGGATGACCGGCCGCAGATCTTCACCGAAGCCCGTGAGCGTCCCGCCATCCACCGCGATGGACTGCCCGGTGATCATCGCTGCGCGGTCGCTCGCGAGGAAGCTGACGGCCTCGCCGATTTCCTCGATGGTGCACATGCGTCCCAGCGGCACCAGCCGCTTCGTCACCATCTCGCGATACGCAGGGGTGATGCTTTCCTCCATCAGCGGCGTGACGACGCCGCCCGGGCAGATCGAATTGACCGTAATGCGCTGGTCGGCGAGTTCCCAGGCGAGGTGCTGCGTCAGGCCTTCGACGCCGTACTTGGAGACCGTGTAATCCGCGCTGCCGAAGAACGTCATGCGCCGACCGGCGATGGAACCGATGTTGATGATCCTGCCGCGACCGCGAGCGCTCAGCGCGGGCAGCACCGCCTTGCAGCACATGAAGACGCCCTTGAGGTTGACGCCCAGCACCTGGTCCCACTGCTCGACCGGCAAGTCCGCGACCAGTCGAGGCGGCCCCTCGATGCCCGCGTTGTTGACAAGGATGTCGATGCCGCCGAAGCGCTCGACCGCGGTCCGCGCCATGGCCTCGAGCGACGGCCAGTCGGTAACGTCCGCGACGACCGGCAGCGCGCTGCCGCCCGACTCGTGGATCGACCTGGCTACGCCCTGCACTTCGTCGGCGTGCCGTCCCATCACCACGACGTTCGCGCCCTCGCGCGCGAGCACGCGCGAGATTCCTTCGCCGATGCCCCTTCCGCCGCCGGTCACGATCGCCGTCTTGCCCTTGAGTTCCATGATGTGTCCCCTGTTCAGGTCCTTCACGCGGGCACCGACGCCGCGTCTTCAGGCTCCTCGAAGCGCCCGCTGTCGCCCACGTAATGGCGCGAGCCGAGCATGAAGAATGTCGCGGAGAGGAGGCATACGAGTGGCGCGACGCCCATCGCGAACTTGAGGCCATGGACGTCCGAAATTGCGCCCACCACCAGGGGCCCGGGCGCGAGGCCCAGAATGTTGTTGGCTAGCACGATCGTCGCGATTGCGGTCGCCCGCAGGCCCGGATGGGTCACGTCGGCGATCACCGCGCCGGCTGCGCCCAGGTGACCGCCCGAGACGAACACGCCGCCAAGAATCAACGCGTACTGCAGCGGCCCCGGCGGCAGCGCGAACGCAGTGACGAGCAGCACGCAGGTGAGGGCCGCGTACCAGGCTGGCACGCGCAGCCGGTTGCGGATGTCACGCACGCCAAGTCGATCGACGATCCCGCCGCAGATGATCATGCCGACGCCCGCGACCAGCACGACCACCGCCGCCTGCATGGCCGCCTTGTCGGGCGCGAGCCCGTAATAGCGGCTCATGTAGCTCGGGATCCAGGCGTTGATGACGCCGAGAATGAACATCTGGAACCCGCTGCCGAGATAGGTGAACACCGCCGTGCGCGGCACGAAGAGTTCGCGCACGATCTCGCCGACACGCATGTGCCGCGCCACCGATCCGGCCGTATCGTCTTTCTTCACCAGCGCGACCGTCTTGTAGTCGCGCACCACGAGCGGGTACACCACGACCAGCAGCAGGCCTGCGGCGCCGACGCCGATGAACGCATGGCGCCAGCCGAAGTGGGCCGCAACGACGCCACCTATCACGACGCCCAGCACCGTGCCGAACAGGCCCGCAGCCTGGAACGCGCCGATGATCATCGAGCGGCGCTGCGGCGGAAATACGTGCATCAGGATCGCGCCGCCCGCGCTGGAGTAGCCAGCCTCCCCCAGTCCCACCATCGCGCGTGCAACGAGCATCTGCCCGTAGCCGCCGGACAGGCCGCAGCCGATGGTCGCGAGGCCCCAGAGCCCGGCCATCGCCGTGATGCTCTTCACCCGCCCCCAGCGGTCGGCGAGCAGCGCGACCGGGATCGAGGCGACGCCGACCATCAGCGCCACGACGCTGACCAGCGCGCCGAGTTGCGTGTCCGTGAGCGACCACTCGTGCTTCAGGAACGGGAACAGCGGCGTGATCACCTGCCGCGACAGGTAGTCGGACAGCATCAACCCGAACGTGAGCGCGAAGACGGCCCACGCGTAGAGCCTGGTATGGCCGCCGGCTGGCTGGCGCGCGGCTCCGTCTCCGTGCATTGCGAACGCCATTTCCTGCTCCCTGTCGTCCCTTATTGCTTTATGGATCGTCGCTGGGCAACGGTGCGCGCCGGCGACGCCGCGCGACCGATCCCAGGCCGACGGCCGCGGCCCGCCCCGGGCGTGACGCCGTGCCAGCGCTTGAACGCCCGCACGAAGCTGGTCGCGGCGCCATAGCCCAGCGCGGTCGCGATTTCGCCGACCGGCAGGTCCGTCTGCTCGAGCATCCTCGAAGCGAGATTTCGCCTGGCCTCGTCCAGCAGTGCCTCGAAGGTGGTGCCCTGCTCACGCAGGTAACGGTGCAGCGTGACGCGGTGGATGGCGAACATGTCCGCGACCCGGACGGCCGAACACTCACCACTCGGGAGCAGGCTCTCGATTACGCCGCGCACTCGCGAAACGAAATCGGGCTGCTCGCGCGCCTCGAGTTCCCCCATGTACTCGCGCAGGAACGAATCCAGCATCTGCTGGGAACCCGGCCGTGTCTCGTCCAGCACCGATTCCCGGAAGAACACTGCGTGCCGAGGCTGGTCGTAGAGGACCGGCGCCCGGAAAAATCGCGCGTACTGCTCGGCCATCTGCGGCCTGCGATACGAGATGTGAACCTGTGAGGGCCGCCAGTTGCGCGGGAAGATTCCCTCGAGGTGCTTGACGAGCGCCGCTAGATATCCGGTCAGCAACTGGTCGCGGCCGGCGATCTTCCCGTCGACCGAAACCGAAATGCACGCGTAGCCCTGGTCGCCCGTCATGTCGACGACGATGCCGTGGTACCAGAGCCCCTGGTAGCGAACCAGGGCTTCGACCGCTTCCCGCGTCGTCCGTGCGTTGTGCACCAGGAGGCGCAGCGGACCGGCGTTCTCCAGCGTGGCGCGCTGGCCGATCAGCAGCCCGAAGTCATCCCGTCCGGTCGCGTCCGCCGCCGCCTGCATGATCTGGCCGTGCAGGGCGAGCGGTATGGGCGTCATCGGCTTTGCCAGCATCGCCTGGGTCACGCCGAACGATTCGAGCAGCTCCCACGGATCATGGCCGGCATCCCGCATCAGGTTCGGCAGCTCGGAGAGCGCACCGACCGGGCAGCCCTTTTCCACCGGGCCTGACGCGGCACCGTGTCGGGGCGCCGCTGCTGGCTGGCCGCGACCCAGGCCGACGACGGTCGGCGCCTTGTCAGTCTTACGCGACAAGGAACCCCCGCTGCCCCGGCTTGCGGTTCGGCGTCATGCCGAGGGCGGCGAGCGTCTCGTCGACGCTGTCATACCACGTGCCGATCTTGAGAATCCGGCGCGCGTCATCCGCAGTCGCGACGTCGCGGCCGAGCTCGCGCGACATGCGCACCATCTGCTCGACCTGCTGCACCGAGGTGAACTTCTCGCCCTTCCGGCGCCAGATGTTGTCCTCGATGCCGACGCGCACGTGCAGACCCATCGCGATGGCCATCGCCATCATGGGCGGGCCGCTGCGCATGATGGTCTCAAGCTGCAGCACGCCGCCCTGCGGCGAGCGACGGATGTAGTCCATCATCGCGAACGGGTCCGGGCCCGAGGCTCCCCCGCCAATGGCGACGTAGCAGTGGTTGAGCGGGCCCATGTACAGGCCGCGGCGGATCAGGCGCTCGACCGTCTCGAGCTGCGGCGTGTTGGCGAGCATGAAGTAGGCCTGGATGCCCTTCTCGCGCAGGCGCTTCAGGTGCTCGACATAGAACGTCGGCGTGGCATCGATGACCATGTCGGCCCAGGCGGTGCTGACCGCCGGGTTCTCGAACTGCGTGCCCGCGACGTCGTCTGCGGTCATGAGCTCGGTGATGTTCATCTGCAGCGAGTTGATCGCGATCGTGACCTGGTCGGGCTTGGGCGTGAGGTCCGCGAGCAGGTGGCGCGTGTCGTAGCCCAGCCACTTGGCCTGGTCGCCCTCGCCCTCCGGCGAGAACGAAATCGACCCACCGACCTGCAGCACCATCTTCGGCACCGCATCGCGCAGGCGCGCGATCAACTCGTTGAACATCGAGAGGCGCTTGCTGCCCTTGCCATCCTCCTCGCGGACGTGGATGTGCAGCACGGTGGCGCCGGCGTTGTAGCAGTCCACCGCCTTCTGGACCTGCTCGTCCATGGTGACCGCGATGTCCTCGGGGAAGTCGCTCGGCGCCCACTCGGGGCCGTAGGGCGCGACCGTGATGATCAGTTCGTCCTGGGTCTCGGGGAGCAGGGCGTCGTCGTCGAAGTACATTGGAGGCGTCCGGGGGCTGTGTTGGAAGGGAGCCAGTATTAGCGGCAGCCAACGACTGCAATATACCTTTCGTTGCTATGTATACTCTTTTCGTACCAGATGCGAAGCCCCCGACGATCAGGAGGATGACTGCGATTTCGGCGCAACCGGGCTGGTCCGAACCCGATCGAGGAGCGGGCTGCCTTGCGCGGGCGACAGCGGCACCGTGGCCCTTTCCCTCGATCGGTAGCGCACGAGTTCCGCGTGCATGGCGGCCGCTTCCTCCGAGGGAACGACCTTGGTCATGGGCACCGGCATGCCCAGGAACCCGTACTTCGACTCCCCATAGCGGTGATAGGGCAGCAGCTCATAGTGCAGGTCGTCACCGATGGATTTGAGGAACTCGCCGATTGCGCGGACGTCCTCGACCGAGCCGTTCACGCCAGGGATGAACGGCGTGCGCACGACGATGCGCTCATGCGGAAGCACTGCGCACAGCTTGCGGAAGTTGCGCAGGATCAGTTCGTTCGGGACACCCGTGAATCGGCGGTGACGCTCGGAGTCGAGGCACTTGATGTCGTAATGAATGATGTCGAGGAACGGCAGCAGCGCCTCGAGCGACTGCCAGCGACCCATGCCCGAGGTCTCGATCGCCGTCGAGAGGCCGCGCCCCCGCGCCTCCTCGAGCAGGGCCCGTGCGAACTTCCCCTGGCGGAGGACTTCGCCCCCCGACAGCGTGATGCCGCCGCCGGAACGCGCGTAGAACGCCTCGTCCGCCTCGACGACGGCGAGCACCTCGTCCACCGTCATGCGCCGGCCGACCATTTCCATGGCCTTGGAGGGGCAGACGTCCGCGCACTGGCCGCAGCCGGTGCATTTCACGAAATCGACGACGACTTTGCCGTCGGGACCGGCGCTCAACGCGCCTTCCGGGCACTTCGGCAGACAGTAACCGCACTGCGCCACGCCGATGCACTTCGACGTGCGGTACATGAGCTGCGGCTTCGCACTCAGGCCCTCGGGGTTGCTGCAGGCCTTGCAGCGCAGCGGGCAGCCCTTCAGGAACACGGTCGTGCGGATACCGGGCCCGTCATCCGTCGAGAATCGCTGGATGTTGAAGACGAGCCCGGTGACCGCGTTCATGGTTCAGCCCGCCCCGGTCAGTTCATCTGCTCCTCGGTGCGCGCGATGATCTCGGCCTGCTGCATCGGCGAGAGATCCACGAAGTAGGCCGAATAACCGGCGATGCGCACGACGAGGTTGCGGTACTTTTCCGGGTCCTTTTGCGCGGCGAGCAGCGTCGACCGGTTCAGGATGTTGAACTGCAGGTGCCAGAGCTTCATGTCGCACCAGGTGCGGATGATCTGCATCAGCCGGCGCGTGCCCTCCTCGCCCGCGACCGTCTGCGGCGTGAACTTCATGTTGATGAGGTCGGCCGCCTTTTCCTTGTAGCCCAGGCAGCGTGCCCTGGCCATGGACCGGAGCGACACGGTCGGTCCGTTCACGTCCATGCCGTGCGACGGCGAGATTCCCTCGGACAGGTACTCACCCGCAGGCCGGCCGCTCGGGGTAGCACCGACGACGCGGCCAGCGGGCACGTGGATCGTGACCGGGATGCAACGCAGCATGAACGACTGCCCGTGCGGCTTCGGGTGCCGGTGGACGAAATCGAGGATGAAGCGCTCGATGTCGAAGCCGATCTGGTCCACCCAGTCGATGCCGTTGCCGTACTTCGGAGCATTGAGGCACAGCTGGCGAATCGCCTCCTTGCCCTCCCAGTTGCACTCGATCGCCTCGAGCAACTGATCCCAGGTGAGCTTCTTCGTGTCGTAGATCAGGTGCTTGATCGCCGCGAGCGAATCGACAGCCGTGCCCTTGCCCACGGACTCGATGCACGAGAGGTCCATGCCGCCTGGGATGTGCTGGCCGTGACGGTGCAGGTCCATGCACTCTTTCGTGGCCAGGTCATGCACCATCGAGGCGAACGGTGCCGCGAAGTGACGTGGCTTCAGTTCGAGCGCCACGTACTGCTGCGTCATGACGTGGCGCACGACATTCTCGAGCTGGGCACAGAACGCGTTCCAGGTGTCGTCGAATGTCTTGAACTGCCGGGGATCGCCGGTGCGAACGCCGAACTGCGCATCCTTCCAGATCTTGATCCGACCATCGCGAAGCGTCATCTCGACGACGGCGCCGTAGTTGACCAGGCTGTTGCCGGTCACCTGCGTTTCGCGGTTCACCAGCCGCGACTCGATGCAGCCGGAGCCCGCGTAGTCCAGCGCCTCGGGCACCGTTGCACCATTGGCCAGGTAGAACGGGACGATCTGCTCGTCGTTCAACACCTTCGGCGTGCCCTTGCCGTCCTTGATCGCCTCGACTACCGCGTGGAGGAAGCGCTCGGGCGTGTTGGCATGAATTCGCGCCGCGAGCTCCGGGTAGCTCGACTGCAGCGGCCGGGCCGAGTCGAGCATCACGTAGGTGAGCTCGTTGGTGGCGTCGCGCCCATCCGGCGTCTGGCCGCCGATCGTGATCTGCTCGAAATGCGCGAAGCCCTCCATGCTCGCTGCCGCCGACGGCGAGAGCTTCACTTCCGTACTCTGCATCATGTTGAGCCAGAGGCACTGCAGGAGTTCCTCGGCGTCCGTCCTGGTGATGCGGCCCTCGTCGAGGTCTTTCCTGTAGAAGGGATAGAAATACTGGTCCATGCGACCCTGGCTCACCTGGCCACCGATGTTCTGCTCGAGACGCGAGAACATCTGGGCGAACCACTGCGCCTGCAGGGCCTCGCGGAAGCTGCGGGCCGGGTGCTCCGGCACGTGCGCGCAGGCCGCGGCGATCTCCTCGAGCTCGCGCTTGCGCTGCGGATTCGTCTCCGTCGCGGCCATGTCGGCGGCGAGCGCAGAGTAGCGGCGGGCCCAGATCGTCATTGCGTCGCAGGTGATGACGATCGCGTCGAGGAAGGGCTTCTTCTCGACCACGTCGCGCGGGTCGTCGATCGCAGCCAGTCGCGCCTCGGCCTCCGCCCTGATGCCGGCGCAGCCCTTGTTCAGGATCTTGGCAAAATCGTGCGCCCAGTTCTGCGAATGCCGCCAGACGGCGGAGCAGATACCGACGCCGGTGGCGTTAGCAGCGTTGTTGCGATCCGGACCGAAGAAGAAGAAGCGTGTCTCCTCCGGCAGCGCATGCACGAAGGACGTGCCGAAGTCCTTGCCGCTCCAGTACGGGGACAGCACCTCCTCGATGGCGCGCTGGTCTGTGTCCGTTACGACGACAGAGCCCTTCTGTCCCTTCTGTTTGGCGCACACCTCGACCGCGGCCTTGAGCAGGCTGCCATCGAGTTCGCCGTAGACGAGGCCGTAGCGGCCGAGCCAGGTATTCGGCCGACCCACCAGGAGTTCGTCGTCGAAGATCGTGACGGGGATGTATTCGGTGATGTGCTTTAGCGCCTTCGCCCAGCGCAACACCAGCGGCTGGCCTTCGGTCGCCTTGAAGGACTCCGTGAAATACACCGCCCGATCGACGGTGACGCGAGGACTGCCGTAGCCGCGAATCGCATCGAAGATGCGGAGCACGCGGTCGCTGGCGTGGCCGTGCAGAGTCCGGCGACCGCTCTCGATCGCGAGTTCCTGCGCCGAGAGCTCGGTGCCGGGCTGCGAAGGCTTCGGATTGATCGATGAAACAGGCGTGGTCGGCTGGGTGACGGCGTTCATCGTGCAGTTCCTCGAAGTGGCTCGGGCGGCAAATGCGCGCTGGTCGCGGCAGCGTCAACCATGCGCCGACGGACCTCAAGGTAATATGCTTTTGGTAACCTCTTCTGCACCTGCCGTAATATCCACCGCGTCGCTTGCCGGGCCTGCCTCGCATCGGACAAGGTATTCGCCAGCCGTACTCTCGCCCCGTTTGGCCGACGGGACAACCGACCCGCCGGATGGAGGAGCTCCAGCCATGACCCGCAACCTGCTTGTCGCCACGGTCGCCCTGCTGATACCGATGGCC
>Ga0209253_10003923_pt1 | contig 12995 bp, 12 predicted proteins | sample FrelakmetBRP12BR_FD_187145 | JGI IMG/M metagenome (GOLD analysis project Ga0209253, IMG submission 187145) | Freshwater lake sediment microbial communities from the University of Notre Dame, USA, for methane emissions studies - BRP12 BR (SPAdes)... | ecosystem: Environmental > Aquatic >...
GCGCTCGCCCGGTGGAGGCTCTTCATCTCGTTCGGGTCCACCTCCATCGCGGACCCGATGCCGTCCACGGCGATGAAGGTGACGAGGCCGAAGATCCCCGAGACGAGGAAGGCCCGGGCCTGCTCCGGGTGCACGGCCCGCGAGAAACCGTAGATGGCGAGCATCATCAGGCCCAGCTCGACCGCCTCGATCTTCCCGAGCTGCACGAGCCGCGACTCCACCGAGACGATCCAGTGGACCTCCTTCTCCGCGTCGAAGAAGTACTTCAGGCACACCATGCCGAGGAAGGCGCCGCCGAAGGCGCCCAGCGACACGTGGGCGCTGGTGAGGATGCGAGCGTATTCGGCGGGCTCGAGCGCGGCGAGACGAAGCGCCTCGAACGGGCCGATGTGCGCCACCACGCTCACCACCACCAGCGGGAACACCACGCGCATGCCGAACACGGCGATGGCGATGCCCCAGGTGAGGAAGCGGTGGCGCCACAGCGGCGTCATGTGACGCAGCACGGTGGCGTTCACGACGGCGTTGTCGAAGGAGAGGGAGGTCTCGAGGACGCCGAGCACCGCCACGATGAAGACCGTGCTCGCCACCCCTGCGCCGGTCCCGAGGTAGTACCAGCCCACGCCGGCCCCGGCGACGAGGCCCAGGGAGGTGACGACGAACGAGCCCTTGAAGTACCTGAGCCTGGACACCTTGGACACGTCGAGGGTCTCCCCTCCGGAAGCTAACCCATCCGCCCCGTCCGGGGACACCGGATTCGCTTGCCAGGCATGCAGCTCCACCACGTCGCGGTCGGAGAGCCCGTGGCCGCGGCTCACCTGCTGCGCCTGCAGGCCCGCCTTGCCCGAGATGCGGGCTAGCCCGGAAGGCGCTGGGCGAGCGCCCAGACGCTCATCGCCCCGAGCACGACGTAGTTGAGCGCCGCACCGACGGTCGAGAGCGGGGTGCGCGTGTAGACCCCGGCGGCGTGCAGGGCCCGGGCAAGGAAGAAGGTCCCGCCGGCCAGGTGCAGCGCGAGCGGGCTTCTCGGCCCGGCCGCTTCCAGCGCGAGCAGCAGGACGAGCCCGAGCGGCACCCACTCCGCCGCGTTCGCGTGCGCGCGGACCGGTCGCACGAGCTCACGCGGCAAGGGGTCGGTCACGCCGGCCTTGTGGGCAATCCGCAGGCGGCTGACGTTCGCACCCAGCAGCGTGACCATGAGTGCGGTGAGGCCTCCGTAGAGCAGCGTGACGGGGATGCGCATCGTCTCTCCTGGGCTGGACGTGGATCGGGCTGGGCGCCAGTGCCATGGCGTGGACCACGGGGTCTCCGATGGCATCGGCAGGCTAGTCCCGGGCCGCGGGAGCCTGCAAGCGCCGCGACATCTGGAATGGGCGGCGCCTGGGCCGGCCAGTGAAGATCGTCGGGGCCGCGGGCCCGGCGCATCCTGCTCCTCGGCCGGCGGACCTGCCGACCTCGAGGGAGGCCCTCCCGGGTCGCTGCATTTGTCACGTCGAGCGCGCATCCGGGTACTGGAGGCACCTGCGCACCCGGAGGGGACCGTGCTCGCGCGCGAGCCCATGACCGTCCACGACTCGGCCTGGCTCCACATGGACCAGCCCAGGAACTCGCTCGACGTCGTGGCGATGATCAGTCTGGCCGGGCCGATGAGGCTGGCCGAGTTGCGTCGGCTCCTGGGAAGGCGCCTCCTCCGGCACTCGCGCTTCCGGCGGCGCATCGTGAGCGCGGGCCTGCTCGGCGGGGCCAGCTGGGAGGACGACCCCGGGTTCTCGATCTCGCGCCACGTCGTGCGCCACCGGCTCGCCCGCGAGGGCCGACCCGCGCTGGAGGCATTCGTCGGCCAGGTGGCGACGGAGCCGCTCGACTTCCGGCACACCCCGTGGCGCGCCTGGCTCGTGGACGGGCTCGGCGACGGCTGCGCCGTCATCCTGAAGCTCCACCACTGCATCGGGGACGGCTTCGCCCTGGTGGAGGTGCTCCTCTCGCTCACCGACGAGCAGGCGGCCGCGGAGCCCGTCCCTCGGCGGGCGCCGACCTATCGCGACCTTGCCTTCGATCCGCTCCACCTCGCCAGCCATGCGGCCCAGTTCGCCTGGTCGCTCGGGCGCAACGTCGTGATGCCTCCGGGCGACGGGGGCCGAGTCGCGACCCCGTCGTCCGCCCGGCTCGTCAGGGCCGCAGGAAGTGGCAGGTGTAGCCACCCGGGTGCTTCAACAGGTAGTCCTGGTGGTACTCCTCGGCCGGATACCAGGTCGAGGCCTTCGTGATCTCGGTGACGACGCTACCCTTCCACTTCCCGGACGCCTGGACGCGCTTCTTCACCGCCTCGGCCGCCGCCTTCTGGGCCTCGTCGGCGTAGAAGATGGCGCTGCGGTACTGCGTCCCGACGTCGTTCCCCTGGCGGTTCGGCGTCGTGGGATCGTGCATCCGGAAGAACCACTTCTCGAGCAGGTCCTCGTAGCTGAGCTTTCGCGGGTCGAAGACGATGCGCACCGCCTCAGCGTGGCCGGACTTGCTGTCGTGGGTGTCCTCGTAGCGCGGGTTCTGCACCCAGCCGCCCGTGTAGCCGGCCTCGGTCTCGAGGACGCCGGGGATCTTCCGCAGCAGTTCCTCCATTCCCCAGAAGCAGCCGCCGGCCAGGATGGCCACCTCCTGGTCCGGAGCCTGGACGGGCGCGGGGACCCCGGATCCCTCGGCCCCCGCCTTCGCGAAGAGCCTCGCGTACGCGCCGTAGCCCTCCGCCTGGAGCCTCGAGGCCGGGATGAACCGCAGCGAGGCCGAGTTGATGCAGTAGCGCAGCCCGCCGCGATCGGCCGGGCCGTCGTCGAAGACGTGGCCGAGGTGAGAGTCGCCCTGCCTCGAGCGGACCTCGGTCCGGACCATGCCGTGGCTGGCGTCGCGCTTCTCGGCCACGTTCGGCTCGACCGGCCTCGTGAAGCTCGGCCAGCCCGACCCGGAGTCGAACTTGTCCGTCGAGGAGAAGAGCGGCTCGCCGGACACCACGTCCACGTAGAGCCCCGGCTCGTGGTTGTCCCAGTAGGCATTGCGGAAGGCCGGCTCGGTGCCGCACTCCTGGGTCACCGCGTACTGCTCCGGGGTGAGCTTCTTGCGCAGCTCGGCCTCGTTCGGCTTGTTCCCGACTTGCACGGCATCTCCCTTGGACGCGGCGGTCGCGGCCAACCCCACGGCGCAGAGGGTCACGAAGGCCATCGCCGGCCATCGCACGCCGACGACCCGGCCTGGGCGCGCTGGATCCGACACGTTCGCCACCCCACCGACCTAACGCCAGAGGCAGGCGGCGCCATTCCTTCCGCCCCGACTGCCGCGCCGGGGATCGACCCGGTCCCCTCACGTCCCGGGTCGCTCGTGTCGAGGACCACACGGGGCTGGCCTCGACACGCTCCACGATGGGGTAGAGTCGCCCTGGAGGACCGCGACCTGTTCAAGCTCATCGGCGGCGGGCGCCCCGCGAAGGGCAAGACCAAGGCGGGCCACGCCTTCTGGGGGCGGGTTCGCGGCGATTTCGATGCCATCGCCCGGAAGTCCTTCGGGCGCGTGAAGGCGCCCGGGACGGACGGCGTCCACTGGAAGGACCTCGCCGAGCGCACGGTCATCCTCTGCCTCGAGGACCACCAGGACTGGCACGGCGCGCTCGACGGCACCGGGGGAAACGAGGCCCAGGCGGCGGCGCTCGCTGCGTTCCAGGCGCTCCTGCGGAAGCACGGGCTCGAGTGCGGGAAGCTGGACGACCGGAACCTGGTGCTCACGCGGGGGCGTTAGCGGCGACGATCTCCCCCGCCCCGGCGGATCTCGTGGGGACGACGACCATGGAATGGGCTGCTTGGACCCGGGGGGAATCGCGGCCCCGCCGGTGACGCTCAGCCAAGCTCGCTGGTCATGAGGAAGAGCGGCTTCATCTCGAAGCTGGCGTACTGCGGGCGAAGACGGTCGGTGTTGTAGTGCTCCTTCACGTTGACGACCTTCTTCGTGGCGGTCACGGCCTCGATCGGCATGTTGTCGTAGCGGCCGTTCTTCAGCACGATGAGGCGGCCGTGGATCTTGCTGAGGATCAGATCCAGCGCCAGGTTTCCGTAGGCCATGGGAACGATGGAATCGATGGCGTCCGGGTCGCCGCAACGGACGAGGTAGCCGAGCTTCTGGTTGATCACCTCGATCTTCTTGCCGTTGTTGTGCTTGGGTGAGAGCTCCGCGAGTTGCTCGGAGACGAGGTCGCCGATCCCGCCGAGCTTCTTGTGGCCGAAGGCGTCGGCGGCGTCCCGCGCAAAGACCATCTCGCCGCCCTCGAACATGGCGCCCTCGGATACGAGGACGATGGAGTATCGGCTGGGGTTCTTGCGGCGATCGGCGACGAGGAGCTCCGTCAGGGTCTCGATGTTGAACCGATGCTCGGGGATGACGCAGCGGTTCGCTGCGCCAGCCATTGTCGGCAGCATGGCGGTGAAGCCGGCATAGCGACCGAAGACCTCGAGGACCATGAACCGCTCGTGAGAGCCGGCGGAGGTCCGGAGGGCATTCGTCATCTGGATGGTGCGGGTGATGCAGGTGCTGAAGCCGATGCAGTAGTCGGTACCGGGGACGTCGTTGTCCATCGTCTTGGGGATGCCTACCACCCGCACGCCTTCCTGGTAGAGGCGGACGGCATAGCTCAGGGTGTCGTCACCGCCGATGGGGATCAGGTAGTCGATGCCGAGCCATGCCAGGTTCTTCAGGACCTCGGGGGTGAGGTCATTCCTGTCCTCTCGGTAGGCATCCTTGAGGTGATCGGGGACGCCACTCCTGCTGACACGGCTGGGATTGGTGCGCGAGGAGTGGAGGAAGGTGCCGCCGGTGCGGCCGGCGCGATTGACGATCTCCTCGGTGAGGACCTGATAGTTCTCGCTGTTGTCGTGAGTCTTGTCGCGGAGCATGTCCACGAGGCCGGCCCAGCCGCGTCGGACGCCGACGACCTCGTACCCTTCGCGGATCGCGCGGAAGGTGACGGCCCGGATCGCCGGGTTCAGGCCGGGGACGTCGCCGCCACCGGTCAGGATGCCGATGACACCCTTCTTGGTTCCGAGGTTGGCCATGGTTGAGCGGTCACCCTTTCGAGCACGGCTTTAGCTGTCAGTGCGTTCCGCGGTCACTGATACACGAGTGTCCTCGAGATGGCCAACCCGAACTGGGGCCCCGGGAGTGCCCACCCCGATCGACAAGTGTCGAGTCCACCCGTCTCGGGGGTCGCCGATGGCTGCCGTTCCTGGCGGGTGGTGAGTCGCGCGTCCAGACTTCCGGGGTGGCGACGACACGCACCGACACCACCGGCTGGCTCGACGTGCTCGCCGAGTTGATCCGCCGGGCGCTGGTCGCCCGCCTCCTGTCCCAGGGCCTGGGACGGGAATGACCGTCTCCAGGCTGGGCTGGGCCGGGCTGCCCCGGCGGGCGGGGCGTCGAGCGCAGCAGCGAGAAGCGGGGGCGGTCGCTCGTCCCCGGCACACACCTGCCTCCGATGTCGCCGCGTGGCGCTGCCCACGGCCCGTGGACACGGGTCGTGGGAGTTCCACCTCGGGTGGACTCTGCTATCCATGAGCCAGCGCCATGACGACCCGCTGCGACGACTGCCAGACCCTCGACCGCACCTGCCCGGCCTGTACCGAGGCCGGCGAGATCCGCGCCCGTGCCATGTGGCAGGCGTACTGCCGGAGCGGACTCAAGCCCGTCTACGTTCCCGACCGGCCCGATCTGGTCTACGCCGACGTCTGGCGTGGCTGGCAGGACTGGATCGCGTGGAGCAGCGCAGGCGCCAACCCCCCGGCCGCGGGGGTTCGGGCAGCCTAGACCGATGTCGTGGCGCTCACCCGTCACCGGAGGAGCGCCAACGCCCGGAACGCACCGAGCTCGGGGCGCTAGGCGCGGCGGAACCAGAGCGCCTGGCGCGCCACGGGCTCGGCCCGCTGCTCCAGGGCGGCGAGCTGCGCCCCGCCGAGGGGCGTGAAGGCCCGGGCGATGGAGACGTTCTCCTCGAGCTGCGCGACGGAGTCCACGCCCACGATCACCGTGGAAACGGGCTGCGAGAGCACGTAGCGCATCGCCTCCTTCATCGTCAGCGTTCCGGGGCGCGTGGCCTTGATGGGACCGCGCTGCTGCTCCGGCGGCGGCGGGACCCAGCTGGCGAGCAGCCTCCCGCGGGCCGGTATCTTCATGCCGATGATCCCCATCTCCTTCTCCACCGCGAGCGGCAGGAGCACCTTCTGGAAGGGCAAGTGATGCGGATCGGCGGCGTTGATGGCCATGAGGACCGTGTCGAACGGGAAGCGTCGGATGGCCTCGGCCAGCACGTCCGGGTCGGTGTGGCCGGTGATGCCGAGGAAGCGCACCAATCCCTGCTCCCGCGCCTGCAGCAGTGCCTCCATGGCACCGCCGCGCGCGAAGACCGCCTGCACGTCCTCCATGGTGCTCATGGCGTGGAGCTGCCAGAGGTCCACGTGGTCGGTCTGCAGCAGCCGCAGCGAGGTCTCGAGGAGCCGCAGCGACGCGTCGCGCGTCCGGTCGTGGGTCTTGGTGGCGAGGAAGGCCTGGGAGCGCCGGCGCTTCATCACCTGCCCGACGTACTTCTCGCTCCAGCGGGCGTCGCCGCCGTAGCGAGCGGAGGTGTCGACGTAGTTGACGCCCAGGTCGAGCGCTCGCTCGACGATCGGCACCGCGACCTTCTCGTTGTCGGGCTTCTCCACCGCGGCCTGGCCGCCGAGGCTGAAGAGGCCCACCTGGAAGCCGGTGCGGCCGAGGTTGCGGGTGGGCATGGCGCCCGCTGCGGCCGGACTGCCCGGCAGCGAGGGGGCGGGCGAGGCCCCGGCGCCCGCGGCGGGGCCCGCGGCCGCGCGCCCGGTGACGAGCCCCGCAGCGGCAGCGACTCCGAGCTTCAGGACGTCGCGCCGCCCGAGTGGCGCCTTCTCGCGGGGGGGCTTGCGCTGCGGCATGGCACCTCCGATGGAGGCCGGAGCCTAGCACGACACCGCGTACCGGCCTTACCCGGATCTCCTTTCCCGGGGCCGCTCCGGGCCCGCTCGGCGTATGCTGCCCAGGAATGGAGGACACCATGCGCCGTCGCCCCTTCCTCGCCTGGATCATCCTGGCTGCCGCCCCCTTCACCCCGGGCTGCCGCTGCCCCGTCGTCGAGTCGGGCAATGCCGGCATCGTCTTCGAGACCCTCGGAGGCGGCACCAGCAAGAAGCTGCTTGGCGAGGGCATGCACCTGATGCCGGTCTGGAACAACGTCATCCCCTACGACCTGCGAGTACACGAGTTCAAGGAGAGCCTGCAGGTGCTCTCCAACAACGGCCTGATGCTCAAGGTGGACTCCAGCGTCCGCTTCCGGCCCAAGCCCGACGAGCTCTTCGAGCTGCAGACGCAGATCGGGCCCAAGTACGCCGACATCCTCATCGCGCCGGTGGTGCGGTCCGAGGCCCGCAAGGTGTTCGGCCGCTACGCGCCGGAGGAGATCTACTCGACGAAGCGAGAGGAGATCGAGCGTCAGATCTACGACGAGGTCGCCAGGGCGCTCGCCGGCAAGCACGTGATCGTCGAGGCCATCCTGGTGCGCGACGTGGAGCTGCCCGCGGCCATCCAGCAGGCCATCGGCGACAAGCTGGCCGAGGAGCAGCGCTCCCAGAAGATGAAGTTCACGCTCGACAAGGAGCGCCAGGAGGCGCAGCGCAAGCAGATCGAGGCCGAGGGCATCAACAAGTACCAGGCCATCGTGCGCCAGGGGCTCACCGCCGAGTACCTGCAGTACAAGGGCATCGAGGCGACGCAGAAGATCGCCGAGAGCCCCAACACCAAGGTGATCATCGTCGGCGGGAAGAGCGGGCTGCCGCTGGTGTTCCAGCCGTAGGGCGGCACCGGGGACGGCGCGGTCCACCGGCCGGGCCCCTCCCGCCGGGCGTGCAGGCCTGGAACGGGATCGGCCGTCGGTCTCGGGACCGACGGCCGATCGTTCGGCCTCCGACCTCTGGGCCCTACACCGGCCCGGCCGGGACGTTCGCCGGGGCCGCCTTCTGGCTCGGCGCCGGCTCGGCGGACGAGGCCTTCCACTGGACGACCTGCGCGTCCGCCGCCGCGGCCTTCTCCGCGGCCACGTCCGGCGCCTCGGCGAGCACGGGCATCCGGTTGATCACCCACCGGAAGACCCAAAGCTCCATGGAGATGATGGCCAGGGTGACCACGATCTCCATCCAGGACGGATAGTACCGGACCGGCTCGTTCACCTTGAAGGCGATCACCGAGATGTTGAGCCGGTTCAGGCACACGCCCAGGGCCGTCAGGAAGGCCGTGAACTGCACGAGCTTCACGCTGCGCTTCCGGATCGCCTGGATGAAGAGGACCGCGGGCACCAGGACGAACCCGATGTTCTCGAACAGGTACCAGGCGCCATACCCATCGCCCATGCGGGTCCACTGCTGGTAGTGCACGAAGTCGATGAGCTTCAGGAAGAAGTAGGCAAAGAGCGCGCCCACGGCTCCCTTGGCCAGGCCCAGGGTGATGCTGTCGTGGTTCGCATGGAGCTCGTGCCCGATCCGGTGCTTGAACGCCTTCTGGGTGAAGAAGCCCTCGATCATGACCATCGAAAGCCCCGCGAAGACGCTGGAGACGAAGAACAGCACCGGGATGTTGTGCGAGTACCACAGTGGGTGAATCTTCGACGCGGCCGTGAGGAACATCGCCCCGAGGCCGGACTGGTGCAGCGTCGACAGGGTGATCCCGAAGATGACGGCCCCGGTGGTGAGGCCGCTCAGGATCCTCGCCACCTTCTTCCACCTCAGCCATTCGGCGATGGCCGGGGAGAACTCCAGGAACTCGGTGATCATGTACAGCATGAAGTGCCAGGCCACCAGGAAGAGCACGGAGCTCAGCCCGAAGGCGTTCCCGATGATGGGATTCACCACGTTCCACGGGCGACCGAGGTCGAGGAGGAGCGCACCGGCATAGAACACGTAGGCGAGGAGTCCGTTCAGGACCGTCACCCGGACGATGGGCTCGTACTTCTTGAGCTTCAGGATGTGGACCACGAACGTCAGGATGTAGGCACCGCCGGCGAAGGCCACGCCGGTCACGACGTCGAAGCCAATCCAGATCCCCCAGGGGTACGCCTGCGAGAGGTTCGTCACGGAGGCCAGCCCGAAGGCGAACCGGATGACGATCAGTACCAGCCCGACCACGATGATCGGCGCAGTGATGAGGTTGAAGGGCGTCAGCAGCTTCCCCTTCGGCTTCAGCTCGGACAGGAAGAAGCGAAAGGCAGTCCCTAGCTCTTGCCGGATCGTCGCGGGACGGTCGGCGGCGGCAGCCACGGCGTCGGTCTTATTCGCCATGGGCCTCGCCCCCCTTCTCGCTGTCCTCGTCCTTGATCATGTAGCTCAGGCCGACGAGGATCGACGGCCACAGCACGAACACGAGAGGCACTCCGTACAGGAACCCCCGGGTGAGCTCGGGCTGGGGGATCGTCCCCAGGTTGTTCTGCATGTCGAGCTTCTCGGGCGACGCGGCGGTGAGGTAGAGCCACCCGGTCCCGCCGACCTCGTGCTCGCCGTAGAGCTGGTGATGGTACTTGTCGGGCTCGGTGTAGATCCGGGTCCTCGCCATCTCCAGCAGCTCCCTCTTCTTGCCGAACAGGGTCGCCCCGGTCGGGCAGGCTTCCGCGCAGGCCGGCTGCTTGCCCTCCTTCTGCCGGTCGTAGCAGAAGGTGCACTTCCGCACGTAGGGCATGGGGCTGTCGTACTGGTACTTCGGAGCGTCGAAGGGGCAGGAGATCATGCAGTAGCGGCACCCCATGCAGCGGTTGCCGTGGTAGATGACCGCGCCCTCCTTGGTCTTCTCGAGCGCCTTCGTCAGGCAGGCGGAGGCGCACCCGGGCTGGTTGCAGTGCATGCACTGCCGGCGGACGAAGATCGGGTCGTCCGACTTCTTCGGGTTGGCGAAGCGGTTCACGACCGTGAACGCGTCGGGCGTCGTGTCCCGCTTCTCCGAGAACACGCTGTCGCTGAAGAGATCGACCTTCGGCTTGGGCAGCTTGTTCGTCTCGTTGCAGGCCGCCTCGCAGGCGCGGCAGCCGATGCACTTGGTGGTGTCGATGAGCATGCCGCTGAACTCGACACCTCCTGCGGAGGTCTGCGCGGTCGCGGCGCGGGCGGGCGCCCCGCTCCCACCGAGCAGGACGCCCCCCGCAGCTCCCACACCCTTCAGGAAACCTCGTCTAGTGATGACCATCTCGGGTCCCTCCCAGGACCGGCTCGAACAGCACAATCGAGCCGGATGGTGTCACCCCAGGCGCGCCCCGGCTACGTCCCGGTTGGAGTGCTCTCCTCGGTGAGCAGGTGGGCCCTTGCGACCTCGTGCCAGTCCTCTCCGCCGATGGCGCGGGCGATCCCGTCGACGAGCGTGCCGCCGTCCTGCATCACCGGACCCAGGTCATGGCGGACCGGCTGGAGCTTCTCGAGCGCATTCTCCATCCAGGCCCTGGCCACCCGGCCCGACAGCAAGTTGTGCGTGTCCGCGGCGATGCGGGGAGACTTGACCTTGAGCAACCAGCCCTTGCCGTACGGGTCCTCGCGAAGGATCTCGGGGGACTCGAGGACCGCACGATTCACCTCGACGACCTCTCCGTTCGCGGGGGACAGCATCGAGACGGGCACGGAATCGACGACCAGGTTCCACCCGGTGCCGCCCTGTTCGAGCTTGGTCCCCACCGGTGGCAACTCGATGGAATCCACCTTCCCCACCAGCTTCTGGGCGAAGTCATCGAGACCGACGACCCCGACGAAGCCCGGCTCCGGCCGGAGCCAACCGTGGCCCTGGTGGTAGAAGAGCCCTTCCGGGACGCGGAAGCTGGTGAAGCTGTCCGGCGCGGCGACCTTCGCGGCCAGGCGGGGCCGGTACAGGTAGTGGACGAAGAGGACGAATGCCGCGAGGAACGCGATGACGATCAGGTACTCGATTCCCTTTGTGGCGTAGATGTCCACGAAGCGGATGCCTTCCATTGGCCACCTCCATTGGTGGTTCGACTGCGGATGTCTGCTGGGAAGCGGGCGATGCCGGTCAGATGTGGTTCAGGTGCGCGACGACGATGAGACCGATGACGGCGAGAACGGTGGCGGCGATCATGACTACGCTCCTCTCTCGAATGCGGGTATGGACTTCTCTTCCTCGTGCTCCTCGATGTTGTGAAGGGCGCGGCCGAGCGCCTCGCGGTACAGCGCGCACCCCCGGTACCCGTCCGCTTCGCAGCTGGATGCGGTGCTGATCCGGTCGCTGGGGATGAGCTTCCTCACCGGCGATGCCTGGCAGAACACCATGGTGATCTCGGTCAAGTATGGACAGGTCATGGCCTCGCAACCTCCAACGAGTGCTTTCGCAACAGCCGCGCCAGAAGCCCGCCGCGGAGAGCCGCCTGAAAAAGCGTCGTGTCTCGCGGGGTTGCGGGGAGCGTGCGGACGCGGCGACGGATGCTCAGAAAGGCATCGCTGAGAAGCTCGACAGGCCCCTAGCCGGCGATTCGACGCAAGCCCGCGCCGTTGCAGGCGGACGAGTCCCGCGACGGGGCATGTCGAGTTCTTCGACGGCTGTCGATGTTCTCGACGCCCTTCAGGGTGCTACGGAGGGAAAGCGTCGCTTGGTGGGGCACTCGCCCGCCACGAGGCGTCGCGCGCCGGCTGGACGACATGCCCCGGTGGGGATCTCGCCTAGCTCGCCGGGGTCTCGACGTCCTCGCCGTCGCGCGTCAGGTGGTACTTCTTCATCTTGTTGTAGAGGGTGACGCGGTCGATCGCCAGCAGGCGGGCGGCCTGGCTCACATTGCCGGAGGCGTGGGCCAGGACGTCCGCGATGTGGCGACGCTCCACGTCCTCGAGCGTGCCCAGGCCGGAGGTCTGCGCCGGATCCTTCCCGGGCGGAGGCGAGAGGCCCAGGTCGGCGAGCTTGATGGCGTCTCCCTGCGCCACGACCGCGCCCCGCTCCAGGACGTTGCGGAGCTCCCGGACGTTGCCGGGCCAGTCGTGGGCCAGCAGGGCCGCCATGGCCTCGGGCGAGACCTGGACCCGCCTCTTCAGCTCCGCCTCGAGGCGATCCAGGAAGTGGTCCACCAGGAGGGGGATGTCTTCCCTGCGCTCCCGGAGCGGGGGCAGCGTCACCGGGATCACGTTGAGCCGGTAGAAGAGGTCCTCGCGGAAGGACCCGTCTCCGACCGCCTTCTTGAGGTCGCGGTTGGTGGCGGCGATGACGCGGACGTCGACCTCGATGGGCTCGTTGCCGCCCACGCGGTGGAACTTGCGCTCCTCGAGCACGCGGAGGAGGTCGAGCTGCAGCTTGGGGGAGATGTCGCCGACCTCGTCGAGGAAGAGCGTGCCGCCGTGGGCCACCTCGAACTTCCCCTTGCGCCGGGCCACGGCCCCGGTGAAGGCGCCCTTCTCGTGCCCGAAGAGCTCGCTCTCGAGCAGTGTCTCGGTGAGGGCGGCGCACGAGACCGTCACGAACGGACCGTCGGGCCGGCCGCTCTCGGCGTGGATGGCGCGGGCCATGACCTCCTTGCCGGTGCCGCTCTCGCCCAGGACCAGGATGGTGGAGTTGGAGCGGGCAGCGACCCGGGCCAGCTCGAAGAGCCGCTGCATGGCCGGGCTCTTCGAGACGAGGTCCCGGAAGCGGTGCTCCTTCTTGAGTGCCTTGCGGAGCACTGCGTTCTCGCGTACCAGGCTCTGCTGTGCCACCACCTTCTGCATGAGGATGGTGAGCTCCTCCGGGTCGAAGGGCTTGACGAGGTAGTCGAAGGCTCCGAGCTTCATCGCCGTCACCGCCGTGTCCACGGTGGCGTAGGCGGTCATGAGGATCACCGCCGCATCGGGCTGGAGCTTGCGGGCCTCCTCGAGCACCTGGAGGCCGTCCATGCCGGGCATCTTCAGGTCGACGAGGACCACGTTCCAGCGCTCGCCCTTCATGCGCTCCACGGCGGT
>Ga0209253_10003925_pt1 | contig 12994 bp, 11 predicted proteins | sample FrelakmetBRP12BR_FD_187145 | JGI IMG/M metagenome (GOLD analysis project Ga0209253, IMG submission 187145) | Freshwater lake sediment microbial communities from the University of Notre Dame, USA, for methane emissions studies - BRP12 BR (SPAdes)... | ecosystem: Environmental > Aquatic >...
TCCTCGGCACATTCAGAGATTTCCTCCCAGGAAGCGCCGCTGTCGATGGCCTGGGCCGTCTTGCAGGTGTTAGGAAGACTCTTCCGAGCATTGTGGATGAACTCGGTGGCGAGCGTGATCAGATCATCGCTGATCTTGGGAGGCTCCCGCAGCTCTTCCTGCTGGGCTTCAAACAGGATCGAGGCCAGCTCATGGATGCCTTCCTCTTCGGCGCATTCGGATATTTCCGTCAGCGCCGCTCCATCATCGATAGCTTTAGCGGTCTTGCTGTCAGCGGGCAGGTCTACGCGAAATGATCTGAGTATTGCATCAATATTTTTCATCCTCATTTTATTTGGGCCTCCAGTCAAGTTAGGATGAATGATAGAATCAATCAGGCACTAGGAATGTCGTTGCTAAAATTGCTTCCCTGGCATTTTACAACATAATGATGAGGGCTGTTCAGGATTAGGAATCAATACCGTGCCAGCATTATTATTTATGTATTTTATATCATCTTCATGTTATATATCACATCCTGCCTTTACCTTCTACATGACTCACGATAACGAAAGACCCTTACGGACGGCAGAAATGCTTCGTCTTCCAGACGCATATCAGAACGTTGCAAGCGTCTGCCGCCTGTTGGTTCAAGGTCAACAGGCACAAAATCAGGCAATTGTTCACCCGGTCGCAGATACACGGCAATAGGTATTGGGGCCTGGATTAAGCGACGCTTCAACTTATTGTTATCACTAATAAAAACAATATTCGCCCGCAGATGTGGGCATACTGTACGCACCCGGGCAAGAACTTCAGAGGAGGGGATAGACCTTAGACGCTCCATCTCTGCCTGAAGTTGAGGGGTGATCATACGGCGCTCCAAAATGCTTCGGACTTCTGCAACTGTGGTTCGCTGGATGGTGCGGCCCTGTTTTGACCAAGTAAAACCTACCTTCAGGGGACGTTCCTCTAACAAAGGAATACGCCGATAAGCCTGCTTAAGATTCAACCTGGCAGCGCCTATACGCCTCATGGTTGTTGCGATCTCTTCATTGCGTCGGTTAAGTTCATCCATGACCGAATTCGCTTCCGTCCTGGTTACCGATTTCAAAGCTAACACGGCACTCTTAAAAGCCTCCTTAGCCGCATTAGCCAATTGAATAACCTGAATGGTATCAACACCCACGCCGACAATGCCGGGACAGTTTATCGTATCGCGACCATCCTGACCGTCTTCATACCATAATGTAGAATAAAGATGTGCGGCTTTAATGCGCATCTCCACTCCCGCCTGAAGCTCGTGATCGGTAAGTGGCACCCAAACAGGAAACCATCGATCATTTCGCACGGCGGCAGTCAACTGCAGCAATGACTCAATAAGTCGCTCGTAGCTTTCGAGCAAATTGATGCGCAGAACAGGTAACTTAGAGGATAAAATCATACAATAATATTATATCATCATCATTGTCAATATACAGGGCAGATCAAAATGGGTCATCAGATCAGCTAAAACCGGCCCTGGCTCCAAACGCTCAACCATCTGAACTATCTCACGGGTAAGATGGAGCACAAAAATACTGATAAAATCATACATATATTTACGAATAAACATTCCTCGCTTAAACCCAATCATGGTAATATTTGACGGAAACAAATCACTAGCATCCAAACAAACCAAGTCCTTATCACTATCATATGCCATACAAGCCACTATACCAATACCCAATCCCAATCGAACATAGGTTTTAATAACGTCAGCATCCGTTGCAGTAAATACAACATTAGGACGTAGACCAACTGTTCTAAATGCCAGATCCAACTCCGAACGACCCGTAAAACCAAACACATAAGTAACTAAAGGATATGAAGAAATAGCCTGCAAAGTTAATCAATCATACTGACAAAGAGGATGAAATTGCTGAGTTAACACACAATGATACCAAAGGTAACAGGGCATCAATACCGTTTTTCGCAACAGCAGATAAATAACGCAACTGCTATAACTTCATGCGCCTAATTTCCCCAAAGTCTGGAACGGATTAACGAAGCATAACTTACAACCATCCCATTACACACAAGTCAGTAAGTTATTGATCTTTATAGATTGCTTAAAATTGGGTACTTGAGAGAAAACACAATAAGATCAATCAACTATCTTGTCGCAGCGCAACATGTGTGTAATGGGATGACTTACAACAGAGAACCGTAGAAATCCAGCGTGTCTATTGCTATCTTTGTCCAGCTGAAATAATGCTCTACTCGCATTCTAGATTTAATACTCATTTCCCGAAGCCTTTCAGGAGATGATAGTAGATGATTAATCCCAGAAGCTAAGTCAAACGAAAACTTATCCGCATCACGTGGTTCAAAATCAACCAGACTCACTGGTGCAAAGGGAATCAGTATTCCCGTTTCATTAGACTGGACAACCTCTGGTATACCACCCACGGCTGACGACACCACAGGAGTTTCACAAGCCATAGCTTCAAGGTTAATGATACCAAAGGGTTCATAAACGGAGGGACACACAAAAACAGAGGCATGGCTGTATAACACAATGAGATCCTTCTTCGGGACTATACGAGCTACCCATATGATTTTATTATGAGTTATACACCTGATTTGCTCAACCTTGCCAGCTATCTCCTTGCTAAGTTCTTCCGTATCAGGAGCGCCCGCACAAAGCACGATCTGGGTATCCGGGCGAATGTACTGAATTGCATTAATCAGGTGCATAATACCTTTTTGCCGGGTGATTCTACCCACAAACAAGACGAAGGGAATATCAGGATCAATCCCATAAGACCTGACCAGTTCAGGATTTAACGTTGGTTTGTACTCCTCAATATCAATGCCATTGTAAATCACACGAATTTTATCGTAAGACACCCCATAGAGTTCGTGAACGTCACGTCTCATAGCAGAAGATACGGCTATCACGCCATCCGCGTTTTCATAAGCCGTTCTTTCTACCCAGGAACTTGCATTATAAGCTGTGCCAAGCTGTTCCACCTTCCAGGGACGATGCGGTTCCAAAGAATGAGTTGTCAATACTAAACGCGCCCCGGCAAGCTGCTTAACCAGACAACCAGCCAAATGGGAATACCAAGTGTGACAGTGAACGATATCCGTTTCCTTTAGAGTTCCCGCCATAACAATATTACTAACCAGGGTTTGCATGAATTTTTTATGGCGAGGATCTTGATAAGGAGGTAAAAAAGTGGGATTAATGCCTTCAACTGTCAGATTATCAGAACCAAGCCGCTGATCGCCGAAACATAAGACTTGGACATTATGTTGTCCATTCCCAAACCTGGCTAACTCCCGCGTGAGATACTCAACGTGAACGCCAGCGCCCCCGTATATATGAGGAGGGTATTCATTGGTTAAAATAGCTATTTTCATTAGTAATCTCTTAGTTATCGTTGATCCAGGTATGGCGAGGCGGACGTCTCGTTGACGAGCGTTCAATTAAAACTGAGATTTTATGGGGCTTAGCGCTTAACTGCAATGGCATCATATCTATTTAACATAATATACATTATACGCAACACAAATTAGTCATGCCTTGCTTAGCCTGAATTAAAATACTACACTATTTATATTATTTTAAACTAAAACCTTGATCCGTCATGAACACTAATCTATTTACTAGTCTCCAACATGGCTTCAAGGGTGCATTACGCATGGCACAAACAGCACGAGTGGTGTCAGGTGCCGGACTTGGCTGGGTGTTGGGCGAACGACCACCGGCCCCCAGACTAATCAGACAGACTTTTGAGCGACTAGGCGCCACTTATATCAAATTAGGCCAGTTTATCGCAAGTTCGCCGTCATTTTTTCCGGCTGAGTATGTGGAAGAATTCCAGCTTTGTCTTGATCAGACCGACCCGTTACCTTACAACATCCTGGAAAACGTGTTACGGGCAGAGTTCGGGACCAAACTCAATAATATCTTTGCAGACATTGACTCCCAACCGTTAGCATCCGCCTCCATCGCTCAGGTCCATCCGGCGACATTGCGTTCTGGTGAGGATGTGGTCATTAAGATTCAAAAACCTGGGGTAAGGGATATTCTGTTAACAGATTTCAATTTTCTGTACGTCAGCGCCAGGATCCTGGAACACCTGAAACCTTCGCTTTCCTGGGCTTCTTTGTCAGCAATTGTAGCGGAAATCCAGAAGACCATGATGGAGGAATGCGATTTTTTCAGGGAGGCAGACAACATTCGTAAATTTGATACATTCCTCCGGCAAACAGGCAATGACCGAGTCGTTGTGCCCAAAGTCTACGGGCACGCCAGCACATTGCGGGTCTTGACCATGGAACGCCTCTACGGTGCGCCGCTCACGGATCTTAACATCTTGCGCCAACGCGTCAGTCAGCCGGAAGACATACTAATCACCGTTATGAATACCTGGTTTGCGAGCTTGATGTTCTGCGACTTTTTTCATGCTGACCTGCATTCAGGGAATCTGTTGGTGCTCGACGATGGCCGCATCGGTTTCATCGATTTTGGCATTGTTGGACGAATAGCGCCAGCAACCTGGGCGGCGATGATTGCGCTTATGGAAGCAATTGAAGAAGGCGATTACCAGCGGATCGCGGAATCTATGCTAACTATCGGTGTAACCAAAGAAAAAATAAATCCGACCCAGCTTGCCCTTGATTTGCGTAAATTATTCGGCCGCCTGGATGATCTCGATCCGGCTGAGAATGAGATTAACAGCATGATGCTGGAGATTATTGCGCTGGGTGAGCGTTATGGTCTGCATTTTCCGCGCGAATTCACACTCTTGTTAAAGCAGTTCCTGTATTTTGACCGTTATATCCACATCCTGGCGCCTGATTTGGATATATTTGGAGATGACCGCCTGTCCCTGTTGCCGACCGGGTAAGGAATTTCTGGTTACCCATCTGAAATCCGTATGTTATTCCTTTTTAAGGCGGTGTCGCTCCATAGCTTCATGCCACCGGGCATCCTCCGCATGGAGATATAAACTGGTGGTATCGAGTTTGGCGTGACGGGCGTTGCGCTGTAAATAGTAAAGGTCAATACCCACATCCGCTTGATGAGTTAAACTGGTATGGCGAAACCAATGGGTAGAGGCATGCCTCAGTTTCTCTGCTTGATACGGATCCGAAGACGCTAACCTTTCCGCAGCACGGTTGACCAGGTCTTTGATAATCCTGTAAATCATGTTACCGGTAATACCGGTCGTACCCCGCAGGTTCATCACCAGGGACTGGGAATCGCCGGGTAATGGCAAGGGGGTCATCCCAAGGAATCGGCGGTAGGTCTGTAAGGCTTCCAGCATGTCGCGATTGACCGGCACCCGGCCCTGCTTGTTTCCCTTGCCGGTAACGTTCCACCACCAGTGGCCGCGCATCTCCACGAAACTGCCCATGGCCTGATTGGCGATCTCGCTTACCCGTGGCCCCAGGAGGTAGAGCAACGCCAGCAGAAACCGGCTGCGTTCATGGTGTTGCCGTTGTCTTTCAGTATCTGTTGGCATTTGCTCCACAGTATCCAGTAATGCTTGCCATTGCGGATATTCCAAATAGCGTTCAATAGCGGGTCGTCTGGTATCCCCTCCGCCTCCTCGTTTACGCATTAACGCCAGCGGGTTGCCGGCCAGATATCCTGCCGCAACCAGGTAACTGAACAAGGCGTTGATGATCAACAACGCCGTACGGCGGCTTGATGGGCTCAGCGGGCCTCGAAAGGGTCGCCAATGTTCGCTGTATCGGGATCCGATGGTCCCACACCACCGTTCCCGGGGCCTTGGATCGGCAAGGAAGTCCTCATAGAGGGCTAAATCCTCACGCGTTAACCCTGACAGGGGCTTACCCCGTTCCATAATCGACCATAACAGCAACCGCTCTGCTTCTTTACGGTAATGACGCTGGGTTTGCGGCGAATCGCGGAATTCTGTCAACCAAGTCTGGATCGACTGCAAGTCATTATCGGCCTTAATCTGGCGGACAGTAGTATGCAGCGCCCTGTTACTGCCATGACGGCCATCAAGTTCCGCCGGAATCCATAGGCGATCCAGAGGTTGAGGAAGTAACCCGTTCATCGGTGGTAAAGTTCGGCCAGTTCGCGCCGCCTGATTTTACCGTTAGCAGTCCGCGGGAGCGAATCGGTAAAGATAATTTCACGTGGACACTTATAGGCTGCCAGGTGGTCATGAACATGAGTGAGCAGGGGCGCCGCGTCGGCTTCATCCGGATCGCGAGGGATAATAAAGGCGGCGATCACAGTGACATCGTCCCGGACTGATAATTCGGTGACTGCCACTTCAGCCACTAGGGGATGCTGACTGAGACAGTGCTCCACTTCCAGGGGAGAAACCCGGTAGCCCATGGCGTTCATGATATCGTCGTTACGCCCATGGTAGGTTATATAACCGTCTTCATCGAAACTGGCCAGATCCCCACCGGCAAACCATTCACCGCGATAAACCAGCGTTTCTTCATCGGGGCGATTCCAATAACCCAGCATCAGGCCAGGATCACTGCGGTGGATGGCCAGCAGGCCAATTTCACCACGGGGCAGTGGCTCTTCACCGCTGGCAACAGGCAACGCCGCTACACAGCGGCCTAGTTGCGGCTTACCGGGAGAACCAGGGCGGACCGGCACCGAGGGGGAAGATGAAACGTAGGTGGAACATTCGCTCATCCCCAGCGCCTCGTAAAGTTCAGTTCCCGTCGCCTCCCGCCAGGCGGCTAGCAGTGAGGGCCGCAACGCCTCACCGGCCGTCAGGCCATGGCGGAGGCTGGTTAAATCATATTCACCTAAATCAACGTACTTGAGGATTTGCCGGTAAAGTCCCGGCACAGTGGCGAAGATCGTAGCGCGGAACCGCTCAATGAGACGGGGCCACACGTTAACATCACGGTGGCCGTTATATAGCACTGTCGTAACCCCATTGGCCCAAGGGTCTGTTAAGCCCACCCCCAGGGTATAAGTCCAGTTGAATGCGCCAGCATGAAGCACGATGTCATCGGACTGGATGCCATACCATCCCTGATACATTGGCCGCCTCCCCCAGGCCGAGCGATGAGCGTGCAATACGCCCTTTGGCCTGTCGGTCGTACCGGAGGTATAGATTAAAAAAGCAGGGTCATCAGCGGCAGTGTCAGCATAAGCCAAAGGCTCAAAGCGGTTTCGCAGCGCCTGGATGTCATCGGGCCCTAACATCCTTACGTCGGGCACCGGCGCAATACCCAGTTCATCGCTGATGGCCAACAGGGTGGCGCCGGAGTCCTCCAACAGAAAATCGGCTTCTTCTTCCGTTAACTGGGCTGAAGATGGCAAAGCAACATAACCTGCAGCAATGGCGCCAAAAAACAACAGCGCATAATCACTGGTGTTACCCATCCGGATCATGATCCGTGCGCCCTGTTTCAGGCCCAGGCTGCGCAAACCAGAAGCCACCCGTCTTACGGCGTCATCAAGTTCAGCGAAGGTAAAACGTTCGGCAGTGGAATCATGACCCTCAGGATCAGAGACCACAATCAAAGCTGTTTTATCGGGGTAAGCGGTCGCGGCAGGTCCCAGGCAATAGCTGGCCATGTTGAATCGTGAGGGATAGGTTTCACCCTGGCAACAATGTCTGTTCATTAAACGGTTAAGATCAACAAAGGAGTAACTGATAAATAGAATATCAATTCTTGTATTTATCAGTCCACAACAATTCATGATAACGCCTATTATCATGAACTTTCTGTTATCATATATTACGTTATAATGTAATTACGAATAATATTATGGCAAGACCTGGAATCAGCTACCAGGATGTTCAAGCGGCTATCGCCAGTCTCCTGGAACGTAATATCGAACCTTCTGTTCAAAGTATTCGAGAAACTTTGGGCACCGGCAGTCATACCACCATCACTGTCCACTGGCGCCGCTGGCGCGCTGAACTTAATCAGGTCCAGCAGGCCTCATTACCGCCTGCTGTCCCTGAAGCAGTGATGGCCGCGGTGGCTTCGTTCTGGCAAGTCGCTGTCGATCAGGCTGAAGCGGCTTACCTGGAACGGCGTGAGCAAGCCAGCCGTGATGTGGAAGCCGCAGAAAAAACCCGGGAAGCAGCTCTAGCCGAGATAACACAAGCTCGAACCCAAATAGTAAAACTGTCTGGGGAATTACATGAAGCGCACTCTCTCAAGCGATCATTATCCGATGAACTTTTGGTTGAGCGGGAGCGGCGCCTCCAGGTAGATAAAGCGGTCACTGTAGCGGAGCAGAGAGTTGCGGAAGCGGTGCGTGCGAATGAAACTTTGCGGGCAAACGCTGAGACCAGGATTGCCGAATGGCGAGAAGCGCTGGAGCGTAGTCAGCAAGCTGCTGAAACAAAGCTGACGGAGGTCCGGTTAAGGCTGCAGGATGAGGGTGAACGCGCCAAACGCAATGAACAGCAGCTGCTGGCGATAATCCAACAAAATCGGGCAGACTATGATCAGGAACGTAAAGTCATTTACCAAGAGCGATTGGCATGGCAGGACCGACAGCGGGATTTTGCACAGCGTTTAGCCGCTGTGCATCAGCAGATTCTGGAGACGCGCACGCAACTGGCTGGGATAACAGAGAAAAATAGATCTCTTGGGTTAGATCTTGAACAGTCTCGTTGCATGTTGCAGGAGCGAGAACTGCAATATCTGGAAACCGTTCGGGTTCTGGAGAATTTGCGCGGAGAGTTTAAGGTAACTGTCAGTCGCTGTCAGGCCTTAGAAAAGGAACTTGATAACATACGTCTTGCGGCGAAGCAGCAACCGCTCTATCCTCTTGGCGGATAAGTTTTGGCGGTGCTGCTTGACGTTTGTGTGATTTTAGTGTTAACGCAACACTGGTTGTTTATCCACAGAACCTGTGGATAACTCTGTGGATAAGTTATCCGTCATGGTTCTGGAAGCGGCGTTAATACTTGCTTTATTTTAATTTGGTGATATTTTGTTCAAGTTAATTATTTATTATAATCATATAGTTAAAAAACTAAGCCGAAACTGTCGGATAAAGTATTGGTGGATCATGACTTTATTTGAAAGTTGGGTTGAACTGTGCATAACTCTTGACATTTAAATTATTTTGCTGGCGCATTTAGAGATTTGTTGGGTATGTGATTAATTTGTCGGCGGTTTTATGGAAAATAATAAGATGATGATATAATATGATAATTTAAATATGTGCATCCGTTACAGCGTCCTTACCTGCTGCTGTAAATCACCATACCGCCGGGCTAGCTCGAAACGCTTCTCATAACATTCTCGCGCTATCGTCACATCCTCCAAAAACCAACCTAGCTCATTCAGTTTCAACGCTTGGGGACCATCCACAAGCGCTTTAGCCGGTTCCGGATGGAAGTCCACCAGCACCATATTAGCGCCTGAGGCGACTCCCTGGGCGGTAGCATGCATCAAATCAAGAATACCATCCGGCGCCTGATCCCGCGAACCAACCGAATGCGAAGGATCAACACACACCGGCATGCGGGTCAACCGCTTAACGGCGGGAACATGAGCAAAATCAACCAAATTACGATGCGGATCACTCATGTTAGTCTTCACGCCACGCAAACAGAATACTACCCGGGAATTGCCTTCACTGGCCAGATATTCGGCGGCATTGAGGGATTCGTTAAGGGTGATCCCAAAACCCCGTTTGAACAGGACTGGAAAATCCTGCTGACGGCCAACTGCCTTCAACAACTCAAAATTCTGTGTATTGCGGGTACCGATCTGCACCATCACGCCTGTTGGATAACCCGTCTGGGTAAGGCATTGGCGAATCTCGTCGAGATGGTCCTCATGAGTCACCTCCATGGCGATAACCTTGATCCCGTACTTGCCGGCCAACTCGAACACGTAAGGCAAACAGGCTTTGCCATGCCCCTGAAATGAATAGGGATTAGTTCGAGGTTTATAAGCGCCCATGCGGGTGCAAACCTGGCCATGCTCATGCAGAGCCTGAAGCATCAGTTCCACGTGTTCAGGGGTGTCCACGGCGCACAGGCCAGCAAAGACATTGAGATTGTCCTGCGCGAACCTGACGCCGTTATACTCGAAGCCGCAGACCCGTTGTTCATCCTTGTGGCGCGCCAGAATGCGGTACTCTTCAGACACGCGGATCACCCGTTCTACTCCAGGCAAAGCAGCAATGTCCTCAGCAGAAAGGGCTTTAGTGTCGCCAATCAGATACACTTCTGTGAGCACTTGCTGGGCGCCATAAACCTTATGCTCACGTATGGTTATGCCAGGCAGATTGGCTAGATAATTTAGAATTTGGTAATGCAAAGCGGGATTATCTGCTGACAGAGGATCTAAAATGACAATCATTAGTCGTTAATTGTTCCGCTGGTTGTGGAAGCCACTGAAGGCCTTGATCATCGTTTGGGTCACCGGTGCCAATCGATACCGAGTGGTGGGCGGTGCTCACCCTACAAGAGTTCGAATCAAATCCTGGTCACCTGGACCGCCCGGTCCTTGATTGCAACTGGATCGGCGGGGTCTCAGGTTCTTTCTCAGATCGCTGGGGAGTCTGCGGGTTGATGACAACCTGATCCAGAGTGATGTCTAATCCTCCCCCACCGAGTGTCAGTTCGGCGCCCTTTTGCAGCGTCTGCAAGGAGATGACAACGCCATGCTGATTTTTCATCAGGGCGTTACCGCCTCCCAGTGCTACAGTTAAACTGCCCTCCACCGCGATGTACCTTCCGTTAAAGTCGTCAATCCTGTTGAGATGGTAAACTACGCCATTGGCGTTGATTCTGGAGACGCCGATGGTAGCCAGCTTTAGCCCTTTGATAGAAAAGGGATATTCTTTGCCGTCCATGGTTAGAATGCCGTTTCCTTGGTTGAAACCCAGGATTAAACCGAAAGCCGTGCTTTCAAATGCCAGCCTGCCGGATGGCAGTTCTTCCTGGGCTTCTGCAATGATGGTCAACCCTATGACTGTCAACAGGACTAATATCTTCGAATACACCTGTCCCATGTATGTCTCCAATAAGATTGAAGGAAGAGCAAAGATTAACTGATGATGATATAAGATCATACAACAAAATAAATTCAGACATTTTAGCGTTATTGATCTGATTCGTCTGCACGCCCGCCTGGAAGCATCACCAGATCATCCTCCACACGCAGACTTACCGGATGGAGCAGTAAAACCCGGTCGGGGTCAAACGCCATGAGTTTATTGATCGTTGCCCGTGGTAAAAGGGCGTCATCATATTCATCATCCACGCCGCGCACGATGCCGATCTGGCCGGCGGCCAGTTGCATTTGCTGCTGAGGAGTCACTTGAATGCTACGGACATAGCGGCCGTTTAACACAAAGTGATACCGCACATTACCACCGCCAGTGGTTAATCGATGATGGTCAATCAGCTGTCTCGCCCGAGCGAGGTCCGCTTGGCGCCGTTTAGCAGCTTCCTGCTCCTGGTTTAACAACCGGTCTCTCTCCCGCTGACGTTCGGCTGCCAACTCCCGCTCCCGTTGCTGCTGCAACTTGCGGGCCTCCTCGGCATTCGCCAGCGCCTTAATCTTTTTTAGCTGATAATCCCGTTTGCGAGCCTCTGTCTGGACTTGATCGGACTTATCTCGAGAAACCAGACCAGCCTTCAACAATTGGTCTTGCAAAGACGACATCATAATCTCCTCTCCCGTTATGCCGGATAAAGCCTCAATACAGAATCCGAGCGCGGATAGTCCCCTTAATTTCCCTAAGCTTGCTCAGGGCCAGCTTACCCACGTCAGGACCGGCGTCCACATCAATTACTACATAACCAATTTTATCGTTTGTTTGCAAGTACTGGGCGGCGATATTGATGCGGTTGCGGGAAAATACCTCGTTAACCTGTGCCAGAATGCCAGGTTCATTGTGGTGAATATGCAGCAACCGGCGCTTGCCGGCATGCGCTGGCAAAGAGACTTCGGGAAAATTCACCGAAGAGACAGTAGAACCATTGTTACTATACCTGATCAGTTTCTCGGCGACCTCAACACCAATGTTTTCCTGCGCCTCCAGGGTGCTGCCGCCGACGTGTGGGGTTAAAATGACATTATCGAATCGGCGCAGAGGAGAGATGAACTCTTCGTCATTGGCTTTAGGTTCGATCGGAAATACGTCCAGGGCAGCTCCAGCCAAGTGGCCGCTATCCAAGGCGCCAACCAGAGCATCGACATCGACCACGGCGCCGCGGGCGGTGTTGATCAGCAACGACCCCAGTCGCATACGGGCTAGCTGGTCCGTCCCTATCATAGTGCGGGTCAAGGGGGTCTCAGGCACGTGGAGAGTGACCACATCCACGATCCCCAGCAGCGCGTCCAGCGATTTGACGGGCTGCGCATTGCCGAGCGCCAGCTTGGTTTCCAGATCGTAGTACATCACCCGCATTCCTATGGCCTCCGCCAACAGACCAACCTGGGAGCCAATATGCCCGTAACCGACAATTCCCAGCAGCTTTCCGCGCGCTTCATAGGCATGCGCCGCCGTTTTCAACCAACCGCCGCGATGAACGCAGGCATTCTTATACGGAATCCCACGCAGCAGCATGATGATCTCCCCAATGACCAGCTCGGCAACGCTGCGGGTGTTCGAAAAAGGAGCATTGAATACCGGCACTCCGTGCTCTTGCGCGGCGCCCAAATCCACCTGATTGACGCCAATGCAAAAGCATCCGATCCCAATCAGCTTGCGGGCTCCCGCCACCAGTTCCGCCGTGAGCCGGGTGTTGGAACGAATGCCGACAAAGTGGGCATCCCCAAGCGAAACCGCGAGCTGTTCCTCGGTCAACGATTTGTCATGATACTCAATGCGGGTGTAGCCATCGGCCTGGAAAGCCTCAACGGACTTGGGATGGAGGCCTTCAAGCAGCAAAATCTTAATTTCGCTTTTGGGGAATGAAGTCGTAATCATAATGAATTGATAATCACCCGTGTAAAATAGCCCAGCAGCATTACTGTGACAGACCCGCGCCGTATGCCGACACTCGCTCCACCATCAGACCCG